>Ga0163199_1002622_pt1 | contig 10967 bp, 12 predicted proteins | sample PL_2010_150m_FD_113537 | JGI IMG/M metagenome (GOLD analysis project Ga0163199, IMG submission 113537) | Freshwater microbial communities from Powell Lake, British Columbia, Canada to study Microbial Dark Matter (Phase II) - PL_2010_150m | ecosystem: Environmental > Aquatic > Freshwater > Lake ...
AGGCTAACACTGGAAGCGAAAAGAGTTTACAATTGAAAAGGATACGCGCTTTAGTTGCGCCGCGCGTCACGAGGAGAGAAGTTGAATAATCTGATTAAAAATGTGGCAGTCTGGCTGGTCATTGCGCTGGTGCTGATGACCGTGTTCAACCAGTTCAGCGGCCGCCAGGCCGCGCAAAGCGTCATTCCTTATTCGCAGTTCATGGAAGAAGTGAAGCAGGGACGCGTCAAGGCCGCGCTGGTCGAGGGCCGCACCGTGCGCTGGCAGTCGATCGACGAGCGCAAGTATGTGACGTTCAGCCCGGGCACGCTCGGCGACCTGTGGATGGTGAGCGACCTGCTCAAGTATGGCGTCAAGGTCGATGCCAAGCCCGAGGAAGAACCGTCGTACCTGATGAACATTTTCATCTCGTGGTTCCCGATGCTGCTCTTGATCGGGATCTGGATTTTCTTCATGCGCCAGATGCAGGGCGGCGGACGCGGCGGCGCGTTCTCGTTCGGCAAGAGCCGCGCGCGCATGATGGATGAAAACAACAACAGCGTCACGTTCGGGGATGTCGCGGGTTGCGAAGAAGCGAAAGAGGAAGTCGCCGAACTGGTCGAATTTCTGCGCGATCCCGCCAAGTTCCAGAAATTGGGCGGCCGCATTCCGAAGGGCGTCCTGCTGGTTGGCAATCCCGGCACCGGCAAAACGCTGCTCGCGCGCGCGATCGCGGGTGAAGCCAAAGTGCCGTTCTTCAGCATCTCCGGTTCCGACTTCGTCGAAATGTTCGTCGGCGTGGGAGCCGCGCGCGTGCGCGACATGTTCGAGCAGGCGAAGAAGCACGCGCCGTGCATCGTGTTCATCGACGAAATCGACGCGGTCGGCCGCCAGCGCGGCGCCGGTCTCGGCGGCGGCAACGACGAGCGCGAGCAGACGCTGAATGCGCTGCTGGTCGAAATGGACGGTTTCGAGGGCACCGCCGGCGTGATCGTGATCGCGGCGACCAACCGTCCCGACGTGCTCGATCCCGCATTGATGCGTCCGGGCCGCTTCGACCGCCAGGTGGTGGTGCCGCTGCCCGACATCCGCGGCCGCGAGCAGATCCTGCTGGTGCATATGCGCAAAGTGCCGGTCGCGCCCGACGTCAAAGCCGACATCATTGCGCGCGGCACGCCCGGTTCCTCGGGCGCCGATCTCGCCAACCTCGTCAACGAGGCGGCGTTGTTCGCGGCGCGCAAGAACAAGCGTCTGGTCGACATGGACGACTTCGAGCAGGCCAAGGACAAGATTTACATGGGCGCGGAGCGCCGCTCGATGGTGATGCCCGAGGACGAGCGCATCACGACCGCTTACCACGAGGCGGGACACGCGGTGGTCGCGTATACGCTGCCCAAGGCCGACCCGGTGCACAAGGTCACCATTATTCCGCGCGGCCGCGCGCTGGGTATCACGTGGATGCTGCCCGAGCATGATCGCTACGGCAAAGACCGCGAGCGCCTGCTGCAGGATATCGCGGTATCGCTGGGCGGCCGCATCTCGGAAGAAGTTTTTCTGAGCCAGATGACGACCGGCGCCAGCAGCGACTTCCTGAATGCCACTAATCTGGCGCGCAGAATGGTCACCGAATGGGGCATGTCGGATGTGCTCGGGCCGATGGTCTACGGCGAGAACGAGGGTGAAGTGTTCCTCGGCCGCTCGGTCACGACCCACAAGAACATGTCGGAAGCGACGATGCAGACAGTCGACGCCGAGATCCGCCGCATCATCGATAAGCAGTATGCAGTCGCGCGCAAGATCATCGAGGATAACCGCGACAAAGTCGAGAAGATGTCGAAGACGTTGCTCGAATGGGAAACGCTCGATGCCGAGCAGGTGAAGGACATCATGGACGGCCGTGATCCGCGTCCGCCCAAGCCGGCCGCGGCGACGGCGAGCGTGCCGCCCAAAGACAGCCCTCCGCCGAGTCCCGCGGCGACCGCTGCGCCGGTGCAAGGAACCTGAACGTCAAGGACGAAGGATAAAGGCTGGGTAAAGCCGTGCTGGCTTGATGCGGTTTCATTCATCCTTCGTCCTTATGTCCGAAACTCTCTGCTGCGGTAAGTTCACGCTTTCCCTGGCGCGTCCCCTGATCATGGGGGTCGTCAATCTCACGCCCGATTCGTTTTCCGACGCCGGCAAGTTCGCAACGCCGCACGCGGCTGTTGCGCATGCGCGGCGGCTGTGCGACGAAGGCGCCGATATCATCGATATCGGCGGCGAGTCGACGCGGCCGGGATCGAGCGGCGTTACACTGGAAGAGGAGCGCCGGCGCGTGCTGCCGGTGCTCGAGCAACTCGCGGCCGGACCGGTTCCCGTGTCAGTCGATACGCAGAAGCCGGAGCTGATGCGCGAAGCCATCGCCGCCGGCGCATCCATGATCAACGACATCAACGCGTTGCTTGCGCCCGGGGCGATAGCGGCGGTTGCCGCGAGCGAGGCTGCGCTGTGCCTGATGCACAAGCAGGGCACGCCGGCCAGCATGCAGGTCGATCCGCACTATGATGATGTCGTCGCTGAAGTGCTCGCGTTCCTGAGCCAGCGTGTCGAGGCAGTGCGCGCGGCCGGCGTTGCCGCCGGTCGCATCGTGGTCGACCCCGGCTTTGGCTTTGGCAAGACGCTGGAGCATAATCTTGAGTTGCTGCGACATCTGGAGCGTTTCGCCGCGGCAGGAGCAGCAGTGCTGGCCGGCGTTTCACGCAAATCGATGCTCGGCCGCCTTACCGGCCGCGCCGTCGAGGAGCGGGTATACGCGAGCGTGGCCGCGGCGCTGATCGCTGCGCAAAAAGGCGCGCGGATTTTGCGGGTGCACGACGTTGCGGCGACTCGCGATGCACTGGCGGTGTGGAATGCGGTAAAGTCATGAGGTTTATATGAGTCGCAAATATTTCGGCACCGACGGCATCCGCGGCAAGGTCGGGGAAGAACCGATCACGCCCGGGTTCATGCTGCGGCTTGGTTACGCGGCGGGCAAGGTGCTGACGCGCACCGGCAAGGGCGCCGAGCGTCCGGCGGTGCTGATCGGCAAGGACACGCGGATTTCCGGTTACATGTTCGAGTCGGCGCTGGAGGCCGGGCTCGCGGCAGCCGGAGTCGACGTGCTGCTGGTGGGGCCGATGCCGACCCCGGCAGTGGCGTATCTGACGCGCGCGCTCAGGCTGTCAGCCGGCATCGTCATCAGCGCTTCGCACAATCCGTACGACGACAACGGCATCAAGTTTTTTTCCGGCGACGGTGCCAAGCTGCCGGACAAGGTCGAGACCGCGATCGAAGCCGAGCTGGCACGGCCCCTGCAATGCAAGAAGTCCGCGCAGCTCGGCAAGGCGCGTCGCATCGATAATGCGGTCGGGCGTTACATTGAATTCTGCAAAAGCACATTCCCGACACAGCTCGACCTGCGGGGCCTCAGTCTGGTGGTGGATAGCGCGCACGGTGCGGGCTATCACATCGCCGCAAACGTATTTCATGAGCTCGGCGCCGACGTTGCGGAGATCGGAAATAAACCGGATGGCTACAACATCAACGCGGCGTGCGGCGCGACGCACCCGCAGGCATTGCAGCAGGCCGTCAAGAAACAGCACGCCGACCTCGGCATTGCGCTTGATGGCGACGGCGATCGCCTGGTGATGGTCGATGCCAGCGGCCAGGTTTACGATGGCGACCAGCTGCTCTACGTGATCGCGAGCCACCGCCGGAAACGCAATCAATTCAAAGGCGGCGTGGTGGGCACCCTGATGACGAATCTCGGCACGGAGCACGCGCTCGCCCGCCTCAAGATTCCGTTCGCGCGCGCCAAGGTCGGCGATCGCTACGTGCTCGAAATGCTGCAGGCCAAAGGCTGGGAACTCGGCGGCGAGAACTCGGGGCATATCGTATGCCTCGATCGTCATACCACCGGCGACGGCATCATCTCGGCGCTGCAGGTGCTGAGCGCGCTGCGCGACGGCCGGACGACGCTCGCCAAAGCCGCGGCAGCGGTGAAGCTTTACCCGCAGATACTGGTCAACGTTCGCATTGGGAGGCGCTTTGATTTCAGCGCGGATCGCAACGTGAAGCAGGTGGTGGCGAAAGCCGAAGCGGCACTCGACGGCAGCGGACGCGTGCTGCTCAGGGCCTCCGGCACCGAGCCGGTGATCCGGGTCATGGTCGAAGGCAAATCACGCGGCGCGGTTGAGCGCTGGGCCGAGGACATTGCAGCGGTCGTGCGTAAAGCAGCTGGCTGATTCGTGTTATTGGCCGGTTCGGCGCAGCCGAGCGGATATGAACGGGTAGTGACAATCACGCGTCGTCCCGGGCCGCGGCACATTCTCCCGGAAAGCTCGAATTTCTTCTGGAATCAAAGTGCTTCGGTGTTGCCCATGACCTGATTTGCGTTGACCCTGAATGCCATCACCGGTAAAATCGCAACCCTTTAGGCGGCTGGGTTGGCAATGCGCGGCAGGCTGGTAGCGGGCAACTGGAAATCCAACGGTAATCTGGCTTCAAACCAGCGGCTGCTGGATGATGTGCGCGCCGCGGCGGCGGGTTTGCGCGGCGCCGAATGCGCGGTGTGCGTGCCTTATCCCTACCTGTTCCAGACGCAGCAGTTGCTGGCCGGCGGGGCGGTGACCTGGGGCGGGCAGGATGTGAGCCAATTCGGCGCCGGCGCGTTTACCGGCGCGGTCACTGCAGCGATGCTGCTCGAGTTCGGCTGCCGCTACGTGCTCGTCGGACACTCCGAACGCCGCAGCATTTTTGGCGAGAGCGATGCGGTTGTCGCCGCCAAGTTCGAGGCTGCGGTCAAGGCCGGGTTGACGCCGATATTGTGTGTCGGCGAGACGTTGCAGGAGCGTGAAGCGGGCGTCACGGAAACAGTCGTCAGCCGCCAGCTCGAAGCGGTGATCGGCAATAGCGGTGTCGCCGCGCTGGCAAAAGCGGTTGTCGCCTACGAGCCGGTATGGGCGATCGGCACCGGCAGAACCGCGACGCCGGAACAGGCGCAAGCGGTGCATGCCTACATCCGCGGCGCGGTGGGAGCGCATGACGCGGTGGTTGCCGGTGGTTTGCGGATACTCTATGGCGGCAGCGTCAAGGCTGCGAATGCAGCGCAGTTGTTCGCGATGCGTGACATCGACGGCGGCTTGATCGGCGGCGCTTCGCTGGTGGCCGATGAATTCATGGCAATTTGCCGCGCGGCCGGGCGCGGCCAGTAGTTCAACGAGAGGCTTATGGAAACTTTGATATTGGTTCTTCACGTGCTGGCGGCGCTCACCATCATCGGGCTGGTGCTGCTGCAGCATGGCAAAGGCGCCGACATGGGCGCCGCGTTTGGCGGCGGCGCCTCGGGGAGCCTGTTCGGCGCCACCGGTTCCGCCAACTTCCTGAGCCGGATCACGGCGGTAGCGGCGGCGATATTTTTCATCACCAGCCTCGGGCTGACCTGGTATTCGTCGCACAATACCGTGGGCAAAGGCGTGATGGCCAGTCAGCCGGCATCGCAGCAGCCGCTGACGACGCCAGCCACGACGCCTGCGCCGGTGCCGGCGACGGACAAGCCGGTAGTGGACCCGGATTCGAAAGCGAAAGACATACCCAGGTAAAGGGTGAAGGAAATCCATGCCGACGTGGTGGAATTGGTAGACACGCCGTCTTGAGGGGGCGGTGGCGAAAGCCGTGAGAGTTCGAGTCTCTCCGTCGGCACCAGGCATGACCGGATGATGGGTTGATCAGGATCAAGATTCACGCTTTGTAATCCGGCAGAATGCGGTATAGTGATTTTGAGTTTTGATGGCGTAAACCGGGTAAGATAAGGCGCGTTGCCGAAAAAGTTTTGCTGAATCCTAAAATCCGATGCTGGAAAACTATTTCCCGATCCTGCTTTTCATCGTTGTCGGCATCGCCGTCGGCGTAGCGCCGATAGCGCTGGGCAGCGGCATCAGCCGGTTGCTCGGCGTGCATCGGCCCGACAGCGAGAAGCTTTCCCCTTACGAATGCGGGTTCGAGGCGTTCGAGGATGCGCGCATGAAATTCGATGTGCGTTATTACCTGGTCGCGATCCTGTTCATTCTGTTCGATCTCGAGATCGCGTTCCTGTTTCCGTGGGCGATCGTGCTGCGGGAAATCGGGTTGTTCGGATTTCTCGCGATGGCGGTGTTTCTCGCCATCCTCGTGGTGGGTTTCATCTACGAGTGGAAGAAGGGTGCGCTCGAATGGGATTAGCGACGTTGGGCCACCGGACCCCTCTGGGCGGACGGATTGACATGGCCGGACGGGCCCCGTATTCTGCGCTCGCTTCCTGTTCCGGCTGAGAAGGCTCAAGGAGAATCATGGCGCCGCCACCACTCAACGTGCGAGAACATGTCCGTGAGCAGCGCTTCAGCACCGTCTGGACGCAGGAACTGAACACCGTGTTCGCCGACGTTGCGCCTTACTACGACCGCGCGAACTACGTCGCCAGCCTCGGCCTGTGGAACTGGTTCCTCAACAGCTTCATGTCGACGATCGACTTGCAGCCGGGACAGCGGGCGCTGGATGTCTGCGCGGGGACCAACGCCATCGGGATCGCGCTTCTCAGGCGTGAGCCGAGTCTCGAGGTGCATGCGATCGACCGCAGCGCGGAGATGCAGGAGGTCGGCCGGCAACGCGCCGGGGCGCAGGGCTTCCGCATCCATAGCGTCATCGGCGACGTTCACGCGCTGCCGTTTCCCGACAACCATTTCGACGTCGTCACGCTGCAGTATGCCTCGCGGCACCTGCGCGTGAAGGACGTTTTCGGCGAGATCCACCGCGTGCTCAAGCCGGGCGGGCACTTCTATCACTGCGACATGCTGCGGCCGGGCAATCCGCTGGTCGAAAAGCTCTACTACGCCTATCTGCGCATGTGCCTTGGCTTCACCGGCTTCATGTTTCGCAGCGGCACCGCCGCGTTGAACTGCAAGAAATACTTCATTGACGCGCTCCAAATGTTCTATTCGGCCGACGAGTTGTCCCAAGTGTTGCGCGAGCTGGGATACTGCGACGTCGCGGCCAAGGGCGTGTTTGCCGGCATGATCGGATGTCACCGCGCGGCCAAACCGCTGCCGGGTTGAGGTGCCGGCCGGTTGCGGGCGCCGACCCGCGATGACGCGGCGTCCGGGAACCGCACATGGACCGGGCGCGCTTGCTGGCGGTAGTGGACCGCAGAATACTCGAAGCTTTCAGCCGCCGTACCGTTGATGCGCTGCGCGCCGCGCTGCCGGTACGCCTCGCGCTGCCCCATGTCGAGCGCGTTCTCGCGCTGAACGTTGCCAAGGAGGCGCAGAAGGACGCCCTCGTGATCCGTTGCAGCGCCCAGGCGCTGGCAGCGGGTTCCCCGCCCGGGCGCGAGACCGTGGCGCGGCTGCTCGACGAGACCAAAAAAATCGACCGCACTTTTCTCGATCGCATCGGCACATTCCCCGTCGGCATCATGATTCGCTACGAAGAAGTGGCGCCCGTCCGGGCGCAGCGTATCGAGCGCCTGTTGTCCACCGCCTACCGGGTTCTCGACGCGTGGCAGACGGTGCGCGGAATCCGCACGGCGCTGCGGGAGTCCTACCCGCAACCGGAACTCGAGCGCGACTTGCACGAAATGCTGAAGCTCTATGCGCTCGAGACGAACGCTTTGAGCCGTTCAGTAAGGCTGCCTGCTCTGCTCACGCCGCTGCGGGAGCAACTCGCACATGGCCTGCACCGCGTGATGAACGCCGCCGCGACGCAGCTTGCGCGCGACCTGGCGCGCGTCGTTTACCGGCGCGGACGGGATGAGCCGCGCGCGAACTGATTCGCACCGCCTTCGCGGCGAGGCAGGGCGGCGCCGGACGGGGCAGTTAGCAACGCGCGCGTGCTGTGCCGCGTCAATTGCGCAAGCGTTTGATCCAACGCAAAGTTCCGCGTTGACCCCCAAGTGCCGGGGAAGGTAGAATCGCGTAGCTTTTTTCTCGTTATTCCTGGTTGTGAGCATGGTCTGTGTCAGGGTAAAAAGAGGCGTGGGAATGGGATCAGTTACCGAGGGGCGCCATGGGCGCGAATGACCAAGGTTTGACGCAACAGGGATTTGTCACCACCACGCTCGATACGGTCATCAACTGGACGCGCACCGGCTCGATGTGGCCCATGACATTCGGGCTCGCCTGCTGCGCGATCGAGATGATGCACGCGGGCGCTTCGCGCTACGACCTCGATCGTTTCGGGATCGTGTTCCGGCCGAGCCCGCGCCAGTCCGATGTCATGATCGTGGCCGGCACGCTGTGCAACAAGATGGCGCCGGCGCTGCGCAAGGTCTACGATCAAATGGCGGAGCCGCGGTGGGTGATTTCGATGGGGTCGTGCGCCAATGGCGGCGGCTACTACCATTATTCCTATTCGGTGGTACGAGGCTGTGACCGCATTGTGCCCGTCGACATCTACGTGCCGGGCTGTCCCCCGACCGCGGAAGCGCTGCTCTACGGCCTCATCCAGCTGCAGAACAAGATCAAGCGCACGAATACGATTGCACGTTAAATGACGTTACGCACTGCAGCTCTCGCCGGGAGCCTTAACGCTGCCCTCGGCGACAAGGTGGTCACCATCAAGGAAGCACTCGGCGAGGTCACGCTGGCCGTCAAGGCCGCTGACCTGCTGGAGGTGATGACGACGTTGCGCGATCGCCCCGAGCTGCGTTTCGAGCAGCTGACCGATGTGTGCGGTGTCGATTACAGCACTTATCGCGATGGAGCGTACAGTGGCGCGCGCTTTGCCGTCGTCTATCACCTGCTGTCCTACGCCAACAATTGGCGCCTGCGGGTGCGCGCGCATGCGGCCGACGACGAGTTTCCGGTCGTCGATTCGGTAATCAGCATCTGGCCGTCGGCAAACTGGTTCGAGCGCGAAGCGTTCGATCTTTTCGGCATCGTCTTCAACGGCCACCCCGATCTGCGCCGTATCCTGACCGATTACGGTTTTATCGGCCATCCGTTCCGCAAGGATTTCCCGATTTCGGGCAATGTCGAAATGCGCTACGACCCCGACCAGCGGCGCGTGATCTATCAGCCGGTCACGATCGAGCCGCGCGAAATCACTCCGCGGATCGTGCGCGAGGAGCATTACGCCGACAGTGAAGGCTTCCGCAAGGGTTGAGCATGGCCGAGATCCGCAACTACACGATGAACTTCGGGCCGCAGCATCCTGCTGCGCACGGCGTGTTGCGGCTGGTGCTCGAGCTCGACGGCGAGGTGATCGAGCGCGCCGATCCCCATGTCGGGCTGTTGCACCGGGCGACCGAGAAGCTCGCCGAGCACAGGACTTTTTTGCAAACCGTGCCATACATGGACCGGCTCGACTACACCACCATGATATGCAACGAGCATGCCTACGTGCTCGCGGTCGAGAAGCTGCTCGGCATCGACGTGCCGCTGCGCGCCCAGTATATCCGGGTGATGTTCGACGAAATTACGCGGGTCCTGTCGCACACATTCGCGCTCGCGGCCCATGGCCTTGACCTCGGAGCGATGACGGTTTTCCTGTACTGCTTCCGCGAACGCGAGGATCTGGTCGACGTCTACGAGGCGGTCACCGGGGCGCGCATGCACGCCGCCTACTACCGGCCCGGCGGCGTCTACCGCGATCTGCCTGACTGCATGCCGCAGTACCAGGCCACGAAAATCCACAACCAGCGCTCGATCGACGAGATGAACCGCAATCGCCGGGGGTCGGTCCTCGATTTCATCGAAGACTTCACCGAGCGTTTTCCCAAGTGCGTGGACGACTACGAGACGCTGCTGACCGAAAACCGCATCTGGAAACAGCGCACGGTCGGCATCGGCGTGGTTTCGCCAGAGCGCGCCAAAGCGCTCGGCTTCACTGGCCCGATGCTGCGCGGCTCGGGCGTCGAATGGGACCTGCGCAAGAAGCAGCCGTACGAGGTCTACGACCGCATGGAGTTCGACATCCCGGTGGGCGTCAATGGCGATTGCTACGACCGGTACCTGGTGCGCATCGAGGAGATGCGCCAGTCGAACCGCATCATCAAGCAGTGCGTGGACTGGCTGCGCAAGAACCCCGGCCCGGTGATGACCGACAGCTACAAGGTTGCGCCGCCCTCGCGCGTCGGGATGAAGACCAACATGGAAGACCTGATCCACCACTTCAAGCTTTTCACCGAGGGCATGCACGTGCCGGAGGGCGAGGCGTACGCGGCGATCGAGCACCCCAAGGGCGAGTTCGGCATCTACCTCGTCTCCGACGGCGCCAACAAGCCCTACCGGATGAAGATCCGCTCCCCGAACTTCACCCATTTGTCCGCCATGGACGAGCTCGCGCGCGGCCACATGATTGCTGACGTCGTCGCGATCATCGGCACCATGGAAATCGTTTTCGGAGAAATCGACCGATGAACGCGCCGCTGCCGTTGAGTCCCGCAGCGCTCGCCAGGATAGACCAGGCGGTTGCCAAGTATCCGGCCGATCAGAAACAGTCGGCCGTAATGGCGGCGCTGACCATCGCGCAGGACGAGAAGGGCTGGCTGTCGACGGAGACCATGGACTTCGTCGCGCGCTATCTCGACATGCCGCCGATCGCGGTCTACGAAGTCGCGAGCTTCTACAGCATGTACGACCTGCAGCCGGTCGGCAAATGCAAACTTGCGATCTGCACCAATCTGCCGTGCGCGCTGCAGGGGGCGACGGTCGCAGCCGAGCACCTGAAGCAAAGGCTCGGCGTCGAGTTCGGCGCAACGACGGCCGATGGCGCTTTTACGCTCAAGGAAGCCGAATGCATGGGGGCGTGCGGCGATGCGCCGGTGCTGCTGGTCAACAACAAGCGCATGGCGTGCGCGATGACGCCGGACAAGCTTGACCGGCTGATCGAGGAGCTCAAGTAATGGGCCTGCCGGTTCCGCCATTCGCGACCGACGTGTTCGGGCCCGCCGCCGTGATCATGAAAGGCGTCGACGGGCTCAACTGGCGCCTCAAGGA
>Ga0163199_1002623_pt1 | contig 10963 bp, 10 predicted proteins | sample PL_2010_150m_FD_113537 | JGI IMG/M metagenome (GOLD analysis project Ga0163199, IMG submission 113537) | Freshwater microbial communities from Powell Lake, British Columbia, Canada to study Microbial Dark Matter (Phase II) - PL_2010_150m | ecosystem: Environmental > Aquatic > Freshwater > Lake ...
ATTACACCGCAAATGAACAATGAACAATGAAACAATGAACAAAAATCTTCGCGGTTGGCGTAGTTTTTAAAGGGCAATACTATAAAGCGAAACCGCTCCACTTGTGGGCGGCTAAACTCGCGCATTTGAAATCCGCGTAGGCGGATTTTGCTTTGTGTTGCTGCGATTTCAATCGCTTGGGCGAAGAACTGTGTTGGCGTCTTTTTCTAATGATCGGATCGCTAGATCATCATGCTATAATTTACCCACTATCACGAGTTCTGCCAAAAAATTCATAGTAGGCAAATTGCCGAGAGAGGAGATTATTTATCGCAGAATAATTTTCATTAACTCATCCGCTTAGTCGTTTCGTCATTGAGTGTTACTTAGAGAGAGGAGACTTTATGACAGATAAGATGACTCGCCGTGATTTTCTAAAACTCTCGGCGGGGACCATGGGTGGTGCGGTTGCCTCTGAGATGAATGGTCTTGGGTTCAACTCGGCGCCCACAAGCGCGAAGACTCGCGCTAAGCTCGCTAAGCAAGGCAAAGAAGTTCCAAGCGTCTGCCCCTATTGCGCCGTCGGCTGCGGGCAAATTGTTACGGTGGCAGATAACAAGATTCTAGATATTCAGGGCAATTACGATAGCCCGATCAATGTGGGCACCCTCTGCCCCAAAGGGGCGGCGACGTATCAACTCGCCGTCAACCCCCAACGCTGGACTAAAGTTAAATATCGCGCGCCGTTCTCCGACAAGTGGGAAGATTTGTCGTTGGACAAAGCGATGGAGATGATCGCCGAGAAGTTTAAGAAAATGCGTGACGCGAACTTTATTCCGACGGTGAAAGTTGGCGATAAAGATAAACTCGTCAACCAAGTTCTGGCGGTGGCTTCGCTCGGCGGCGCGACGATTGACGATGAGTGGAATTACCTTCATCAAAAATTGTTCCGCGCAATGAACGTCGTCTCCATCGAGAATCAGGCGCGGATATGACACTCGGCTAGCGTCCCCGGTCTGGGGATTTCATTCGGTCGCGGCGCCGCGACCACCTTCGCCCGTGACATTGCGAATTCCGATTCGATTATGATCATGGGATCGAACATGGCAGAGTGTCACCCCGTCGCCTTCCGCTGGGCGATGAAATCGAAAGAGAAGGGCGGCAAGATCATCCACGTAGACCCCCGCTTCACCCGCACCTCGGCGATGGCAGATATTCATGCGCCCATCCGCGCGGGCTCCGACATCGTCTTCCTCGGCGCGTTGATCAGCTACTTCATCAACAGCCCCAAATGGAATGGCGATTCTTTCTACAAAGAGTATCTCGTCAACTACACCAACGCCGCGACTCTGATCAACGGTGACTACAAAGACACCGACGATCTGGATGGCGTGTTCTCCGGCTTGTCGTCGGAAGGCACGAGCTATAACACCGCTACGTGGCAATATCAACGCAACGAGTCGAAGGTGAAAGCAACAGGCAACGAGAAGACCTACACCGAACTCATCGCTTCGCGCGTGCCGGGCACGGTGAAAACCGATCCAACTCTGCAAGATCCGAAATCAGTCTTTCAGATCATGAAGAAGCACTACGCGCGTTACACTCCAGAGATGGTGGAGAGGGTGTGCGGTTGTTCGAAAGAAAAGTTCGTTCAAGTTGCCGAAGCGTTGTTGGCGAACAGTGGTCGTGAGCGCACGGGTTCAATCGTCTATGCTGTTGGTTGGACTCAGCACACGACCGGCACGCAGATCATCCGCACCGCTGGTATGGTGCAAGAGATGTTGGGGAATATGGGACGACCGGGCGGCGGCATTCTCGCCTTGCGCGGACATGCCTCTATCCAAGGGTCTACCGACATCCCTACCCTTTACCATTCGTGGTCGGGCTACCTCTCTGCGGCAGATGCGCGCAAGACTCACGACACGCTTAAAGATTACATCCTCACCGAAACACAGATCACCAGTTTCTGGTCGAACACGCCGAAGTATGCGGTGAGTATGCTCAAAGCGTGGTTCGGCGATGCCGCCACACCGGAAAATGATTTTGGTTACGACTCGTTGCCGAAGATCACCGGCGATCACTCGCACATGCCAACGTTTGTCTTGATGAATCAAGGCGGCGTGAAAGGTTTCTTCGTCATCGGGCAGAACCCGGCGGTGGGTGGACAGAATGCCGAATATCAACGACAAGGGTTAGAGAAGTTAGAGTGGATGGTGGTGCGCGATTACTTCGAAACGGAGACGGCGGCATTTTGGAAACGTCCCGGTGTTGATCCAAAAAAGATCGGCACGGAAGTTTTCTTCTTGCCAGCGGCGCACGTCGCCGAAGGTCAAGGCACGTTCACCAATACGCAGCGACTCTTACAGCAACACGACAAAGCAGTGGATCCGCCCGATGATGCTCGCACCGATCTGTGGTTTACCTTTCACTTGGGTGCGCGGCTCAAGGCTCTCTATAAAGACAGCAAAGAGAAACGCGATTGGGCGATCCAGAATCTCTATTGGGATTACATGAACGTCAAAGAGAATGAACAATGGCGTATCAAAGATGAACCGAGTCCCGATCTGATCATGCGCGAGATCAACGGTTATACCTGGGCAGACAAAAAGCTCGTCACAGGATTCGCCGCACTGCAAGACAACGGCAGCACCGCCTGTGGTTGTTGGATCTACAGTGGCGTGTATCCGGCAGAAGGACGCAACTTGGCTGCAGCGCGTAAAGGCGATGAATGGGTTAGTCCCGGTTGGGGCTTTGCCTGGCCTGCCAATCGTCACATCCTTTACAGCCGCGCTTCGGCGGATGCTAAAGGCAACCCGTGGAGCGAGCGCAAGAAGTACACGTACTGGGATGCGAACAAAGACACCGGCACAAAAGATGCCAACGGCGCTGCGATCTTAGGTCAGTGGGTCAATGTTGGCAATGATGGCATTGACTTTGTGTTAACCAAGAAGCCCGATGCGCCCGCTTCGGATACGGGTGTGGGTCTCGCCTTTCACGACGGCGCCAGTCCAGCGATCATGAAAGTGGATGGCAAGTTCTGGTTGTTTGCGCCAACGGGCGCGGTGGATGGTCCCTTGCCGACTCACTACGAACCGTACGAGTCGCCTGTGACGAATCCGGTTTACAAACAACAACGCAACCCGATTGCCAAGACGTGGAAAGTTAAAGGCAATCCGTATCACGAAGCTGGTGATGCGGCGAAATATCCTCTCGTTGTTTCTACCTATCGTCTCACTGAACACTATCTCTCTGGCACCATGAGCCGTTGGTTGCCGTGGTTGGCAGAGTTGATGCCGGAGTTGTTCATCGAGATGAGTCCGGAGTTGGCGACAGAGAAGAAGATCAACAACGGTGATTGGGTAACGGTCGTGACCGCGCGCGGTGAAGTAGAAGGTCGGGCGTTGGTGACAAAACGTATACGCCCCTTTGTGATTGACGGCAAAACCGTGCATGGGATCGGTATCCCCTGGCATTGGGGTTATCAAGGTCTCGCCAGTGGTGATGTCACCAACGACATCAGCGCGTTAGTCGGCGATCCCAATGTGAGCATCCACGAAGGCAAAGTATTTTCTGGCGATATGCGTTTGGGTCGCCGCTCTGCCTCAGCCAATGATCTGATGAAGAAACTTTTGGCGTCGAACACCGCTCCCGAAATGTCTATCGCCAGTTTGAGTTGCAACGACTCGCTGGGGGAGGTGTGCAATGCCTAAAGGAATGTTCGTTGATACTTCGATCTGTATTGGCTGTAAAGCCTGTCAGGTTGCCTGCAAAGAGTGGAACGAGTTGGGCGGCGAGCCGGATCACTTCAAAGAAGTTAATGGCAAGTTGAAAGCGGTTAACTTCACCGGCAACTCGTACGACAACACCGGTTCACTCTCGGCGACCGACTGGCGGCATGTGCGTTTCATCGAGCGCGGTTCTTCGCTCGAAGGCAACATGGCGTGGTACATGATGAGCGACTCGTGCAAGCACTGCACGCAAGCCGGTTGTCTTGAAGTGTGTCCGACTCATGCCCTGATGCGAACCGAACTCGGCAACGTGATTGTGCAACAAGATGTGTGCAACGGTTGTCGCGCTTGCATCCCCGCCTGTCCGTTTGGCGTGATCAGTTACAACAAGACGACGGGTCGCGTCAACAAATGCACCTTGTGTAATGATCGCATCTCGCAAGGACTCGAAACGGCGTGCGCCAAAGCTTGCCCGACGGATTCTCTTGTGTATGGTGATGTGGATGCCCTGCGAGTCTCGGCGCGCAAGCGAGTGGATACGTTGAAATCACTTGGATTCAACAAAGCGCAACTCTACGGCGACACCGACATTCTCGGCGGTCTCAACGTGTTCTACTTGTTGCTAGACGAACCCGAAGTCTACAAGCAACCGCGCAATCCTCAACTGCCGCAAAAGAATCTCATCCCCGCTTCGTTGTGGAGTGTGGGCGCAGCGATTGCTTTGGGCGTTTCCGCATTGATTGCGTTCCGCACACGCGGCGCGCGAAACGATGCGGTGATGAAGGAGAACTAACATGGGCGAATTACAAATTCCGGTATGGGATTGGTGGATCGTCGTTTACTTCTTCGTCGGCGGCATCGCCGGTGGCGCATACTTCACCTCGGCGATCATCGAGTTGGTCGGCGGCGAAAAAGATCGTCCGATTGCGCGCATGGGCTACTACATCGCCTTTCCGCTTTCAATCGTGTGCGCCATTGCGTTGATCGCCGATCTCGGAGTGCCGGCTCGCTTCTATCACATGATCGTCTACAGCAAAACGTCTTTGCCGTGGCCCAAATGGGATTCGGCGGTCTCGGTGGGCGCGTACGCTTTGTTGTTCTTCGGCGGCTTTAGCTTTTTGTCCTTCGTTGATGCCCTCGTCGAAACGGGCAAACTGCCGTGGGCGCCGTTCCGCGAAAAGTATTCCGGTATGCCGCGCATGATCTACTCGGTCCTGGGCGGTCTCAACGGATTCTTTCTCGCCTCGTACACCGGCGTGCTACTTGCTAACAGTCACTTGCCAATGTGGTCGAGCAACCCCATGTTGGGCGCGTTGTTTCTTGTCTCGGGCGCCTCAACCGGCATGGCGGCGATTGCCTTGGGACTCGCCCTCACCAAAACTGATCTGGGTGAAGCGTGGAGTCGGCTCAAGCAAGCGGACAACGTTGCGCTGGTGTTGGAGATCATCTTGCTCGTCGTCTTCGTCGTGTGGTTAATGGCGGCGGGCGTTTCGATCTTAAGTGGCACAACAGGTTTGCTGATCATTGTCGGTGTGTTGTTGATCGGCTTGATCGCGCCCTTAGCGATTCAACTTCGTATGAAGAATATGACGGTGATCGTCTCTCTGCTGATCTTGATCGGCGGATTCCTCATGCGTATGGCGATTGTGATGGGCGGACAAGGGCTGATCTAAAGGTGATGCGGTCAACCGCGTTTGAACGATCAACCTAAATCAACTTTTAGACCGACGCGGTGAAAAGACCGCGTCGGTCTGATGTTAGACAGATCATCTTCGTAGTCTAGCCCCTTGTGGGCGACGCAAACGCGCACTAGGCGCTAGGCTACATAAGGAGCGTTATATGGCAGGACGAGACGGACAAGGCAAATCATTTTCTCCCGGTTCGCGCAAACGCGACACAACCGTGGACGATGCGTTGAAGACGATGGAGCGTTTATCGCTGTGGCTCGAAAACGCAAATGAAGAAAACGCTTGGCTGCAAACCGAAGACCCGGTGCAAATGGCAATGCTTCACGGCATGTTGGTGCATCTGCGCCAAGAGATTGATCGTCTGATGGCGTTGGGCGGTGATGAGTTAGACGAAACGGTGAAAGCGTTGCATACGTTGGCGACACAGAATAAAGAGTCGTGATACGTGATGCGTGACCCGAAGGGGTGATGCATATTGTTCATTGTTCATTGTCTCATTGTTCATTGTCTCATTGTTCATTGATTACATGAAACCCAAACAACAACTTCCTTCCGATCCTCAACTCGCTATCTTCATGCGGCGGCTCAATGTCGTTGCCGAACACATCCCCGATCTCGCCGAAGCGATTAATTTTTACCGCGAAACATTGCCGCTTCTGCGCGAGGCGCAAAAAAACGTTGAACCGTTTGCGCTTGATGATGAAACGATCCAAAACAAAATTGCTTCGGGCAGTCCTCTTCTCATCGGCGAAGACCTACCGTTTGATCCCGATGCAACCCACGAACTCTTTTTAAAACTTTGCATTGTCGTAGAAAAAGTTGGCGTGCCTGTGGCTGACGAGAAGAAAAAAAGTTTCTCGCTCTTCTCGCGTGGCAAACCCGATCCCGCAAAAATGATGGAACAGGTTTCAACGGGCAATGACACGGCGATGCGTTCCGCCGCCGCGCAACAAATTCGTCATGCAGTTGAAACGAATCAACTCGATCTCGTTCAAGTCTGGAGCGCGCTCGCTTCCGGTAATTGGAATCAAACTGAATCTTTAATCATTAATCTTAAACTTGATTCCGATCTTCTCCGCGTTCTTGCTCAACACAGTTTGCGCCCATCATTCCGCGCGTGGGCAGAAGGTCTTCACGCCGATTTCGATAAATGGCAAAGAGGATCATGCCCGATGTGCGGCAATGCGCCCGCCTTCGCCGAGATACAAGGCAAAGAAGGCGCGCGGCGGCTTCGCTGTTCTATGTGCGGCGCAGATTGGGCGTATCCCCGTTTGCAGTGCGTGTTCTGTGCCAACGATGATTTTAATTCGCTGGGATATATTGTGGTGGAGGGCGAAGAAGAAAAATATAGTTTGCAAACGTGTGATGCCTGTCGTGGCTACATCAAAACGATCACCACGTTTGATCCGACGCCTGTAGATTTGATCTTGGTTGAAGACTTGGCGACGTTGCATTTGGATGTAGTTGCTGCCGACAAAGATTTCGCGCGTATAGACCGACGCGGTTTTTAAAACCGCGTCGGTCTCGTGAACATGAAAAATTTTCTCGATCTGTTTAAACCCCCTCCCGTCATCACCCCCGATCAAATCTTAACTGCTCTCGGCGCGGTGCTTGATCCTGAAGTGAATCGCGATATTGTTTCGCTGGGCATGGTGCATAACGTCATGGTGCGCGATGGCGTGGTGAACTTCACCGTGCGTTTGCGTGAGGCGGGGAGTCCGCTGCAAGTGCCGATTGAACGTAGAGCCAAACGCGCGGTGATGAACATCGAGGGTGTGCGCGACGTGCAAATTGAATTTGAAGTGACTCCGAATTCGCAACTGCGCGACACCACGCGATTAAATTTAGAAGCGAAGCACGTCATCGCCATTGCCAGTGGCAAGGGCGGCGTGGGCAAATCAACGGTGGCGGTTAATTTGGCGGTGGCGTTGGCGCAAATGAAGAATCGAGTCGGTTTGCTCGACGGCGACATTCACGGACCCAACATCCCGATGATGATGGGCATACCTGATGAGAAACCGATGACGCTGGGCGAAAAAATTTATCCGCCGCTGGCGCACGGTGTCGCCGTCATGTCAATGGGTTTCCTTGTGCCTGCGGATGCCCCCGTCATCTGGCGCGGACCCATGTTGCATCAAGCACTGCGTCAACTCTTGCGTGACGTGTTGTGGGGACAACTCGATTATTTGATCATTGACCTACCACCCGGCACAGGCGATGTGCAGTTGACTCTTACTCAATCTATTCCGCTCACGGGTGCGGTGTTGGTGACAACGCCGCAAGATGTGTCGGTGGCAGATGTGATCAAAGGCGGCGAGATGTTTCGTCAGCTCGATATCCCGTTATTGGGATTGATCGAGAACATGAGTTATTATGTCTGTCCACATTGCGGCGAGAAAGAAAAAATATTTGGCGAGGGTGGGGGCAACGTGTTAAGCCAAAAGTTGGGAACAAAAGTTTTGGCGCAGATTCCGCTTGAAGGGCGAATACGGCAGTGCGGCGATGACGGCATCCCCGTTGTGTTATCTTCGCCCGAATCAGAATCGAGTCAGGCATTCCGTCGCGCCGCCGAATCCATTGCGACGAAAACAAAATCATTGCCGCCGATTCAATTGCAGAAGCCGCAAGTGAGTTTCAGTGATCCCGAATTGAGAATTATATGAAAGGCATTTACCCTTATGTTCTCGCCGCAGTTCAACTGCGGCGAGAACACCGAATTATATGAAAGGCATTTACCCTCTCGACTACGACGAATACGAAAACGGCGAATGGGAATCGGTTGACGGCGCGATCACCGAAGAGGCAATGGCGTGCATCAGCGTCAACGGCAAAGAGTTGGCGACGTTCATGTGCACGCCGCATGATCTCGATGAACTCGCACTCGGATTTTTGCGAAGCGAGGGCTTGATCCAAAGTGTTGCCGACGTGAGCGCGTTGACTCTCTCGCAAAGTGAAACGTGCGTGGACGTCTGGCTGAACCATTCGATTGAAGAGAGGGTGCAGCGCAAGATCATCACTTCGGGTTGTGGTGGCGGCGTCACCTTTGATGATCTGAGTCACAAGCACGAACCGCTTAATACGCACACGACGATCTCGCCCGATCAAATTTTCGCGCGCTTGCACGATCTGTATCAAGCAGCGAAACTATATAGTGAGACGCAAGGGATTCACACTTCGGCCTTGACCGATGGCGAGAAGTTGGTGCTGGTTGCCGAAGACGTTGGCAGGCATAACACGATTGATCGCTTGTGGGGCAAAGCGTTGAAGCAAAACATTTCGACGGACGGTTTAATTTTGTTGGCGACGGGGCGCATTAGCTCCGAGATGTTGAGCAAGGCAGTGAAGATGAACGTGCCGATTGTTGCCTCACGCACCTCGGCGACAAGTCTCTCGGTGTCGCTCGCCAAAGCGTGGAACATCACGGTGATCGGTTATGTGCGGCGCGGAAGTCTGAGAGTGTATACGGGGCAGGAGAGAGTCGTGAGACTTCCGAAGTTTTAGAAACTTCGGAAGTCTGTTTTATTGTCAACGAATCAAAAACGACTCGATGGAGTCGTTTTTGGTTGAGGGTAACGGCAGGCATGAGCGGCGCGGGTTTTGCGTCCGCTCCAACCGCATGTTAGGCGTGTGATTGGGGACTAGGGCTCGTACTCGATGACTGCCGCAATAGCAACGACAATAGACCGCATGAGCACAGGGGATACGCTTCCTAACTTCTGGACGAACCGCTGTGTATCAACACCGCGTAATTGCAGGGTGTCTACAGCGGAAGTCTTCGTCAGACCGTTCATGCGGTCTGGTGCAATCTTTACATGCCAGACATTGTGCGCCAAGTAGTCTTTCCACTCGGTCAGCGGCGCAACTAACTTGATCGGCAATGCCCCCACCGCATCTGAGCTTACCACCACAACCGGGCGCGTTTTCCGGATCTCCGAGCCTATGGTTGGGTCAAGATTGACCAGCCAGATCTCTCCGCGGTTAATACTCAACGAAGTCTCCTGCCTGCCACGTTTCCCGCTCAGAAACTGTTTCTTCGTAGTGCGCTGCCATCTGCTGGGCTTGTTCAGCCATAAGGTGGCGACGCTCTGTCATGGACAACAGCATGAACTCTTGTTGAAGTGATGGCGAAGCTATGTCGCTCTTGTCAAGGTCAACCAACAGACGGTAGGCGATGGGTAACTTCTTGGCAGGCAATCGCATGATCAATTCTTGAACCTGAGAATAGGTGATCGTTTCCATACTCTTTCCTCTTGACACTCGCTCATCATCCTATGAGTCATGTCCCACTGACGCTTGCGGGCATGTTACGCCTAACATCCCGCACAGGGTTGTTATACGGAATTTTTCCGTATAATACCCTTATATCTGGAAGAAAGTATAAGGCATCTCTCACTGGAGTCAAGAATCGATTCTCGATCCAGACCCCTTCGGGTTTTGTTAACACGATATAATCTTCTCGTAAGTATATCTGCTATGAGGACGACATGATCACAACCAAGTCAACCACCGATTGGGCAGAGGTAGATGATGAAGGGCGATTGAGGCTGCCGCCTGAAGTGGCGGCGCGTTACGGGTTAACACCCGGCTCAAAGGTGCGCTTCGACGAAGGCAAAAATTTTGTCCGCCTGCATCGCTCGGTGAATCATCTCGCCAAGGTTTACATCGAGCCAACCGATCACTGCAACATCGAGTGCGTCACTTGTTTGCGTAATGCCTGGGACGAGAAGTTGGGCAAGATGACGCTCGAAACTTTTGAACGCATCGTGGCGGGTTTGCGCGAACTCTCGCCAATGCCTACAGTGTTTTTCGGCGGCATCGGCGAGCCGTTGTTTCATCCGCGCACGGTCGAATGGGTGGCGCGAATTAAAAAAGAAGTCGGCGTGCGCGTGGAGATGATCAGCAACGCCACGATGTTGAATGAAGAACGCGCGCGGGGATTGATTGATGCCGGACTCGATCAACTTTGGGTTTCGATTGATGGCGCGACTCCTGAAAGTTATGCCGACGTGCGCTTGGGCGCCGAATTGCCTAAGGTGATCGAGAATCTGGCGCGGTTCCAACGGATGCGGAAGCCGAGTCATTTTCCCAAACCGGAGATCGGCATTGCCTTTGTGGCGATGAAGCGCAACATCAACGACTTGCCCGAAGTGTTGAAGTTGGGACGCAGGTTAGGCGCGGTGAATTTTTCAGTGAGTAATGTATTGCCCTGCACTGAAACGATGCAGGCTGACATGCTCTACACGCGAACACTGCGTAATATCACCTACACGCCCTCTATGTGGGTGCCGCGTTTAAATTTGCCCAAGATGGATATCAACGAGATCACGCGCGAGGCTTTCTTTCAAGCATTGGATAGCGGATACAACGTGACGTTTGCCGGAAACAATCTGGGCGGGGCGAATGATGTCTGTAACTTTATTGAAAGTGGATCGATGTCTATCGGTTGGGATGGCGGGGTGAGCCCGTGCTTGCCGTTGTTGCATACGCATTACAGTTACTTGCATCGTAAGCCGCGTCTCTCGCGTCGGCACGTCGTGGGGAATGTGCGTCAGCGATCTGTGAATGATC
>Ga0163199_1002625_pt1 | contig 10958 bp, 9 predicted proteins | sample PL_2010_150m_FD_113537 | JGI IMG/M metagenome (GOLD analysis project Ga0163199, IMG submission 113537) | Freshwater microbial communities from Powell Lake, British Columbia, Canada to study Microbial Dark Matter (Phase II) - PL_2010_150m | ecosystem: Environmental > Aquatic > Freshwater > Lake ...
ATCGTTTCAGACTGCATACCCGTTCCGTAAAACAGTCCCGCCTTCAACTTGCCAAGTTGGAGCAACGCTGGGCAAATCTCTCGCCCATCTGATCTCATAGCAAGTTATGCGGTACTGCGTTTTAACTGCTTTGGTCAAACTGCGGTTGGGATTCTGCCAGCAACAACTCAAAAGAATCCAATGCTGAATGACCAACGCGACTAATTTGGCATAGACTTCGCACAAGATACGCCAGGGGTTGGTGCTACGGGACTCGTCAATACGCCCGTGCGATTTCCATAACTTAAACAATAATTCAATTTGCCAGCGGACCCGCAAGAGTGTCAACGCTTCTTGCCACGACAATAATTCTGAGGGGACATTCGTCACGATGATGGTCCAATCGGCTAAGACCAGAGCGGCCGGGCTCAACGCTTGCTGGCGTTTGCGGGCGGCTTCTTTCAAACGTCGTCGCCGTTGCTCTCCGACTTCTTGTGGTACGCGGCAGGCGATCAGCCGACAGGGCAAGTGGAACTGTTGCCCAAGATATCCCATCTGATCCACCACTGTTTCAGAACTATGCTTTAGCCTCTCGGCTAAATCGAACGCCTGCCCATCCCCATCGTAGAGTTGTGTCCCGTTCATTAATCGTGTCAGAAAGTACACCCCGGACTCAGCATAATCGGAGAGCACTTTCAGGCTAAAATAGCCTAAATCCGCTAGGCGCAAAGCCTGTTTCGGTAACGCTAAAGTTTGGGTCAGTGAAGCCCGGTCGGACTCTCGCCCCGATTGCAAACAGACTCCGTCTAACTGACCGGTACTGTAATCGAAACGCACTTGGATTTTGAGTGACGCCGTGGGTTCGCTACGGTTATTGCGACGTCCGACCCAGTGCGACACCAAACTTTTAGGCAACGCGATGACCGTGCTATCTTGGAGGTAGACACCCTGAAAGCGTTGCAACAATGGGATGGGGACGGCATCACCTTCAATCACTTTTGTCAACGCCACCGCCAACACTTGTTCCATCAACTCAGCCGCCGCCTCATTGAATCGGGCATCTAACCCTTGGGGGGTGATCGCCACTTGGAGAGCCGCAGCCACTTGCGTCAGTTCATCTAATGAAGCGCTAGGATTCTTCATCCAACCTAACACCAACGTCTGTGCAAATTTACTCCCCGTCATTTTTGAACAGCGTTGCACAAATCCCGTCTCTTTCGCAGCGACCTCAGCGCTCTCTGTTAGAACCGCATTCATTTCTTTAGCAACGTGTGGTAGATTCGACATCGGGAAGTTCCTCCGGTAAGGTTTGTCTGGCGACATTCATCTTGCCAGAAGAACTTTCTGTTGTCATCCCCTTAGCTTGATGCGTATGAGACGACCCAACGGGTCGTCTCTACATATTTATCATTCGTTGGTATATTTACCCGCATGAATCTTCTCTCTCACGAAACCTCACCCTACCTCCTCCAACATTCCAACAACCCTGTTGATTGGCACGCTTGGAATGATGAAGCATTGGCTAAAGCCAAAGCAGAAGACAAGCCGATCTTCATCAGTATAGGATATTCGGCATGCCACTGGTGCCACAAAATGCGCGAAGAATGTTTCGAGAACGAAGACATCGCCGCACTGATGAATCAAAATTTCATCAACATCAAAGTGGATCGCGAAGAGCGACCCGATCTCGATTCGATCTATATGGATGCTGTCGTTGCTTTAACGGGACAAGGCGGGTGGCCTATGAGCGTTTTTCTAACGCCGGACGGCGTCCCCTTTTACGGCGGCACTTACTTCCCGCCTCAGGCACGCGGCGGCATGCCCGGCTTCCCCGATCTGCTCGAAGGGATTCACGATGCCTGGGTCAATCGCCGTGACACGATCATCAACGGCGGCAAAGAGATTATTGCTCATATCAAGGAAAATGCTTCAGGCGAAACGTCACAGCACGATTCAATTTCAAACGAGACACTCATACAAGCGGTGAAAGGTGTTTGGGGATCGTTCGATTGGCGCGCGGCGGGTTGGGGACGCGGACCTAAGTTCCCGCAGCCGATGACGCTGGAATTTTTGTTGCGCCACTTCACCCTCAACGATGATCCGCTCGCGCTCGAAATGGCGACCAAGACGCTCGACGCGATGCAACGCGGCGGGATGTACGACCAACTCGGCGGCGGCTTTCACCGTTACGCCACTGATGCGGCGTGGCTTGTGCCGCATTTCGAGAAAATGTTATACGACAACAGCCAGCTGGCGCTTGTCTATCTTCATGCCTATCAAATTTTAGGAGACGTCCCAGCGGGGCGTCTCTACAAGCGATGTGTTGAAGAAATCTTGGATTACGTCATGCGCGAGATGACCGATGCGGGCGGCGGTTTCTACTCCACGCAAGACGCCGACAGCGAAGGCGTCGAGGGAAAATTTTTTGTGTGGTATGAAGCGGAGATCGATTCGCTAGTAAGCGATCCGTTATTATTCAAAGCCGCTTACGGCGTGACAACACACGGCAACTTTGAAGAAAAGAATATCTTGTTCGTCGCCAAAGATGTGGATGATCTCGCCAAAGGATTCAACTTGCCGCGCGAAGAAATAGAAGGGCGACTCGCGGCGATGCGAAAGACTCTGTTTGATAGTCGTGAGCGTCGCATCAAGCCGAATCTCGACGACAAAGTGTTAAGTGGTTGGAACGGGTTAATGCTTGCCGCCTTCGCCGAAGCCGCGCGGATTTTGAAGCGTGAAGATTATAGAAAAGCGGCGCTTCGCAACGCCGAGTTTTTGTTGCGTGAGATGCTCGTCAATCCAGACCCTTCGGGTCGCACACACCGCGAAAACCCGAAGGGTCTTCGCCTGTATCGTTCATGGCGCAAAGGGCAAGCAAAGTTAAACGGCTATCTCGAAGACTACGCCAACGTGATCTTCGGCTTGCTCTCGCTTTACGAAACAGTATTTGACGAAACATATTTTATCGCCGCGCAAGAGTTGACCGAGACGATGATCCAATTCTTCAGCGACTCGCACGGCGGCTTCTTTGATACGAGCAGCGATCATGAATCATTGATCGTCCGCCCGAAGAGTCTGCAAGACAACGCCACGCCGAGCGGCAACGCAATGGCGGCGACGGTTTTATTTAAATTGGCGGCGTTCACTGGAAACGGGGGCTACAGCGAGATCGCCGAGACGATGTTGGAATCCGTTCAAGGAGTCCTCACCCGTTACCCAACCGGATTCGCGCAGTGGTTAGTGGCACAATCATTTTATGTGAGCAAGCCGAAAGAGATCGCCATCATCGGAAATTTAAATGATGCGGATACACAAGCGATGCTGGATGTAGTAAACGAAAAGTATCGCCCCTTCGTCGTGGTTGCCATCGGCAAAAAAGATTCGCCTATTCCATTGTTGAGCGGGCGCGATCAGATCGGCGGCAAGGCAACGGTGTATGTGTGCGAAAATTTTGCCTGCAAGTTGCCGGTGAATGAGGTGGAGAGGTTGAGAGAGTTGTTGAAGATTAAAGATTGAAGATTGGGAGAACTCTTGCGACTTTGGATATGATGCGGAGTAACTTTACCTCTTACCCTGAAGTTAACATCCTGCTTCAAGTATTGCTGGAGAGTGTGCGAACTATTTTAGGGAATCATTTTATTGGTATGTACTTGTATGGCTCATTAGCGAGCGGCGACTTCGACAAAGATAGCGATGTTGATTTTGTAGTCGTCACAGATGATGAGATTTCAGGTAATCTCTTTTCAGCGTTACAAGAAATGCACACGCGCATCGCCACGATTGAGTCTTGGTGCGCGACGCAGTTGGAAGGCACTTATATTTCCCGGCACTCACTTCGGCGTTACGATCCAGCCCGCGCTTTGCATCCACATATTGATAGAGGACGGGGTGAACATCTTAAAATAGCACAGTATGACGACTCTTGGATTGTTCAATGTTATGTTCTGCGGGAATGCGGGATAACATTGGCGGGATTCTCTCCGCGAACTCTAATCGATCCGATCTCGCCTAACGATTTGCGACAAGCGATGCTGGCGATATTACGTGGCTGGGCGACGCAACTTCTCGGCGACCCCGCGCAGATTAATAATCGCGGGTATCAGTCTTACGTAGTCCTCTCCCTTTGCCGCATACTCTTCACACTCCAACATGGCACTGTTGTCTCCAAGCCAATCGCCGCACGATGGGCGCAAGAGATATACGGAGAACGTTGGGTATCTTTGATTGAACGCGCCTGGATCGGACGACAAAATCCACAGTTGAAAGCGCAATTAGATGATGTCAACGGAACATTGGACTTTATACGATTCGCGCTTGAACGAAGCCAGTAATTCGAGATTTAATCTTCCGCCCATGAATCTCACCTTTCTCGGCACTGCCGCCGCCAACGCTTAGATTAAAAATTGTAGATTCGTAAATGGCTAATGCTCACGTTAGGCGGCAGTGAGCATCAACCGAAATTAGATTGTAAGAGGACACACCATCCCCACACTCCATCTCATTTGCGGACTTCCCTGTTCAGGGAAGACGACCCTTGCGAAACAACTCGAACATACATATTCGGCGCTTCGCCTAACGCCCGATGAGTGGATCACCCGTCTGTTTGGCGCTGATCTTTCGGACGCGACGCTTCACGCAGCGCGCGATCCAGTCGAAGCCGTGCTATGGGATCTTGCAGCTCGGGTTCTAGTTCTCGGCGTTGATGTCATATTGGATTTCGGTTTCTGGGCGCGGAGCGAACGAGAAGATTTTCGTTCACGAGCGGCGCGACTTGGTGCTCGTAGTGAGCTTCACTTTTTGAATGTGCATGAGGAGATACTCTTAACTCGACTCGCCGCGAGAAACGCACAATTGCCGCCGGGCACATTTTGGATAGACGAAGATAACATGAGACTTTGGGCGCGGCGGTTTGAAGCTCCGACTTGGGATGAACTTCAGACCAGGGAATCAAAATGAAATTAACTTTAACGAAGGAGAGAAACCATGAACGCTCTTACACAAATGAAATGCGTCGCCTGTCGTGGCGGCGAACCGACCGTTACAGAATCTGAAATTACCGAGTACAAGCCGCTCGTCCCCGATTGGGCGATTATCGAGCGAGATAATATCCGGCAGTTAGAGCGCGTCTTTAAGTTTAAGAATTTTGTCGAAGCGTTGGCATTTACGAATAAAGTGGGCGAGTTAGCTGAAAACGAAGGACATCATCCAGCGATACTAACCGAGTGGGGTCGTGTCACAGTCACCTGGTGGACGCACAAAATAAAAGGTCTGCACCGAAACGATTTCATCATGGCGGCAAAAACAGATGCCGTGTTGTAAAAAAGCGATATGAACTTAACTTTCCTCGGTACTGCCGCCGCCAACGCTTACCCCGAAGCATTTTGCAGTTGTGCCAACTGCCAGCAGGCGCGCAAACTCGGCGGGCGCAATTTGCGAAAACGATCTGCGGCATTGATCAACGATGATCTGTTAATTGATCTCGGTCCCGACATTATGACCGCCGCCGCGATGCACAATTGCCCGCTCACGAAAGTGCGCTACTGTTTGCAAACTCACGCCCACGCCGATCATTTGGATACATCACACTTTCTCTCGCGCAGCCCGGGTTATGGCGTGGTGGGCGCGCCGCGTTTGCACTTTTACGCTTCGGCGGGGACACTGCGGGTGACGGCTCAACTTTTAGCAAGGGATTGCGAACCGCACAACTTCTTCGATGCAGAAATTAGTGAGCGATTGAATTTAGAGATTCATCAGATCGAAGCGTTGCAGTCGATCACGATGGATCAATACCGGGTGACGGCGTTCACGGCGAATCATGATCCATATGTGGAGTCATTGCTCTATGCGATTGAGTCGAATGGGCGAAGTATTTTCTATGGCACAGATACGGCAGAGTTACCCGAAGAAACGTGGCAAGGTTTTCACCAGCATAAACTATGCTTCGACGTTGTGATCCTTGATCACACGTACGGTCCCGACAAATCGGGCGACGATCATCTGACCGCCGAAAAATTTATCGAACACATCGCGCGGATGCGTGAGGAGAAATTGGTGAAAGAGACTTCGCGCTTTTTGGCAACGCACATCTCACACGATGCCAATCCCGTTCATCCAGAGTTAGCAGAGTTTGCTACGAAGAATAGTTACGAAGTAGCGTACGATGGGATGACGGTATAAAACCTTTGAACGCTGATGACGCTGAACGTCGCTGACGCAAAGCGCGCTGATTCTTTGTAACTGCTCATGAGGCGTGGCGAGTTGCGTCTCTAATCTCTTTACTCCCCCGGTCTTTCGTAAAAACACAACATCGTGCTTCCATACTTGCGTTGGTCAACTAACACCAAGTGGGTCAACGTAATTTCTTCATACTCTTTCGGATCGATTTGCACAATCGCCTGCCCGTCGGGGTTGAGCCATTCGGGTTGAGCGTCGATCAACTTCAGACTCTCGATCCACAAACTTTTATATTGCGGCGGCGCAACGTAGATAAAGTCGAATGAGGTGTGCGGCTTGGATCGCAGATAGGCTAATGAGTCACCACACAACACTTGTGCCTGCTCGCTAAAGCCGACGATTCCCAAATTTTCTTTGATCGTTTTCACCGCCAGTTTGTCGGCGTCAATAAACAGAACATGATGCGCGCCGCGACTCAAGGCTTCAATGCCCACACTGCCCGTGCCGCCGAACAAATCGAGAAACGCCGTGTGCCGAATCCCGTAGCCGATGATGTTAAACACATTCTCTTTAACGCGATCCATGATCGGGCGCGTGCTGTCACCCGGCACGAACTTCAACCGACGACCTTTTGCTAAACCTGCAATAACTCGAATGCCTGCCATCAGATCAAAAGGAAAAGAAGGAAAGAAGGGAAATCAAGGAAAGCCTTTCCCTTGTTTCCATTATTTCCCCACCACATCTCTCGCCGCTCTTAAATTCGCGCGCGGCGCAGTAATAGGTGTGACGCAGCCTGTGCCAAGAATCAAGCCGCGCCCGTTCATCATCTGCATTGCGTCCTCCGCTTCGGCGCGAACCGAGTCGGGGTCGCCGCGCACCATCGTCTCCCATTGACGCAGACCGCCGCACACCGCGCCTCTGAATTTCTTTTTGCCTTCGATGAGTGTGGGCGGCGTTTCGCGGTCGTGCCAGTTGATGACTTGCGCCGGATACTGCGAAACAAGATCGAACATCACATCGTCGCCGTGCAAGTGCAAAACGTTTAGCCATAGATCGCCAGTCGCCTCTAAAATTTTTCGGTCATGCGGTTCACCCAACTCACGATATTCCAATTCGGAAAAGATTCGCGTTGAGGCAAATTGGATCGCATAAAAGATTCCGTCCACGCCGATCTTCTTGGCTTCATCCACGAAACGCAAACACGATTCGGTGATGGCAACAAGAGCAGATTTAAGTTCGGCGGTGTGTTGACGGGCGTGAGACGGGAATTTATCCGCGCCGATTAAGTTACGGGCTTGCGAGATAGGGCTGAAGATAGTTTGGATAACAGGAACAGATGACGGCAGCCCATCGCGGATCATTTCCAGTGCACGCAGTTGATCGCCCAACGCGCCCGCGCGCGGATCGAGCGGCTTGAGTCGAGTCCAATCATCGGCATGAGCGATGACGCGATGCGTGTAGTCGCGTGTGCCTTCGGGGTCGCCGCGCCACTCGTCGCTCGCGCCCCAATCTCGAATGCAGAACGAACTCGACGGAGTCACTTTGACGAAGTCGAAGTCGTAGAGATTCTGAAATTCAATCGTCGCGGCGGCGAGCTGATCGGGGTATTGATCGTCTACCGGAAAATGCCGCCACAAGGAAACGGGGACGCGGTCCACGGCGGCGTCACCGTTGATCGCCGCTTCGAGCCGATCCCGTTTATTCATTTGCGCCACAACTCGTCGCCGATCTTCCAATCACCCACTTTCATAAAATTTAAGTGACCGTGCAAAAGGCGGGAGAGCATGGCAGACTTTTCTTTATCCTCTATGGTTGCGGCAAGGGCATCGGCTTGAGTGAACGCCTCAATAGACTTCGGCGTATTCTTTAATTTTTTTTGCGCCAACCCCAAGCCGTAATACGAGTCGATGTCATTCTTGTTTTGCGCGACAAGTTGATCGAATTGTTTAACTGCTTCCTCATAATCGCCTTTGCCGTAAGCGACCCAACCGGGATTGATAGTGGTAGACATGACGAGCCTCCTGACCGAAAGATGATTAGAGTTTACAACAAAAGAATAGCAGATAGCAAATGGCGAATGGCAGATGGCGGATGGCGGATGGCGTGATACGTGATGCGACACGCCACATGCGATACACGAATGAGTGATAGGATTAGGGGCAAGAAAATTTATGGCGCACAATATGAGGAGCTAAAACTTTGACTACCTATAATTTCGATCAGGCAATCCAACGGCGCGGCAGTGGCAGCGTGAAGTGGCAATTTTATGATGAGGACGTGATCCCGTTGTGGGTGGCGGACATGGATTTTGGATCGCCGCGCGAAGTGATTGAGGCGTTGCAAGAACGCGCGGCACATGGCGTATACGGGTATGAACTGCCCTCCAAAGAATTAAGTGAAGTGATCTGCGCCCGTTTGGAGAAACTCTATCAATGGAAAGTGTCGCCCGAAGAGGTGGTGCATCTGCCCGGGTTAGTGACGGGGATCAACATCACCGTGCGCGCTATGTGCAACGCCGATGATGCCATGATCACTCAAACGCCGGTGTACTTTCCATTTTTAAGTGCGCCCAAAAATTTCGGCGCGGTCTTGCAAGATGCGGAACTTACACGAATGAACGATGGACAGATCATCCGTTACGAAACAGATTTTGAAAAATTTGAAGGAAGCATCACGCCTCAAACCAAATTGTTCATGCTGTGCAATCCGCATAACCCGGGTGGGTTCAGTTATACGCGCGATCAATTAACTCGCTTGGGCGAAATTTGTTTGAAGCACAACGTGGTGGTTTGCTCTGATGAGATTCATTGCGATCTATTGTTAGAGAGTCAACGGCACACTCCGTTGGCATCGCTCGCGCCGGAGTTGGCGGCGAATTGCATCACGCTGATGGCGCCGAGCAAAACGTTTAACGTGGCGGGGTTGGGGTGCAGCTATGCGGTGATTCAAAATGAAGAGCTGCGCCGCAAGTTCAAGGCGGCAGCCGAGGGCGTTGTCCCGTTGATTAACGTATTCGGTCTCACGGCGGCTATGGCAGCTTATCAACATGGCGACGAGTGGTTATCGCAAGCACTCGCCTATCTCAAAACGAATCGCGACACGCTTGTGGAGTATGTGAGCAAGAATCTTCCGCAGATTCGTTTGACGAATCCTGAAGCAACGTATCTGGCGTGGTTGGATTGTCGTGAGGTGGGCATTGATGGCAACCCCCAAAAATTCTTTTTAGAAAAAGCGCGTGTCGCCTTCAGCGACGGCGCGACGTTTGGCAAAGGCGGCGAGGGTTTTGTGCGTCTGAATTTTGGTTGCACGAGAGCGACGTTGCAAGAGGCGCTGGAGAGAATGAAGAGGGCGTTGGGGGGTTAGGCGGTTTGAGATTGGAGACTGGAGATTAGAGATTGGAAGTTGGGTTTTTGGGATTTGGGATTTTGTAGTGGTTGGAACAATGCGTTTCAGAAAATTTGTCCCGCTTGTATTTTTAATTTTGCTCGCTGCATTTTTGCGCTGGCACGATCTCGGCGCGATACGGCTGCTGTGGGATCACAGCTATCCCATCGCTCAAGCGCAGCGTTTGCTGGCATTTGCTGAGTTCCCCGTTTTAGGACAGAAATCCACATTCTTTCTTAGCAACCCTCCAGCACAAGCGTATATCAGCGCGATACCATTAATCCTCTTTGCCGGATCAACATGGGCAGTGTTCTGGTTCATCACCACAATCAACATTACCTCTGTTCCCCTACTCTATTCGTTCACGCGTCGCGTGGTCGGCGAACGCACGGCGCTTATCGCGGCGTTGTTATATGCGATCAGTCCATGGATGATTTACTTCAGCCGTGCCACATGGTCAAGCTCGCTTACGCCATTTGGTAATGTGTTAGTTTTTGGATTATTGATGTTAGTGGTGCGCCGCCAACGCACACGCGATGTGATCGCTCTCTTCATCAGCCTAACGATTTTCACTCAAGCCTACATCCTCACGCTGATCATGATGCCGATGCAAGTGGGCGCGATTCTGATCACGCGACTCAAACAACTACGGTGGCGCGGACTCGTGATAGGTAGTTTGATCTTCGGGGGTGCCGCCGCGATCTACGGTGGCGCCGTCATCCGCGATTGGGGCGATCAGGCAGACAAGTTCAATCGCCTCACGCAGGGAAGCGAACCTTCATTCAAGATTGACATCACGTGGCAGATCGCTTCGCGTTATGTGACGGGCGCAAATTATTATCTGGCGAATACGTTCACCGAACCGCTGACGCCGCCGCTATCGTATCTGCAAAGCGGCGTTGAAATTTCTTTGCTGATGTTGATCGTCACCGGCATGATTCGATCTGTGTTGGCGATCCTTCAACGCGATCAAAATTCATGGGCGGACACGGCAATGTTGATCTGGTGGTTCATTCCCATATTAGCCTTGAGCTACAACAACCAGCCGTTACACCCTTGGCATCTTTTGCCGACTCTGCCTGTGGGTCATCTCTTCGCGGCAAGAGGCGCACTATGGATCGCCGAAAAATGGCGAAGGGCGAACATAGTTTTAGCAGCGGCTGGTGGCGTCATCGTGATCACGTTTGTCAGCGTGATCAATGCCGCCCATCAATTTAATCTTTCACATCCGGCGTGGCTCGATTTCGATCTGGTCACACTCGACGCGAGTCGGCAGATCGGGAAAACGATGCGCGCTCTCACCGATCAATACAATACGAATGAAGTGTATGCCAACCTGCACACGGTGGTCACTTCGGCGTGGGCAGAGAGACCATTGGAAGCGGTGTCGTGGTTTAGCGAAAAAGATTTGGGTGTGTTTC
>Ga0163199_1002626_pt1 | contig 10957 bp, 9 predicted proteins | sample PL_2010_150m_FD_113537 | JGI IMG/M metagenome (GOLD analysis project Ga0163199, IMG submission 113537) | Freshwater microbial communities from Powell Lake, British Columbia, Canada to study Microbial Dark Matter (Phase II) - PL_2010_150m | ecosystem: Environmental > Aquatic > Freshwater > Lake ...
AAATACACGTCCTCGAATGCCGTCACGGCGGGCGCCGCGGGGGGGACTTCCGGAGGAGCGGCTTTCGCGACCGCCATGGCGTCTGCAGTGGCTTCCTTGAGCGCGGCGGCGGCGCGCGCGGACGAGAACCGTGGACCGAGTTGTCTCACAAGCGGATGGTCCCACCCCCACCCGACCAGCCTGTCATTCCCCAGCAGCACGGGCGTGAGTTGCTGGTCCGTAATGCCGTCTTCCGGGACGGTCCCGCCCACGTAATAGAGCAGCGCCTCATAACGGACCCCGTCGCTCTCGAACGACGCGGTTCGATACGGGCTCTGGATCAGCTCGGTCTTGACGCAACGCGGGGAGCCTTTGCGAAACGAAAAAAAATTCACGCTGCCCCAGCCCCACTCCCCGCAGCCCTCCACCGGCTCTGCGCGCATCCTTTCCATGACCTCCTCGCGGGTCTGCCCGATGGCCAGCCTCTTGAGTTGTGCAACGGTTCGTGTTGCAAACTCCAGGCTCTTTTCGGCCTTGGGATCCAGCGTGGCATAGTCGAAATCCGTGCCGGAATAGGTGCAACCGGCCAGCGCAAAACCGGCGCCTGCCAGGGCCATGAAGACATATCCCCTTCTCATATTACTTCCTCCTTTTTACCGGAATCCGGCCGTCGCCTCCAACTCCCGCACCATCCCCTTGATCGTCGCAAACCCCGTCTGCCAGAACGCTTCCGACCGGATGTCCACGCCGAAGTCCTTAAGCAGCAACTCCGGCGAACGCGAGCCGCCGGCCGCCAGTAGGTCGAGATACCGCGGCACAAACGATGCGCCTTGCGCCTTGTACAGCCCGTAGAGCGCCAGCACCAGCAGGTTGCCGAAGCTGTAGGCATAGCAATAGAAGGGACTGGCGAACAGATGCGGGACCGTCAGCCACTCCCATCGGAACTCATCGGGGATGGCCACGGCCCGGCCGAACTGCTGCCGCAGATCGGACAGATAGACGCCGCAGAGGTCGTCCATCGTGCCGCCTTCGCCGATGATCCGGTGCGCCTCGCGCTCGAACCGGACGAAGTACGCCTGCCGCAGAATGGTGGCATACACGTCGTCGAGCTGCCGAATGAGCAGGCCCTGCTTGACCACCCTGTCGCGCTCCGCCGCCATGAGGGCATCCGACAGGATACGCTCGCCGAACACCGAGGCCGTCTCGGCCAGCGGAAGCGTGGAGTGGAACGTGAAGACGGAATGGTCGGCCGCCAGCATGCCGTGCACCGCGTGCCCCAATTCGTGAGCCAGCGTGGCGATATCCCGGACATCGCCTTTGAAATTCAGCAGCACATAGGGAGTCATCCGGGGGAGCACACTATAACAGTAGGCCCCGCCGACCTTGCCGGGACGGACCGCCGCGTCCACGTGGCGCTCATCGAGCACGCGTCCTGCCAGATCCGCCAGCCTGGGCGAGAAGCCGCGATACGCGTCCAGCACCATGTTCGACCCCTTCGCGAACGTGTACCGCTTATCGGACTCCTGAAAGCGCGCGTAGATGTGGTATCGGCTCATCTTCCTGATGCGGCACAGCCGGGCCTTGAGCTTGAAGTAGTCCTGAAAGACGCCGGCATTCGCGGCGCAGACATTCAGCAGGGCTTCGACGGCATCTTCGGGAATGTCGTTCGACAGGTTGCGCACCCCGATCGGCGAGCGGTGCTTGCGCAGGCCCAGGTTCTCCTGCTTCCAGTCCAGCACCAGCGTCTTGTAGATGTCGCCGATCACGTCGGCGTTGGCGGCGTACACCCGGAAGAGCTCTCGATAGGCCGCCTCGCGCACGCGGGCGTCGGGATCGCGCACGTACACCAGCAGGTCCTCGCGGGTCAGTGTGCGGACCCCGCCCCTGATTTTCAACTGATAGCTCAGGCCGCTGGTGAGAATCTCGTAGAGCCCGACCACCGCCTGGCGGCCGGTGACGCTCTTGACGTTGACGATCTTCTCTTCCGGCTCGCTGAGCGCATGCTCCCGGAAACGACGCAGGGACTCCAGGTGGTAGGCGTAGTCCCCAGACCGGGCCAGCAGCCGTCCGGCGTTCGCGTCATCGAGCTTCTGCCACCAGAGATCGAAGAACAGCATGCGGTTGGCGAGCCCCGCCTGCAGCTCTTCCACGATCGCCTTGAACGAGCGCGCCTGCTGATCCTTCGTGTTCTCCGAGAACCAGAGGTAGGCATAGGCGCCGAGCCGGCTCGTCGTCCGCGCGATCGTGTCGGCCAGGCGCAGGGCCTCAAGAAATGTGTCGGACGGGATTGCGGGCGACAGCCGCCCCCGGAATTCCTCGAACCGCCGGACCTGGCCGTCCACCTCTTTGCGCAGCCGCTCGATGTCCCGGAGCGGATCCGAGAGCAGGTCTTTGAGGTTCCAAGAGGCGGATTTGAAGCCTGGGCGATTCACGCATCGCCCCTACTTGTACTCTTGCCCGCAATGGGCGCAGGCGATCCAGCCGGACTGGAGAATGCGCCCGCAACCGAGACAGACGCGGCTGAGCGTCGCCCGGCAGGCGGGACAGAACCGGTATTTGGAGTTAAGCAGGCGCCCGCAGCCCGGGCAACTGATCGAGACATACTCGCTGACCTCAAGGACCCGCCCCAGTTCCTCCACGGTAGTGACGCCCGCCTTGGCCTTGTCCAGTCCGTCCTGCACGAGACTGCGCATGCCGCTCTCCTGCGCGGCGAGGCGGATATCCTCCTCCGTCGACTGCCGGAGAATGAGGTCGCGGATGCGCGGGGTCATCACCAGCGTCTCGAACACGCCCGTCCGGCCCTTGTACCCGGTTTCCTGGCACTTGACGCAGCCCTTGCCGGCCATGAACGTGCCGCCCGCCAGGCTGGCGGCGGACAGGCCGAGCCCGACGACCCCGCCGGCGTCAGGCTGAACCGGACGCTTGCAATTCCCGCAGACCGTCCGGACCAGGCGTTGGGCGATGATGCCGATCAGCACGGAGGACACCAGATACGGCGGAACCCCGATGTCCAGCAGGCGCGTGATGGTGGACGGCGCGTCGTTCGTATGGAGCGTGGTGAAGACCAGGTGGCCGGTCAGCGCCGCCCGGCAGGCGACCTCCGCCGTTTCGGCATCGCGAATCTCGCCGACCAGGATGATGTCCGGGTCCTGGCGGAGAATCGACCGAAGGCCTGCGGCGAACGTCAACCCGATGTCCGCGTTGACCTGCATCTGGTTGAGCCCCGGATAGTGATACTCGACCGGGTCTTCCACCGTCACGATGTTGGTCGTCGGAGACTTGATCCGAGTGAGGATGCCGTACAGGGTCGTGGTCTTGCCGCTGCCGGTCGGTCCCGTCACCACGACCATCCCCCGATGACACTCGAGGAGGCCCTGCACCTTCCTCAGATCGTCGGCAACCAGGCCGATTCCCTCAAGCTCCAGACTTCTGCTCGAGGTGTCCAGGACTCGGATCACCGCCTTCTCGCCGTGCTGGAGAGGGATGATGGAGATTCGGAGGTCCGCCTCGCTTCCTTCCACCGTCACCCGGACCGACCCGTCCTGCGGCAGGCGGCGCTCCGCGATGTCGAGGCGGCCGATGATTTTCAGACGCGACACCAGCGCCGGGTGGAGCGCGGCGGGCACCTTGAGCTGATCGGACAGCAAGCCATCGAGCCGGAACCGGACGGTGCCCTCCGGCACGCCAGGCTCGATATGGATGTCGCTGGCCCCCAGTTGGATCGCCTTGCGCATGATGAGGTTCATCAATTGGATGACGGGCGCGCCCTCGGCATCGGCATCCAGCGCGCTGGGCGCCTGGGATCGTGGCGTGAGCATCGGTTCGACGGGCGCGCCCCCCACGCCCTTCGCCATCAGGCGCCCCGCCCCTTCCAAATGCCGCGCATAGAGCCGTTCGATGGCGTCCAGGATTTGGGACCGGCTCCCGAGCTTGGCCGTAACCTTGCTCCCCATCGCGAAGGAGAGGTCCTGGACCGCCGCATAGTCCATGGGATCGGCCATCACCAGCTCCAGCTGTTTCCCGTGCCGGCCGATCGGCAGGGCCGTGTACTTGCGCGCCAGGTCCTCCGGAAGAAGGTCCAGATCTTCAGTGCCCAGCGTGAGGGAGGAGACGTCGGTATAGGGGACATTCAGGTGCTCGCCGAGCAGGGGAAGGAGTTGCGCTTCCGTCACATGGCCGAAGTCGAGGAGAATTTCCCCGATTCGTTTTCCCGACCGGCGCTGCTCGACAAGCGCCTGATCGAGGATCTGGTGCGTGATGAGTCCGCGTCTGACCAGGAGCTCGCCGAGACGAAGCCGGCCCGTCGTTTCGGGCGCCTGGCCCGGCTTCGTCGGTTTCTGGTTCCAGGCCTCCATCCCTGCCCGTCGTCTTATTTCGTGACGAGGAGCGGAACGAAATCTTCTTCCAGGACGGTCTTCTGGCCTTCTTTGTCCAGCATGAAGTCGATGAAGGCCTTGGCGACCGGCGGCGGCGGCGTCTTCGTCACGAGCACGAGCGGCCGGCGCAGGGGATACGCTCCGGAGGACACGTTGGACAGTTCCGGATCAACTCTATCGATCGACAGCAGGCGGATCGGCACGCCGACGTTGACGTTGCCGAGCCCCGTGCTGAGGTTGACGTAGGACACCGCATTGAGATTGCCCGACACGATGCGGATGGCTTCCTTATCGGGCTCCACGACGCCTTTTCCGTTCACGAGCTTCCCGACCAGGTTCAACTGCTGTTCCAGGTAGGGCCGCACGCCCTTGCCTTCCTCACGGTGGATGACGGAGATCTTGGATTCCAGCCCTCCCAGCTCATCCCAGGTCCTGGCCTTCCCCGCGAAAAGGTCGGTGATCTGCTTCGTCGTCACGTCCGTGACCCGGTTGGAGGCGTTCACCATGACGGCGATCCCTTCCCATCCGACCACCGTGCCGCTCCATTCCCTCTCCTCGGGCTTCAGGGTTCGTCCCAGGACCGCGATGTCCGCCGAGCCGTCGGCCAGTGCCGCCAGCGGCTCGGCGCCCTCGGTCACCGCAAACCGGGTGCGGACCCTGGGACTCAGCTTCTCGAACTTCACGGCCGCCTTCTCGAAGATACCCTGTTCCCGGCCGGCCACAAACAGGCTCAGCTTGCCGCTGAGATCAGAGGCCGCTTCGGCGGAGGCCCCCCCCATCACCCCGAATAAGATTGCCAGAATGAAGATCATACGCGCATGCATACATCCTCTCCTCTTGATAATACCACAGACTCCGTAGAGCTACCACCGCAGGGAGATTACAGCTATTCCTCCCCGGGAGCGCCCGGTCTGGCCTTGACGCTCGGCGCCTTCGCCCCCAGCACGCGCTTGGACAGGACCATGTAACTGCGCACGCCAAAGACACCCGTCGCCTTCAGGCCGTACTCGGACTGGAGCCGGACCACGGCCGCGCGCGTGGGGGAATCATACACCCCGGTCACGGTTCCCCCAAGCAACCCCTGTTTTTGGAGCGATCGCTGGAGGGCCGCCACCACGGGATCCGTCCCGTTCCCTGCCCGCAACGGAACCGTGATGCCGGGCAGGCCTTTCCACACGATCAGCGCTTCGCCATCGACATGCTGCAACAAGTCCGGCCGGCTCACCACACGCCGGCCCACCAGCGGATCGAGGATCACGGCCTCCGTTGCGCTCAGACCCACCAGCGCGACGGCATGCCGGAAATCGTCCGCGGTCTCCTTCCAGTCAAGCAGGCAGGGGTAATCGAGACGCGCCAGCAGATCCCAGTCAACGGGCAGCCTGGCCGACTGCAGGCCGGACTGCTTGATCAAGCGGGCGGGATCCTGCCCGGCCAGCTTCTCCACCGTGGCGGATCGAGAGAATCCCCATACCTGCAACAACGAGAGCGTCGCCGTCAGCCGGGCGTTCTTGAGCTGGGCCACGGCGACCGCCGGGTTCGTGGATAATCCCCGCGTCTGGGAACCCTGACCGGGCGCCACGGAACGCCGCGCAGGGAACATCGCGTCCGGGACTGTGGCGGCAGGCTCTTCCGCAATGGTACGCTCCTGGACGGCTCCGTCCAGGCTTCCATTGACCCGCACCCAGGTCGGCCCAAGCCAATACAAAGCCCCAAGAACCCCGGCGCCGGCAAGCGCAACCAGCGCAACCCACGACGGCGGGACCCTGACTTTGGGGCGCTCCTGGCCTGTTGCTGTCGCCATCTTGATTTTGACCCTGATTTTATCCATGAGATGAAGGATGCGAAAGGTCGCACATTTGCTCACCACTGTCAATGAACGCGCCGACCGCTGTTCCGGCATTCCCACCGGCCGGAATTACTGGTAAGATCGCGCCATGCACCGGATCGCTGCCCATTCCCTAGCGCTGAGCGTGTGGCTCCTGCTCCTTCCGGGCGTGCCCGTCTCGGCAGCGGATGACGACTTCAGACTGTCCCTGGAGGTGCTGACGCACCTACTGACGCACGACCAGGAACTTGTCCGGGGAGCGGCGGCGGCCGCACTGGCTGAACTCGGCCCCTCCGGCACGCAAACCGCGCTGACGACGGCTCTCCGTGATCCCTCTCCACGGGTGCGTATGTTCGCCATCCAGTCGGCGGGCCGCATGGGACGCGCCGCGGCGATCCCCGCCGTGCGCGCGGCGGCGGGCGATCCCGACAGCAACGTCCGCATCGCAGCCCTATCCGCGCTGGGACTTTCCAAGGACTCGTCGGTCATTGACACGGTCCGGAAGGCCTTGCACGACAAGGACGCCATCGTCCAGTTGGTGGCGCGCGAGGCCCTGATGCGCCTCAAGCAGCCGCAGGCGGTGCAACCCTTCCTGGCGGCCGCCAGGGACTTCAGCCCCGCCGTGCGCGGCGCGGCCATGGGCATTCTCGGCCGGCTGAAGGACCCGTCGGCCCTTTCGGTGCTGGCCCTCGGCCTGCACGACCCGGACCCCTCGGTCCGCTCCTTCGCCGCCGGAGCCTTGGGCGATCTCGGGGCGGCGTCCGCCGTCACCGCGCTGGTGGACGCGCTGAGCGATCCGGACCCCTACGTCCGGAACTTCGCCGCCGGGAGCCTGAGCCGGCTCAATGCCAAGGTGGCCATCCCCGCGTTGTGGGGAGCTATCAAGGATTCCGACTCACTCGTCCGCCTGGCCTCGGCGGAAGCACTCGTCCGATTGGGAGAAGGTGAAGCAGCGCTGGCCATCCGTGAGCTGGTCAGGGACCCCGATTACGGCGTCCGGAGCGCGGCCGTCGGGGCGATGGCCCGGAGCGATCCGAGCCGCGCCATGGCCCTCGCCCTGGAGGCGTTCGATGATCCCGCGCCACGAGTACGCGTGGCGGCGGTCCAGGCGCTCGGGCGGGTCGGCGGCAGAACGGCCATTCCCTACTTGAGACGCGCGCTGCTGGACAAGGACCTGACCGTCCGCGCTTTCGCCGCCGGGCACCTCGGCGCTGTCGCTGCTGACCGGAAACAAAAAGGAGACAACTAGATGCTCAAATTCATGGGGTTCCTGATGGTCGTGGGACTGGCGTTCGGGCTCGGCGTGTACGTCGGCCAGAAAGGGCCGGAGGACGTGCTGCACAAGGCGAAGCAACTCGGCGCCGATATCGTTGCCAGGACGAGCTCGGTGGAACGCAGTCTCGTCGTCCGCACGGGGATCGTGAACGCGAAGGAGCGGCTGGTGCAGGCGAAGTCGGAGTTGCTCGACAAGAATTACGGCAAGGCCGTCTCGGGCCTTGAAGAAGCCTCGCAGGCCCTGGCCAAGGCCAGGGACACCGCCGGCGACGACCTTCGGGGGAACCTGGAGAAGACGCTGGAAAAGGTGGCGGCGGCGAAGACCGACGCCCAGGCGCTTAAACCGGCCTTGCAGACGAAAGTGGATGAACTGGTGAAGGACCTGGATCAGTTGCTGGCGCGGTAGGGGCGGTTACGCCGTCCCGGACGTTTCCTCGATTTCCTCTTTCGCCTGCTTGTCTTTCTTCTTCCAGCCCCAGATGATGCGTTCCGCGCGGAATTGGACGGCAAAGTCGGGGTCTTTCATCAGCGCCTTGACGGCGGGCTTGCCCCGCTCATCGCCGATCTGCTCAAGGCCCGCGACCGCCGCCATGCGCACTTCCCATTCTTCGTCCTGGGTGGCTTCGATCAGCAGATCCACCGCTTCAGGAAGACCGATCGCGCCCAGCGCCAGGACGGCATGCTTACGCACGTTCCTGTCCTTGTCATTGAGGACCGCCGTGAGCCGCTCCACGGCCGGAAGGCCCACCTCCACCAGCGCCGCCGTCGCGTCATCCTTGAACTCTTCGTTGCGAAGCTGGACGAACAGCGGATCCAGCACCCGCTCGTCCTTGATCCTGCCGAGAACCTTGATGACATAGCGCCGGGTCTGGTACTCGCGCAGGGCCTTGATCAGCGGCTCGACGGCGGGGGAGCCGATCATCGCCAGCGCGTCCTCGGCCGCCTCGCGGACGTTCCATTCATCATCCCGCAGCGCTGTGATGAGGGGCGCGACCGCCCGCTCGTCGCCCATCTCGCCCAGCGTGATGGCGGCTTCCTTACGGCGGAACCAGTCCTTCTCCTTCAGAAGGTCGATCTGAATCTCGACCTCGTCCTTGACCTTCGGCTCCGGAGCCTTCTCCTCAACAGGCGCGACTGCCGCCTCGACCGACGTCTCCGCCGCGGCAACGGCCTGCTCGGGACCCGTCGGCACGTAGGCGGACTTGTCCGACCCGTCGGGCATGGCCGATACCGCTTCCACGGGCTTCGGCGCAGCCTTTGCTCTGTCGAGATCTTCTTTCTTCCTGCTTTCTTCAGCCATAATGGTCCCTACAATCAGCTTACGGCCGCAGCCGGCGCCGGTGCCAGTGCCACAGCCGGTTTGGCTTCCTTTTTCTTCCCCTGAGCGTGCACCAGCCGTGACGCCAGCACCCGCTTCTTCCGCTGGACCCGCTTCAGGCGCTTGTGCAAAGCTCGCAGGGAGGCGTCCCCCTCGGCGTTCTCGGTTTTGGCCTTCCGCGCGCCTACCTTTTCTTTCAGCCGTTTAATGTCCGTCTCGAGAGGAGTCTTCTTTTTTGCCATGTCTTCCCCTTGTAATATGCGGGATCAGGTTCGGAAGAATGAGTGTATCGGGTCGCCTAATGGAGTGTCAATGGAGGGTCACGCGAACGCGGCGGCCATGCCTTCGACCAATTCCGCATGGTCGGGGTGCTCTTCCGGAAGCTCTTCAGATTCAGACAACCGGCGGGTGCGCCGTGGGTCGCGAAGGACATCCATCGGCCCACGATACACCGAACCTGATCTGCCGCCGACCGCGTACATCGCGGCCTGAACGGCTTGCACGTCTTCACCACTCACGAGCGTCGCGCTCAGCCCGAAACCCAGGGTCTCCTCCGGCTCCAAGACCGCCGTGCGGCTGGACGAAGGGCTCGACCCGCGAACTCCCATCCGGATCACTTCGACCACGACAGGGAGTGTCCCCGGATCGACCCCGCCGAGCTGCTCGGCCGCGGCATAGGAAAGGTCGATGATGCGGCCCTTGATGAACGGGCCGCGGTCGTTGATCATCACCTCCACTGCCCGCCCGTTTTCGGCATTGGTGACACGGACCACGGACCCCAACGGCAGGAGCCTGTGTGCCGCGGTCAGTTTGAATTGATCGTACCGCGCCCCGCTGGCCGTCGGCCGCCCGTGGAAGTCACCCCCGTACCACGACGCGATACCCTGCTCCACGTACCCGGCATCATAGTCTCCCACGCCTTTGGGAACGGTCATACAGGCCGGCACGGTCAAGATCGAGACGAACAAAATACTCTTTGTTATTTGGCCAGTTATGCTCATTTTCTCTTTTGCCTCAGGTCCATCCTAAGCAGCCGGCGCACCGCACATGCTGCTTTCTTCTAGCCCAGCGCGCCCCGCTGGGTTTCTCTACTGTCTCGCCCGTTGATTAGGTGTTGCGAAGATCGCCTGAGAGTACAGGCATGGATGATATGTTATGAAGTATGGCGATAGTGTACACAAACTCGTTATGAGAGTCAAGACAGCGTATTGACAGGGCTTTCTCCCGTCACCTACACTGACAGGCCGTGACACCACAATCTTCCCCGGAGTTGCGCGCCGCGACCCGCACCACCATCGGCTTCGTCAACCTCGGCTGCTCCAAAAACCAGGTGGACAGCGAGGTGATGCTGGGGGCGCTGGCGAAGGACGGTTTTGAGCTGACCGCCGACCCTGCGCGGGCCGAGGTGGTCATCATCAACACCTGCGGGTTCATCGAGGAAGCCAAGCAGGAATCCATCAACGCCATCATCGAACATGGGGCGCTCAAAAAGAACGGCGTCTGCAAGGTCCTGATCGCCGCCGGCTGTCTCTCCCAGCGCTACCAGGGGGAACTGCTGAAGGAGCTGCCGGAGTTGGACGGCGTCGTCGGGACCGGGGATACCGGCCGCATTGCCGAGATCTGCCGGACCCTCCTCGGGCCGGACCGCAAGACCCGGCGGGTGTGGGCCAGCCCTCCCCCGTACCTGTACGACGAGTTGACGCCTCGGCTGCGGCTCGGCAAGATGCACTCCGCCTACGTCAAGATCGCCGAGGGCTGCAACCGGAACTGCGCGTTCTGCGCCATCCCGATCATGCGGGGCAAGCAGCGCAGCCGCCCCATCGAGTCCATCGTCGCGGAAGCCCGCGCGCTGGCGGTCGAGGGCGTCAAGGAAATCAACCTCATCTCGCAAGACACCATCAACTATGGGGTCGATCTTGGCGTCCGGAACGGCCTCGTCACGCTGTTGCGGGAACTGGTCACGGTTCGCGGCCTCCGCTGGATCAGGCCCTTCTATCTTTACCCGCAGCAGGTCACGGACGAGCTGATCGATCTCTACGCAGGCGAGGAGAAAATCACAAAATATATCGACATGCCGTTCCAGCACATCAATGGCGCCATGCTGAAACGCATGCACCGCCTCGGCGACAAGGAGCACATCACGAAGCTCGTGGACCACCTGCGCGCCCGCATCCCCGGCCTCAG
>Ga0163199_1002627_pt1 | contig 10956 bp, 8 predicted proteins | sample PL_2010_150m_FD_113537 | JGI IMG/M metagenome (GOLD analysis project Ga0163199, IMG submission 113537) | Freshwater microbial communities from Powell Lake, British Columbia, Canada to study Microbial Dark Matter (Phase II) - PL_2010_150m | ecosystem: Environmental > Aquatic > Freshwater > Lake ...
AAGATGCCGGCCTGGACACCGGGGTATTACATGATTCTCGATCTGGCAAAGAATGTGGTGGAATTCAATTCCACTGATGCATCTGGCAAGCCGCTGGTATTCGGGAAGACAGCTAAAAACACCTGGCACATTACTACTGCAGGGGTTAAGACTTTGATAGTCAGTTATTATGTATTTGCTAACCGAACCTCCGTTGCTGAGCCCTACCTGGCAGAAAACCGGGGATTCATCTCATCAACCGGGATTTTCATGCATGTCGACGGCAAGCTGAACCATCCGGTAACCGTGACTATCAAGCCGTATAGTGAATGGAAGCAGGTTTCCACCGGTCTGGATCCGGTGAAAGGCGTTGCCAATACCTTTACCGCCCCCGATTTCGACCGTTTGTATGATTGCCCGGTTCTGGTGGGAAATCAGGAGGTGCTGACCTTTGAATTTAAAGGGATTCCGCACTCCATTGCTATTGAGAAACCGGGAACCTGTGACCGCGAAAAGCTGACGGCCGATCTGAAACGGATCGTGGAGGCTGGCACCTCGATCATCGGTGAGATTCCTTACAAACACTATACTTTTATCATCATGGACAAAGGCCAGGGCGGACTTGAGCATTTGAATTCGATGGCGGTTTTTGCTGATGTGTCTAATTATCAGGGCAGCGATAAGGACAGAGGTCTTCTCGGTTTTTTTGCTCATGAATTTTTCCATTTGTACAATGTAAAATCAATCCGGCCGATTGTGCTCGGACCATTCGATTATGATCGTGAGTGCATCACCAACATGCTCTGGTTTTCGGAAGGGGGCACGGTATATTATGAAGAGATCATCCTCAACCGGGCGGGGTTCCTCACACGCGATGGATTTCTGGAAAATGCTGCCAAGACCATCGGTACGCACGAAAACATTGTGGGTCATGAGTTTCAGTCGGTGGCGTTAGCGAGCCGCGATACCTGGATGCTTTTCTTCAACCGCAATGAAAACTCGCAAAGCGTTACGATAAACTATTACAACAAGGGCGCTACACTAACCATGCTGCTCGATCTTAAGATCCGGTATGAATCGCAAAATGTGAATTCGCTTGATGATGTGATGCGCACTCTGTATCAGGTATATAATAAATCGAAAAATCGTGGCTTTTCTGATCAGGAATTCCGTGAAGCTTGTGAAAAGGCAGCCGGTTGTTCGCTGGCCGAATTCTTCGAATACGTATATACCACAAATCCGGTCGATTACTCGAAATATTTAGGGTATGCAGGCCTGAATATCGATCTGACCCCTCAGGAACCGGCGATAACACATCTGGATAAATCGATAAACAAAAAGAGCTTCAGGATAACCCCGCTGGAAAATCCCACCGGATTACAGAAGAAGGTGATGGAAGACTGGATCAAATAGAAGGCTCAAGGCTCAAGGCTCAAGGCTCAAGGCTCAAGGCTCAAGGCTCAAGGAAAAACTATCCACTGATAACACTGATTACACGGATGGTAACAGCGAAAATCAGTACTATCAGCGGCATCTGTGGACAATTTAATCCTTGATTCTTTTTCTTCAAACTTACTTGCGCCTTGCGCCCTGAGCCTTTTGCCTTCTCTTGCGCCTTGCGCCCTGAGCCTTTTGCCTTCTCTTGCGCCTTGAGCCTTCTATTTCTTAGCTAGCTTCGTCTTATACCAGAATTCAATTGGAGTGTTATTCATGCCAGGCCGTTCGCCGCCGCCACCTCCGCCTATTCCGGCACTGCTGCCGCCTAATACAGATTGCTGATTGCCTGCCATCTGGGGCCGGGAACTCATCTCAGAACCGGCAGGAGATTCACCGAATCGCAGGCCGATAACCATTTTATCCAGTGCTGGCAACCCGGCAGGATGGATTAGTTTGAGGGGCACGCCAATCACAATGTTCAGGGCATGGGTTGTATCGAGCCCGATAGAGGTTTTGAAATCGGTTCTATCGAGGGAAGGATTTACCCGGATTACGACCTTACCCTTTTGCCATTGTAATTCGAACGACTGCGCCTGATCGAGCAGAAGGTCGGTGCTGGTGCGCTGACCCCGGCCTGAAGCACCTTGCCGGGGCTGAAGTTTCTGGCCGGCTTGACCACCGGATATTACTTCCCGGTTGATCAATGGAAACCGTACAAAGCAACCCTCTTTCATTTTGCCTGTTGTATCAATGAAAACAGTCATGCCGGAACGGAGAATCCGGGTTTGAACCCGTGGATCAAAAAAGCTAAAGGCGAAATAGAGATGGGTGCTGTCGTTATAACACATCCATCCCGTTTTACTATCAGGATTAAATCCTGTCGGCTTAACATCCGGAGATGCGGGATTATTTCCCCAGGAGGTGGGTAATTCGCTGAGTCCGCTGCAATGGGTCAGAAGCAGGATCAGAAGAGACAAGCCGGCAAGATTTTTTATTAGTTTCATCGGTTTGGATTATATTACTTGGATTCCATAAATTTAAAAAAGTTTAATCAGATCAGCATGCAAAGAGACATGGACGCTATTTTGCGAAAGCACCTGGTTCCCGCATCGGATTTCATATATGGATATGCTGATCTTACTGGCCTTGTAGAGGAAGAATTCGGTGACTTCAGCTACGGGATAAGCATTGGAAAGAAATTGGATGTCCGGATTGTTGATTCCATCATCGATGGACCCACGATGGAGTATTATGCGCATTACCGAACCATGAATTCCGATCTGACAGCCTTAAGTGTTGCAATATCAGAAGATATGGATAAACAGGGATTTGAGATCAAAATAGTTGAACCGTCTGTCACTATTGACCATCTTCCTTACCGGAATCCTGGAAGGGTTCAAAAAAATCAAAAGCAATTCAAGCCTTTCAGGGCAGATAATATAGGGTGAAACCCCAATTAGCGAGTACAAGCGATCCATTAACCTTCCATTAACACGACATTAACGCTACATGCTCTGAATCAGTCGTATTTTTACAGTTATAACTAAACTGATCAAAATGAAAGCAAAAATTATTGTGTCTTTGTTATTGGCTATTTTTCTGGCAGGCCCGGTGACAATAATGGCACAGGACCGCAATGAGAAGAAGATCAACCGGCTCATGCGGAAGATTGAAAAGCAAAATAAAAAACTTGAGAAACTGAACGGCGGGGAATTCCATGCTTTCGCACAAATTGCTCCACCGGCGGATATGGAAGATATCGAAAAGATTAAGGAAGAGGTTATGGTTCAAAGGGAACAGGCCATGGATCAGCAGCGCGAGGCAATGCAGGAACAGCGCGAAGCCATTCAGGATCATAAAAGGCAAATGGAAGAGCAGATGAGCGTATTCAGGGAGAACAATTCTGAAAAGATGGACCAGATTAAGGAGAAGAGGGAAATCGAAATGGAAGTTCTGAAAAACATCAACGGAAAGAAATTCCATTACTACTACAAAACCCCTAAATTTGAATTCAAAGGTACCGACCCGATCTCTTTCGTGGCACCTGATGTTAAAATCGATATCCCCGAATTCAAGGGAGGAGTTTACTCGTTATTTTCGGATCAGGATGCATTGGAAATCCAAAAAGATCTGGCCGGCGAAACCATCTCAGCCGATTTTAATTATGAAGTTAATAAAGATGCTACCGGCATGAATCTCAACGTCAACGGTTCCATCGATTCCGGCAAGGTAGTGATCACCATCAAGAAACCCGACGGATCAGTTTTCAATGAATATATCCTTTCACCTCTGGCCAATGTCAACTGGTACCAGACATTGAAGTTTGAAGGTGAAGAAGAATCTGCATATATTGGCAAGTGGACCGTTACCGTTGCTGCAGAGAATGCCAAGGGAAAATATAATATTCAGATGAAAGGGCGGTAATTCCTGTTAACCGGCAGTGATATTTTTCCCCTTGGTAAAGCTCTTTTCATTACTGCAGAGGATCCATTATATGACAAAGGCTTTTGAGATTTCAATGTTCATTCAGAGAGGGATTTAATAAACCTGATTTTCTCCGATTCAGTCAAAAGTTCATTCGTCTCTTGTACCTTAGAAAGGGCTATTAAAAGCTCATCTCCGGCAGCTATTTCATCCAATACATTTTCAATGTAGGATTTAAGGTTATAGCCTTCATTTACCGCGATGATTCTCAAACGTTTTTCTGTTTCCGGGCTTAACTCAATTATCTTTTTCTTTCTCGTTGCAGTTACAATTGTTTTCATACGGATTCCATTTAAAAAACTTGACTTCACAAAGAGGCATCATATATATTATATATACAATCCTGAATATAACGACCTAATGGTCATGAAGCAGGGGAATAGCCTCGGTTAAGCGTTAAATATCAATATAATACAACTTCTTTCCTTTGTCACCGATATCAGGCTGATGGAGAAAATAAATCCGGTCATTCACGATGTTGATATGATCGATGTGCTTATACCTCGGGACCGGGATTTTCCGCACTTCATCCCCGGTTTTCGGATTCAATTCAATCAGGTAGGATAACTGGCCATTAAGAAATTCGAGGTAAAACCGGCCGGATACAGGGTCGCGGTGCATCCTGCTTTCCCAGTCGTTATTGAACACAACCCGCATGGGAGTCTCTCCGGTTTGGGTACCATCTTTCGAAAATCTTATAATTGAAAATTTCGCAAAATCAAACAGCAACAAGCTGTCGCCAACCGTAAAGAGCCCGGAATCCCCACTTTTGTAGTGGCATCGAGGACAAACCCCGCGATTTTATCAGGTACGTTCTGACCAAACAGGCTGAAAAACAAAAGGCTTCTAACAATGAACGCTGTTAAACAGGCGGTTATTGCTTTTGAATGAGTCATATTAATAATGATGGTTCATCCCGAAATTTAATAAATGATACTAGTGGTTTTATGAAATTCGGATGAATTAATTAGGTTAAAGATTCCCTAACTTGTACCCTGAAACCAGCAACTTGCAACTATGAAACCAAAATCTCTCAAAATCATTTTCGCGATCCTCTCCTTTCTGATCCTGGCTTGGTTCGTACCCTGTATCATTTTTCAGATTTCCCGGCCGCAATTGAAATGGGATCGGTCAAAAATAGATACCCATAAAATATCCTACCCCAAAGATTTTCTCTGGGGTGTGGCTACTTCCGCTCATCAGGTGGAAGGCTATAACACGAACAACCAGTGGTACTTATGGGAAAGTGCCGTGGATGAAAAAGGCAATCCACGGATCGCCGGTGGACAAAAATCCGGAATTGCCTGCGATCACTGGAACCGGTACAGTCAGGATATCGGATTGATGAAAGAACTCGGAGTAAAATCTTACCGGTTTTCGGTGGAGTGGAGCCGGATCGAACCGCAGGAGGGAGTGTTCGATTCTATGGCCATCAAACACTATCAGGATGTGTGTGATTCGCTGATTGCCAATGGTATCGTTCCGATGGTTACCCTTCATCATTTTACGAACCCGATCTGGTTCGAGAAAAAAGGGGCTTTCGAAAAGAAGGAAAATGTGGCCGATTTTATCCGGTTTACCGAGGTGGTGTATTTGGCCCTCAGGGATCGGGTGAAATTGTGGTGTACGATCAATGAGCCAGCTGTTTACGTGGTGGAGGGCTATTTTCAGGGGGCCAATCCCCCTGGGAAAAAGGATCCGAAACTGGCAGCAGTGGTTCTTCGGAATATCCTGGAAGCTCATGTTCAGGCCTACTACAAAATCAAAAGTTTGCCGGGCGGCGATCAGATGAAGGTCGGACTGGTAAAAAACATGACCCAGATGGATCCCTGGCGTAAATGGCATTTAGGTGATTGGGTATTTGCCAACCTGATCGACGGGGTATTCAACGGAACCACGCTGAATTTCCTGAAAACCGGAAAATATCGTTTCGTGATGCCGACCATGGCCAAACTGATGGACGAAAATCCGAAGGCTAAAGGAGCCTTGGATTTTATCGGCCTGAATTACTATTCGCATTATAATTATAAGTTTTCATTCAACCTGGATAAGGCTTTTCAAGCAAAACTCCTGCCCGGAGAAATCAAAACCGATATGGATTATGCCAGTTACCCCGAAGGATTTTATCGGGCGATTAAAACGGTTTCTGAATTGGGTGTTCCTATTTATATCACCGAAAATGGCATTGCCGATGCCAGGGATGATCGCCGGGAACTGTTTATCAGTCAATATCTTTATGCAGTTTCCAAAGCACTTTCAGATGGGTACGATATCAAAGGATATTACTATTGGACCCTGATGGATAATTTCGAATGGTCGCTGGGATATGATATGAAATTCGGACTCTACTCGGTGGATATGATTACTCAAAAGAGGACGATGAAACAAGGGGCGAAGCGTTACCAGGAGATCATCCGCCAGTCGAACTAATTACCCTCGATAGCGTTGTCATCCCGGACCTCCCCCTGCCCCAAAGTACCCTCCCCAACCACTCTCTTATGAAGGGAGGTACTTCAATGGGAGGTACTTTACTCCGAGTTGTATACTACTTTCCCGCCAACCACCGTCATTATCACCTTCGTATCCTTGATGGTTTCGTGCGGGATGGAAAAAATATCGCGGTCGAGGATCACAAAATCCGCGAGTTTACCGGGTTCGAGGGTGCCTTTCCTATGTTCATCGAATGAAGCATAGGCACCGTTGATCGTATAAGCGATCAGTGCTTCCTGAACAGTGATTTTTTCTGCCGGAACCCACCCACCGGTATTGGCTCCATCGAGCGTTTGCCGGGTAACTGCCGCCTGTATCCCCTCAAGAGGCACCGGTGGTGCCACATACCAATCGCTTCCGAAAGCCAGAGTGGCACCGGCATGTAGCAGCGACCGGAAACAATAGGTTGTTTTGATACGTTCCGGACCGATCGACTTCTCTGCCCATCGACCGTCATCGGTGAGGTGCCAGGGTTGCATGCTCGCAATCACACCCAGCTCCTTGAACCGTGGTATATCGGAAGGCAACAGATGCTGGGCATGTTCGATCCGGAAGCGGCGGTCGCGGGGACCATTCTTCCGGATGGCCTCCTGGTAGAAATTCAGAACCAAATGATTGGCCCGGTCGCCGATAGCGTGGACCACCACCTGGAGTCCGGCAGAATCGGCCATAAGTACCTGTGCCAGCATGTTTTTCTCACCATACATCAGCAATCCCGATGTTGAAGGATCATCGGAATAAGGTTCGGCAAAGGCGGCGGTATGCGACCCGAGCGATCCGTCGGCAAAGATTTTAGCCCCTCCGGCCTTGAGCCACCGATCATCCTGACCGGTCTCTTTCATCTTTTCCTGGATCCGTTTATAGTCGGGGATGGGTGCTGTGGAGTAGATCCGGGTGATCAGCCTGCCGGCTTTGAGTGCCCGCTGAAACACCCCGATATCCGCGATTGTCCCCATGTGATCAACCGATGTTACCCCGTTGGAAGCCACGTATTTCATGGCCGCTTCGAGTCCCCGGTCGTACTGGTCGGCCGAATAATCGGGGATATGACTACTGATCAACGCCATCGCATTATCCCGGAAAATGCCGGTCAGCTCTCCGCCAGCCGATCGCTCAATGGAACCGCCCTCAATATCTTTTACGTTCCGGTTAACTCCGGCAGCCTTAAGAGCCGCTGTATTTGCCAGGGCCATATGTCCGTCGCTGCGGCTCACAAACAAAGGATTATCAGGGGTATACTGATCGATCCACTCCCGTACCGGCAGCTCTGCGCCCCAGTTCTGATGGTCCCAGTTGCCCTCCAGGATCCATTCGCCCGGCTTTACCGTTTTTGCAAAATCACGGATCCGGCTGATGAACTCCTCCTTCGTTTTCGCATCCTTCAGCATCACGCTCGACAGACTGATCCCGCCCTGCAGGAAATGGACATGACTGTCAATAAAACCCGGCACCACAAGCTTTCCGCCAGCATCGATCACCTTGGTATTTTTATCCTGATATTTTTCGATCTCGCGGTTGGTACCCAATGCAAGGATAGTATCACCTTTGACCGCCATAGCCTCAAAACGCCCCATTTCCGAAGCATCGGCCAGGATATTCCCGTTAATCAAAATCATATCTGCTGTTAGCCTTGCTGAAGACTTGTTGCAGGAGGTAATGCTTAACATCAGGGTAATAATTAAAGCTCCAAAACACAAAACACAAAACACATTATTTTTCATGAGTATTCGCCTTCTTAACTAAATACTAACGCTAAGTTATAGCTTATTATCAAATTTTTTCAAACCTTTAACCGAACGTTTCTCTGTGTTTCTCCATGTTCTCTGTGTCTCCGTGGTTTTTTTGTATTTTGTGATTTGTGATTTACTCTCAACCTGTTGCTATGAAAACGAAACTCAATCTTGCAGTTTTGGTGTGCCTTGCAGCGCCCTTGTTTGCCCAGGATTACAATGCTTTCCGGGGCTTTTATCACGATCAGATGGTGAAAAACAAGATTGCCGGCAGCTCGGTTTTCATCCTGAAAGAGGGGCAACCGGTGTGGAAGGATTTTTACGGGATGGCGAATATCGAAAAGCAGCTGCCGGTAGATGAGGGATCAATCTACCATTGGGCTTCAATCACCAAAACTTTCACAGGGATAGCGATCATGCAGCTTCGCGACCGTGGCCTGCTTAAGCTGGAGGAACCGGCCGTGAAATATCTGCCGGAGCTGCGAAAGATCTATGATCCAAACGGTTGGCTCGACCGCATTACTATCAAAACCCTGCTGAACCACAGCTCGGGTTTGCGCGGGGCCACCTGGCCATGGAAGGACCAGTCCTGGCACCCGCACGAACCTCAAACCTGGGACCAGCTCGTGGCGATGTTCCCTTATACCAATATCGAGTTTGAGCCCGGTTCGAAATGGAGCTATTCCAATCCGGGTATCGTTCTTTTAGGGCGGATCATCGAGGTGATCACGCTGGAGGATTTCGAGTACTATATGCAGAAGAACGTTCTGCGGCCGCTCGGAATGACCGATAGCTACTATGATTTTGCCCCGCCGCAGCTTCTTCCAAGGGTTTGCCAGAGTTACTGGCTCAACGGCGATACGCTTGTACCTGCGATTTTCAACCTGAATACCGGTATCACCGTTTCGAACGGCGGACTCATGGCCCCGTTCACCGATATGGCAAAGTACATCTCCTTCCTGGTGGGTACCATGAACCCGGAGCAGTCCCGGTGGGTGCTCAAACGGGAAAGCCTGGAGGAGATGTTGCGTGAGACCATCCCGATGCCCGAAAAGGTGCCGCTGGAAGTCAGGCATTACGGCATGGGCCTGACCTGGTTCCTGGAAGATATTGACGGACTGCAGGTTGTGGGCCATAGCGGTGGTCAGAACGCATTTCACACGCACCTGTATTTCGATCCCGATACCCGCTGGGCATACCTGATCGGGTATACAACCACCGGAACGAATAACCGTGCAATGGACGACGAGATCAAGCGGTATATCTTTAAAAATGTCTTCCCGAAACCGGAGTTGGATATCCTGATAAAAAACGCAACGGTAGTGGATGGTACCGGGAGTATTGGATTTAAGGCTGATATCGGCATACTGGGTGACAAGATCATCCGGATTGAGCCGGATATCACCCTGAAAGCCAAAAAGATAATAGATGCCAAAGGCAAAGTAGTGGCTCCGGGTTTTATTGATATCCATACCCATTGCGATGAAGGACTGGATCAGAAGGAGACGCGTGGGAACCTGAATTACCTGATGCAGGGGACTACGAGCGTGGTAACCGGAAATTGCGGCGACGGAACCGGTGACATCGGGGAATGGGCTGCGCTGCTGGAATCGCAGGGAATTGGTACGAATGCCCTGCCGCTTACCGGATTCGGCTGGCTGCGCATTCAGGCGATGGGTCGGGACGACCGGACTCCAAAACCCGAAGAGTTGCAGAAGATGAAAGAGCTCCTGAAAAAGTCTATGCTCACCGGGAGCTGGGGCCTCTCAACCGGCTTGCAATATGTACCCCAGAAATACGCCAAAACGGCTGAAATCATTGAGCTGGCTAAGGTGATGCATGAAACCGGGGGCATTTATGCCACCCACTTACGCAGCGAGGAGGATGAGCTGGTGCCAGCCACCCAGGAAGCCATAAGGATCTCCCGTGAGGCAGGCGTGCCGCTGAATATAGCACATCTGAAGGCCAACGGACGTAACAACTGGCCCGCCATGGCCGAAGTGATCCACCTGGTGGAAGATGCACAAGCCGGGGGAATGACCATTACCGCGGATATGTATCCCTATGATAAATCAGCCACGACACCGCTGTGGACCGTGCTGCTAGCGCCGGAGGAACTTAAGATAGCGACTGTTAAAGATATGCAGAGGGCTCTTCGTGACGGCTTGACCCCCGCCTCCGCGGGGGCAGGCTCACGTGACACGATAAGAAAGCTGACTGAAAAGGGGGTTACAGGTCAGACCAACTGGGTGGCCAAAGGAGGGTGGAACTACTTCTCGATCGTGAATGCCCCGAAAAATCCGGAACTGGTGAACCGGATGTTCATCGATCTGGCAAAGGAACAGAATACAACGCCTTTCGATGTGGCTGCAGATCTGGTCATATCCGAAGGAGAGGACATCATTATTTCGTTCAGTACGATGAACGAGGAGAACCTGAAACTCCAGATGGTCCGGCCCTGGGTGATGTTTTCATCCGACGGGTATGCGGTGAACCCGAAGGACAAGGGCGTGCATCCCCGGAACTATGGAAGTCAGGTCCGAGTGCTGCGAAAGTATGTAAGGGAGGATAAAGTCCTGACGCTGGAGCAGGCCGTACATAAAATGACTGGTCTGCCGGCATCTGCTATCGACCTCAAAGACAGGGGACTGGTTCGGTTGGGATGGAAGGCCGATCTGGTGATTTTTGACCCTTCGCGGGTGAATGATCCTGCCACTTACCTCGATCCGCACCGGTATGCCGAAGGGATCGAGGTGGTCATCCTGAACGGACAAACCGTGTTGGAAAACGGAAAGTTTTTGGGAATATTTGCGGGGAGAGTCGTGAGGAGGTGAGG
>Ga0163199_1002629_pt1 | contig 10953 bp, 10 predicted proteins | sample PL_2010_150m_FD_113537 | JGI IMG/M metagenome (GOLD analysis project Ga0163199, IMG submission 113537) | Freshwater microbial communities from Powell Lake, British Columbia, Canada to study Microbial Dark Matter (Phase II) - PL_2010_150m | ecosystem: Environmental > Aquatic > Freshwater > Lake ...
AGTTGTCAGAGAAATTGCGCGGGGAGCTCTTCGATGTTGTAATTCAACAAGCGCTTAGTTATTCGATAATCGATATATCAGTTGCCGAGATTGATGAATTCGGATTGCATAAATCAAATCTAGAAGGCATGCGTCGGGCAATTAATTCACTGGACGTGGCCCCAGATTATGTGTTAACCGATGGCTATCCAATCGCAGGCTTGGCAATTCCTAACCTCGCTGTATGGAAAGGTGATCAGGTCGCGATTTCAATTAGCGCGGCTTCGATTTTGGCGAAGGTATATCGAGATCGCGAACTCATTAAGTTGGATGCAAAGTACCCGGGCTATGGCTTGGCAAAACACAAGGGATATATAACAGCGGCCCACACCAAGGCCCTAAATGAACTTGGCGTAAGCGATATCCATCGCAAATCATTTGCGAATATTGCGGCGCTTATTAACAATCGCTAAAGCTCCACAGGTAGCCCGAAAGCGGTCGGTGCGAACTCTTCAATACTTTAGCCTCACCTTTCTATGGGGACAAAACAATTAATAGGCGCTCTTGGTGAAGATTTTGTCGCCAAGTATTTAGTAGCAAAGAATTACGAAATTTTAGATCGTAATTGGCGAATCAAAGAGGGCGAGATTGATTTAGTAGCGATTTCAGAGCATGGGGTAGTTGTTTTCATTGAGGTTAAAACTAGAACCAGTATCGCCTTTGGACATCCGCTCGAAGCAATTACAAGGGAGAAGGCCTATCGCTTGCAGCGGTTGGCACTGGCTTGGTTGACGATTCACCACAGATGGGGTTTTGAATATCGGATTGATGCCGCTGCTGTACTGATTTCAAGGGGCGAGAAGTTTGAAATCGATTACCGAATTGCAGTTCTGTAATGGCGCTAGCTTTAACATTCAGCGTTTCACTTACCGGATTAATTGGAAATCTAATCGATGTAGAAGTTGATATCTCCGAGGGATTACCTGGATACATTCTCCTTGGCTTGCCAGATGCGGCGCTGAATGAATCAAAAGATCGGGTTCGTGCCGCGCTAGTAAATAGTGGGGAAGTTTGGCCGAATAAGAAAGTAACAGTGTCCCTATCTCCAGCATGGTTACCCAAGAGTGGTTCAGCATTTGATTTACCAATTGCAATCACTTTGTTGATGGCCGTGGGGCAGGTGCCAAAAGATGAACCAGGAGTATGTATCTATTTGGGTGAACTCTCATTAGATGGCCAAGTTCGCGAAGTTCGAGGAGTTTTACCGGCAGTCCTAGCAGCAAAGAAACGAGGCTTTAAAAGAGCGCTAGTTCCATTCAAAAATTTTGCCGAAGCTAAATGTGTTTCCGGAATAGAAGTAATCGCCATTTCATCGTTGACTGACGCCCTTAATTACTTGCGAAGTGGCGAAGTGCCAGAATCTCCAGAAGCTATAACCGCGACTGATTCCGATTACTTCTTGGATTTATGTGATGTTGCAGGACAAGTTGGGGCACGTCGAGCGTTAGAGATAGCGGCTATCGGTGGCCACCATCTTCTTTTTATAGGTCCACCAGGAACTGGAAAGACGATGTTGGCTGAGCGAATTCCCTCGATACTTCCACCACTTACCGAAGAATCAATATTGGAAGTCACCGCAATTCATTCAATTGCAGGAACGCTTTTAGATCGGGAATTACTTTCGAAGTTGCCACCATTTGTCGCGCCCCATCACACAACTACTGCGCCAGCGATGATTGGTGGTGGCGCACATGCGATTCGTCCTGGTGCAACATCTCTCGCACATGAAGGCGTTCTCTTTATTGATGAGGCGCCAGAATGCGCACGAGGAGTATTGGATTCACTTCGCCAACCACTTGAATCTGGAAGCGTAACAATCTCAAGAGCAGTTGGTTCTGTTACATATCCGGCAAGATTTATGTTGGTGCTAGCGGCCAACCCTTGCCCTTGTGGTCGATTTAGCGGCCGCGGAAGAAGTTGTACATGTACCCAGGTAGCAATTCGTAGATATCTGCAACGACTATCGGGTCCGCTCTTAGATCGAATTGATATTAGAGTTTTTGTGGATTCACCAAGCCGGATTGAAATGGCTAGTGATCAACTCGGTGAATCTAGTGAAGTTGTGCGGAGTCGAGTAATCGAGGCACGAGCTATGGCGGATGCAAGATTCACGGACTGCGCTTGGAAATTGAATTCACAGATTCCGCCAAGTCAACTTAGAAAGCGATTTAGAGCGGAGAAATTGGGGATGAATTTCTTGCATACCGAATTAGATAATGAACGCCTTAGCGCCCGTGGTTTTCATAAAGTGTTAAGAATCTCTTGGAGTATCGCTGATTCAAATGGCCACACCATCCCAAATCGTGGTGATGTTGAATCCGCCTTTCGTTTAAGAGAGGGGATGGAACTTCTCACATGATTAATACGTTGGCACGAGCCCAATTATTTGCAGCAATAGAAGGTGGCTCGATTCCTTGGTATGAAGAGATTTCAAAGTTGGGTGCTATCGAAGTACGGGATCGATTAATCGCAGGGGAGTACAACGCTGCTGGGAAAATAAGAGAGCGATTAATGCAAAGTTCTGGGGAGGAAGTTCTTGCCGAAATAACAAAAGCTGGTGCGTTCATTCTCACTCCGGAAGATATCGATTGGCCGATTTCGCTAAATGATTTAGCGGCGCCACCGATTGCACTTCTAATTAAAGGGCAGCGGGAGTATTTACCAAACCTCGTTAATTCAATTTCCATAGTAGGAACAAGAAATCCAACACAATATGGGCTTCGTATTGCTGGGGATTTTGGAGTTGGAGTCGCTGATCACGAATGGACCGTTGTAAGTGGTGGAGCTATTGGGATCGATGGCGCGGCACATAAGGGTTGTTTAGTTGGCGAAGGAGTTACCGTTGCGGTTCTTGGTGGGGGATTTAATAAGAATTACCCATCAGTGCATGAGAAGTTATTCTCCGAAATTAGTGAGAGTGGTCTACTTATTTCCGAAGTTATGCCTGATGTTCCGGCAATTCCACATCGCTTCTTGACGCGCAATCGTTTGATTGCTGCGCTCTCAAAGGCAACAGTTGTGGTGGAAGCTGCTTTTAGAAGTGGTTCGCTTCGGACTGCGCGCGATGCTGCTGAAATATTTCGCCCAGTTATGGCAGTACCCGGTCCGATTAATTCACCAACAAGCGAGGGTTGCCATCGTTTGATTGCAGAGCGGGTAGCGGAATTAGTTTCATCGGTATCTGAAGTAATGGAATTGGTGAAACCAATAAGCATTAAGTGAGAGAATTGCGACATGAGTGTTGAACATAGAGCCGGCTTTGTCGCCATTATTGGCCGACCAAATGTTGGGAAATCCACTCTTGTTAATGCGCTAGTTGGTCGCAAAATTGTTATTACGTCAAAGCATCCAAATACCACTAGAAATCCAATTCGCGGAATTATCTCCAAACCAGATTTTCAAATGATTGTGGTTGATACCCCAGGGATTCATAAACCTAAGACCCTGCTTGGCTCACGATTAAATGCGATGGTCTCTGAAAATCTGCAATCAGTGGATGCAGTCTTAATCTGTCTGCCGGCTGATGAAGAGATTGGGCAGGGCGATGAATACATTGCTCGTCAAGTTATAAATCAACGTCGAGTTTTAATTGCAGTTACCAAGACCGACAGGGTTAAGCAGGAAACTCTCTTGGCGAAGTTAGTTGAAGTTGGGGAATTTGCGGCGAGAGTTGGCCTATCCGTAGCCGAGATAGTTCCAATTTCAGCGAAGAATGCGGATCAGACAGATCTATTACTAAGCCTTTTAGCTGAGAAACTTCCGCAATCGCCATCACTTTATCCAGAAGATGTAACAACTGATCAAGCATCAGAGATGACAATTACCGAACTTATTCGAGAAGCCGCTATCGAAAATCTTTATGAAGAGGTCCCACATTCCATCGTTGTTACGATTGATGAGATGGCGAAGCGCGAAGGTAAGGAATTCTTTGATATTCATGCCACTTTGCATGTGGAACGCGATAGCCAAAAATCAATCGTTATCGGACCACAAGGTTCAAGGTTAAAAGATATTGGAATTCGTGCCAGAGGCTCAGTTGAAACATTTTTGGGTGCAAAAGTTTATTTAGGGTTACACGTAAAGGTAAGTAAGGAATGGCAACGTGATGCTAAAGCACTTACAAAATTAGGATTTATTGAAGGGAAGTAGCGCCTTTGCGCCCAGCAAAGTAAGAACCAAGCAGAACAAGCGGTAGGCCAAGAGCGATTCCCAGAGTAAATGGCTCATTCAAAATGATCACACCTAAGAGAACTGCAAAAGCGGTATTCAAATAAGTGACGAGTGAACCGCGCGCAGTACCAATATCTTTGATTAGTTGGAAGAAGAGAATAAAGGCGAGTGCGGTTGGAAATAAACCAAGTGCAAGAACTGCGCCAAGAACTTTAGTTGAAGGCGCATGATCTGGAGCGGTAATGATTACAAGAGGCAGGTAAACGAGCGCAGTAAATAACATCGCTAGGCCATTTATAGAGATTGGCTCAATGTGTGGAATCTTCGCGCTAACCATCGTGACCGCCCAGGCATATCCCATTGCGGAAATTAGGATCATAAAAATTGAAACGATCGAATGGCGACCTGAAAAACTTTCGATTCCGACAACTAGAACAATTCCAATAAAGCCAATTAAAAGACCTAATAGCCGTTTGTGATGCCAGACGGTTTTATCGCCATTAATTGAGGCCAAAATTGTTGACCAAATCGGAACTGTAGCAACAAGTAAACCTGCAAGCCCTGAAGTCATTTTCTGTTCCGCAGCGGTAATTAAAATCCACGGCCCAACCATTTCTCCAATGGCGTAAGGAATTACATATCTCCAAGCTTTAATCGCTGGCATCATGGAGCCACGCTTCATCGCAATCGGAATCAAAATTGCTGCGCCAATAGCAACGCGAGAGAAAACAATCACTGGAGGTGAAAGTTCTTCCACGGCAACTTTAATTAGAAGATATGGAATTCCCCAGATGAGTCCGACAAATAAAAAGAGAGACCAATTGCGTCGCGACATTAGCGAAGTATTGCATTAATTTCATCACTCACAAATTGCTGTAGCACTTCTGCTTCAGGGGTGATTCCGGCAAGAGTGAAATATCCATGTATTACTCCTTCATATTCCCGATAAACAGTTGGTACGCCAGATTTTCGCAATAGATCGGCGTAGTTATATCCATCATCTAATAATGGATCGAATTCTGCGGTAGTGATAATTGCTGGCGCTAGCCCACGGAAATTTTTTGCTGATGCGGGGACTGCATAAGGGTTTTTCGCATCGGATTTCCTGGATAGATATTGTGCCCAGAACCATTCCATTGCCTGTGTACTAAGACCATACCCAACAGCGTTGCTATATGCGGAACCATATTTCATTTCGCTATCGCTGCATGGATAGATTAGTAATTGAAATGCCAGGTTTACATCACCAGCATCACGGGCCTTAATCGAAACGCCTGCGGCCAAGTTTGCTCCGGCGCTGTCACCACCAACCCCAATTTGAGTTGCATCAATACCTAATTTTTCGGCGTTCTGGGCTACCCATAATAAAGTCGCATAGCAATCATCAAAAGGAATCGGGAATGGTAATTCTGGAGCTTTCTGATAGTTAACTGCAACAACAACAAACTGACCTTTGTTCGCAATTGAACGCAGCGCCTGTTCGTAACTATCCAAGTTATTTAAAACCCAACCGCCACCATGGAAGAAAACAAGTGCTGGCAAAATTGTTCCCTTAATCGGGCGGTAAATACGAAGCGGCAGATCTGATGTTGGGCCAGGAATGTAACGATGAATTACTTCATATATTTTCTCAGGTTCCCCAGATTGGATTGCGCGGTTCTCCTGATTTTTTCTTATAGTTGCAACTGGGGCCTGCCAAACTTCGGGAAGTCCACTGGCGTTGCGCGCTTCAAGAAAAGGAATAAATTCTGGCTTCAGTGCCATCTTTACCAGCCTTGCGTCTGGTCGCGAAGCTTGCGATATTTAACTAAGACTTCAGGGGTAGGAACTTCTTTAATACTTGTAACTTCTCCCAAGTTCCATTGTGGTGGGCGATCTGTTCCAAGTAGCGCCCAGGCCGCAAGTTTTGCCGCGCCAATTGCAACGTATTCACCTGGCGGTGGAATTAAAACTTCGCGGCCAAAGAGCGCCGATGCAATTTTTCCAATTGCAGGATTTTTTGCAGCGCCACCGACAATAAGGATTCGCTTAACTTCAACACCTAACTTTTCGAGTGAAGCAACGGCATCTGCCATTCCGCAGAGCATTCCTTCAATCATCGCGCGGGCAAAATCTTCGGCATTTGAGTTAGAAAGGTTCATCCCAGAAAATACACCGGTAGCATCTGGCCGATTTGGTGTGCGTTCACCTTCAAAATAGGGGAGAAGTGTTAAACCATTCGCGCCAGGTTTCGCCTTGAGTGCTAGTTCGCCAAGTTCGTCGTGTGAAACGCCAAGGATACGAGTTGCCGCATCCAAAATTCTCGCAGCATTTAGGGTGCAGACAAGTGGCAGAAAATATCCAGTTCCATCGGCAAAGCCGGCGACCTCACCGCTTGCATCGTGGGTTGGAGTTTTAGAAACAGCGAATGCGGTTCCACTTGTACCAAGTGAGACAACTACATCGCCGGGTTCTGCGCCAACACCGATAGCTGCCGAGGCGTTATCGCCTGTCCCGGCTGCAATTGGAATTCCACTTTTAGTTTTCGTTGCAAAAACTCTTGGTTCAACGATTCTAGGAAAAGTTATCTCTTGGTTAGTACCAATCGCCTTTGCAAAGATATCTCTACGGTATTCATTTTTAACGCTATCGAAATAGCCAGTTCCACTCGCATCTCCACGATCAGTAAATAAATCAGCGATTGAGCCACTTCCAGAAATTTTCCAAGAAATCCAATCATGCGGCAGTGCAATCGCGGCAACTCTTTGAGCGTTCGCCTTCTCATTCTTCGCAAGCCAACGAACCTTGCTCACAGTAAATGATGCTACAAGCGCTGATCCAACTGCGCTAGCAATTCCAGCGCCACCACCCATTTCATTATTTAGCTCTGTTGCTTCTGCGGCAGATCTTGTGTCATTCCAAAGTAGCGCTGGGCGGATAACTTCTCCATCTTTATCAAGTGCGACCATTCCATGTTGTTGACCCGCAACTGCGATTGCTTCAACGCCATCCAAACCGCCAGCCATTTTTATTGCATCTTGCGTAGCGCTCCACCATTTTGCAGGATCAACTTCACTGCCATCAGGGTGTGGGGCTCGACCTTCGCGAATTAATTCACCACTATTTGCATCACGAATGACGACTTTTACTGACTGCGTCGAGGTATCGATTCCTGCGACCATCCGTGGCTTCTCGCTCAATTTTGCGCTCCAGTCTTTAGGGGATGATTTAACCACCTCTGGGCGGAGGGTAGACTTCCCCAATCGAAATTAGTTTTTCATGCACTATTAAATATTAAATCGGGAGTAAATGATGCGTATTGGTGTCCTAACAGGTGGCGGAGATTGCCCAGGATTAAATGCTGTGATTCGGGCCGTAGTTCGTAAAGGCGTAAAAGAGTATGGCTATGAATTCGTCGGCTTCCGCGATGGTTGGAAGGGTCCACTTGAAGGCTTAACAGCGCCTTTGGATATGCAAACAACTCGTGGCATCTTGCCTCGTGGCGGAACGATTCTTGGTTCTTCCCGTACCAATCCATTCAAGATTGAAAATGGTGTTGAACGCATCAAAGAGAATCTTGCAAAGATGAATATCGATGCCCTTGTTGCAATCGGCGGCGAAGACACACTTGGCGTCGCAACAAAACTTGACTCACTTGGCGTAAAAGTTGTCGGAGTTCCAAAGACTATTGATAATGACTTGAATAATACGGATTACACATTTGGTTTCGATACCTCAGTAAATATTGCCGTTGAAGCAATTGACCGTCTACATACAACTGCCGAATCTCATCACCGTGCACTTATTGTTGAAGTTATGGGCCGTCATGCTGGCTGGATTGCACTTCATGCAGGAATCGCTGGTGGCGCTTCATGCATCTTGATTCCAGAAGTTAAATTCTCAGTCGACAAGGTTTGCGAATGGGTCAATTCCCGTTTCGAATCTTCATATGCTCCAATTATTGTTATTGCCGAAGGTGCAATCCCACAAGATGGCGACATGATTGTTAAGGATCAAACTCTTGACTCATTCGGCCATGTAAAGCTTTCCGGAATTGGCGAATGGCTTGCTGGTCAGATTGAAGCGAAGACCGGTAAAGAGGCGCGCACATCAGTGCTTGGTCACATTCAACGTGGTGGCAGCCCAACAGCATTTGACCGCGTACTTGCTACCCGCTTTGGCTTACATGCGATTACCGCGATTCACGAAGGTGATTTCGGCAAGATGGTTGCACTCCATGGAACCAAAATTGCCCGTGTCCCACTTGCCTCTGCAACAACCCAACTCAAGTTAGTTACCCCAGATCTATATGCTGAAGCGGAAGTCTTCTTCGGTTAATAGGCTTAATAGGCTTAATAGGCTTAATAGCTAAGCACCAACTTCCCCCAACTCTCTAAACTTAAGGACATGATGAATATCGATTCGCTATTTACACCAGGCCTTGTGGCAGCCCAACAACCACAATGGCCCGGCGGCGTTAATGGTCCGCAGATCGCGAAGGCAGTAGAAACGCTACGTAAGGTGCCGCCACTAGTTTTCGCAGGAGAGTGCGACACCCTTAAAGAGAAGATTGCAATTGCGCAAGAAGGTAAGGCATTCTGGTTGCAAGGTGGCGATTGCGCCGAAACTTTCGAAGCTGCAACAGCAGACTCAATTCGAAATCGAATTAAAACAATTCTTCAGATGGCGGCAGTTCTTCAATATTTTGCCAGCCTTCCAGTAATTAAAGTTGGTCGCATGGCCGGGCAATTCGCTAAGCCAAGAAGCAGTGACAATGAAACCCGTGGTGATATAACTCTTCCGGCTTATCGCGGGGATGCGGTAAATGATTTAGCGTTCACACTTGAGGCGCGTACCCCAAATCCTGATCGCTTAGTTCAGGTCTACAACACATCTTCTTCAACGCTAAATTTAGTTCGCGCATTTACCCAAGGTGGATTTGCTGATATTCGTCGCGTTCATGAATGGAATAAAGGTTTTGCTAAAGATCCACGTTTTGGCGCACGCTACGAGCAGATGGCTAATGAAATTGGTCGCTCACTAGATTTCATGGCATCAGCAGGAGTCGATCCATCATCATTTAAGACCGTGGATTTCTACTCATCACATGAAGCGTTAATTCTTGAATATGAGAAGGCGCTTACTCGAATTGATTCCCGCACAGATCTTCCTTACGATGTTTCAGCACACTTCCTCTGGATTGGTGAGCGCACCCGTCAACTTGATGGCGCTCATATGGATTTTGCTTCAAAGATTCAAAACCCTATAGGCATCAAGCTCGGGCCAAAGAGCACAGTTGAAGATGCGCTAGCAATGGCTAAGAAGTTAAATCCAAATAATGAACCTGGCCGATTAACTTTCATTACTCGAATGGGTGCGCCCCTTATTCGCGAAAAACTTCCAACCCTCGTGAAAGCAGTAACAGATTCGGGAGCCAAGGTTCTCTGGGTCTGCGATCCAATGCACGGCAATACTTATGAGGCCCCAAGTGGTTATAAGACTCGTAAATTTGATGATGTACTGGATGAAGTACGCGGCTTCTTTGAAGTTCATAAAGCCCTGGGCACCCACCCTGGCGGCATACACATTGAACTAACTGGCGATGACGTTACCGAATGCGTCGGCGGCGGCGAACAGATCTTGGAATCGGACTTGGCTACCCGCTACGAGAGCGCTTGCGACCCTCGTTTGAACCATACCCAATCCCTTGAGCTCGCATTTTTAGTTGCAGAAATGTTACGCGATCACTAAATCCGCATTAGCCTTATCGGATGCTTTTCCATGCAACTCATAAGACACCTGTCGGTGAGTTGTTTCTCGTCAGCGATGAACACATTCTGCTAGGAGCAGGATTTAGGAGCCTTAAAGATCTCTTGGCTCGTATGGATGTTGCCGATCAAAAGCGTGAAGTAAAGAGCTTAAAAACTATTCCTATAATAAGTGAATTAATTAAAGATTATTTTGATGGAGACTTTTCGGCTCTAGGCGGCATCAAGGTAAGACAACCAGGTGCTGAATTCTCGCAAGAAGTTTGGAAAGCAATGCGAAAGATCCCGGTTGGTAAAACTTGGTCATACTCAGATTTAGCAGGAAGAGCAGGTTCACCGAACGCGGTGCGCGCAGTTGGAACCGCTTGTGCTCGGAATTTAATTGCACCAATTATTCCCTGTCATAGGGTCGTAAAGACTGGTGGCGCCTTAGGCAATTATGGTTACGGATTAGGGGTAAAGAATTGGCTCTTACGCCACGAGGGCGCGCTTTAGTAACTTTGGTAGTACATCAAGTAATTTTTCCAGATCAGCAACCGTTATATCTAGATGAGTTACAAGCCGCAAAAACTTTGGCCCAAGGGCGCTCGCAAGAATCCCAGCTTCATTCAATTGCATATTCAATTGCGAAGCGGTGATATTTGTGCCAGATAAATCAAGTGCAACGATATTAGTTTCAACGCCTGCTGCATCAATTAAATCAGGGGAGATTGCAGCACAAGCAAGCGCAATCTTCTTGGCATTGGCATGGTCTTGCCTTAAGCGCAGAATATTATTGTCAAGGGCGTAATTCGCCGCTGCTGCTAGGAACCCCACTTGTCGCATGCCGGCGCCATATCGTTTGCGCCAAATTCGCGATTCAGCGATGCGATCTTTAGTGGAAAGAACTGCAGAACCGATGGGGGCGCCAAGACCTTTTGAGAAACAGATACTGATGGTGTCAAATTGCGACCCGAACTCTTTTAATGGAATTCCACTAGCCACATGGGCGTTCCAG
>Ga0163199_1002630_pt1 | contig 10950 bp, 8 predicted proteins | sample PL_2010_150m_FD_113537 | JGI IMG/M metagenome (GOLD analysis project Ga0163199, IMG submission 113537) | Freshwater microbial communities from Powell Lake, British Columbia, Canada to study Microbial Dark Matter (Phase II) - PL_2010_150m | ecosystem: Environmental > Aquatic > Freshwater > Lake ...
ATTTCGTACAGACCTTTCTCCCGCTCCTTTGGTTTATTGCATCAAGCTCCGGCTGCCCTGCGTTTCCCGCCGCCGGGAATCTTTTTTAGTTGTATAACTAACCGAAGCGCTTCGTTCACTGCTTCATCATTCGGGAAATCCCTTGCCGCATCCGGCGGGTCAACGCGGCTGCAGATTCAGGAGATCTTCCGGGGTGTTGACATTCAGGAACATCCGCCCTTCCGGGTCAAAAGAGCGGAGAACCTCGGGGAGAATCTTGAGGACCTTGTGGCTCGGATAGAGTTCCTTGATCTGCAGGCGGTTCCGATCGAGAAGGCTCTGGATAACCGGGAGACACCGGCGGGCATAGACGGCGTGGAGAGGCTGGAGTCCGTCGGGGGGGGCAGGAACGATGATATCATATCCCGCCGTCTGCCGGATCATATATTCCAGAAAAGCCCGGTTTATAAAGGGCATGTCGCACGCCACGACAAAGACGTATTCATCCGAAGCGAAGAAAAGCCCCGTGTAGATCCCGCCGAGGGCGCCCTTCTCCGGCAGGATATCGGTGACGATGGTTGCCTGCTGATCGAGATAATCCAGCGGGGAGGCGGTTACGATGATCACCTCCTGAAAAACCGCCCGGAAGAGCCGGACGGTCCGGTCGATCAGCCGTTCGCCTTCGACGCGGAGAAATGCCTTGTTTTCCCCCATTCGGCTGTTTCTGCCGCCCGAAAGAATCACACCGGTCATGCTGAACCCCCTTTGTCCTTGTGTCTGCGGTAGCGTGCGTCGAGGATCACGACCCTGCCCCGGTCCGCCTCCGAGCGGATGAGGCGGCCGATCCCCTGCCGCAGTTTGATTGCGGTTTCGTAACGGTAGCGCCGCCAGTACTCCTCCCTGGGGAGGAGATTCCGCCGCGCGATCTGAAGCGGATCCTGGGGGTGGGGAAAGGGGAGGCGGGTAATGATCACCTGGGTCAGCGTCTCCCCGGGGAAATCGACCCCGTACCAGAAGGTGTCCACGCCGAAGAGGACGCTCTCCCGGATCGCCCGGAATTCGTCGCAGAGGGAAGCGGTCGGGACGCCGCTCTGCTGGAGGAGGAGGGGATAGCCGTCGGCGCGGATCTCATCCGCCACCCGCGTGGAGATCGCCTCCAGATCGCCGTAGCTGGCGAAGAGGACGAGGGTGCGCCCCCGGTTCCGGCGGATCAGGCCGGGGAGAAGCTCCGCGACCCGGGAGAGCCAGGCATCCTTGCAATCAAATGCGCCGCTCACGGCCTCCGGGGGGACGGCGATCTCCGCGGCAGCGGGGTCAAAGGGCGAAGGGATGGCCTCAAAACGGAACTCCTTGCTCCTGTGTTGGACCGCCGGCGCCGTCTCTTCTCCGCCCGGCGTTGCAGGTCTGACTGGGACACAGTGCCGCTTCGTGTCCCCATTTTCCCCGTCGACTGGGGACACGATGGCGGGATCAGTTGGGGACACGATGCCGCATCGTGTCCCCAACTGATCCATTTCCCCCATCCCGGCCGCACGCCGGAAACCGTCGAAGTTCTTACCCTGGCGGAGCGTCGCCGATGTGAAGATGACGCAGTCCCGGCCTTCGTAGAGATGATCCCGCAGAATGTCCGCCACCTCCACGGCGCGGACGGAAATCGTCCAGTGGCGGACGTAGAGGACGCCAGCCGTGACATGCCCCGGAGAAAGAACCTTTTCCCCGATCGTCTTTAGCGTCTCGGCATTCTCCTGGAGGTCCCGGAGGGCAGTCTTCAACCGGTCAACAGTCCGGGTTCGGATTCCGAGTTTCCGGCACGCCTCCTGGTCCTTGATGAATGACAGGTCTCCGGCGATCCCCTTGAGGCGTTTCCTCAACACGCCCAGGTGGCTTTTCAGATGGCCGTCCCGGAACGCCGGGTGCTCTGCCGGAAGAACCATCGCCTCCCCCGGAGCGGCGGCGCCGCGGACGGCGGCGAGCGCGGAGGCGAATCCGGCCGTCTCCTCGCGGAATTCGTCGATGGCGGCGAGCGCGGCGGCGACCCCTTTTGCAGCGAAATCTCCAGGCGTAGGCGTCAGGCGCCGGAGGACCGATTCAAGATAGGTGATCGCGTCGGCCATCGCCCGCGAGGAGATTTCGATCGCGAAGGCGCCGCGGACCGCATGTTCGAAGTGGTTCGCCTCGTCGATCACGCAGTTTTCAAAGAGCCCGCCGAGGATCTCGTCCCGGTCGAGAAGGGCCAGCTTGTGGTGGTTGGTGACGATGAGGCGGGAGTTTTGGGCCTCGGCGGCGACCACCTGCGCCGGACAGCGGAGGTGCCTCCGGTTGCAGCCGGTCCGGGCCGATACTTCATGCTGGAGACGGCGGAAGAAGAGGCCGTCGTTCAAGTGAAAACGGACCCGCTCACCGACGGCGTCCCCGTCGACTTCGCGGAAATGAAAGACCCGGTTGACAAAGTAGAGCCAGGCGAGCAGGCGGCCTCCGGAAAGGGCGTCGTCGTAAAGCTGGTCCAGTTTCTCCGCGCAGAGGTAGTTGGATTTGCCCTTGAGAAGGGCGGTCGGGATTTTCCGGTAGGCCCGGTTGAGCGAGAGGGTCAGCGGGATCTCCCGCCGGACGATCTGCTCCTGGAGATTCTTCGTGTAGGTCGAAACGGCGACCCGGGCATCGGGGTTCCGCCGCAGGAACTCCAGCACCGGGATCAGGTAACCCTGGGTCTTTCCGGTGCCGGTTCCCGCCTCGATGGTGAGGACGGCGCGGTCGTTCAGTGCGGAGGCGACGTGCCCCGCGTAGGCGATCTGGGAGGGCCGGAGCGCATAACCTTTTGTTTTTGTGGCAAGCCCCCGGTAGAGATCCCCGATCCGGGCGATCGGGATCTTCTTCCGGACCGCTTCCCCGTCCGGACGCGGGGCCGGCAACGGCGTCCTTTCCAGAAATCCTTTCCATTCCGGCATATCCCCTCCCGCCGACGGATCAAAGAGGCCGCCGAAATAGTCCCGGAAGTTCCGGTTGAGATGGAGGAAGAGGTCGCCAAAGAGGGTGCCGCTTTGACCCAGATGGAAACGGAGGGCCGCTGCGGAGGGGAATTCCGCTGCATTCAGGACGCGACCGCAGATGTGACGGACGAGGTCGAGGGAGAGCGCGACCGCCTCGCGTGCGGTGAATGAAAATTTCTCCCGCGGTTTCCCGTGGAGGTTTTCCCATAACGGCTTGAGCGCGGCGCTGTCCGCCTGGGGAAGGAAGAATTCGGCGGCGAAGCGGAGATCGACAATCCGCGGGTTGCCGCAGCCGGCAAGCAGCGTTTCGATCGAATCGCGGGGGTTGAGTGTTACAACGAGATCCGCCCCCCGAAGCAGGGACGAGAGAAAGGCCGTGACATCCGCGAGGGACGGGGCTGTCCGCAACACCTCTCGGGAAATACCCGAGGCATGCCGGTCCCGCTCCGTCGTCTTCCCGTAACGGACTGGAGATGCGAAGGTCTCCTCCTGCCGGTCCGGGGCGATTACCGCGGCGGAGAGCTCGTAGATCCGGTTGCCCTCCTCCTCCGCAAGCCCGCTGTGGGCGAAAAGGCAGGCGATGTTCCGGATCGTCCCGTGGTAAGGTTGCAGCATCGTTTCTCTCTTTTTGAATGGGCTTTGACCGGAGAAGATTATTATCTTGCCCGCGGTGATTACGCAATGTTTTTTCGAATCGGAATGTCTTCCGATTGAAACAAGATCCCCTTTGAATTCCCTTGAAAGTTTGCCTGGGAAGGGTTAATGATGGCGGTGCGTTAAGGGGCGCCTGGGCTATGGAAAGTTATCAACTGGAAGAGCTGGAGATCATCTTCGACTGCGCCGGTCGGGATGACTGGGGGAAGTTCAGCTTTCCCGTATGGTACGGCATCCCCGTCAAGATGAACTGGCGGGAATACCGGTATGATTTTAATCTGCGCGGGGGATTGAAGAAGGTTTCCGGCGGATCGCGTGTATGGCCCGATCCCCAGGAAGTGCTCAAAAGAACGGATAGCAATGCCCTCATCTATTACGGAGTCCACGGTTACGAATCCACCTATGATCTGATCAAGAATTACTACGTGCCGTTCAACGGCATCTATGACTCCGATCTTTTCGCGGAAAATCCATTGGAAGGCCGTCCTGTACGGCGGGCGCTGGAGAGCTTCGACGCACTGGCCATCGAGGCCGGCAGACTGGCGGCGGCGACTGCCAGTGACCGACCGCGTGCGTTCCTGCACAGGGTTGCCGTCCGGAACCGGGAGAGACTGGCGGAAGAGGCCATGACGCTGCACCGCATTATGGGTGCGAACCTGCCGGTGCTGCCGCCCGAGACCATCGACGTCGATTACGAAGTCATTCCGCTGATTCTTACAGAGGGTTGCACGTACAACTGCCGGTTTTGCCTTTTTAAAACGGCGGGCGGTTTACGGGTGAGAAGCCCGCAGAACATCGCCGCACAGATCCACTCCCTGAAAGATTTTTATGGCGCCGATCTGCTCAACTACAACTCTTTGATGTTGGGGCAGAATGATGCGCTGGCGGCAGGGGAAGACCTCCTGGTAAGCGCCGCCGAGATGGCCTATGAAACCCTGAATCTGTCCGCCTCTTATCATCGGGGACGACCCAATCTCTTCATGTTCGGGAGTGTGGATTCCTTTCTGGAGGCGGATCACTCCCTGCTGGATCGCCTGGAACGTCTGCCTTACAGCACGTCGATCAATGTAGGTCTGGAATCCTTCGATCAGGAGACGCTGGACCGGTTAGGAAAGCCGCTGCAGGCGGAACGGACGCGTGAGGCATTCCGGAAGATGCAGGCCGTAAACCGCAGCCGGTCCAATATTACGGTAAGCTGTAATTTTGTGTTGGGCGGGGACCTCCCCTCCCGGCATCCGGAGGCGATCAAAACGGTCCTTGCGGCAGAGACAACGGCAAGGGACAGAGGCGCCGTCTACCTTTCTCCGTTGATTGGAGCCTCGCGGAGAAGAGAGATATTGAAAGAGTTCCGGGAGATCAAGATGAATTCCCCGCTTCCGGTCTTTATTTATCTGGCGCAGAGGCTATGAACCGATGTATGATTCCCTGAGGAATGGGGGGACACGATGCCGCATCGTGTCCCCCCATTCCTCGCGAAAGCGTGGGCAGGAATAACTATTTGTCGAGCTTGAGGCGAAATTCAGGTCTCGATGTATGATCCGCGGGGTGATCCGAGTGGTTCGGCAAGAGATGGCATAGGGATGGACAGACAAATAGAAAAAGCGCTCCATTCTCTTCATGCAAGAAGATTGAAAGGGATTTACGCGGAAGATTGTCAAGAAGCAAACCGGCAGATCCTGGACTTGATCCCGCCGGATGCCGTTGTCGGGATCGGAGATTCCACTTCGATGCGGCAGTTGGGGATTCTCGGCGTATTGCGGGAACGGGGAACACGGATTCTAAACCCTTTCGAATCCAAGCCGAAAGAGATGGACATTCGCGATTACGGGCTTGGAAGGACAAGGATTATGAAGGAGGCAACCGTAAGCACCGTTTTTCTGACGGGAAGCAATGCACTGACCGAGGATGGCAGGCTGGTCAATGTGGATGCCGTCGGCAACCGCGTCGCCGGGATGTTCTGGGGGCATCCTCTCTCCATTCTTGTCGTGGGACGGAATAAAATTGTCCGTGACCTGGATGAAGCCTTCGATCGGATTCGAAACCTTATTGCCCCGACCCATTTTCACATCCGGACGGCTGAATTGGGTGGAAAAAATAGGGCAATCCCTTGTGTTGCAACCGGAAAATGCAACGATTGCCGGTCGGAAGACAAGGGGTGCAACATATTTACCATCATCGAAGGCAAGCCGGCTCAAACCGCATTGCATGTCATTCTGGTTAACCAGGACCTGGGATTGGGCTGGGATCCGTCCTGGCCTGAAGAGCGAATCGCGGGTATTGTGGAAAAGTATAAAAAATTTGTTTGGGTTCCGGTATAAAACATTCATCGAATAAGCAGCGGAGGCGCGGCTTTGCGGCTTTGTTAGAACCGAAATCGCCGGATCGCGATTCATTACATAGTGAGGATAAAATCATGACACACTCCGATGCGGGCCGCTATTCGGCCAAACATGGGGCGGGCGTGAGCCCGGATGAGAGAATTGCGGGAGCGGTGCGGGAAAAGACTGTAGAAGGGGGGCTGCCCTGCGCCGAGGCCGAGCGGATCGGCGCGGCGCTGGGTGTGAAACTGGAAGAGGTTGGCCGGACGCTGGATCTGCTGGAGCTTCGCATCGGTCGCTGCCAACTCGGCCTGTTCGGTTATGGGCCGGAGCGCAAGGGCGTCCTTCCGGCGGCGTCGGTTGCCAAGGATCTTGACGAGGCGATCCGCGGGCGTCTCGCCGATGGAAGGCTTCCCTGCAAGGCCGCCTGGGAGATCGCCGTGGAGCTCGGGATCACGAGAATGGATGTCTCCGCGGCCTGCGAGACGCTTAAGATCCGAATCAAACCTTGCCAGCTCGGGGCCTTCTGATCAGGGTCTGTAACGGAATCTAAGATGCATAAAGGTAATCGTTTATATGAAAATCCCCCCAACCCCCCTTTGCTAAAGGGGGGCACGGGGGGATTTTCATGTTTCGTTGTGCTCGCGCATGGGCATGGGGGTTATTCCGTTACAGACACCAAGGCGGGACTGGCCGCCCGGTTGTCCGTTTCGATATACTGCATCAGGATCCGGAGGACTGCCTCGGCGTTGTGCCGGGCGTGCCGGAGGATCTTCTCCAGGGTCAGTCCCTTCTCTTCCAGACCGTGGGCGTAATTGTCCACAGAGCAGAGAGGGGCGAAAGGAATCTCCAGCTCCTGGGCGATGACGGCCTCACTTGCCATGGTCATCCCGACGAGATCGGCGAACTTTGAAATCATTGCAATCTCCGCCCGTGTTTCGAAACGGGGGCCGACGGTCTGCCAGTAGATTCCGCCGTCAACGCAATCAAGATCACAGTCGCGGGCCGCTTCCAGCCATTTCCGCCGGACCTCCGCGCTCAGAACCGGTACGATGTGTACCGGCTTTTCTGTCACGATGGTTGGTCCCCCTGCCGGCATGATGTAATCATCCGGGACGACGAGCATCCCCGGCTTCAAACGGCGCTTCAGGGCGCCGGTCGAATAGGCGCCGAGGATCTCCCGCACCCCAAGTTTCTTCATTGCCGACAGGTTGGCCTGGTGGTTGATTCGATGCGGCAGGATGTGACGACGGGGGTCCGTTCCGTGACGGGCGACGAACACGATGGTCGCGGAGCGGAAGACCACCGCCCGGCCGAAATCCGTCTCGACTGTTTCTTCGCGCAGATCCGCGAAGATGCCCTTTCCCTGCAACAGGACGGTTCCCGAGATGATGCCCAGCGGTTTCATGCGCTCTCCTCTTCAAAAGGCTGCAACTATTTCCGACCGGTGATCTCGTCATGGATCCGTCGCTGATCGATCACCCTTTTTGCCTTGAATTCCGTCCTTTCCAGCGTTCCTGGTTCCATCATCTGCACGACGGCCCGGAGACCGCGCGATTTCAGTTCCCCCGCGAGCCTGGATTTCAGCTCGGGAATGATTGCCGGATCGGCCTGGGGTGAGAGCTCCGCCTGGACAATCATCTCGTCCATGGTCTTTTCCCGGGTAATGACAATCCTAAACTCGTCACCCATCCCCTTGATGCCGCGGATCACGTTTTCTACGGCGCTGGGATAGACGTTCTCGCCGCGGATCACGAACATGTCATCCGCCCGCCCGTAGATTCCCTTCGGCAGACGGGGGTAGGTGCGGCCGCAGGGACAGGGATCATTCACCCAGAGAGCAACATCTCCGGCCCAGAAGCGGATCATTGGTTGCGAGTTCCTCTCGAGATGGGTATAGACGGTGACCCCTTCCTGGCCGTAGGGCATCCTCCTGTGGCTCTTGCGGTCAACCAGTTCTGCATAAACGATATCCTGCCAGAAATGCATCCCCTGGCGATGGGCGCATTCGCTGTTGGCCATCCAGGGAGACATTTCGGCGGTGGAGCCGCTGTCGATGCAGATGCCCCCGAAGGTCTCCTCAATACGCTTCTTCGTCGAAGGAACCCCGGCGCCGGGTTCACCGGAAAAAAAGAGGATGCGGAAATTGAAATCCTTCCTTGGGTCTATTCCCATCGCCCGCGCCTTTTCCGCCAGATAGAGACTGTAGGAGGGCGTTCCATAGAAAACGGTTGGCTTCACCTCTTTCATCCACTCGAGGCCCCTTTCCGATTGGCCCGGCACGCCTGCACCGAAGGGAAAGGCGGTGGCGCCGAGACGCTCCGCTCCCAGCAGGGCGCCCCAGCTTCCCCAGTAGAGGCTGAAGAAGGAGCCGATGAAGACGATGTCGTCCTGCCGGACTCCGAAACCCCACATGATCCGGGCATGCGCCTCGGCGATGCGGGCCATGTCTCCCCGGCTGATCCCGAAGGCGGTAGGCTTTCCCGTCGTTCCCGACGTCCCCTGGACACGGGCCAGCTCCTTCTTAGGCACACAGAGATTGCTTCCGAAAGGCGGATATTCCGCCTGATCCCGGCGGATTTCCTCCTTCATCACGCAGGGCATCTTCTCGAAGTCCTCCAGAGACTGGATATCCTGGGGTTTGATCCCGGCCTCGTCCCATTTGTTCCGGTAAAACGGCGAGTTGTCGTAGGCGTAAGTCAGTTGCGCCTGGAGTTTGGGCAGGATGACCCGCTGCTCTCTTTCGCCGGGATCCATCGTTTCCAGCTTTCGGTCCCAAAAGGGCTCGTCCGGCGCCGGAAAGTAGGATGGATTGTATACAGGCGGCCATTGCGTCTTCATGTTGTTTCACCTCCAGTGATGATCTGTTTGGACGAACTGAGGTCGTTCAAATCGTTTTATTCTCCACCAGCTCCTGAATGGTGTGAACGATCTCGTCCCGCGTGGCGCCCGGCGTGAACACGGCGTCAAACCCGCTCTCTTTCAGATGGACCGTATCGTCCGGGGGAAAGACGCCGCCGATCACAAAGACCACGCTGTCCGTGAGCTGTTCCTGCCGGGCGACATCGATCAGCGGTTTGCCGAGGGTGAGATGGGCGCCGCCAAGGGAACTGACTCCGATCACGTCCACGTCTTCCTGGATGGCCGTCCGGACGATTTCCCGGGGCAGGGAGTTTCCGATGTATACGATCTCCATGCCGGCATCTCCCAGTTCCTTGGCCACGGTGATAATTCCCCGGTTATGTACGTCCAGACCCAACTTTGCCAAAAGCACCTTGATTTTCTTTGCCACGGATCGTTGACCTCCTGTTGTGCTCTCCGTTAAACGGGATTATTTTCTGCGGCGCTGTCCGCCGCTACCAGAAGGCCGGGGGCTTCCACAACCCGAATGATTCCTTGAAAACCTTGAACAGATCCCCTTCGGTGCAGCGTACGCGGGCGCAGGCGACACTATAAGGCAGGATGTTTATCCCCTTTTTGCAGGCATCTCCGAGTGCCGTCAGGGCGACGCCCACCCGCTCGTTGTCCCGGCTCTGCCGCAACCGGGCCAGTTTTTCCCTCTGCCGCTCTTCCACCCCCTCGGGATACCGGAACACGTTGATGGGGGGCGGCGCCGCTTCGGACTTGTATTTGTTATAGGCAACGATCTTGATATCGCCCTTTTCGATCTCCTTCTGCTGGTTATAGAAGTAGGAGGAAATTTTCCGGTGGAGCTGTCCCGATTCGATTGCGGAGACATACCCACCCGTTCGTTCGATTTCGTCCACCTCGTCCAGGATCCTCTTTTCGATATCGCTGGTCAGGGTCTCGATGTAGTACGAACCTCCCAGCGGATCCACCACGTCGATGATCCCTGTCTCCTCCTGGAGAATCTGCTGGGTCCGGAGAGAGAGGAGCGCCGCCTCTTCCGTCGGGACGGAATAGGCCTCGTCATAGGAGTCGACGTGCAGCGACTGCGCGCCGCCCAGAACGGCGGAGAGGGCGTGATACGCCGCCCGGATCACATTGTTCAGGGGTTCCTGCTGGACCAGGGATACGCCGGAGGTCTGGACATGGCAGCGCATCCACATGGAGCGGGGGTTCTTCGCCTGGAATCGGCGCTTCATGATCTTGTACCAGAGCCGGCGAACGGCCCGGAGCCTGGCCACCTCTTCGAAGAAATCGCTCGCCGGCGACCAGAAGAACGCCAGGCGGTCCGCAACCGAGTCCACATCATATCCACGGCGGACCATCTCCTCGAGGGTCGCGATGCCGTTGGCCACGGCGACGGCCATTTCCGTAATCGCGGATGTTCCGAACTCCCGCAGGTTGTATCCGTTGAGGGTGATGAAATTCCATTGGGGTACATTCTTCCGGATAAATTCGATATTGTCGCACTGAATCCGGAAGCAGTCCCGCGGTGCGATAAATTCCGCGCCGCTGCGGATCAACTCCTCCAGGGAGGTGTCGTTCTGGACGCTGCCGCGCAGCTTTTCCCAGGGGATGCCCCTTTCCTCGGCGAGGGCCAGGAACATGGGAAAGAGAATGGCCGTGTTGGACGGATAATGGGTGACGATGGACGCGGTGATCTCGTCCAGGCGGATGTCCTTGAAGAGGAGCGCCATGTCATCGACCGAATCGATGCAAACGCCGGACATCCCCACCTGGCCCTGGGAGAGGGGATCGTCGGAGTCGTACATCTGGATCGTCGGGATGTCGAAGAGGATGTTCAGGCCCGTCGCACCGTGGTCCAGCATGAATTTGATCCGCTCGTTCGTGTCCTCGGGAGACCCGAAGCCGGTGAGTTGGCGCATCGTGAATTCCCTGCCGCGGTACATGTTGGCGTGGATCCCCCGGGTGAACGGTTCCTGGCCGGAATTTCCCAGATCCTCCCGGTAGTCGAAATCGGGGTGGGAGAGCGGGGTGTAGAGCATTTCCCGGGGAATATTCGATCCAAGTACCGTTCGGGGCGTTTTTAACCAGGCATTGCGGTCTTTCTCCCGTACCGCGGTCTGCATCCATCCGGCGAATTC
>Ga0163199_1002632_pt1 | contig 10944 bp, 9 predicted proteins | sample PL_2010_150m_FD_113537 | JGI IMG/M metagenome (GOLD analysis project Ga0163199, IMG submission 113537) | Freshwater microbial communities from Powell Lake, British Columbia, Canada to study Microbial Dark Matter (Phase II) - PL_2010_150m | ecosystem: Environmental > Aquatic > Freshwater > Lake ...
ACGCCAAGCTTCACAGCAGGCGTCCATCCGTGTAAGGTTTCGGCCCGTCGGTCGCTGGTATTCATGGCTGCTGAGTCAACGCGGCACTGACAGGGGCCGCAGACACAATCCGGCCCACCAAAACATTGCGTCACGATAGAGATCGGCGGTGAGAAAAATGCGACATGTCGCCCTGATTTACGATGCCCGGCAGCTCTATGACGTGAAGGTCATGGCCGGCGTCGCCGCGTATGTGCGCAAGGCGGCCAACTGGAGCGTGCATATCGAGGAGAACTCGCTCAGCGACCAGCGCCTGCCCGACTTGAGGACCTGGCGCGGCGACGGCATCATCGCCGACTTCGACGACCCTCGCGTCGCAGCGCAGGTAACCGCCTCGCGCATCCCGTCGGTCGGCTTCGGCGGTGGCTTCGGCTGGTATGATTCGGCTTCGCGCATCCCATACTTCCACCCGAATAATCGCGCCATCTCCCGGCTCGCGGCCGAGCATCTGCTGGATCGTGGCTTTCACAACTTTGCCTTCTGTGGATATCCAGCGAGCGTGGTCAACGGCTGGTCGCAGGAGCGCGGCCGGGAGTTCGCCGAGCGAGTCGGCGAGTCGGGCTTCGCATGCAGCATTTACGCGGGTAAACATCGCACGACGCGGAACTGGGAAGGTTTCCGCGCATCGCTGGCCCGGTGGCTGGCCGCGCTGCCGAAACCGGTGGGTCTCATGGCCGCTGACGACAAGCGCGCACGACAGGTGCTCGAAGTTTGCCGCCTCGCGGGCATCCAGGTTCCTGACGAAGTCGCCGTGATTGGCGTGGACAACGACGAGATGCTTTGCCAACTGAGCCATCCGTCGTTGAGCAGCGTCGAGTCGGGCGCGCGGCGCGTAGGGCACGAAGCGGCTGCGTTGCTCGACCAGTTGATGTCCGGGAAGCGGCCCCGCAAACACCAGTTCGTCGCCGACCCGGAGGGCGTGGTGACGCGGCAGTCCACGGATGTGCTGGCGGTGGACGACGGCGAAGTGGCCCGCGCCGTGGCCGTGATCCGAACGAACGCCGCCGCAGGCATCACCGTCCAGGGAGTCTGCGATACGTTGAAGCTCGCGCGCTCCACGCTGGAGTTGCGGTTCAAGCGGGCGATGGGACGGACGCTGTTCGCGGAGATCCGCCGCGTGCAGCTTCAACGGGCGGAATGTCTCGTCCGCGAAAGCGACCTGACGCTGAAGGAGATTGCCGCCCAGTCCGGTTTTGGCTCTGTGCAGCACATGACCACGCTCTTTGCCGCGCGCTTCGGCAATCCTCCCGCCGCCTATCGCCGGCAAGCTTTCGCCCGCTCCGCGCCCAAGCCGTGAGCGTCCGTCGCCGGAAGATTCTGTAAAAGAAAAGCGTCTTTCTGTAAAAGGCGCCGCTTGTCGCGCGCGCCTTGCCTCGCTAACGCTACTGTCAGAACAACCATGAAAACCACAACACCATCCTCCCAACCGATCTCCCAGCCCACACGCCGCGAGTTTCTGCAATGGAGCGGCAAGGCCGTCGCTGCCACCGCGCTCGCTGGCGTCGCGATTCCCCGCGTCCATGCCGCCGGCAGCAACGCCATCAACCTCGCGCTCATCGGCTGTGGCGGTCGCGGCAGCGGCGCGGTCGTCAACGCCCTCGAATCCGCCAACGGTCCCGCCAAGCTCGTCGTTATGGCCGACCTTTTTGAGGACCGCCTCAAGCGATCGCACAAGGCGCTGAAGGACAAGTTCGGCGACAATGTGGATGTGCCGGAGGACCGCCAGTTCATCGGCTTCGACGCTTACAAGAAGGCAATTGATTGTCTGAGGCCGGGCGACGTGGCGATGCTGACCGGTTACGCAGGCTTCCGCCCGGGCCAGTTGGAATATGCCGTCGAGAAGGGCGTCAACGTCTTCATGGAGAAGTCGTTCGCCGCCGATCCGCCGGGATGCCGCCGTGTTATCGCCGCAGGCGAGGCGGCGGAGAAGAAGGGCCTGAAGATCGCCGCCGGTCTCATGTGCCGTCATTCGCGCAACCGGCAGGAACTCATTCGCCGCATCCGCGAGGGGGAACTGGGACAGATTCAACTCATCCGCGCCTACCGCATGTGTTCGAGTGGCCCGCTGCGCCCGCGGCCCGCGGAGGTGAAAGACCTGCATTACCAAATCCGAAACTTCACGAAGTTTTTCTGGGTTTCCGGTGGCCTCTGGGCGGAGATGGACATCCACCAGATAGACGAGATCTGCTGGCTCAAGGGCGAGTATCCGGTGAGTGCGCACGGCATCGGCGGTCGCGTCGCCAACAGCAAGGATTGCAGCCAGAACCTCGACTCGTTCTCGGTGGAGTGGACGTTCGCCGACGGCACGAAGGCCTACGACGTGGTTCGCTACATCCCGAAGTGCTATGAGGAGTTCACTACCTTCGTCCACGGCACCAAGTGCGCGGCGCAGTTCTCCGGCCCGATCCATGCCAGCATCGTGCATACTTACAAAGACCAGCGTTGCGCGCCGGACAACATCGCATGGGAGGCGGAAAAGGAGCCGATCACGCTGTATCAGGCGGAGTGGGACGCGTTGTTCGACGCCATCCGCAACAACAAGCCGCACAACGAAGCCAAACGGGCGGCGATGACCAATCTGGCCGACATCATGGGTCGTGCGGCTGTTCACATGGGCCGTGTGATCACATGGGATGAGACGATAAAATCCGACTTCAAGTTCTGCCCGAACATTGATAACCTTACCGACGATAGCGAGCCGCCGATCAAGGCCGACGCCAACGGCTGCTACCCCGTGCCGATCCCGGGACAATGGACGGAGATTTGATGCAACAGCAAACTGTCACCAGCAAGTCAGGAGAACTATCATGAACAAAGTCAAAGTCGCCGTCATTGGTTTGGGTTGGTTTGGGGAAAAACATTGCGAGGCGCTGTCGGGCATCTCGCACGTTGAGCTTTACGCATTGTGCGATGTCGCCGAGCCGCGGCTGAAGGAGGTCGCCAAGACCTTCGGCGTCAAGAAGACCTACACCGATTACAACCAACTGCTCGCCGATCCCAACGTGGACATGGTGAACGTCGTGACGATGTGGAACCAGCACGTCGCGCCGACCGTCGCGGCCTTGAAGGCCGGCAAACACGTGTTCCTGGAAAAACCGATGGCCTCGTCCGTCGCCGACTGCGAGACAATCGTGAAGGCGACCAAGGAAACTTCGAAGTTCTTCACGGTGGGCCACATCTGTCGGTTCAACCCGCGCTATGCCGCCGCGAAGGCCGCCATCGCCGAGGGCAAGATCGGCAAGATTGTCTCGATGTATGCGCGGCGGAACATCCCCGCCTTTGTTGGCGCCTCCGTGTTGCCCAAAATCGGCCCGATCATCGGCGACGGCGTCCACGACACGGACCTGATGCTCTGGTATTCCGGCGCGAAGATCGTGTCGGCCTACGCCCAGACCGTCAATGTCCGCAAGCTCAAGAACCCCGACCTCGGCTGGACGATGTATCGTTTCGACAGCGGCGCCCTCGGCGTGTTGGAGGACACGTGGTTTTTGCCCGACACGACGGCCTTCCAGATTGACGAGCGGATGGAGATCATCGGCACTGAAGGCTCCATTCACATTCACGAGACGCACCCGAACTTCTCGGTCTGCGACAAGACCGGCTGGCATTCGCCGGACACGACCTATTGGCCAATGCTACACGGCGTGCGGTCCGGCGCGCTACGCGAGGAACTGAGCTACTTCGCCACGTGCGTCCTCGAAGGCCGCAAACCGACCGTCATCACGCCGGAGGAATCGGCCGCCGCCGTGCGCGCTTGCCTCGCGGCGGAAAAGTCGGCTGCGACGGGAGAGCTTGTGAAGCTGTAGGCAGAAAGGAGCCGACCATGAGAGAATTCCACCACCTCGGATTGCCCACCGACGACAAACAGCCCGGCGAGACCTACGTGCCCGCCAGCAAAGTGTGGGTCACCGACCCGTTGAAACACAAATACAAGGTCGAGTTCCTGCGTTTTGAGCCGGACTCGCCGGTCAAGGGCGTCGTCCGCGACCTGCCGCACTTCGCGTTTCGCGTGGACAGCATCAAGGCCGCCATCGCCGGCGAGAAGGTCGTGCTCGGGCCGTTCGAAGCGATGCCGGGGCTGACCGTCGTGTTCATCGAGAAAGACGGCGCTGTTTATGAATTCATGGAGTTTGCCGCCCAACCCAACGCCACCTCGTGGGGCAAGTAATTGACAAGGAGACGCTGATGAGACTGAAACCGCTTCCATCCACCGAATACGCCAAGCGCATCACCAAACTGCAAGGCGAACTGAAAAAGGCCGGCCTCGATTGCCTCGTCGGCTACAGCAGCGAGAGCGAGACCGGCACCACGCGCTACCTCGCCGGCTTCTGGCCGTTCTTCGACTTCGCCGGCATCATCGTGCCCGCCGAGGGCAAGGCCGTGCTCATCACCGGCGGCCCGGAGTCGTTCGAGTTCGCCAAGAAGTTCTCCAATGCGCCGGAGATTCGCATCAACCAGCTCTTCGTCGAGACCAGTGCGCCAGAATGGGTGCCGAAGGTTTCCGGCGAGAGCTTCAAGACGCTGCTGCCGGCCGCGTGTGGCGGCACACCGAGGCGCGTCGGTGTCGCGAACTGGAACATTTTCCCCCAACCGATCTTTGAAGACCTGCGCGCCGCCGCGCCCGGCGCCGAGTTCGTGCCGGCCGACGATTTGCTGCTGCGCGTGCAGATGATCAAGACCGACGCGGAGATTCCCTATATCGTCGAGGCGTATCGCATCACCGAGGAGGCGATGAAAGCCGCGCTCCGCGCCGCCAAGCCCGGCAAGCGCGAGTGGGAACTCGAGGCCGTCGCGCGCTCGAAGATGGTGCTCGCTGGCGCCGAGGGCATGAGCTATCCCGCGTGGGTCTGCTCCGGCCCGACGACGCCGCTCAGCCTCTGCCGCTCAACTGACCGCGCGATCAAAACGGGCGACCTCGTCCAGTTCACGTTCGGGGCGAAATACATGGGCTATTGCGGCAACATGTGTCGGCCGTTCGCCATCGGCAAAATGCCAAAGGCCGCGCGCCGTCTCGCCGAGGCCGCGCTGGAGGCAATGAACTACGCCATCGCGACCATTCGCCCCGGTGTGCGCGGCTGCGACATGTTCGACGGCTACCACAAAATCTTGTCGCGCTACGGCTACGAGAACTTCACGCTCTACGGTCCCGCCCACGGCACCGGCAGCAGCGAGGTCGAGGGCTTGTGGCTCTCCAAGAGCGCCGACTTCGTCATCCAACCGAACATGCTCTTCAATGTGGACATCTGGCTCAGCGACGGCAAATACGGCATGCGCTACGAGGACGGCGTGTTGGTAACCAAGACCGGCCTGCGCGAACTGAACAGCTATCGGCGCGAGGTGATTGTGTTGTAAGAGAATGAGACCACGGAATACACAGAACACACGGAAAGTTTGAAAAACATCGTGCCTCTGGTTGTCCCAGTTCTTTCCGTGTATTCCGTGTGTTCCGTGGTTGCCTAAATCGTCATGAACCTGATCACACCGGCTTCAATCCGCATCGCTGTCAACCGCCGCGCGGACCAGATAGTCGCGTGGACGAAGAAGTTCGTCAGCTTCCCGAGCGAGAACCGTCCGCCGGACGGCAACGAAGCCGCGGCACAGAAATGGGTCGCGGCCGAGTGCCGGAAGCGCAAGTGGCAGGTGGACGTCTTCTCGCCGCTCGCCGTGCGCGGCATCCGCAAGCATTCCTCGTGGCTCGAAGGTCGCAATTACCCGAAAGGCCGCGACAACGTCGCCGCCCGCTGGCGCGGCACCGGCGGCGGCAAAGCGATCCTCCTCAGTGGCCACTGCGATGTCGCGCCGTTTGAACCGGACAACTGGAAAGTCTGCCGGCCCTACAAGCCCGTTGTGAAGAACGGTCGGCTCTACGGTCGCGGTTCAGCCGACATGAAGGGCGGCCTCGCGGCGATGTTCTGGGCGATGCGCATCCTGCAAGACCTCGGTTTTCAGCCCGCCGGCGACATCCTGTTCGAGAGCGTCGTGGACGAGGAATTCGCCAGCGGCAACGGCACGCTCGCGGCGCGGTTGCGCGGCCACAACGCCGACCTCGCCATCGTCAGCGAGCCGACCCGCATGGAAGTCTGCCCCGCGTGCCTCGGCGCGTTCCTCGGCGACCTGACGCTCACCGGCAAGGGCGGCATGGCCTACATGGGCAAGGCCATTGCCAACCCAATGAACGGCGCCGCTCGTGCCATCGAGTTGTTCCAAGAGTGGCAGAAAACATGGCGCGCGCAGAACAAGCACGCGCTCTTCAGCGCACCCGGCAAGCAACTCAACGTCTTGCCGTGGCACGTCACGACCGACAAGCCCGGCGAGTTCACGCAGATGGGCACGCCGCTGCTCGCGAAGATCGCGTGGATCGTCTGGTGCCATCCCGGCATGACCGAAGCCGAGTTCTATCGTCGCTTCCGCAAGTTCTGGAAGGAGCACAGCGCGAAGGATGCAGCATTGCAACCGTTCGAGATGACACTGGAGCGCGCCTACCACTATGTGAAACCGTGGGAAACACCGACCGACAGCACAGCCGTGAAGGCGGTCGTGTCAGCCTTCGAGCGTTATCGCGGTGACAAACCCGGCATCGGCGGCGCAGCATTCTCGTGCGACCTCGGCATCTACGGCGAAGTCGGCAAGATGCCCTCCATCCTCCTCGGCCCCCGCGGCGACCATCTCCACGCCCCCGACGAGTGGGTCGAGATCCAGGACCTCCTCGACCTCACCGGCATCTACGCAACGCTGGCGGTGGAGTGGTGCGGATTCACAAGTGTTAGAAGTTGATGAATCACACTCCTCCTCGTCCTCCTGCTCGCGCCGTAAAATCTCCGTGACCTGTTCGCCATGCAGCGATATTCTCGCCGATATGTGCGATTTGTATGAAATTGGGGTATAGCATTTTGCTTGGCGAATATGTTGAGTCGGCATTCGTTAACTACAACGACTGTGAGCATTTTCAGGTTGTCTGTCCATGCTGCAAAGAACCGACGTTCAAAGTAGTGAAGGAAGAGGCTAAAGGGCCTATTCACTACCTTTCGCATTACAGAAAAGATGAAGCATACGAGTCGGAATGCGAGTTGCGGGTGTCGCGCATTTCCGAAGAAGAGGTTAAGAAGACTAACAGCCAATCCAGAAATCAGAAGATCGAGTATTTTCTTAGCGTTCTTCAAGATGCCATCATTACTCACGAATACCCTGATGATACAAAGGGGCAAACATCCGCGAGACGTTTCATCCGAGATCTACTGAGGTCAAAGACACTTTGTAAGCTGCGGGAGTTGCTTTTTGATTTTGAAAGAGGCGCAGGCAGTGCATACATGGAAGAGAATCTCGACGCCTACTTTAACGACTATGTCCGAGATATTACGGAAATTGCAGGCGAGTTCTACAAGACAACCTTCGCGTTAAGCGTCCAAAAGCGGATTGCCGCCGACATTTGGCAACATCTTCTATCAGCAAAAGCGAAGGACAATTACTCTTTCCTCTTTTGTCATGCCTATATCGTGCTGCTCTTGCGCATGAACCGCGCGCGAAATGAGCGCAGCTTGTTTGAATACGAGTCTGACCTGTATCGCGCGATGAGCAGAATTCCCGAAGCAAGCAAACAGGAAGGTCTCGACATCTTGGAATGGATGCGAGAATACCCCGTGGGGCCGCCTTTCGCTATCGAAGATTCGACGCTCTTCGCCAAATTCTGCTCTGAAATAACACACGAGATGCTAGGCACGCTGCTTCGTCTGCCCTACTTCGATATTCTGAAACAGCAGGCATCGAAACAGCAAGTGTCCGCGAGATGTTGGACGAAGAGATAGCGAGGAAGCTGGCGTGAATCCCAAAGAAATTGTTTTTGGCCCTTTTCTGAGGAGGACGGCGGAACCACGCGCTATCGAGCCTCACATAGAAGAAACCGGATGGGGAATCCAATACGCCATGCCCGAGGAAGAACGCTGTCTGCCAGTTTATCGCTGTTCTGAATCGGGTGGGTCAGAATTCGCGGATTACTATATACGGGAAGAAGAATTACCTTTCGGCGTTGATTGTTTGAACATGCAAGTTGGGAACTTTGTAGGAGGCCCCTACATCGCCGTGAGCGCGTTCCTTGCGGGGTTATACAAGCGGTTCAGTGGATTGCGGCCTGTCGAAGAATTGCTCGCAGACTTTTACGACCGACTTCCTGTTGCTGACACGACCATCAATTCGAAAGCCGCTTCAGAATACCCCTTGAAGGCAAATGTGCACGCCGCAGGTTATCGGGTTAGTTACGTCTTCCCCGATGGGCGATACATCAGAGTGGGTGTGGATTGGGTGTTCCCGCAAGCGACAGCCACACAGAGTCACGCGGGTCACTTGTCTGTTGGTAATCTCATGTTCCGGCCTACACCGGATCGGACGCTAGGCAATGGAAGGTGGTTGCCGAAACGAGAGCAGTTCGTCGAACGTTTGCTCTGCGATAGACTTGCAAGGTTGGTGGGGAATATCCCCGCCAAGATGTTCGATGAAGATGCGAAATGTCGGATGCTTGATGGGTTTGATTGGACACCGTTGGCACAAATGACGAATCAGCAAGCCCGTCTGGCGCGAATTGATTTCATACGCAAGCACCCCGAATTGGTGAACGACACGAAAGCCTTGGCGCGGGAGCTAAAGGACGCTGGACTTTACAGTCGGGAAACCAGCGTCCATCAAATCCGCAAGTTTCTTGCGAGTCTCATTTCGGCTGCCTCTCGGCCTTCATGACAACTTCTTCATTTCTTCTTCATCATCTCCTCTGCGCCTGAATCAACTCGTTCAGTTTCGCGATGGTTGTTGGCAAGTCAGCGTTGGGGTCGAGCAGTTGGACGGCGTTCGTGTTCGCGCTGGTGCCGCCGATGGCATCGGAGAGTTGTTGGCTGGTGACTTCGCCGGGCACGCCTTGCGAACCAGCCGGCCCGTTGGCGACAGTGAAAGGGCCGAAGGATCGGATTTGTTGAACGAGCTTTTCAAGTAGCCCGCGCGCTGGCAAGCTGGCGCGCGTTATGAAAAGGCTCGTTGTGTTCTCCTCCATCCTCACCGCCCTGTTGTTGGCTTCGCTGGCCGCGTCGAGTGCCGCAGAACCGATTTCTCGCGGAACCAAGTTCATTCCGCGCATCATCTACAACGACGACGGGTTCAACTTCCTCACGCTGGGTGACGATCTCAGCGTGAAGGATTTGCGGGCTTACCTCTCGCGGTTGCGCGGGACGCAGGTGGACCTCGTTGCCTACTGCGTGGCGGAGGGCGGTTACGTGACGCTCTACGAAAGCGAGATTGGTGATCCGCTCGGCACCGGATTCTCGACGTGGAGCAACGTCAAACTGCGGCGGATCGCGCACAACCGCGAGCGGTTGCGGGCTGAGGCGGGCGACTACATCGGCGCGGTGTTCTCGATCCTGCGCGAGATGCGACTACCGGTCGTCGCCAGCATCCGCATGAACGACGCCCACATGAGCAGCGACCCGAAGGGGCCGCTGGCCGGGCAGTTTTGGAAGAAACATCCGGAGTGGCGTCTCGGCGCGCCCTACGGCTACTACGCCAGTTGCCTGAACTACGCCGTGCCGGAGGTCCGCGACTACCTGCGCCGCTTGGCGCGGGAGATCATCACGAAGTTTCCCGACATCGCGGGCATTGAGCTGGATGGGTTGCGCTCGCCGTTCTTCTTCAAGCCGGACGAAGGCCGGAAGAACGCGCCGCTGATGACGGAACTGATGCGCCAGATTCGCGGCGACCTCGACGCGGCGGCCCGCGCGAAGGGGCGCGGCCGCTACCTGCTCCGCGTGAACGTGCCGCGCACGCTGGAGATGGCGCTCGACTGGGGCATGGACGTGGCCGCATGGGATCGCGAGGGCCTCGTGGATGGCGTCTCGCCGGGCTGCTACAACGCCGACTTCCAACCGGCCATCGAGACGTGGAAAAAGAATCTGAGCAGGCGCGTCGCCGTCAACGCGTATATCAACTGCAGCCCTGCGACGGCGATGTATCTCTCGCTCGAACAATACCGCGCCGCGGCGGCCAACGCCTACGGGGCCGGCGCGGACGGCGTTTATCTCTTCAACTTCCCGTGTCTCGATGAACTCTCTACGCTGCTGCCGCGCCCCATCGGCCAACCTGCCATTCCACCGCCCGACTTTCGCGCACAGTGCTGGCATTCCGACTTTGTGCAAACACGGCAAGCCCTGCGCGAACTCGGCGATGCGGCGGGGTTGGCGCGGAAGGACAAGCACTACCTCTTCTACATGGGCCAGTCGCCGTATCGGCATTACACACAGGAAGCGGCATTCATTGACCGCGCTGCGCCGATACCCGCGGAGCTTTCATTCCGCTGCTACCACGCTGCGAACGCAAAGAAGGCGACGTTGAAGCTCAAAACAGTCGGCATTACCACCCGCGAACAGTTCACCTTCAACCTCAACGGCCAGCCCGTCGCAAGCGAGCGCATCCAACGGCTACACGCGCCCGGCGGGCGCGATGCGCGCATCCACAGCATCAAGCTGGAGCCTTACTCGCAATTCGTGTTCAACCTCTCGCGCAACATGCTGTGCTGTGGAGAAAACCGGCTTGCAGTGTCTCTTACCAACAAGGAGTCTGATCTGACCGGCAAGATCGAGTTGTTGGAGTTGGAACTGCTGCTCCGCTACTGAAGCCTCCTTGCGCGGCACAAGAAGAAAGCCGGAAGCGACTCGCGCCGCCTCCGGCTTAAACTGAACTGCCCGCGGATTACTTCTTCTCTTTGAAGGAACCAACTTTGAACTTCTCACCTTTGCCAAGCAGAGCCTTGTTGGCATCTTTCTTGGTAAGCGCGCAGTTCGCATCCTTCATGGTGACGGTGGCCGTCAGTGAATCCCGATCGAATGCGACTTCGGCCACGCCGGGCAGGGATGAGATCGCCTCACGGACGAT
>Ga0163199_1002633_pt1 | contig 10944 bp, 8 predicted proteins | sample PL_2010_150m_FD_113537 | JGI IMG/M metagenome (GOLD analysis project Ga0163199, IMG submission 113537) | Freshwater microbial communities from Powell Lake, British Columbia, Canada to study Microbial Dark Matter (Phase II) - PL_2010_150m | ecosystem: Environmental > Aquatic > Freshwater > Lake ...
GTTGTGGGGTGGCAACTACTTGCCCTGATCCCGTTCATGATACTGCTGGCGTTCATTTTTTCCGTGATAATTGCACGCCCGATTCGTCAGATCGACGAAGCTATCCGCAACATGGGTCAGGGTGACTTATCAAAAGCAGTGCGCGTCGATGGTCCCCAGGATCTGATCTATCTCGGCAAACGTCTGGACTGGATGCGGCGCCGCTTTCTGGAACTGGAAGAACAAAAGACCCAATTTCTGCAACATGTTTCTCACGAACTCAAGACACCGCTCACTGCCATACGTGAAGGCGCGGATTTGCTTGCGGAAGGAGTGGTCGGGGATCTGACCGTAAAACAACAGCATGTTGCAAGCATTCTTCATAGCAATAGCAAGCAATTACAAAGGCGTATCGAGGATTTATTGAGCTACAGTGCACTGCAGACTGACAAATTCACGCTCGTGAAACATCCAGCGAATTTGGCAATAATTGTCGGCACTGTATTACAGGATCAGAATCTTGCCATCATGAATAAAGGGTTGAGAATCGACCTCATCTGCCCGGAACTGATGCTAGACTGCGATGAATTTAAAATCAGAACCATTGTGGACAATCTGTTATCGAATGCCGTGAAATTCTCCCCACCTGCCAGCTGCATCAAGATCCGGGCAGGCAAGATCGACCAGTCAATTCAGATGGACATAACAGATGCCGGCGCCGGCATAGACGAAACCGACTGGGACAAAGTATTCGAGCCCTTTTATCAAGGACGGAGAGTACCCGACAGTCACGTCAGGGGGACAGGACTGGGGCTATCCATCGCCCGCGAGTACACACTTGCACATGACGGCAACATTGAGCTTGTGCAACGAACGGAAGCGGGCGCCCACTTCCGCCTCACCCTCCCTATCCACGATCCGCAAGACGCTTCATGAATAGCCGCTTGCTGAAACTCTGGTTGCTGCCGGTATTGTTACTGGCGATGCTGACAGCATGTTCGAGCATGTTGAGCAGGTTATCGCCACCCCAACCAATTGCGGTCAGTGAGTTGGAAGGTCTATTACAGTATTACGATTCCTTGCGGGAAAAACCGATAAAAGAGCTGTCCGGAGAATACGATAGAGCAAGACAGAGTTTTTCTCAGGACGGGAGCAATGCAAACCGTGCCAGACTCATATTGCTCCTCGCTCTGCCCAATACCCCTTTTCACAGCACAACCAACGCATTCAATTTGCTGAATGAATGGCCGAAGAATGTCGAGCAAGCACCCAGTCCGGACAGCTTGAAAACCTTGTTGACGCTGCTGCTCACCGAGCAGCAGCGCGCAAACCGCAGAGCCGGCGAGTTATCTAAAAAGCTGAAAGGGGAGCAGAATCGTGCCGAGATTCTACGCAATAAGGTTAATGACATTAAAAGCATGGAGAAAAACCTTATCCTCAGGCGCAAGAACTGAGCATGACGTAAAAACATGATTGAATCCAATCCGACCATACTCATCGTTGACGATGATGCAGATCTGCTGGAACTGCTCTCTATCCGTTTGATGGCCGCCGGCTACAAAACGGAAACGGCACAAAGCGCCGAGATGGCACTCAATTGTCTCGACGTGTCGCGTCCCCAACTGGTCATCAGCGACATGCGGATGAGCGGCATGGATGGAATGGCGTTGTTCGAGCACATCCATCGCACAACACCGACTTTGCCAGTCATCATCCTGACTGCGCACGGAACCATCCCGGATGCGGTTGCCGCTGTGCAGCGGGGGGTATTCGGTTATCTGGCCAAACCTTTCGACAGCAAGACTCTGCTGCTGCAGATTGCCCAGGCCCTCAGGCTTGTGCCGGGCACAATGCCTCAAGCTGCAACGTCACAAGCACCCTGGCGAAAAAGCATCATTACGCGCAGCGCTGCGATGGAAGATCTTCTCACCAAAACTGCGCTCGTTGCGGAAGGTGATGCAAGCGTGTTGATTTATGGCGAAAGCGGTGTTGGCAAGGAATTATTTGCCCATGCCATTCACGATGCATCCAAACGCCGTCAGCGGCCTTTTGTGGCCGTTAATTGTGCGGCGATTCCAGAGCAATTGCTTGAATCGGAACTGTTTGGACACATCAGGGGAGCGTTTACCGGCGCTGTCCGCGACCACAAGGGCTTGTTCCACCTAGCCGAGGGTGGCACGCTGTTTCTCGATGAAATCGGTGATATGCCGTTGCTGCTCCAATCCAAGTTGTTGCGTGTCCTCCAAGAGAGACAAATACGCCCCGTGGGATCCGCACAGACAGTTGCGGTGGATGTGCGGATCATTTCCGCGACTCACCGTGATCTCAGAGCTGATATTGCCGCAGGTCGCTTTCGCGAGGATCTCTATTACCGATTGGACGTAGTGGCGCTGACTATCCCGGCATTGTCGCAGCGGCGCGAGGATATTTCTTTGCTGGCGAATCATTTTCTCAATCTATTTTCCACGAAATATGACAAAAATATCAACGGCTTTTCCCCTGAGGCGATGGAAATTCTGGTGAGCGCTTCCTGGCCTGGTAATGTGCGGCAGCTCATGAATATCGTTGAACAATGTGTCGCCTTGAGTACGATTCCGCTCATTTCACCGGTGCTGGTACGCGAGGCCATGCACAAGGATGAGGAGCGACTGATCTCGTTTGAAGATGCGTGTAAGCATTTCGAAAGAAACTATCTGGTGCGAGTATTGAAAATTGCGGCAGGCAACGTGACACAGGCTGCGCGCCTGGCCAAGCGCAACCGCACCGAGTTCTACAAACTGCTCAAGAAATATCAGCTTGACCCCTCCGTTTTCAAACAACCGTGAAGCCAATTCCTGAAGCAATGCCATGTATCTTGTTTGTATATTCCAGACCTTCTACGCACTGACATGAGCAACAAAAACTTATTGGAACGCAGCCTGAAAGCAGTCTGGCACCCCTGCACCCAGATGAAACAGCATGAGATGCTGCCGCTTGTTCCCATCGCCCGCGGTGAAGGGGTATGGCTGCATGATTTCGATGGCGGGCGCTACCTCGATGCCATCAGTTCCTGGTGGGTCAATTTGTTCGGCCATGCCAATCCGCGCATCAATGCGGCCATCCGCGACCAACTGGAGCGTTTGGAGCATGTCATGCTCGCGGGTTTCACGCACGAACCGGTAGTGCAATTGTCGGAGCGCCTGAGCAAACTCGCACCGGGCAAACTCGGCCACTGTTTCTACGGCAGTGACGGCGCATCGGCCACCGAAATCGCACTGAAAATGAGTTTTCATTACTGGCACAACAGTGGTCATCCCGGGAAAACCGGCTTTATCAGTTTGCAAAACGGTTATCACGGCGAAACTCTGGGCGCATTAGCGGTCACCGATGTGGCACTGTTCAGGGAAACCTACGCACCGCTGCTGCGCCACGGCACACATGTCCTCACCCCCGACTGGCGTTATGCGGCAGAAGGAGAGTCTCCCAAGGACTACGCGCTGCGTGCTGCTGCCGAACTGGAAAACCACCTGGCGCAACACCATGCCGGAATTGCTGCCTTGATCGTCGAACCCCTGGTGCAGGGTGCAGCCGGCATGGGCATGTATCATCCCGACTACCTCAAGCTTGCGCGTGCGCTCTGCGACAGATACCAGGTGCATCTGATCGCCGATGAAATCGCGGTCGGCTTCGGCAGAACCGGAACCCTGTTTGCCTGCGAACAGGCGGATATCGCACCGGATTTTTTATGCCTGGCAAAAGGTCTGAGCGGCGGCTATCTGCCGCTGTCCGTGGTGATGACCACCGATGCGGTTTACCAGGCGTTCTATCACGACGAAACCGCGCGCGGCTTTCTGCATTCGCATACCCACTCCGGCAATGCGCTCGCCTGCCGTGCCGCACTTGCCACGCTGGATATTTTCGAACAGGATGAAATCATTGCCGCGAATCGCATCAAGGCGCATTATCTCAACCGGGCGGCGCAGCCGCTCACATCCCATCCCAGGGTAAAGAACTTCCGCAACTGCGGCATGATCTGGGCATTCGAGGTGGAAACCAGCGACCCTGCATTTGCCGGGAAATTCTTCCAGGCAGCACTCAGACAGGAGTTGCTGCTGCGCCCACTGGGAGATACTGTCTATTTCATGCCGCCGTATGTGATCAACGAACGGGAGATGGACATGCTGGTGGCGGGAACTTTGCGGGCACTAGATTCATGCGACTCACTTTTCTAGGCGCGGCCGGTGAAGTCACCGGCTCCAGCTATCTGGTCGAAACCGGCGAGGTGCGCTTCCTGGTGGATTGCGGCATGTTCCAGGGCGGGCGCGAAGCGGAACACAAGAACCGCGCAGCTTTTGGCTTCAACCCCGAGACGCTCGATTTCGTTCTGCTCACCCATGCGCATATCGACCATTCCGGGCTGCTGCCGCGACTTGGAGCGCTGGGCTTCAGAGGCCCGGTCTACACCACCGCCGCGACCGACGACCTGCTCAAAGTGATGCTCAAGGATAGTGCGCATATCCAGGAAAAAGAAGCCGAGTGGCAAAACAAGATGGACTACCGCGGTCAGCGCAAGCCGCGCCATGAAACCGCGCCGCTTTATACCGTAGCCCAGGCTGAAGCTTTTCTCAGGCAAGTGAAAGGCATGGATTACGATACGGAAATCACACCCCATCCGTCAGTGCGTTGCATGTTCCGCGATGCCGGTCACATTCTGGGCTCGGCCATCATCGAAGTATGGATAAAATCCGCCAAGGATCACAAAAAACTGGTGTTCTCCGGCGATCTGGGACAGCCGGGCCATCCCATCGTGCGCGACCCCACCCCTATTCAACAGGCCGATGTGCTGCTGGTGGAATCGACCTACGGCAATCGTCTGCACCGCAGCATGCCGGACACGCTGGCTGAACTGGTGCATGTCATCAACGACACATTGCAGCGCAAAGGCGGCAATGTGATCGTGCCCGCTTTCACCGTGGGCCGCACTCAGGATCTGCTGTTTCTGCTGGTTGATCTCTATCGTCAGGGCAAGCTCGGGGAGATGGACATTTATGTGGACTCACCCATGGCGCTGGCCGCAACCGACATCACCCTCAAGCACATGAAACTGCTCGACCAGGAAGCCGTCAGCACGATGCAGTGGTTAATCCAGAACGGCGGAAAGCCACGCATCCACTTTGTGCAGGATGTCGAGGAATCCATGCAGCTCAATAACGTGCAGCATGGCGCGATCATTATTTCAGCCAGCGGCATGTGCGATGCCGGACGCATCAAGCATCATCTCAAATACAATCTGGGCAGAGCGGAGTGCAGCATCCTCATCACCGGTTTCCAGGCTGCGGGGACCTTGGGGCGACGACTGGTGGATAAAGCCAAATCCGTAAAAATTTTCGGCCAGGACATGCCGGTGCGGGCGGATATTTACACCATCGGCGGACTCTCCGCCCATGCCGATCAGGCAGGCTTGATGAGCTGGCTGGGGCATTTCCGCGCTGCCCCTGGCCAAACCTTCGTGGTGCATGGCGAGCCGCTCAACGCCGCAACTTTGGCTGACGTGATCCGGCAGCAGTTGCAATGGAACGTGAGCGTTCCGGCACGGTTGGCATCAGTTACATTTTGAATATGACCAGACTCAAACTAGCCGCTGTCCTGTGTTTTGCGCTTGCCGCCGCACCGCTGCCTGCAGCTTCACAAAACCTGCCAGGCCCCGTCGGCCAGATGCTGAAGCAGGCAGGCATTCCCGAATCTGCCACCGCTATTTATGTGCACGAGATCGGTGCAGCGCAACCGCTTATTGCCGTCAACGCCAATGCGGCGATGAATCCGGCATCGGCCATGAAACTTGTCACCACTTTCGCCGGACTGGAACTGCTGGGACCGGCATATATCTGGAAGACCGAGTTATACGCCAATGGCATCATAGAAGGCGACACGTTGCGCGGCGATCTGGTGATCAAAGGCTACGGTGACCCCAGACTCAATCTGGAAAATTTCTGGTTGCTGACCCGCCGTCTGCGTCAGACCGGGCTGCGGGAGATCACCGGTGATCTGATACTGGACAGCAGCTACTTTGACGCGCCCGGCGGCGACCCCAGAGCTTTCGACGGCAAACCCCACCGCGCTTACAACGTGCCGCCCGAAGCGTTGCTGGTGAACCAGCGCATACTGGTGCTGCGCCTGATTCCGCAACCCGGCAGCAAGACCGTGCGGATAGTGGTTGACCCGCTGCCGGAATCGATTGATCTCAGCAATACCCTGAAACTCAGCGATGGCAGATGCAACGAATGGCGTGATCTGCTCAACGCCGACATCAAAGGCAACGGTCGCATCGCGCTCGCACTCAGTGGCAGTTACCCGGCCGATTGTGGCGAGAAAACCCTGTTTCTCAGCCTGCACGATAGTCCCGTCTACACTTTCAGTCTGTTCCAGCAGTTATGGACGCAACAGGGTGGAATATTGCGCGGCAAGGTGCGCAATGGCGCCGCACCGGAAGAAGTGGCGCCACTGGAAATCCATCAGTCTCCCCCGCTTGCCGAGATCGTGCGTGACATCAACAAATTCAGCAACAATGTCACAGCACGGCAATTGTATCTCGCCCTGGGGGTGGCCAGTGGCGAAGCGCCCGCCACGCTCACCAAATCGCATGCAGCCATCAGGCAGTGGCTTACTTCCAGACGTATGGATTTCCCCGAACTGATTATCGAAAACGGCTCGGGGCTCTCACGCAATGAGCGCATCAGCGCTGGCCATCTGGCAGAGCTTCTGCTCGCCGCTTTCCAGAGCCCGGTGATGCCGGAATTCGTTTCATCGCTACCGATTTCGGCAGTGGACGGCACCATGAAAAAACGCTCCAACGGCACCGCTGTTGCCGGTCAGGCGCATATTAAGACCGGCTTGCTGGATAATGTGAGGTCAATGGCGGGTTACGTGCTCGACAGACCAGGCCGGCGCGTGGTCGTGGTTTTCTTCGTCAATCATCCCCGCGCTGCCAACGCACAGCCCGCGATGGATGCGCTGTTGCAATGGGTTTACGCCAGACCGTGACGCGATACCATCGGGCTTTCATTGACTCTTATGCCGCGCCGGGTATTTGAAGCTTTTTTTAGTAGTCGCACTTTGAGGCCGTTGACAATAGGCATCGAGGGCTGCCCGGAACCTCGTCAATAGCGTGTTATCATGATAAACAGCAGATCAATCAATGTAATCAATGGCTCGGCATGGTAAAAAACCAACGGAAGGAGAAATGAAAATGCTCAAACAACTGACAGCTATCATTGAAAAGGAAAAAGATGGATATGTGGCGTTATGCCCCGAGGTTGATGTGGCAAGCCAGGGCGACACCATTGCGGAAGCAAGGTCAAATTTAAAAGAAGCATTGGAACTTTTCTTTGCAACGGCCTCATCGGAAGAAATCAGCGCACGTCTACATGATGAAGTTTATGTTACTCATGTAGAGGTAGCGGTTGGGTAGGCTCAAGATATTTTCAGGCAATGAGGTCTGTCAGTTGCTTGCGAAGCATGGGTTTCAGGAGATCAGGCGGCGCGGCAGCCATGTAATCATGCAAAAGCCCATCAGTGAAAGCACGATTACGGTTCCCGTGCCGCAGCATAAAGAACTCAGGACAGGAACATTGATGTCGATTATTCGTCAATCGGGCATTCAACGCTCGGAATTTGAATGAGCGCTGTCTAAGGAACCACTGAACAAGTCCTCCGTGGAGCGCGTTGCAGGTAAAATCTGGATGATTGCAAGGCGCGCGACGAAGGTCGTAGCTCGTAGGCCAAGGAGCGCAACATAGCAAGCGCCAGATTTTGCCGCAACCCTACGGGACGGGGCTTTGTGGGCGGTATGCGGTGTCAGGCTCGTAGCGAAGGGAATGGCCATTCGCGTTCTCGCCTTTCGTGCATCCCATCCCGCAAAGCCGCCGTCGCGCCCGCGTGGGACTGGTTCAGCGGTTCCCTAAGCACATATCAAAACCGGGCTGTCGGCTATGAGGTCAATGGCGGGTTACGTGCTCGACAAATCAGGCAGGCGTATGGCCGTGGTTTTTTTCGTCAATCATTCCCGCTCTGCCAACGCGCAGCCCGCGATGGATGCGCTGCTGCAATGGATTTATGCAAGACCGTGATGGGATACGGATGAATTTCTGTTTCAGTGACTGACTTTGCATCACATCAAACATACCAAAGCTCTATGTATGGCATAGCACCTTAAAATCGGTGATAGCCAGCATGGAGAGAACTGTGTGGAGCCCGGCCAATAGCGTATTACCAAAAAACAGTAGGTTAATCAGTCATCCCTGAAAAACCGCTGGACCTTGCTGTGCTCGATCATATCGTTACCAAATATCTCGCGTAGTGGGCGCCGAGATGCACCGATCAGACTGCTTTCGAAGATTGTTTCAAGATCAGTACCGGATCGTATAGGAGCTCCATGTGTGGGGTTGACCGTCCGGGCGAGGTCACCGCCTTCGGGAGCGATGATGAACATGCGTAAGCCACAATTCTTCACCGCGCGGATGATTAGTTGATTGATGTGGACATCTCGGAACCCGTAGCCAATCACCATCAAGCGTGTGTCAGAATGGGATAAATACTCTTCAAATTGCTGCTGGTACCAACTCAGGATTGGTGAGTGATCAATTTCGTTAACCTTATTGCCACCCATGATCAGCATCGGACCGCCATGGCTTTCTTGCCAATTAGATGATCCGTGGAGTTTAAAGAAAGGTTGGGAACGGGGATTAACCCGAAATTCGGTAGAAGCTACGGGCATCCATTTGCGTTGTGCCCACAAATTAGAGTTTAGAAGGTCATTCTCATCGTCTGGCAAAGGATTCATGCCAGGCAATTCAGCCGTGTTCCATTTTCCTTCTGACAGAAGACACATATCGTTGAAGTAGTGACGCTCAAGTAGCAGGTCTTGATTAAGGGTAAATATCGCATTGAACTTGGTTAGGAAGGTGCGCACCATCATCTGCTTAGATTGCTGAAACTCGAAATTGACGATATTGAAGTACCCTTTGTTCATGTCGTTAAACATTCGGGCCACGGCATTCTGGAGGCCCACCAGATGGTCCTGATTATTAGCGGGGTCTCTTTTCCAGCTCGCTTGGATCTGCGCAAGGGCGTTCTCAAAACCGCCCGTCGGTTGATTTCTCCATAGAACAGCCTGCAAATGTGGGTTACGTGAAATTTCCGGACAACCCAGCAGATACTCGAATGCCTCGGATGCCAGCCACCCGCCCCAGTTGCGACTAAACCCTGCACCGAGCAAAAGTAGGTGGGACATGCTTTTCCTTACGTGGTGGATGCCAGCACCCGATATCAGTGACGAATCTCAAAACTCCATTGAGGCAGGCCAATGATAGTGTATGCCGCTATATCTATCGCTTCCCTTCCAATTGCCAACAACTAAAGTAATGATGATGACTGCTGTACCGTTAGCGAGTTCTTTTGTAATGTTGACGGTAATCAACTGATTGCACGCTGTTCCATGAACGAAAAACAGCGCAGATAGCCAACTCCAACTGCTTTACCGGGTCATCAGGCAACGTATTGCCAGCATGCTGCTGGATCACTGAAAGGAAACGTTCTACCAGCTCAGGATAATCATCAACATGTTTAGCTTTACATGATCGTTGCTGACGATTTGACGTTACTGCATCAAAATGATCCTCTACTCGACCTTGCTGTCGAGTCCGCTCTCGGCGATTTCCGCCGCACGCAGCAGCGCCTTGGCCTTGTTCTGGGTCTCGATCCATTCGCTTTGCGGTACGGAATCGGCAACAATGCCGGCGCCCGCCTGCACGTGCAGCATGCCGTCCTTGATTACGCCGGTGCGGATGGCGATGGCCAGATCCATGTCGCCGTTGAATCCCAGATAACCCACCGCACCAGCGTAGATGCCGCGCCTGGACACTTCCAGTTCGTCGATGATCTGCATCGCCCGCACTTTGGGCGCGCCGCTCACGGTGCCCGCCGGGAAAGTGGCGCGCAGCACGTCCATCGCTTTCAGCCCGGGTTTGAGCTTGCCGTCCACGTTGGAAACAATGTGCATGACGTGCGAATAATGCTCGATCTGCATGTGCTCGGTGACTTTTACCGTGCCGGTCTGGGCAACGCGCCCGACATCGTTGCGCCCCAGATCCATCAGCATCACGTGTTCCGCGCGCTCCTTCGGATCAGCCAGCAGGTCGGCGGCGAGCGCCGCGTCTTCCTGCGCGGTTTTGCCGCGCGGACGAGTACCGGCGATGGGGCGTACCGTGACGGTGTCGCCTTCCAGCCGCACCAGAATCTCCGGTGAAGCGCCAACCACATGAAACTCGCCAAAGTGGTAATAAAACATGTAGGGCGACGGGTTGAGGCTGCGCAGCGCGCGATACAGTGCCAGCGGCGATGCGGCGTAAGGCTTGCTGGTGCGCTGCGACAGCACCACCTGCATGATGTCGCCGTCAAAAATGTAGCGCTTGGCACGGCCCACTGCCGCGATGAAATCCTCTTCGCTGAATTCGGATACAGCTTTGCCCGGTTCGGACGGTGCCGCCAGCGGAATCTGTAGCGGCTGGCGCAGCAGCGCGAGCAGTTCCTTCAGGCGTGTCTGCACGGCCTGGTAAGCGCCTGCCTCTGCCGGATCGGCATAAACGATGAGATAGAGCTTGCCGGAAAGATTGTCCACCACCGCCAGTTCTTCGGACAGCAGCAACAGTATATCGGGGGTATTGAGTGTATCCGGCCGGGCATGGCCAGCAAGCCTGCGTTCGATGTAACGCACCGTGTCATAAGCGAAATAACCTGCCAGGCCGCCGCAAAAACGCGGCAAACCGGGATAGAGCGCCGCTTTGAAGTGCGCCAGGTAGGATTCGACGAAAGCCAGTGGGTCATCCACTTCGCTTTCCTGCGACCCGGCGGCATTGATGACGCTGAGATGGTTGCCGCGTGCTTCAATGCGGGTCGTGGCGGGCAGGCCGATGAAAGAATAACGTCCGA
>Ga0163199_1002634_pt1 | contig 10943 bp, 6 predicted proteins | sample PL_2010_150m_FD_113537 | JGI IMG/M metagenome (GOLD analysis project Ga0163199, IMG submission 113537) | Freshwater microbial communities from Powell Lake, British Columbia, Canada to study Microbial Dark Matter (Phase II) - PL_2010_150m | ecosystem: Environmental > Aquatic > Freshwater > Lake ...
CGCGCAGATGGACGAGGTGACGCAGCAGAACGCGGCGTTGGTCGAGGAAGCGGCGGCGGCGGCGGAGTCGATGCAGGAGCAGGCGCAGCAGCTGGCGCAGGCGGTGAGCGTGTTCAGGCTGGACGAAGCCGTGGCGGAGCTCACAGCCGCGAACGCGTCGTCCAGGGACGCCGAAACCGCGGCGCCGGGCAAGCCGGCGGCGGAGCGGCGCGGACCGCGCCGGGCGCAGAACGTGGCGCGCATTCCCGCGCATCCGCCGCGGACCCATCCTGCGGCGGCGAAGGCTGCGGCCGGCGGCAGCGGCGAGGATCGGTGGGAAGAGTTCTAGTCATCAATCGACAATCTTCGGCATGGTCGCGAAAAGCGGGGGGCACAAAGGGATGGATTGCTCTCATATTGAACACGCTCTCCGACCATCGACGCTGGAGGCGAGGCAGCACTGATGATCGCTAGCTTGCTTACCCAGACCAATCCCGCGGACGCGCACGCCCACGGCGGGCAGTTTCTTCGCGACGCGCTGGCGCTGGGAGACAAGCATCCGGTCGTGGCTACAACCGCGATCTTTTCCCACAACGGGATCAAGCTCGTCGATACCGGCACGCGCGTCACCAGCGCGCTGCACGAGCGCCTGGTACGCCATAAGCTGCTGACGCCGATCGAACGCTGCCTGACTGCACAGGGCGGCGTCGACGCGGCGCAGTTGGTACGAAACGCGCAGCAGTTACTCGCCGGCGACGTACGTTTTGAACGCATAAGCGAAGCGATGCCGAAGGAGACCTTGCTCGGCGCATTCCGCCATGTCCTGCTGCTTCCACCGCTAGCATTCAAGCTTACCGTCGCGCGCGAGCAGCGGGCGGAACTATTCGCCCATAGTGTCGAAGTGGCGGTGCTTGCCGTATACCTGCATGCCATGAGCAGCCGGAAAGTCGCCGATCTTGCGGTCACGGCGAGCGCGGGTCTGCTGCAAGACATAGGCTTGCTTCACGTAGCGCCTGACATCCTGGCGCCCGGAAGAGCGCTTTCACAGGCTGAACGGAGCTATCTCTACACGCATCCGATTACCGCGCATTTGATCGTGCGCGAGTTCATGGAGTTCAATCCGGTAGCGAGCACGGCGATACTGCAGCATCATGAAAGACTGGACGGCAGCGGTTATCCGTATGGACTGCAAGGAGACAGGATCAGCGGATTGGGTAAAATTCTGATGATGGCCGATTCCGGCGCGGCTTTGCTGAAAAGCGGCGCTGTCGGACAAGGCGGCGTTGCGCTGCGATTGCTGCACCGCAAATTCGAACCCGCGCTGTTGGACCATTTGTCGCGACTATTCGAATCGCTAGAGGCGCCGTCAGAGGAACTCGTCGCGCCGGATTGCGATCTCGCCCTGCGGCAACTCCATGCGCTTGCGGAAACTCTCGCCGAATGGGACAACACCCACGCGAAACTTAAGGCGGAGTGGTCAGGCCACGAGGATGACACCTTGCTCGATCTGGTCGACCGGCGCGTTCTTGCCCTTGAGCGGTCGTTGCTGGAATCCGGTTTTGTCGCGAATCAGCTCGAGAGCTTTGCCGACCTCGCGATGCAGGCGGAATCCGGTGCGCAAGAAATGCGGGAAATGGCGCGCGAAGCCTTGTGGCAACTGAAAGAGGTCACTCTCGAGGCACGCCGCCGCTCGGCCGCCTCTGCGACCCCGGGTGCGATCGAGCAATCGATTGCGCGCTGGCTCGGCCGCGCGGAGGAACGATTTGCCAGGATTTGAAGCGCGCGGGCGACGCGCGATCTACCGCCTGTTCGGCGTCAGTGGCCCTGGTCGGGCGCCGAAATCCGGGCATGTAGAATCTGCGCGAGATCCTCGACCGTATTCGGTTTCCAGTAGAGGTCACGAATGCCGAGCGCATGAGCGCGCAGTTTGTCTGTCTCCCGAATATGGCCGGAGATGACCATAACGGGCGTGCCAGGGCGAATAGCCAGCATGCGTTCGGCGAGATCCATGCCGCTCAGATGCGGCATGGCAAGATCGGTGATGACCACGTCGAACGTCTGCGGCGCGCGCTCGAAAACGCCGAGTGCTTCGCGCGGATCGGTGTATCCATCCACGCGGTAGCCCATACGCTCGAGCGTGCGCTTCGACAGGAATACCAGCGCCTCCTCGTCGTCGATGAGCAGGATGCGCACCGGCTCGCCGGCATTTGCCGCGATTGGTCCGCGGACACCTTCGCTAGCGACGCCCGCTGTATCGGCGTTCGGCAGGCAAGCCGGAAGATAGACGAAAAACGTCGTTCCCTCCCCCGGTTCGCTCGCAACCGCAATCGCGCCGTCGAGATCGCGCACGATGCCCCGTACCACCGACAGTCCGAGTCCCGCCCCCTGGCCTATCGTCTTGGTCGTAAAAAACGGATCGAAGATCCTCTCCCGCGTCTGCTGATCCATGCCTCGGCCGGTATCGTGCACCGCGATGCAGACGTAGGACCGCCCGTGCAGGGACGGTACCAATTCTGCCGGCAATTGCTGCGCCAGAGCTTCGCTGACCTTGATCTCGAACATTCCTCCGTCCTCGATCGCGTCGGCCGCGTTGCCGCCCAGACTCATGATGACCTGCGAGATCGCAGGCGCGGTTGCGAGGATGGCGGGAAGCCGTGGCGCATAGTCAGCGCGGATCTCGATCATCGCCGGAAGCGTCGCGCGCAGCAGCCGCAATGCGTCGCCGACGACCGCGGCCGCATCCAGTGCCTGCGGCTGCGTGTCCTGCGGCTGGCTGAAGGTCAGCAACTGTCGAATGAGGTCCTGTGCCCTGCGCGCGCCCTTGTCGATTTCGCGCAGACTTTCCTGTACCGGGTCGTCGGACGCGAGATCGGCGCGCGCCAAGCGTTCGTTGCCGACGATGGCGGCGAGAATGTTGTTGAAGACGTGCGCAAAGCCTCCGGCCAGTCGGCCGACGGCCTCCATTTTTTGCGCCTGGCGCGATTTGCGCTCAAGATTCACCTGCTCACTGATGTCGCGGCCGGTTCCGCGATAGCCGCGGAAACGCCCGTCCTGACCAAATACCGGCTTGCCGGTTATGGAAAACCAGCGCAGATCGCCGTCGTCGTTGCGCAGCCGGTAGACAAAGTTCTCGAACCCTTCGTGGCGCTCCAGCAGCGCGCGATGCGCCCGCCATTGAGCGTCGCTGACACCCACGATAGGCAACTCCCAACGTGTCCTTCCGATGGTGCTGCCAAGCGAAAAACGCGCCTTGCGCGACCATTCCTCGGACATAGCGGTAAAACAAAACCGGTCATCTTGCTCCCAGAGCCAGTCCGAGGACATCGCCGCCAGGTCGCGGGATCGCTCTTCATTCGCACGCAGCGTCTCCTCCGCGAGTTTGCGCCTGGTCACGTCACGGCCCACGCCGCGATATCCGGAAAAAGTTCCGGCGGCGTCGTAAACCGGCTCGCCGCTGATGCTGACTACGCACAGGTTTCCGGCGTCGTCGAGCCGGCGGATTTCGAAATCGCGAAACGGCTCATGCCGTTGTATCTGTTCGCGGTGGCGCTGCCAGACGCTGTCGTCCATGTCCGAATACTGGAGCTCCCACCGCGTCTTGCCGATGTGCTCGGCCGGCGTGATGTTCGCGCGATAGCCCAGACCGCCGGACATCTCCTTGAAGCGAAAGTGCTGGTCCTGTTCCCAGTACCAGTCCGAGCCCAGTTCGGTCAGGCTGCGAAAGCGCTCCTCGCTCGCGTGCAGCGCCTCCTCGGTGCGCGTGCGTTCAGTAATATCGCGAAACGACCATACCCGGCCGAGCGTCGAGCGATGCAAAATCAACGGAGAGGAATAGCGCTCGAATACGCGGCCGTCGTGGAAATGCAGGATATCCGTACTTTGGTCGTCCGATTCGTAGAGCGCGTGTACCTTGGCCAGGAACGCGTCGGGATCGCGCAGCTGCGCAAGTACATGTTGCAGCAGAGCCTGATCGTCCTTGCTGCCCATTAACGATGGCGGAATGCGCCACAGTCGGGCAAACAACCGGTTCGCGCGGAACACCATGCCGCTGCGATCCACGGCGAGGACGCCGTCGGCGGTGGATTCCAGAATGCCTTGCAACTGAACCTCGCTTTCCACCAACTGGCGCTGCAGCCTTCCGGACACGAGCAGCGGCAGACCGATGCCGAGAACGACCGTCAGGCCGATTCCGAACACAAAGGCCAGCGCGTGGATGGGGTTGGCAACGACCATGAAATCCTGTTCCGTCGAAGCACCGGCAGCGGTCAGAATGCCACGCGCGGCCATGAAAATCGCCGTCGCCAGGAAACCGGTAGCGAGACACCAGCGCACCATGCGGTCGCGGTGATCGCCCGGACGCAGCAAGACCAAAGCGCTGGCGAACCCCAGCGCGGCCAGAGCTGCCGACATGATGACGATACGCGCCTTCAGGCTCGGCACGGGGTAGGTGAAATAGTAAAGCAGCACGGCCATCACCGCGGCGAGCGCCCAATACCAGGGGAATTCAGGCGCCAACTCGCGGAATCTGCGGTTTCCCAGGTAATACCAGGCCCCGCCAACGGTCAGCAGCGTGTTCGCGGCAACAATCGAGATCAGATCGGGAACCACGCCGCGCAGGGCAAACAGAACGTATGCCGCGCCGCTGACGCTTGCGCCGACGGTCCACAGGCGCAGGCAGGGGTCCTTGGCAATGGTCCGGTTGACGAGTTGCAAGCCCAGCGCAAGCAGCAGGCTGGTGATCAACGCGAGGAAACTCAGGGTACGGATATCGAGGAGGGGCATTCGATGCTTACAGGGTGGTTGCCGAAATCGTACTGGACGACACGGTAGCAATGTATCCGCCGCGAACCGCGCTTGCCGCTCCGATCAGGAGCCGAATCGCGGTCCAATTCGGCACTTTGAGGCCCGCAACGACGCTGGAAGATGCGGAACACCGCGGCAGACGACGGAAAACGCGGTTCAAGTTTTCAGCCGGCTGGCCGTAATGATCGGTATCGATCGATCTGCGTGTGCGTCGCGGCCGCGGTACGGCCAATTCACCAGGATTGGGCCAAGCGATAGCGCAGAAACGCGAACAGTATCAACGAGGCAAGTCGCCGCCGGGGAAATCGGAAATGCAGACAATCAAGGCGATGCAAACAACCGCGGAAAACGGTCGTGAGTTCATATTTACCGCGGCCGATTTCGAACGTGTACGCAAACTGATCCACGGCCGGGCCGGGATTGCGCTCGGTAGTAGCAAGCGCGAGATGGTCTACAGCCGGCTCGGCCGGCGCCTGCGTGCCCGCGGCTTGTCCGACTTCGGCGACTATTTGCTGCTGCTCGAGCACGGCGACGCCGACGAATGGGAGGCGTTCACCAACTCGCTTACCACCAATCTCACCGCGTTTTTTCGCGAGGAGCACCACTTTCCGCTGTTGTCCGACCTGCTGCAGCGACATCGAGCGGGCGGGCAGATCTCGCTCTGGTGCGCGGCGGCGTCCACCGGCGAGGAGGCCTATTCGATGGCGATGACGGCGTCGGAGACGTTCGGAACGCTTACTCCGCCCGTGCGAATACTTGCCACCGACATCGATACCGCCGTGCTGGCGAAAGCGCGGCAAGGCGTGTACGCCATGGAGCGGCTGGAGAAAATGCCGGAGCAGCGCATCCGGCGCTTTTTCCTGCGCGGCAGCGGCGAGCACGCGGGGCAGGCGCGGGTGCGCGAGGAATTGCGCGCCATGATCCAATACCGGCCGCTCAACCTGCTCGACGCGGGCTGGCCGATCCGCGGACCGTTTCACGCCATCTTCTGCCGCAACGTGATGATCTATTTCGACAAGCCGACGCAGTACGCGGTCCTGCATAAGTTCTTGCCGCTGCTGCGCCCCGACGGCCTGCTGTTCGCCGGGCATTCGGAGAGTTTTCATCATGCCGCGGATTTGTTCCGGCCGCGCGGAAAGACTGTGTACGAACCGGCTCGACGCGGCCGCGTGAGCGGCGGCTGAAGGGACCGCGAACGTGCTTGCACCCAATGTCTATTTCGACAATCAGTTCGATCTCGAAGCGGCGAAGGTACTTCCTGGCGAGTACTTCGTCACCGAGCGCGACATGGTATTGGTCACGGTGCTCGGCTCCTGCGTCACCGCCTGCATCCGCGACCGGCAATCCGGCATCGGCGGGATGAATCATTTCATGCTGCCCGATGCCCGCCCGGAGCAGGACAATCCGGTTAGCCTGTCGGCGCGCTACGGGACATTTGCCATGGAAGTCCTGATCAACAGCCTGATTTCTCTTGGCGCCCAGCGCGCGCTGCTGGAAGCCAAGGTGTTCGGCGGCGGCAATGTGCTGCCGGGGATGACCACGATGAACATCGGACAGCGCAACGCCGATTTCGCGCTGCGCTTTCTCGGCATGGAAAAGATCCGCATTGTGGCGCGCGACCTGATCGATGTCTATCCGCGCAAAGTCTATTATTTCCCCAAGAGCGGCAAAGTGCTGGTGAAGAAGCTGCGGGCCATCCACAACGATACGATTTACGCGCGCGAAGTCGAGTACGGCGCCCGTCTGGTAAAGGACGACGTGGCGGGCGACGTAGAGTTGTTCGGTTAGCCGCCGTCCGTGTCCATTGCATCCATGACAAAAATAACCCACCTGTCCGCCCGTGCCCGGTTGATCCTGCTGGTGTTCGCGCTTGCGCTGCCCACGACCGGGGTGGTCGCCTGGCTTGCCGTCGCCGGCGCGCGCGACGTACGCGATGTGGTCTTCGTCGGCGCCGGCGCCCTGCTGCTCGCGCTTGCGCTGGCCTTGCGCGTTGCGTCGGCCATCATCGCGCCGCTGCGCGAGCTTGCCCGAACCTCCGCTCGAATCGCCGACGGCGACCGCGAAGCGCGCGCCTGCATTGCCGGCCCGGCTGAAGTCGCATCGGTAGCGCAGCAGATCAACCGCATGCTGGATGCGCACGCGTACGCCGAGCAGGCGCTGCGCGCGAGCGAGGAGCAATTGCACGGCATCGTCAATATGGCGGGCGAGGCGATAGTGATCGTCGACGAGGACTTCCGCGTGGTGTTGTTCAACCCGGCGGCGGAAGCGGTTTTCGGCTGCACTTCCGCCGAGGCCATCGGCGCCGGCGTCGAGCGCTTCGTTCCAGCGCGAGTGAGCGAAGTCTGGCACCGGTACAGGAGTGGATTCGCCGCTGACGGCGCGGTCGCGATCCGGATGGGCGATCACGCGGAAATTTTCGGCCAACGCGCCAATGGCGAGGAGTTTCCGCTGGAGCTCTCGCTGTCCAGGATCAGCCACGGCGACAAGCCGTTGTACGCGGCGGTTCTGAACGATCTGAGCACGCGCAGGCGCTACGAGGCGCGCCTCGACGCGCTGGCGAATTACGATGCGCTCACGTCGCTGCCCAACCGCGCCTTGTTCCACCAGCGGCTGCAGCGCTCGCTGGTGCACGCGCAACGCTTCGACGAGAAACTCGCGGTGCTGTTCATCGACCTGGACCGGTTCAAGAACGTCAACGACACCCTCGGGCATGAAGCCGGGGACGGCGTATTGCAGTCGGTGGCGGAGCGGCTGAAAAACTGCTTGCGCGAGGTCGACACGCTGGCGCGCCTGGGCGGCGACGAGTTCGCGGTACTGATCGAGAAGGTCGCGGATACGCGCTTTGTCGGCAGCGTGGCGCGCAAGCTGCTGAAGACCATGGCCGACCCGCTGTTGCTCGGCAGCAACGAGTACCATCTCACCGCCAGCATAGGCATCAGTACGTTTCCGGCCGATGGCAGCGACGCGACGACCTTGCTCAAGAACGCCGACATTGCGATGTACCGCGCAAAGGCGCAGGGCAAGAACAATTCACAGTTCTACACCGCAGCGATGAACTCGCATTCGATGGCGCGCCTGTCGCTCGAAACGGGGCTGCGCCACGCGCTCGAACGCGGCGAGTTCGTGCTGTACTACCAGCCAAAGGTGGAGGTCGCCAGCGGCCGCATCACCGGCATGGAGGCGCTGGTGCGCTGGATAAGGCCGGATACCGGCATGGTATCGCCGGCCGACTTTATTCCCCTGGCCGAGGAAACCGGTCTGATCGTGCCGATCGGCGCGTGGGTGCTGAAGGCGGCCTGCGAACGCAATCACGCCTGGCAGTGCCTGGGCATGCCGCCACTGCGCGTGGCGGTCAACTTGTCGGCGCGCCAGTTCGCGCAGGCGAATCTGGTGAGCGACGTCGCGCGCGTACTCGATACGAGCGGCCTCGCGCCCGGATCGCTGGAACTGGAGATCACTGAGAGCATGGTCATGGACAATCCGGAGCGGGCCATACAGACGCTGCGCCAGTTGAAGTCGATGGGTATTGCGCTGGCCATCGACGACTTCGGCACCGGCTACTCGTCGCTGGGCTATCTCAAGCGCTTTCCCATAGACAATATCAAGATCGACCGCTCGTTCATCAAGGATATTCCGCGCAACAACGACGATGCGACCATCACGCGCACGATTATCGACATGACGCACAACCTGAGGCTCAAGGTGGTGGCGGAGGGCGTGGAGTCCGTGGCGCAGCTGGATTTCCTGCGTCAGCACGGTTGCGATGAGATGCAGGGCTACTATTTCAGCCGTCCTCTCGCCGAGGACGCGTTCCTTGCGCTGGTGCAGTCGCAGCGCGAGGCCGCGCGCGCGGCGTAAGCGGCGGCGGCCCGCAACGAGAGCAGCATGAAGAAAATCACCGTCATCGTAGTGGATGATTCCGCGCTGATCCGCAAGCTGCTGAGCGAGATCATCAACAGCCAGCCGGACATGCAGGCAGTCGGCGCGGCCCCGGACCCGCTGGTCGCGCGCGAGATGATCCGCTCGCTCAATCCGGACGTGCTGACGCTGGACGTGGAAATGCCGAAAATGGACGGCCTCGATTTCCTGGAGCGGCTGATGCGGCTGCGGCCGATGCCGGTGGTCATGGTTTCCTCGCTTACCGAACGGGGCTCGGACGCGACCCTGCGCGCACTTGAGTTGGGGGCGATCGACTACGTTTCCAAGCCGAAGGTCGATATCGCCCGCGGCATCCAGGAGTACGCCGCCGAAATTGCGGACAAGATCCGTGCCGCCGCCGCTGCGCGCCCGCGGGCGCGGCCGCCGGCCGGTGTGGCACGGGCGGGGAGCGCGCTGCCGGTGCTCGCCAATCACAGCATTTCGACGGAAAAATTGATCATCGTCGGCGCCTCCACCGGAGGCACCGAGGCGATCAAGGAGTTTCTGCTCGACATGCCGCCGGACTGTCCCGGCATCCTCATCACCCAGCACATGCCGGAAGCGTTCACCAAATCGTTTGCGGCACGCCTGGATAGTCTGTGCCGCATCAGCGTGAAGGAAGCCGAGCACGCGGAGCGCGTGCTTCCAGGTCATGCCTATGTTGCGCCGGGACACTCGCACCTGCTGCTGCGGCGCAGTGGCGCCAACTACGTGACGCAGTTGAGCGACGCGTCGCCAGTGAACCGGCACCGGCCCTCGGTGGATGTGCTGTTTCACTCCGCCGCCGAGCATGCCGGCAGGAACGCAGTGGGCGTGATCCTGACCGGCATGGGCAAGGACGGCGCCATGGGCATGCTGGAAATGAAGCGTGCCGGGGCCTACAATTTCGCCCAGGACGAAGCGAGCTGCGTGGTCTTCGGCATGCCCAAGGAGGCGATCCTCGCCGGAGCGACCGACGAGGTACTGCCGCTGTGCGACCTCGCGCCCGCGGTCATACGCTGCCTGCATGCGCTCGGAACGCGCGCGATACGCGTATAAGACCGCGCGGTGTACAAGGTGCGCATCGACACGGTGAGCACGTTCTACGACAGCAGGGGAGCGCAATCATTCGATTTCCAGGATCACCGGTTACGCGCCGGACGAATCGATCGACGCATCCCGCTGACTTGTCATAACTCAAAATCCGATCCGGCCTGTGTGCCCAACGTGTTGCCGCCCAGGGTGAAATAGAAGGTCGCGCCCAGTCCCGGTTTGCTCTCGGCCCAGACTCTGCCGCCGTGACGCTCGATGACACGGCGTACGATGCTCAGCCCGACCCCGGTGCCTTCAAACTCGTCTGTTCGATGCAGCCGTTGGAACACCTTGAACAATCTGTCTGCGTGCTGCATATCGAAGCCGGCGCCGTTGTCGCGGACGAAATACACGGGCTCGCCGTGATGCGCTTCGCGTCCGACTTCGACCCGGGCCGAACCGGTATTTGCGGTGAACTTCCAGGCATTTCCCAGAAGATTCTCCAGGGCAAGCCGGATAAGTCCGGGATCGGCAGTGAGCAGCATCTGCGGCCTCACTATCGCCTCAACCATGCGCCCAGGGTAGGCCTCGGTGAGCGACGCCGCCACCCGGTTGGCCAGGTCGCTCAAACTGCAGTCCTCGCAGCGCAGTTCCGCCCGGCCTATGTGCGACAGGCGCAACAGGTTGTCGATAAGCGAGCCCATGCGCAGCGCGGCGGAATGGATGCGTTTTGCGTGACTGAGCGCGTCCGTATTCAGGCTTTCGCTGCAATCTTCAAGCAACACGCTGCTGAAACCGGCAACGGCGCGCAGCGGCGCGCGCAGATCGTGCGATACCGAGTAGCCGAAGCTTTCCAGATCGCTGTTTGCCGCTTCCAGTTCCGCAGTGCGCTCGGCGACACGCCGCTCCAGCGATGCCGCCAGGTCTCGCACCTGCGCTTCGGCCCGCTTCTGCGCGGTGACGTCATGCCATGTCGCGACCACGCAAGCCTGTCCGTCAAGCGTGAGCGCCGCCGCCGATAACAGCGCGTCGAAGCGGCTGCCGTCGCGCCGGCGCAATTCTACCGCGCGGTTGACAATGCGGCCGTACGCGAGCAGTTGCGCGCGCACGGTCTCGCGCACCGCCGGCTGATGACCCACACCGAGGTCGAGCACGGAACGGCCGATGGTGGCATCGCGGGTGAGTCCGAACTGAGTCAGCGCAGCGTCGTTGACCTCAACCACGGTGCCGTC
>Ga0163199_1002635_pt1 | contig 10942 bp, 10 predicted proteins | sample PL_2010_150m_FD_113537 | JGI IMG/M metagenome (GOLD analysis project Ga0163199, IMG submission 113537) | Freshwater microbial communities from Powell Lake, British Columbia, Canada to study Microbial Dark Matter (Phase II) - PL_2010_150m | ecosystem: Environmental > Aquatic > Freshwater > Lake ...
CCAAGGCCGACGCTGCAGCCAAGGCCAAGTCCGATGCTGATGCCAAGGCGAAAGCGGATGCGGATGCGAAAGCCAAGGCCGACGCCGCTGCCAAGGCCAAGTCAGATGCGGATGCGAAGGCAAAGGCTGATGCGGCTGCCAGAAATACGATGACTCAGGGCAACCCGCCGCCGTCCGGGGGCGGAAACTCGATGACCCAGGGCAACCCGCCGCCACCGCCATCCGGAGGCGGAAACTCGATGAACCAGCGGTGACCAGAAGCGTCTGGTAGCTGCTAGCCGCAGGACGACCGTGAAGCGGTATTGTCCTGCGGCCCGTCTTGGGCTCTGCCTGGCGGAGCTATCGCTTCGCGAGCCGGCATGCGCCGACTCTTTCGCCGGCGTAAACTTTGGTGTCGTTGTTCAGCCAGAAATCCAGGTGAGATTCAACTCGAAGGGTCACTTTCGTGACGCATCCTCGCGTCTATCGCCATGAACTCTTCACGTACGCGTGCCGCCCATTCCTGATCGCCCGGCTCAAACAATGCAGCGGCTTCTGTTTGAAACCGGGTTTCGGTGCAATGGACGCGTTCATAGATGAACACATCTGTCCACGCCAACGTCGTAGCGGGAAAGTGACCAATAAGCTTGAAGGCCGGATGGTCGATGGAATAGGTGGTCGTGCTTACCAGAGTTTTCTCGGGTAGTTCTCGCGCCAGTTTGTCTGCAATGAGATGCATGAACGAGCCGAAGCATGTGCTGTTCATGAATACCAGGTTTGCATCGCTGACATCAACCTCGAACATGTCCTTTTCGACAAACTCGATTCGCGACCTGATATCGAGCAAATGCATCGCTTTCGTCAAACTCCCATCAGGCAGTTCAAGTGGATCATCAGGCTGTACCCTCATCGGCAACGATTCCAAGCCCCTGTCGCTTACCGCAAGCATCGCTTGCAGGCGATCCACTGCCATGCGGTGCCGGTACTCCAGGAGTTCGACGCCAATGCAGCGAGCGAAGGGAAGCGTAATGGCGGCAGACATTACAGCCTTCCCCAGACCGCTCCCCAAGTCATACATGATCCCGCCCGGGCGAACCAGGGGAGCTATAACATCAAAATAGTTTTCGAGTTCGTAGCGTTTCAACTCGCCATAGATAAGCCCGCCATCGACAATCAACCACTGCCTGACTTCTTCGTCAGAGATGTCTTCCAGCCGCCGGAGTCCGGATGCCTGTGGGCATTCTTTCAATGTCCTTGGCAGAAGTCCATGCGATTGGATCCCGGCCGGCAGGATTCCAATAATTACGCTTGCGTGCCGCCTTAGCCTTTGGATCAGGTATTCGCGCTGGTTCTTGTCTTCAAGGCATTGTCGCAAGGCAAATCCGACTTCGATGTAATTCAGGAAAGGTTCCCCGTCGCCTGCATCCAGGGATGGACGCAGGTGCATCTCTCCGCCCTCGATGCTTCTCAACATTGCTTCAAGAACATCTTCTGCTCGGGTGAATCCGGAATCCGGGGTGGCTTCGCGGTCTTGGGTGCGGAATGTCCGATGCGTAAGCTTGCTGTTCATGGTGGGCTTTCGATCAAGTGCTGTAGAGATGGATCAAGGTCAGCGTAGATTAAAGTTGAATAGTAATGGCATTATGACGAGAGTGTAGCTAGTTGAAGCTGTTCATTTTCGCTTCGTGGCAGGTGAATATCCATCGGATCGGTCAGTGAAGAGTCGCTTCTTCAGGCGTTTCGGGCAGATTCAGGTTGATCACGATCACGCGGCTTCCCCGCATGACAATGCTGCCGGCACTGCGATCATTGCCCGTATCGCTGTACTCAAAGCCATAAACGCGGCGGATGCGCAGTATCCCCTCCTCATCCCGGGCAAGGCTGATTCGCAGAATGGCCACGGTGTCGTCGAGCAGCAGCAAATGCTCAGAGTTGCAGGCGGCCTTGGCCGCCGCCACGGCTTGCTCGCGCGCTTTCAGGCTGTCGAGCCATAGCCATGCTATGGCGGCCAGCAGCAGAAACCCGAGAAGATCAAGCAAGTCCATGCATGCAGCCTAACCGAAATTGCCGCTTGCCCAGGTCCGGAGGGTTTATCGCCGGCTTCCTTAAACCATTCCGGCGTCGATCAGTTCCTGTTTGAGGTAGGCGTAATAGACCGGCGCGGCGATCACGCCCGACAAGCCGAAAGCAGCTTCCATAACCAGCATGGCCAGCAGCAATTCCCATGATTGGGCGGAGATCCGCGTGTCGACGATGCGGGCATTGAGAAAGTATTCGAACTTGTGCACGATCACCAGAAAACCCAGCGAAGCCAGCGCGACTTGCGGCGAGTGGGCGAGACTGACAATAACAATGACCGTATTCGAGACCAGATTGCCTATCACCGGCAACAGGCCGACGACGAAGGTCAGGGCGATCATGGTTTTTGTAAGCGGCAGATGGATGCCGAATAACGGCAGCAGTACGGCGAGATAGAGCGCCGTCAGTACCGTATTGATAGCTGAAATACGCACCTGGGCGAAGACGATACGACGAAATGCTTCGGCCAGACGGTGTGCGCGCGCGGCAAGCGCCGCTGCCAGCGGCTGCATCGCTTGCTGGTGGCCAACTTCGCGCAGGGCGAGCATGGCGCCGATGATAAGACCGACCAGTACATGCGCCATCACCAGTCCGGCTTCCTTGCCGATCAGTTGTACCTGGCCTGCGTGTTCGCGCAGCCACTGAACGACGGCAGTTTTGACGCCTTCGACGCTGTCGGGCAGGGCATCGATCAGCCAGTCCGGCATCGAGTGGCGCGAGTTTTCGAGGATCTCGGCCATCTTCTGCGCGAGCGCGGCAAGGCTGCCTGAATCGCTCCTGAAGAAGCCGATAGTCAGCGCCGTGCCCAGTACCGTGGCGCCAACTACGATCAAGATAAGGAAGACCACCGCGGCCTGCTTCGCCCGCGGGCCGGATAGCCGCCGTTCCAGCAACGGCGCGGTCAGGTGTACCAGTTCGTACACGAGCAGTCCTGCCAGCAGCGCCGGCAGCAGGTGCAGTTGAAGTACCAGAATCAGGGCCAGAGCGGCGAGTAGCCAGGAAGCGTGTTGAATGCGGTGGGCGGGCATGAGGCGTTGGCGAGTATCGAAGGGGCTTATTTTCACCCCTGCGTCAGTTTGCTGCAATGCCGGAAAAATTGGGCATCGGGCATGGCAAGACTCCTAGCCTTGGGCGGGCAGGGTAGGGTACATTTCACTGATGAGCGAAGAATCCAATTCCAGTTCCGCCGCGCCGTCAGTCGCCAAGGTTGATGAGCCGCGTTCGGTGCTGACCGTCGAAATGCTCGCCGCCGCAGCCGGCGCCTCGGCCGAGGATGGCATCTGGCTCGACGTGATTCGCAAGATGGATGAGGTCTATAACGACCTGCTTCAGTACGAAGTCGCTCTGGAGGAAAAAAATGCGACGCTGGAGGATACGCAGCAGTTCATTTCTTCGGTGCTGACCTCGATGTCGGACCTGCTGATCGTCTGCAGCAGGGCTGGCGTGATCGAGAGCGTCAATGAGGCGTTGGCCTCGCTGCTTGGCGTCGATGCGGGCGGGCTGCACGGACGAACGGTATTCGACCTTTTTGCCGACGAAGAGTCGCGCCAACGCGCCGGACGTTTGTTCTCTGATCAGAGCGGTCACGCTGTCGAAGATTGCGAAATGCAACTTAAGGCCGCCAACGGCAGTGCAATTCCTGTTTCGCTCAACTGCACGCCGCGCTATAACGGCGTTGGCAAGATGATGGGACTGGTCATTACCGGTCGCCCGGTGGGCGAACTGCGGCGTGCCTATCAGTCCTTGCGGCGCGCCCACGAAGATCTCAAGACGACCCAGCAGCAACTGATTCATTCCGAGAAAATGGCTTCGTTGGGCCGCCTGGTGGCCGGCGTGGCGCACGAATTGAACAATCCCATCAGCTTTGTCTACGGCAATACGGTGGCGATGAAACGCTATGCCGAGCGGCTCGCGCGCTACCTCGCCGCAATCCACGGCGACATGCCGCGCGAGGAGCGTGAGGTCCTGCGCAGCGAACTGCGCATCGATCACCTGCTGGACGACTTGCCTTCGCTGATCGACGGCACGGTGGAAGGTGCGGAGCGCACCCGTGACATCGTCGATGCGCTCAAGCGCTTTTCGGCAACGGATAGAGACGAGCGGCGCGCCTTCGATCTGGTTGAAGTGATCCAGCGCGCGGTCCAGTGGGTGTGCAAGGCCACCGCGGATCAGTTTGAGGTGAGGCTGAGTTTGCCTCCATTGCTCGAGGTTATGGGGTCGCCCGGCCAGGTGCAGCAAGTCGTCATGAACCTGGTACAGAATGCCGCCGACGCGACCGAAAGTGCAAGCGAGCGGCGATTGGAGGTCTCATGCCGCATCGAGGGAGGTGAGTCCGTCATCGAGTTCCGTGACAGCGGCCCCGGCATTCCCGCCGAAAATCTCGACAAGCTGTTCGATCCGTTCTTCACCACCAAGGCGGTGGGGCGGGGTACCGGACTTGGGCTGGCGATCAGTTACGGCATCGTTGAGCGCCATGGCGGCAGGCTTGCGGCGAGCAATCACCCCAAGGGTGGCGCCTTGTTCACCTTGAGTCTGCCGCTGGCGCAAGAGTGATGGCGGGCTTCGACCCCGGTTGCGTCAGGCTGCGACTTGGCAGCGATAACGGCCGGGTGAGTCAAGTCAGTGTCGCCAGCGAACGTCCTGCGATAGCAGAGCAACTGCGCGGTCGATCCGCCAGCGAGGCGGTGCGGCTGGTGCCCCTCTTGTTCGCCTTGTGCGGCAAGGCCCAGGGGCATGCAGCGACGCTGGCACTCGAAGCGGCGCGCGGTGTGCAATGCGCTCCGTATCTGGATACGGTGATTCAGCAAGAAGCCCTGCGGGAGCATCTCCGGCGCTGGCTGCTTGATCTCCCGGTACTGCTCGGAGGTGCAGCCATGCAACAGGAGTTTGTGGTAGCGGCTGGCTGGGTCGCCAAGGGCCAGCGGGAAGAATTGGGTACGCTGCTGGCCGGTTCCCGCATCGACGGCCTGCGTCGCCGCCTGGACGAAATCGAGGACGTACCCGACCGCCTGCCGCGCTTCTTGCCGCCGCTGGATGCGCGGGCGACACTTGTCAGTTGGCCACGTCTGGACGCCAGCTTTTGCCGCCTGCCGCACTGGCAGGGTGCTTCCGCCGAAACTGGTGCCATTGCGCGGCGACAGGGAAGGGTGGGGATGTCCGGCTCCACCTTTGCCGCACGCTGGCTGGCACGCCTTGAAGAACTGCGAGACTGGGCGGCAGGCATTGAAAAAGTCGGCGCTGGCGGTACGGCGAGCGCTGCCAGCACGGAGGCTGGAACCGGTCGTTCGGTGGTCGAAACCGCGCGCGGCGTATTGATTCACGAGATCGTGCTCGATGGCGAGCGCATCGCCGACTACTTCATCGTCGCGCCCACCGAATGGAACTTCCATCCGTCAGGCCCGCTGGGCGGTTGGCTCATGGGGCGAGATGCAGCCGATCGTGACACCGTGCAAACCTTTGCTGCCCGCGCGGTGGCAGCGCTAGATCCCTGTGTGCGCTGGGAACTGGAGTGGTCATGAATCCTTGCGCCTTACACTGGCCTGTGTTGCGTGTCCTGTCAGGCTCAATGCCACGGCCTCCGCAACCTTGATGCCATCGACTGCGGCGGAAAGAATCCCGCCCGCGTAGCCGGCGCCCTCTCCGGCGGGAAACAGTCCCTGCGTATTCAGGCTTTGAAAGTGGTCGTTGCGCGTGAGTCGAACCGGAGACGAGGTACGTGTCTCGACCCCCGTCAGCAGCGCATCATCCATCGCGAACCCGGCTATCTCGTGGCCGAAGGCCGGCAGCGACTCGCGCAGCGCTGCGACGACATAGTCAGGCAGGCAGCGCGCCAGATCGGTCAGATGAACACCGGGCGTATACGACGGCAGCACTGAGCCAAAATTCGTCGAAGGCCGGCCCGCGAGAAAGTCACCGACCCGCTGTGCAGGTGCGCAGTAGTTACTGCCACCGGCCTCGAAGGCGAGGCCTTCCCAATGGCGCTGAAACGCGATGCCGGCAAGGGGATCGCCGGCGCAGCCCGGAAAGTCGGCGGGCGTGACGCCGACGACAATGGCGCTGTTGGCGTTGCGTTCATTGCGCGAATACTGGCTCATGCCGTTGGTCACCACCCGGCCGGCCTCCGAGGTGGCTGCCACCACGGTGCCGCCCGGACACATGCAGAAACTGTAGGCGGAGCGGCCGTTCTCGCAGTGGTGCACCAGTTTGTAATCCGCAGCGCCCAGCAGCGGGTTGCCGGCGTTTTTACCGAACCGGGCACGGTCTATCAGGGACTGCGGATGTTCGATGCGGACACCGATCGAAAATGGCTTGGCTTCCATATGCACGCCGCGTTGGTGGAGCATTTCGAAGGTATCGCGCGCGCTGTGGCCGACCGCCAATACCACATGCGTGGCGGCGATGGTCTCGCCGCCGGCGAGCCTCAGCCCGCGAACCTGCCCCTGTTCAATGTCGATATCCTCGACCCGGCTCTGGAAGCGGATTTCGCCGCCCAGCGACTCGATTTCGGCGCGCATGTTTTCGACCATCGTTACCAGCCGGAATGTGCCGATGTGGGGCTTGCTCACATAGAGAATTTCAGGAGGCGCTCCAGCCTTGACGAATTCTGTCAGAACCTTGCGCCCGCGATACTGAGGGTCCTTGATCTGGCTATAGAGCTTTCCGTCGGAAAACGTTCCGGCACCGCCTTCGCCGAACTGGACATTGGACTCGGGATTGAGTTGTCCCTGGCGCCACAGGCCGAAGGTGTCCTTGGTGCGCTCGCGAACCGACTTGCCGCGCTCAAGAATGACCGGGCAGAAGCCCATTTGCGCCAGGATCAGGCCTGCAAACAGCCCGCACGGACCTGTGCCGATGATGACCGGCCGTGTCATCGTTGGCATTTTTGGCGCGCTGGCAACGAACTGATAGGCGGTATTCGGCGTCGGCGCGATATGTCGATCGCCGCCGAACCGATCGAGCAAGGATCTTTCGTGACTGAGCTCGACATCCAGCGAGTAGATGAAGACGATGGCCGACGGTTTACGGGCGTCGTAACTACGACGAAAGATCGAATAGCCAACAAGTTCATCCGCCGCAATACCGAGCCGCCTGAGGATCGCGCTGCGAAGTTCGCTTTCGGTGTGATCGAGCGGGAGTTTGAGTTCGGTCAGTCGCATAAACGCGTTGCTGCAGCCTTTGGCGAAAAGGAAATCATTCTATCTTCAGTGGCAAAGTGCATCCGTCGGGCGCTCTTCTTGGCTCACTTGGCGCCACCGCCTGCGGTTCTATGTCTGGTGGGCCAGCTCCAGCCCGTGACAAATGTCACGGCACAAGGCAACTTATGACTGCCGTGTCAACGCAAAGCACCTTGGGGCGTTACTCGCGATGTGTATTTGGTAAAAAGTCGTTCCGGGTTGGCGGCAAACTCAGCCGTTTGACTCGATTCCATCAGTACCATCAAACTTGCTAAGGAGATTCACCATGCGTACCCATATTGCACTTATCGCTCTCACCGCAGTTCTGTCCACCGCGGCTTTTGCTCAAAGCAAGACCATGAGTTCCACCAATGCCCAGGGCGTGCAGATTCAGGGCAACACCGACATCAAGGCCAAGCAGGAAAACACCACAGCCGTCGCAGTAGGCGAAGGCAACACGGCGAAGAACACGGCCGGCGCCATCAAGGGCGGCACGCAGATCCAGGGCAACACCAAGATCAAGGCCAGCCAGAAGAACGCTACAGCGGTTGCTCAGGGCAAGGGCAACACTGCCGCCAACGAAGCCGGCGTGATCGGCGGCAAGTAATATTAGTTACTGCTGTTGATTGACCGGAAGGCGGGGGCGACCCCGCCTTTTTTTGTTGGTGCTGTAAGTGCGACAGAAACAGGGAGCATCTTTCTGCCATCTGCGGCGGCGGGTGTCAGGAATACCGCGCCTTTGGAAACACCGCCCGGAACGCGCTGCCCTTGCCCGGAGCCGATTCGATTTCAAGTTTGGCCTGGTGGCGGATCAGAACATGCTTGGCGATGGCCAGGCCGAGTCCGGTGCCACCGGTTGCCGAAGACCGCCCCTTGTCGACCCTATAAAAGCGTTCCGTCAGGCGCGGAATGTGGTCGGCCGAGATGCCGATGCCGTTGTCGGCTACTTCGAATACGGGCAGGCCGTCGCGCAGCGCCCAGCGCACTACTATGTCTCCGCCCTCCGGGGTGTAGCGGATCGCATTGCTGATCAGGTTGGAAAAAGCGCTGCGCAATTCTTCGCGGCCGCCGTAGAAATTTCCCGCCTCGATTTCCAGCGTCAATTTGTGCTTGCCGCCGCTTAGGGCTCTTCCTTCCTCGACCAGCGCAGCCAGCAGCGCCGGCACGTCGACCACTTCTTCATTGGAAGGCGGTTGCGTGTCGTCAAGTGCGGAAAGCGCCAGCAGATCCCTGACCAGTCGTTCCATGCGCAGCGCCTGCTCATACATCAGGGCGTGATGCCGCGCCAGATTCGGCGTATCGACGATATCTCCCGCCGCCAGACCTTCGAGGAAGCCGACAATGACGGTCAGCGGCGTCCGCAATTCATGCGAGACGTTGGCGACGAAATCGCGCCGCATGGTGTCGGCAAGTTCGATTGCGGTGATATCGCGGCTGATCAGCAGGCGACCGGACTCGGCGAACGGAATCATCGACAGCGACAGGGTTCGCACCGGCGGCGAGGTGTTGTTGAGAACGACCGGATCGACTTTCGCTTCGTCCTGAACGTAAGCCGCAAAGGCTGGTTCGCGCACCAGGTGAGTAATGGGCATGCCGCGGTCGTGCGCGGCGTCGATGCCGAGATGCCGCGTAGCCATTGAGTTGCACCATTCGATCCGCATCATGGTGTCGAGCAGCACAACCCCGTCGGGCAGTGCCTCGGCGGCCTGGCTAAGCCGCTCCAGGGAATCCGACAAGCGTTCGCGTCCGGCCTGCTCCTCACGGCGCATGCGATACAGCGCCGCGAATGCATCGCCCCATTCGCCGGAGGATTCCGGCACCTCAACTGCTCTTTCCCAGCGTGTGCGGTCGAGCCAGCGCGTCAGGCGTCCCAACTGGATCAAGTGGTACACATAGCCCGCCGCCAATCCCACGGCCATGAGAGCCCATCCCGCCCCATCGTCGAGAAAGATGCCTACAGCCAGCGCCGCGACCATCAAGGTCAATATGCGCAGCAGCGGACCTGCCCAGAATGGCATGGCGAGCTATCCGTTCTTGCCCGAAAACCGGTAGCCGGTGCCGCGCACGGTTTCGATCAGGTCGTCGCCGCGAATCCCGAGGGCGACGCGCAAGCGCCGTATCGAGACATCCACCGTGCGTTCCTCGACGTAACGATGGTCGCCCCAGACCAGATCGAGCAATTGGCCACGATTGAAGACCCGCCCCGGCTGGCTCAGAAGCAGGCGCAGCAGTTTGAATTCGGTGGGCCTGAGCGGACACTCGGTGCCGTCTACGGTCACCGATACGGCTGAGGGATCGAGTCGTATGCCGGACAGAGCGACGACATCTCCGGCATGCTGTGGTGCCCGTCGCCTGAGTACGGCGCGGATTCGCGCGACCAGTTCGCGCGGGCTGAATGGCTTGGTGACGTAATCGTCGGCACCGATCTCGAGTCCGGCCACGCGATCCGCTTCGCCGCCGCGCGCTGTCAGCATGATGAGCGGCAGCGCCGCCGTGCGCTGATCAGCGCGCAACTGCCGCGCCAGTTGCAGCCCGGACATTCCAGGCAGCATCCAGTCGATCAGCACGACTTCCGGCAGCGCCAGCTTGATCGAGCGCAAAGCCGCTTCCCCCGAGCCGGCTACTTCGACGTCGAAACCCGCGGTAGCCAAAGTGATTTTCAACAGTTCCTGGATAGCGGCCTCATCTTCGACCGCCAGTACGCGGGTCATGATGCCGCTCATGCGCTTTCGCCTTCTCCTTTGGCGTCGCGTTCGAGTTGATCCCATGTCACATGGCGGACATTGGTGCCGCGCGCAATATAGATGATCTGCTCCGCAATATTCTTGGCGTGGTCGCCAACGCGCTCGACCGCTTTGGCAATGAACAGGATCTCCAGCGCAATGGAAATCGTCCGCGGATCCTCCATCATGAACGTAATCAGCTGGCGCGTGATGGACTGAAACTTTTCGTCGATCGCTACGTCGTCGCGGACTATGGCGGCGGCACCGACCGCATCTTGTCGCGCGAACGCATCGAGCGCGGAGCGCAGCAGGCTGACTGCGATCTCGCCCATCTCGCGGATGTCGGAAATGCAGGGTACCCGCCGCATCTCGTGGTCGAAAATGCCCTTCGCCTTGCGCGCAATCTTGGCTGCCTTGTCGCCGCAGCGCTCGAGGTCGGTGACAATCTTGCTGATGCCCATGAGCATCCGCAGATCGACGGCGGCCGGCTGGCGGCGGGCAATGATCAGGGCGCAAGCCTCGTCGATTCCGACTTCATGGGCATTGACGCGGTGATCGTCGTTTTCGATCCGCTCCATCTGTTCCATGTCGCCGAGACCAAAGGCCTCGATAGCGTCATGGATCTGCTGCTCGACCAGTCCGCCCATCTGCAGCACCCGTGTGCGGAGTTCATCGAGTTCCTCGTCGAACCGCCGGGATGAATGATCGCTAACAGCCATGATGTCTCCTTGTTGGCCGCATTAACCGAAGCGGCCCGTTATATAGTCCTCGGTCGCCTTCATCTTCGGCTTGACGAAGACTTCGTCGGTGATGCCGAATTCGATCAGCTCGCCCAGATACATGTAGGCGGTAAAGTCCGATACGCGTGCCGCCTGCTGCATGTTGTGGGTGACGATGACGATGGTGAAGTCTTCCTTCAACTCGTTCAGCAGTTCCTCGATGCGCATCGTCGAGATCGGATCGAGTGCCGACGTCGGTTCGTCGAGC
>Ga0163199_1002637_pt1 | contig 10940 bp, 10 predicted proteins | sample PL_2010_150m_FD_113537 | JGI IMG/M metagenome (GOLD analysis project Ga0163199, IMG submission 113537) | Freshwater microbial communities from Powell Lake, British Columbia, Canada to study Microbial Dark Matter (Phase II) - PL_2010_150m | ecosystem: Environmental > Aquatic > Freshwater > Lake ...
GTCTGCGCCACGATATGGCAGATTGACGCCTTTTGCCAATAAATTGATGCGTTTTGCAAACTGACTTCACGTCTCGATCATTAACATGAACCGGGTCCTGCACTGCGGTCGGCCGAATGTGTTGCAGCGCGGGTGGCGACGAGGCCTTTCCGGTCTGGATCGCATCGCCGATGACAAAATCATTTCAGATAATGGAGAGAGATATGGGTGAACGGACGAAAGACACGTTGAAGGCGGTGGTCTGCTGCTGTGCCCTGGGGGCATTCGGGCAGGCGGCGGCGGCTGACGAGCCGGTTACCACCAGGGAAGGCGCCAGGGCTGCCGAGAAGAACACCGAGGCAATCGCCACAATTGTTGTGACGGCGGAAAGACGCGCGCAGCCATTGCAAACCGTGCCGATGGCGATCCAGGCCTTTTCCGGGGAAGATCTGGAAAGGGCCGGAGTCACCAACGTCATGGATCTCCAGGGTCTCTCACCGGGCGTGGTCGTGACCAGCAACTCCGGTCTCGGGCAGATCTACGTGCGGGGCATAGGCAGCGATATCGTCGGCGCCGGATTGGACGGCGCCGTAGCAGTCTATGTTGACGGGGTCTATCAGAGCCGTCCCGGCGGACAGCTATTCAAGTTCGTGGACGTCGAACGGGTCGAGGTCATGAAGGGTCCGCAAGGCACGCTGTATGGCAGAAATGCGACCGGCGGGGCGATCAACATTATCTCCAAGGGTCCCAGCCGGGAGAGCGAGGGGCAGTTTGACGTCCAACTGGGAAGCTTCAGCCAGAAGGAGGTGCGGGGCACGGTCAGCGGCCCGCTGTCCGCCGGCGTCGCCTATGGCCGCCTCAGCCTGCTCTACAGCAAGGATGACGGCTACTCGAAGAACACCCTGCTCAATCAGCAGGGCAACAGCACCGACACCACGGGCGTAAGAGGGGCGGTCGAATTCACGCCGTCCCCGAATCTCACCGTGCTGCTCAATGCCCGTTACACCGATTCGAAGACCGCACCGATGCTCAATGCGCTGTATCCGTCCGTGAATCCGCTCTTCACCACGTTCAAGGCGACCGTGATCAGCGATCCGTTTACGGTGATGCACAATGCGCCGACCTACGCCGACGCCACCCAGTCCGCCCTCGATGCCACCATCAAGTACAACCTCGGTTGGGCGCGGTTCACTTCGGTGACCTCCAGCACGAGCCTAAAAGGCAACGCCTACACGGACATCGATGGAACGGAAATTCCACTGCTGAACAGCATCCCCAGTCCCGAAGACACCAGATACTGGACCCAGGACTTTACCCTGGCGTCGAGCGGCAGCGGCCCGTGGGAGTGGACGGCACTCGCCTCCTTCCTGCACCAGAAGACCGACTGGAACCTGAACCTGGCGATTCCCCTTTCGAGGGTCGTCAGCAAGAACTTCTCCTCAAACACCAATGACGCCCAGGGAATCGGCGGCCAGGCAAGCTACTCGCTGGGCAATGGGGTCAAGCTCACGGCCGGTACCCGATACTCCAGCGAAACGAAGAAGATTCAGGCCACCAGCATCACTCAGGTGGGCGGCGTCTCGCTCCCGGCCACGAACCAGAACGCCGAACAGACCTGGACTGCCTGGACCCCGAAGTTCGTTGCGGAATACTCGCCAGCACGCGGTCTGATGTGGTTCGCCTCGGCCACCAAAGGGTTCAAGAGCGGCGGCTACAATACCGCGACGGTTGGAAGCCCGGCGATCAAGCCCGAGACCGTGGTGAACTATGAAGCCGGCGTGAAATCGGCATGGCTCAACAATCGGGTGATTTTCAATGCCACCGCGTTCGAGGCAAAGTACGACGAGATGCAACTGCAGTTTACGACCAAGAATGCGGCAGGGGCTCTGGTCGCCGTCACCACCAACGCAGCGAAGGCAACCAGCAAGGGCGTTGAACTGGAGGTGGTCGCCAAGCCGATGCCCAGGCTGCAACTGGCGGCAGGGGCGCAATTCCTGAACGCCAGGTTCGACAGATTCCTGGCCGCCAATCCGCTGAAGCTCGCGGCAGGGGTCCTGGACCAGGCCGGCAATCCGCTGAATCGTTCGCCTGATTCAACCTTCAATCTGTCGGCGCAATACACCTGGCCGTCGGCGTTTGCCGGCAAGGACGTGACGCTGCGGGCGGATGCCTATAATCGCTCGAGAATCTACTATACGACTTTTAAGGATCCGCTCGCCAGCGAGGAATTGGGAACGCTCCTGAACGCGCAGCTGTCGTTCGAACCGAACGGCGCCGGCGGGCTATATGGCGCACTGTTTGTGAAGAACATGACCGACAAGAAGCACACCGAGGATATTCTGGCATCCTCTACCGCCGGATATATTGCCTATATGGCGGCGCCGCGCACGGTCGGAGTGAAAATCGGCTACAGGTATTGATGGAATTCTTCGCCGCGCGGGCATGTTCTGCGGGCGTTTCCAAGGGAGGTTGCGATGACGCAAAGAATGATCCTGGAACGCAACGTGCCTGTGCCCATGCGCGACGGGGTTGTTTTGCGCGCCAACGTCTATCGCCCCGACACCGACCTTCCGGTGCCGGCGCTGATCTGCCGGCTGCCCTACGGCAAGGACGCGCCGGCAAACGTCATTGTCGTGCTGGACCCGGTCAAGGCCACCGAAGCCGGTTATGCGGTGGTCTACCAGGACTGCCGGGGACGTTTCAAGTCCGAGGGTAAGTTCACTCCGTTCGTCAACGAAGGCGTCGACGGCTACGACAGCGTCGAATGGCTGGCGGCCCAGCCCTGGTGCAACGGTGCCGTGGGGATGTTCGGCGGCTCGTATCACGGCTCCACGCAGTGGCTTGCCGCCGCCGAACGGCCACCTCACCTGAAGGCCATCGCGCCCTTCATTGCCCCCTCGGAAATCTACGAAGGCAACATGTATCAGGGCGGCGCATTCCAGCTCGGCCTGGCCATCTGGTGGGCGATCTACATGGGGATGGACGCCGCAACGCGTCCGGGCGCCTCAGGGAAACCGGATCTTCCGCTGATCGGTCGGCTCATCGCGGCCATGGATCGGATTCAGGAGGAGTATCGGCACCTGCCGCTGGGGGATCTGCCGCTGCTGCGCGACAGCGGTGTCAACGCCTACTACTTCGACTGGATCAAGCACAGCAGCGATGACGACTTCTGGCGGCCCCTGGCATGGAACCGGCGTTACCCCCAGATCGACGTGCCGGCGCTCAACATGGGCTGCTGGTATGACCTGCTGGTCAACGGAACGCTCGAGAACTTCGTGCGCATGCGGCAAGAAGGCGGGACGGAAACGGCGCGCAACGGCCAGCGCCTGCTCATCGGACCTTGGTCCCACGGCTATGTCGGCGGGTTCTTTGTCGATCGGGACTTCGGACTGATGTCTGCCATGGAAGCCATCGATCTGACCGGAATGCAGGTCCGCTTCTTCAATCGTCATTTGAAGAATGAGGCGCCGGCGCCCGAGGCACCGGTCAGAATCTTCGTCATGGGAGAGAATCGCTGGCGCGACGAGCAGGAATGGCCGCTTGCAAGAACGCAATTCACCAAGTGGTTTCTCCATAGTGACGGCGCGGCAGACTCCGCGGGTGGCGCCCTGTCGGATGCCGCGCCGGGTGACGAGCCACAGGACCACTATGTGTATGACCCGGGCAATCCCTGTCCGACGGTGGGTGGTCCAAGTCTGCTGCCGGGGTTGCGCATCGCCGCCAACGCCGGCCCGCGCGACCAGGGTTCTGTTGAGTTGCGCCCGGACGTTCTGACCTATACGTCCGAGCGGCTGGAGCAACCGATGGAAATCACCGGTCCGCTCAGCCTCATACTGTATGCGGCGAGCAGTGCCCCGGACACGGACTTTGTCGCCCGGCTGTGCGACGTGACGCCCGAGGGCAAATCGATCATCCTGCAAGAGGGCATCCTGCGTGCGCGTTTCCGCGAAGGCACACAGCAGGCGAAGCCGATCACGCCGGGCCAGGTCTACGAGTACCGCATCAACCTGGTCGCCACCAGCATCCTTCTTCAGCCGGGGCACCGAATTCGCGTGGATGTCACCAGCAGCTCATTCCCCCGCTTCGACCCCAACACCAACACAGGAAATGCGCTGGGCGTCGACGGACCCGGCGACGTTAGGCCGGCCCGGCAGACAATCTTTCACGACAGCGCGCGACCCTCGCATATCCTCTTGCCGATCATTCCGCGCGGTTAAGCGCGTTTGTTTGTAGGCCGTTGCATGTCACCGAGTCCGGCGCTGTTGGCTGCACATCGCCAAAAAGTGTGACGCTGCGTTGCGTGTTCCGGGGTGTCCAGATTTGAGCTGCCCTCTCGCGCCGTTTTGTCCTCAGGGCGCGGCATTAAGTGGTGTAGCATACTCAAATGAAATTCAAGGTCGTCGGTCAAATCTCCAGCATTGAGACTATCGCCGAGGGACGTGGCATTCGCGAACTTGCGCGTCTTCGCCGGATCTACGGTTCGGGCAACTGGAAGAAGAAGAAAGGCGTCACCGAGGTCATGTGGGACAATGGCAGTTATTCAATCGTTGAACTGCATTGGTACGAGGCGCACGGGATCGGCCGTCGCGAGGAGAAGGTCAAGGCCGTTTTGAAGGAGACTTAACATGACAAAATTCGTAGTCTGCGTTGACAATCGCGAATACCCCGCTGCCCTGGAACGAGGGAAGTTGTACCCGGTTCTAACCGAGGCACCGGATAGTCATGGCTTGATCCGGGTCATTGATGAAAGCGGCGAGGACTATCTCTATCCAACCGAGATGTTCGCCAGCATCGCTGTTCCCGAGGCGATCGCGACCAGACTTGCCGCGTAAGCTACAGATCAAGGCGGGTGCGAGCCTGGTCAGCCCAGCAGTTTCCTGGCGATCAGATCCTTCATGATCTCGTTGGTGCCGCCGACGATCTTCTGCACCCGCGCGTCGGCATACAGGCGGGCGATCGGGTACTCCTCCATGTAGCCGTATCCGCCGAACAGTTGCAGGCACTCGTCGGTGACCTTGCATTGCTGCTCGGTGCACCACCACTTGGCCATATACGCGGCCTCGACGTCGAGCTTGCCGTCGAGCAGGCGCTGAATGCAGTCGTTGACGAATGTGCGCACGACATGTGCCGTGGTGGCGCACTCAGCCAGCCTGAAGCGCGTGTTCTGAAAATCTGCCAAGGCCTGTCCAAATGCCTGGCGCTGCTTGGTGTAGTCAACCGTCAACTCGACAGCACGTTCGATGACCGCCGCCGAGCCAACGGCCAGCATGGTGCGTTCGTAAGGCAGTTGGCTCATCAGTTGCGCAAAGCCGCGGCCTTCCTCGCGGCCGAGAAGCTGGCTGCAGGGCACCCGCACGTTGTCGAAAAAGAGTTCGCAGGTGTCGGAGGCGTGTTGCCCCAACTTGCCGAGTTTACGACCCACGGAAAAACCCGGCAGGTCCTCGGTCTCAAGGACGATCAGGGAAACGCCGCGACTTCCGGACTCCCCGGTGCGAGCCGCCACGACCAGCAGGTTTCCGGTGGCGCCATTGGTGATGAACATCTTGGAACCGTTGATCAGATAGTCGTCGCCGTCGCGGCGGGCACTCGTCCTCAGCGCTTTGAGATCGGAACCGCACCCGGGCTCGGTCATCGCAATGCCGCCCAGCATCTCGCCGCTGGTGAGCCGCGGAAGCCAGCGCCGTCTCTGTTCGTCGGTCCCGTAATCGAGGATGTAGTGGGCGACGATCGAATGGACCGCGATGATGGCCGGTATCTCCGCTCGCGCCAGTTCGTCCGCCACCACCAGTTGGTAGGCGAGCGTGGCGCCCGACCCGCCGTAACTCTCGTCCAGTTCGGGCAGCAGGGCGCCGATTGCGGCGAGGGCGCGCCAGGATTCGCGGGGAATGAATCCCTGCTTTCGCCAGGCTGCGAGTTTCGGCGAATACTCAGCAGCAACCAGCCGCCGCACCTGGTCGCGAAAGGTTTCAATCTCCTCGTCCATCCAGGGATGGCGATGCAGCTGAGGCAATATGCTCATGGATCTATCCTCGGTGGAGCAGAGTCGGCCGTTTTGCGCCCATCGGCGCACGCCAATAATGGCAGGGTCTCAGGAGCCGGTAAATAGAGGAGCACGTTTTTCGCTGAAGGCACGCACACCTTCCTGGAAATCCGTGCTACGGGCACAGCCGGAAAGGATCTCGCGCTCCAGGTCGAGCTGGACAAGCAGGTCGCCCGCCTGCAAGGCATTGCACAATTTCTTGATGCCACCGACGGAACCGGGCGCCGATCGCGCCAATCGCGCGACCAGGGCTTCCACTGCCGAAGCCAGTTCGTCCGCCGGGTAGAGCGCATCGACGACGCCGGCCTTCAAACACTCCTCCGCATCGATGGCATCGCTGAGCATCAGCCACTGCCTGGCGCGCATGGTGCCGATGCGGCGCGACAGAAAATAGGTGACGCCCAGATCGGGAGTGACGCCGAGTGCCGCGTAGCCAGTGCGCAGCTTCATCGATGTGGCCCCGAGCACGAAGTCCGCGCACAGTGCCAGTGCGATGCCCGCGCCGCCGAGCGGCCCGCTGACGGCCGACACCACCGGGATCGGCGCGCTGACGAGCCGGTGCATTGCCGGATTGACGACCTGCAGCGTCCGGTCAACTTCCGCGTGAAAATTCTCGCCGGCCGCAAGCATCCAGCTGATGTCGCCGCCGGCACTGAAGACCGGCCCCTGCGCCGAAATCAGTACCACTCTGGGCGCAAGGGCGATGAGTTCATCGATCGCCTGCGCCAGGGCGCTCAACAAGGCAAAGTTCAACGCGTTGGCTTTCTCGGGACGCGAAAGAACAATTCGCCCAACGCCACTCTCCACACCCCACGCGATTCCGTCCTGCAGCTTCATCGGCATTTCCTTGGTCCAACCTAGCACTGCAGGACGACCACCGAACTCACGCCCGGCGCGCCATACACCTGGCAAAGGCCGCTGTTCGGGTTGTTTGGCACTTGCCGGCCGTTGGCCTGGCCGCGCAACTGCAGGCAGGTTTCATAAACCTGCCTGAGGGCGGAAGCGCCGATCGGCTCGCCATTGGCCATCAACCCGCCGTCGGTATTGATGGGGAGACTGCCGCCGATGCCCGTGTTGCCCTCCTGGATCAACCTTTCCTGGTCTCCATGGGCGCACAGTCCGGTCTCGGCCATGTGCATGATCTCGTTGCCAGGTTCGGAGTCCTGGACCTGTGCAATGCGGATTTCATCGGGACCGATTCCGGCCATTTCGCACGCCGCCTGGGCGGCGATGGTCGTCGGGCTCGGCGCATTCTCCAGCGGCTTCGAAGGAGAAAACACTTCCAGTGATCCATATTGCCGGGTGCGTAACGCGTAGCCCTTGACGTAGACCGGTTTGCGGGTCAGGCGGCGTGCCACATCGCCTTTGCAAATGACCAGAGCCGCTGCTCCTTCCGATGGTGAGCAGACCATGTACTGACGGAAGGGCAGGTTGATCACTCGCGAGTTGGCAATGGTTTCGTAGTCCATCTCGCTGCGGCGCCAGGCCTTCGGGTTCAGCGAACCGTTGCGGTACGCCTTCATCGCCACCTTGACCAGGGCGTCATGCGAAATCCCGTGATCATGCATGTAGCGCTGGGTCTTCATGGCAAAGAATTGCACGGTGGTCAGGAAGCCGATCTCGCCGTACCAGCTGTCGACGTTCCACTCCTGGGTATTCAGGCCGAACATCCCGCGCAGATGCTTGTCGAATCCGACGACCAACGCAATATCCGCCAGTCCCGACTGGATGCTCATGCAGGCATTGATGAGCGCGCTGCCGCCGGTGGCGCAGCCGCCGGAGACGTTGGTAAACGGTATGCTTCTCAGCCCGAGCCGGGAAACCAGCGAATCCGCGAATCGCCCGTCCTTGCTGGCGCCGCAAGCGTACTGAATGTCATTCCAGCCCAGGCCGGCGTCGGCCAACGCTTCTCGGATCGCGAATACGGCCATGTCCGCCTCGCTCTTCCCGTCATGACGTCCAAACGCGTGGAGTCCGATTCCGGCAATCGCCACATCATTCATCAATGACCTCCACTACTGTCTCAAGCGTTCGGGACCGGTTACGCGCTTAGCGGACGAAATGCATAGATCATGACTTCGCGGTCGCCGTCCTGCCGGTACTTGACGATCTCGAGCGCCATGGGCATGCCGATCTTCAGCTGAGTCTCGTCGTCCACCAGCAACCTGGACTCGACCATTACCTGTCCCGGCAGTTCCACGTAACCGACGTAATAGGTCTTGAAGGTTTCGTCGGTGTCGCCCGCGTCATAGGGTGGCTTTGGACGAAAACTCTGGGAGGTCCAGGTCCACAGCGTGCCTCGGTTGGCAAGCTCAGTGTCCGCCAGGGTTTCCAGGCCGCACTTCGGGCAACAACCGGTGCGCGGGAAGGTGTATATCCCGCACCCCGCACATTGGCTGCCAAGCAACCGCGGGTGATCGGACGGCCAGGTGAACAATCCTGGCGCGATCGGGACTTGCCTGATCTCATTCATTGCTCATTGCCTTTCATCAGTCCGATTTCCACTATATTTGCGGACGAACAAGCGCTCAATGGCAAATCGCATCAAGTAATTGACAATGGACGTCAATCGTCGATTGTCGGTCGTCAAGACGTGTGGATCAGTTTGCGCCGCGGCGGTAGAGGCCGGGAGAGCTGCCAGTCCAGTTCCTGAAGGCCCGCTGGAATGCGGTGTCTTCGCCGAAACCCAATTCGTTGGCGAGGTCGGACAAGGACACATCGGTGGTATTCAGTTGCATGATCGCGATGTCGCGCCGCAAGTCGTCCTTGATTCCCTGAAAGGTCTTTCCTTCGGTCGCCAGGCGCCGTTGCAGCGTGGAGGACGACATGTGCAGCGCCTGGGCGGCGACCGCAAGGCCGGGCCATTCCGGCTTCGTCCGGAGTAGATAGTCACGCAAACGCGCGCTGACCACGTGGACATCACGTTGCGGCACCAGGATGTCGGCCTGGACATTGGCCATGTAATCGCGAAGGTCGGTTTCACCCCGGCGGATCGGTTTGGTGAGCAAAGACGCATTGAACCAGAAGCCGGAGCATGGTTGTTGGAAGCGTAGCTGCGCCGGAAATACCTTGCTGTAACTGTCCACGTAGGGAGGCATCGCGAAGGCGAAATCGAACCGCGCTACCTTGATCTTGCCGGCAACCAGCCACGCAAGGGTCCGCCAGATCGTCCGCAGAACGTGCTCATGGAGGCCGGTTCGTCGCTCGATCGTTGGATTGACGAAGCGCAGCGTAAATCCGGCAAGCTCGCCATCGCGGGCGATCTCCAGCGCCAGGTCATCCTGCAACAGCCGGAAAGTGCTGGCATACCGCCTCATGCCTTCGTCCAAGGTGTCTGCACTGATTGCCGAGCGGAGCATCAAGGCGTAGCTGCCGCGCTTCAGGGGGCGCGACAGAAAGCCCAGCAGTTCGTCGTCGAGGCGGTCGGTCAGCGACTTGTACAACGCCAGGAACTGTGCGTAGGTCACACGCGAACCGCTCTCCTCGAGAAGTTCGGCCGGGATGTCTGCATCGGCAAGGAAGGTGTCGACCGGATGGCCGCCGGCAACCAGGCCGGAAAGCAGGCCTTGCACGAAGACAATTGGAATCGTGACCAGTGACTCAAGCATCGGCATTCCGGAATCAGGTGATTGACGCTTTTTGCAAGTAAATTGGTGCAATTGGCAAGTGACATTGAGAAAAACATTATTACCATACAAAGCAGGATATTGCCATCCGCGGAGCGAACCGGAGTTCTGCGCAGAGATTGGCATTCAATCAAGGAGAGCATACTTTGCCGTCAGCCAATTTCGGACTCAAAGGTCGCAAGGTCCTGGTGACCGGCGGTGCCAGTGGCATCGGTTACGCGGTCGCGCAAGCCCTGGTGGGCGAAGGTGCTGGTGTGGTCATCAACGATCTTGAGCACTCGCGCGTCGAGTCCGCGGCCTCATCGCTCGGGGCCGTGCGGGGTGTTCCCGGCGACGTCTCCAGCGAAGCGGATGTCGAAAGCATTTTTGCAGAAAGCGTGTCCGCCTTGGGTGGGGTCGATGGCCTGGTCCACTGCGCCGGCATCATGGAAAAGATGGCGGGTACCAAGAGGCAGGCTCTCGCAGATTGGCGCCGCGTCATCGACGTCAATCTGCAAAGCGTTTTCTTGTTGTGTCGTCAGGCGGCGCAGGTAATGAACAGGGGATCGTCGATCGTCAATGTCTCATCGGTCGCCGGAATCTGCGCGGTGCCGGCCTCGAACGCCTATGGCGTGAGCAAGTCGGCCGTCATCATGATGACGCGGACGCTGGCTTGCGACTTTGCCAGATATGGGGTGAGGGTCAATGCCGTGGCGCCAGGCACCATCAGTACCCCGCTCCTGGATGACACGTTCGAAAAGCTGCCGGTGTCCAAGAATGTCTGGCTGAGCAGAACCCCCATGGGCCGAGTGGGAGAACCCGAGGAGGCGGCGGCGCCGATTCTGTTCCTGCTCTCTGACGCTGCGAGCTTCATCACCGGCGTCACGCTGCCGGTGGATGGCGGGTGGACCGCTTTTGGTGGCGCGGGCGACGCATCATCGATATGATCAGTCGGCGCGTCCGTTGGTTGCCGCGTCATCGGCTGAAGCCAGGATGCGCCGGGCGCGTTCGATGACCGGGCGATCCACCATCTCGCCGCGATAGGCAAAGGTGCCCCGTTGGTCTTCCGGACGGGCCGCCAGTGCTTCCAACAGTCCCCGCGCCCATTGGACCTCCTCGGCACTCGGCTGAAAGGCCTGGTGGATGCCCTCCACCTGGCCGGGGTGGATGCAGAGTTTGCCGGCAAAGCCGAAGCGCCGTGCCCGCGCCCCGTCCCGCTGCAGGCGCGGCGCATCGTTGATGGCGGGGGTCACCGAATCGAAGGGCGGCGCCCGGCCGGCGACCCGGGAGGCGACGACGATGCGCGAGCGGGCGTA
>Ga0163199_1002639_pt1 | contig 10935 bp, 5 predicted proteins | sample PL_2010_150m_FD_113537 | JGI IMG/M metagenome (GOLD analysis project Ga0163199, IMG submission 113537) | Freshwater microbial communities from Powell Lake, British Columbia, Canada to study Microbial Dark Matter (Phase II) - PL_2010_150m | ecosystem: Environmental > Aquatic > Freshwater > Lake ...
CCCTCAGCGAAGGGATGCGAAATGTCGCGAAAGACGACCGGCCGCGCTTCGGCAAGCTTCTCAACGACCTGCGGCAGGCAGTTTCGACAGCTCTGGAGGCGCGGGAAATCCGCCTGCTCGAGGAGTCCGATGCCGCAGCGGTCTCATCCCTCGATCTCACGCTGCCTGGAACATTTGCGCAGTCCGGAACGCTTCATCCGCTCACGCAGTTGATGAACCGTGCGGTGATGTGCTTCCGGCGGATGGGATTCGCCATCGCGGACGGCCCGGACATCGAGACCGAGTGGCATTGCTTCGACGCGCTGAACACCCCGCCCGACCATCCGGCGCGCAACGAACAGGATACCTTCTATTTGCCCGACGGACGCCTCCTCCGCTCGCACACCTCCACCGTGCAGATCCGCGTGATGGAAAATACTCCGCCACCCGTGCGGATCATCGCTCCCGGCGCCGCCTACCGGCGCGATGAAGTTGATGCCACTCACCTCGCCCAGTTCACCCAGATGGAAGGACTCTACGTCGCCGAGGACGTGAGCCTTGCCGACCTCAAGGGGACATTGGAATTCTTTTTCCGCGAGCTGTTCGGCCCCGGCACCGAGCTGCAATTCCGTCCGCACTTCTTTCCGTTCACCGAACCGAGCTACGAAATCGACATCCGCGCGGAGGCGCTCGGAAACCAGTGGATGGAACTCGCCGGCTGCGGGATGGTCGATCCCGCCGTCTTCGAGGCCGTCTGCGAGCGCCGCGGTGACCGGGTCTATGACCCCGAAACCGTCACCGGATTCGCATTCGGATTCGGCCTCGACCGCCTCGCCATGAACCTCGCGAAAATCCCGGACATCCGGATGCTCGTCGAAAACGACCTCCGGTTTTTGAAACAATTTTGATTGATGAAAGTTTCGCTCAACTGGCTCCGTGAATTTGTGGAATGCGATCTCCCGGCCGCTGAACTGGAGGCGTTGTTCCGCCGGGCCGGGCTTGAAGTGGCGTCGGTCGAGGAACGCGGCGCGGCCTTCGACAAAGTGGTCGTCGCGCAGGTCCTGGAATCGAGCCAGCACCCGAATGCCGACCGCCTGAGCGTCTGCAAGGTCGACGACGGCTCCGGGACGCCCCGCCAGATCGTCTGCGGCGCAAAAAACTATAAGGTCGGCGACAAGGTCCCTCTGGCGCTTCCGGGAGCGGTGCTGCCGGGGGATTTCAAAATCAAGACCGGCAAGCTGCGAGGGGTCGAGAGCGAGGGGATGATGTGCAGCGCGAAAGAACTCCGTCTCGCGGAGGATTCCGACGGACTGCTCATCCTGCCGGCCACAGCAGCCGTCGGCTCGCCGATCGGCGACCATTTTCCTTCCGATGTTCTTTTCGAGTTGGAGATCACTCCGAACCGCCCGGATTGGCTGAATCATCTTGGAGTCGCCCGCGAGATCGGGGTCTTCACGGATCAGGAGGTGCGGCCTCCGGGCATCCCCGCGCCATCTTTTGCATCCGCCGCAGGGGCCGTCGAGATCGAGGCCGAGGAGTGCCCATATTATACGTTGCGGCGAATCCGGGGCGTGAAGATCGGCCCGAGTCCGAAGTGGCTGAGCGACCGACTGATCTCGATCGGACTCCGTCCGGTCAACAACGTCGTGGACGTGACGAATTTTGTTCTCTTCGAACTCGGCCAGCCGCTGCATGCATTCGACGCCGTGAAGATTTCCGGGCCTCTACGCGTGAGGCGCGCGACTCCGGGCGAATCCTTCCGGGCACTCGACGGCCAGGACTATTCCCTCAGCGAGGACTTCCTTGTCATCGCCGACGATTCCCGCGCGGTGGCGCTGGCGGGCGTGATGGGCGGCGAGGATTCCGGCGTGTCCGCGACGACCACCGACATTCTTCTGGAAAGTGCGGTCTTCGATCCGGGAACCGTTCGCCGGACGTCGCGATCGCTCGGTTTGATCAGCGATTCGAGCTACCGGTTCGAGCGCGGCGTGGATCCCGAAATGGTTGCCTCCGCATCCGCCCGCGCCGCCGAATTGATTGTGCAGGTGGCCGGGGGAGTCGCGGAGGATGTCGTCCTCGAGGCTGGGAGCCACTGGGCGCGGCCGGAAATTCCCCTGCGTCATGCCCGGGTCCGTGCGCTGCTCGGATTGGATCTTTCGGATTCCGAGATCGAGGAGGCGCTACAAAAAACCGGACTCGAAAAGCTGTCCGGAGGAGGTGATTCCTCGTGGTCGGTGCCGGGGTTCCGCCATGAGCTTTCGCGCGAGGCCGACCTCATCGAGGAAATCGCCCGCGTGGTGGGAATCGAAAAGATCCCATCGAAGACCTCTGGGATTTTTGCTCCCTCCTCGGCCCCCGATACGGCTTATGATTTCCTGATGGCCCGCCGCCGTGCGCTGGCCGGCCTCGGTTTCCACGAGGCGCGGACGAGCACGCTCGTCTCGGTGGCCGACGCGGCTTGGTTCGGCCCCGCCGTCGAGCTCAAGAACCCGTTCGGCGACGACCAGTCCCGACTGCGCACCAGCCTGATCCCCGGACTGCTTGCTGCGATGCAACGGAACCTCAACTTCGGCGCAACCGCGGTGCGGCTTTTTGAATGCGGGCGCGTGTTCTCTGAAGCGGGAGAGGGTTCACGGATTGCAATGGTTGCGACCGGTGAAACTTCCGGGGCGGACTGGCGCGGCGGAGTGCGTAGAAACTGGGATCTCTTCGACCTGAAGGGAGCCATACGGGAACTTGCCGGACTTTCCGAAGAAGATTTTGCACCACTTCCGAATCCTCCCATGCCGTTCGGCGCGGCGATCGAAATTTTCAAGAACGGCGTCCGCATCGGGCTGTTGGGAATTTTGCATCCCGGCGAAGCGAGGAAGCTGGATGCCACGTCTCCGATCGTTGCAGCGGAATTCGACGCCTCGGCCTGGCAGCAGGCCGTCCCTCCTGTCGCCGCCGCGAAGCCGCTTCCAAAATTTCCCGGCTCCACACGCGACATCGCGATGACCGCCCCGCTGGCACTGGAATACGGCGATGTTCACGAAGCGGTTCTCGCCCAGAAGGAACCACTTCTCGAATCGGTTTCCCTCTTCGATTTGTTCACGGATCCGACCGGAAACAAACTTCCCTCCGACCGGAAATCCCTCGCAATTTCCTTGACATTCCGCTCACCGGACCGCACTCTGACAACAGAGGAAGTCACCACCGCTACGGACCGCTTGAAAGCCGGATTGAAACAGCGCCTGACGGTCGATTTCCGGGAATAGATCTTTCTAAATTTCAGTGGTGGGAAACGGTTCCTGCCACATCAGATTTGCCCTGCTGTGTTCGCGATTCAACGTCGCAAACTCCCGAACCGATAATAATAAATCAACCCGGAGGCTGGGCCACCCGGCGCAATGACACGCCTTCACTGGAAGTCAGAGCGCAGGGGGGCGGTCATCCACCCTATTACTAGGGAACGGGAAATGCTTCGAAACGGCACGTGCGGGGCAATACTTTTTCAAGAGGACGATTCCTTCGGGAATCGTCCTTTTTTTCTCCCCGGTGAAGCTTTTTTGTATTCCGATCGCGATATTCAAAGGTTTAGCGAATTTATTTTCTGAGCCAGGCCTGCCAGATCCAGGACAGCGGGAGTGCGCCGTGAGAAAGCAGCCAGTCGTTGAACTCCCTCAGCGACCAGCCCTCGCCGCGGGCAAGGCCGTTATAAAGTTTTTCGACCTCGAGGCGGCCCAGCAGGTAGCTCATCGGCACGGTCGGGCTCGAGGTATACCAGTTTACGTCCCCGGTTGCCCGCGCGTTGGTGAAGCCGACTCCCTTCTCCAGCCGTCGCGCCGCTGCGGCAGGCGTCAGGGATCCTTCCTGAAGCCCGCAATCGATCACAATCCGGTGGGCGCGCCAGAGCGCGTCGTGGAGTTGGATGAGCTTCGCGTGCGGGATGTCCACGAGTCCTTTTTCCACGGCCATCTGCTCGCACCACATCGTCCAGCCCTCGTAAAAAATCGCGTGCTCGAAAAGCCTGCGAAGCCGGCTGGGATGGCGGAATTGGACGACGAACTGAAGGTGGTGGCCCGGGTAGGCTTCGTGGACGCTCGTGAGTTCGAGCCCGAAGTGCTGTCGGATTTCGGCGAGTTTTTTTCCGGCATCCGCCTGGCCGAGGCTGAGATCGTTCACCCAGAAAATCCCGCTCTGCGTCTGCGCGAACGGCTGGGGCGGGTTGTAGGCGGCGGTGGGAAACTGGTGGCGGAGGAACGGCGGGACCGGCAGAATCTTGAGCGATTCCCCGGCGGGAAGCGTGACGAAATCCGCCTTTGCCAGCTGCTTTTTGATCCCGGCTGTCACCTGCCGGTAGAGGTTGAGAAGGGAACCGGGCGGAGTCCAGCTGGCCGCTGCTTCTTCGATGAGTGCCCGCGCCGGGCGCCCGCCCAGCTTTGCTGCCGCCTTTTGCAGAAGGTAGTCGTGCCGGGCCACAAGCCGCTCGCCCGACGCCCGCGCCTCGCGGAGCGAGAGGTCGAACCCGAGGCGTTCGCGAATCAAAAACTCGAACCTCTCGCGTCCGACAGCGAATCCATCCGCCGCTCCCTGCCGCTTGCGCTCGATGGATCCCGCGTAATCCTTGAATGCCGATGCAGCGGATCGGAGGAGCGATTTTGTTTTCGCAGGATGCGGCGAAACTTCAGCCAACCCGCTTGCAAGCCCATCGAGAAATTCCACACTCCCGGCACACGAACGCACGGCAAGCGATGTCCAGAGCGGAACCGGCCTCCGCACGCACTCCGCGCCCGCCGCGAGGTAATCCGGAATTTTTGCGAGCCGGGACTCGATCGAGGGGAGCGCCCGACCGAGGTTGGATGACCCGCGCACGACAAGATCAAAGACCGCGTCCACCGCCGACCCGGGATGGGTCTGGGGATTTGTCCTCCAACGGGCAAGTTCCCGGGAAAAGAGGAGATCTGTCCGCAGCTTTGCCAGAAACCCGCGCCGGTCGAGCCAATCATCCCCGCGAAATGCCCCCTCGGGAAGCCGCTCGACTTTGGACAGGGTCGTCTCCAGCAGCCGGACATGCCTGCGGTGGACCTCCGGGGTATTCTCACCCAGCTCCGGCTCGAATTTTTTGAACCCAAGGTGGCTGGCGTATTCGGGAAACAGACGACACGTCTCCTCCAGCCAGGCATCCCCGGTTTCCTTCAATGCCCGCCCCGCCGCACCATCCACTGCGGATAAGAAATTCATGGGCTCTCCACTCGCCGAATCCCACCGCGCGCGCAAGTCGAATCGGCTGATCCCCTGCCCGCAACTCTCCGTGCTCAGCGCATCGGGACAGCCTGCCGGGAGTCGAGGATCTTCTGCTGGTCAGGCAATGCGGGCGGCTTGCCGCCGCCCCAGATCAGCCGGCTTGGACGCTCGGCCAGATCGCGGAGGAAAAACTTGGAATACGTGGTGGTGACTTTGAGATTCTCCGAGGTGACGCGAAAATCCGAAACGGAACGCGTGAGGTTTTTCTCGTTGTCCCGAAGAAGGGTCTCCCCTTTTTTTGCAAGGGACTCGATCGACCCGGCCGCCGAATCAAGACGGGAAACGGCGCGCCCGATCCGGTCCTTGTTGTCGGCGAGGAGAGAGCGGGCATCGGCGGCGGCGGAACGGGCATCCGTCAGCGCAACCTTTGCATCGTCCAGAACGGTTTTCGCATCCGTGACCACGGGCTGGAGTCCGGTGAGAAGCCCCTGCGTTTCATCCACGAGTTTATGAATCCGCGTGAGGATGTCGTTGGCGCTGTCCGCCGTCCCTCCGCCCATGACCTTGCGCACGCCCTCGATGGCATCGTCCACGTTGCGGGTGAGCTCGTCGAATGTCGTGGGAGAAATCCCCTGGAGCACATCGTCCTTTCCAAGATGGGGGGCCGTGTCCGGATCATCCTGCACAAGAACGAATTTATCGCTCAGAAGCGTGTCGGCGGCGATGCTGACGGTGGCGTTCTTTGAAACCGGCGGGACGTCCGGCAGAAGGTCGAGTGTGATTTCGACGAGGTTTTCCGGATCCGCAGTCCGCTCCGCCGCGCTCAGGATTCGGACGCTGGAAACCGTTCCGGCCCGGGCTCCGGCATATTTTGCCTGCGAGCTGACCTTGATCCCGGTGATGTCATGAAAGCGGACCCGGACGTGATGTCCGCCGGGCACGAGAAACCGCCCGGTCAATCCGAAGGCAAGCGCCACGAACAGCACGGCGCTGCAAGCGATCACGGCCAGCGCGATCCAGCTGTCGGACGTCTTATTTTTCAAAATCCGATCGCCTCCATATCCAGCGATGTCTATGCCGAGAGTCACAGCGCATCAAGGCTGAACTGGATTGAAATGGTGGAACATGTATAGGGTGAACGTGCGAATGCCTGAAAACAGCCCATGCCCGAAGCGCCGCGCCTTACCAGCACCAAAGATCTGGTTGTGCCTGCTGCTTTCGGCAGCACTGGCCGTCTGGCTGCTCCATGCTCCCGTCCTGTCCTGGGCGGCACGCAAAGCGCTGGAGCAGTGGTGTTCGGCCAACGGGCTGACATTTTCCGCGGACAAGCTGGATGTGCGTTTTGATGGCCCCGTCCTGATCGAGGGGATCCGGTTCCGCTCGACCCCTGGCGGCGGACACTTCACGTCGCTTGATCTCGCCAGACTGGAGTGGACGTGGGGGAGCGCGGGGAATTTCTTTTCGGAAAACGGACGGGCGATCCGAAAACTTTCTGTAACCGGACTTGTTGGGGTCTGGGATTTTTCATCGGAGGCGCCCCGTCAACCCTTGCCAGCGACAGACGCTCTGCTGCGCTGGGTTCCGCAGGAAATCGCGCTGGAGTCTCCGGCTCTCGATCTGTTAAACAAGGATGACAAACTTTCCCTGCGCAACCTCGCTGCAAACGTGAGCGAAGCGGAAGCCGGGCAACTGGAGCTTGGAGCAATCGCATTCCAATCCGGATCGTATTCCAAGGCGCTCGGCCCGATCCACGGACGCACCGCCTGGAAATACGGAACCCTCTGGCTGGCAGAGATGGAAATTCTTCCGGGAATCCGGGTTGAAAATCTCTCCCTGGAGTTGCTTCGCGAAGGAGGCCCTTCGCTGTCATTGAATGCGGACTGCTTCGGGGGGGGAGCCCTGCGGGCTGATGCGGCGTCCGCCGGGGATGGAAACACGCTGGACATCGCGATGTGGGCTTCCAATATCCCGCTCGATCAGTTGGCGACAATGGCCGGAGTCCCCGGACAGGTCAGCGGAAAACTCGCTGAGGGACGCCTCACCTACCGGGGGGAACCCGGCAGACCGGCCGACGCCGAGGCCTCCCTACGCCTGGTCGCCGATGGGTTCGAGTGGAACAAGCGCGGATGGGAATCTCTGGAAATCGGGGCGAGCCTCATTCACCGGCGTCTTGTGGTCAATGGATTCGAGTTGCGCCAGAAAGAGAATCTGGTCGGGTTCAACGGAGAAATTTCCCTGGCAGAAGGCTGGTCGGAAATCACCCGGTCCCCTTTTCTTCTCAACATCCATGCGGACATCCGGGAGATGGGAGCCCTGGCCGGATTGTTGGGCGGCCCGATCGGTGAAGCCGGCGGACGCATGAGCGCCACCGGAGCGGTGAGCGGACGTGCGGGAAGGGTAGACGGATTTCTGAGCGCGGAAGCTTCCGGCATCACGTTCCGTTCGCTGCCAGCCAGTTCCCTGCGGGCTGATGCGGTTTTCCGCAGCGGAGAAATGGAGATCGTTCGCTGCGATCTGTTTTCCAAATCCGACACGGCCTCGATGCAGGGGACAGTGTCGCAATCCTCCCCGCATCAATATTCCGCGGAGGTCAACGCCCGCATCGCGGATCTCGTCACCTATCTCTCTCCGTTTCACGCCCCCGGAGCCGAAAAAATTTACGGGGGGGCACTGGATGTTCGATGGCAGGGTGATGGGACGGCAAAGACCCACTCGGGAGCTTTCGAGCTCAAGCTCAAGGATTTTGTTTCCGGAGCGACCCCGGCGGGCCTGACCGGGGAGTTCGCCGGCACTTACTCACCCAACAACGTGTATTTTTCCACCCTGCGGATGGAGAAGGGCCCCCTGCGTCTGGACTCCCACGCCACATTTGCCAGTTCGGGTGTCACGCTGAAGGACGTGGAACTCCGCGCGGGCAACAACTCGCTCCTCGAGGGTTCGGCTTTTATTCCCATCGATATTTTTGCCATCGTCGCCGGCAAGGACTGGCGGGGAGCGATTGATTCGGAGCGCGAAGCCTACCTCCGCGCCGTCACCCCAAAGGAACTGGCTTTGGGCTCCCTCCTTCAACTGGCAGGACAGAGCCTCCCGCTGGAAGCGAAGTTCCGGGTCAATGTCGAAGCGGGCGGACCCCCGGCACGCCTTGAGGCAAAAGGAGATCTCGCCGCACACGACATCGTCTGGAAGCAATCCGGCATCCCTCCGGCACAGCTCGGCGCGAAATTCTCCGCAGCGGAAGGAAAGGCCGCACTGGATGGGCTTCTGGAGATTAAGGGGTTTCAGTCACTGCAGCTTTCCGCCCACATGCCATTCGGCCTCATGCACAGCGACCGGGGTGACTGGCGCTGGCTGAATCCATCCGGAGAATTCGAGGCGCACATTGATTTTCCGCGCACCGACCTCGGGGTCCTCCGCCCGTTTCTGCCGAAGCTGCAAAAGCTGACCGGCTCGCTATCCGGGAGGCTCAACCTCTCGGGCACCATCGGTTCGCCAAGGACCGACGGCTGGATCGCGCTGAAGGACGGTGGTGTCGAGTTCTCCGATGACGCGCCGCCGGTGAAAAACACCGAAGCGACTCTCGCATTCGACGGAACCAGCCTAGTCGTCAAAAGTTTCCGGGGAGCAATCGGGACAGGACCCTATGAGATTTCCGGATCGGTCGGGCTGGCCGATCCGAAGAACCCGGCCTGGGCTCTCCATTTTTCCGGAAAAGACATCCCTCTGGTCCGGAGCGCCGGGATGAAGGTTCATGCGAACATGGATCTGAGCGCCACCGGAAACAACAGCTCCGGCACGGTGCGCGGACCCGTTCGGCTGACGAACAGCCGGATCAGCAAGCGGCTTCATGTCACCCTGCAATTGCCGGGTGCTCCGGGCGCAGCCCCGGATTTTGAACCTCCCGTCTTCAATGTTCCCGATCCGTTCGGCCGCTGGACACTCGATATCAACATCGCGAACGAGACCCCGTTTCTCATCCGTGGCAGCATGTCGGAAGGGACCATCATCCCCGCCGTGAACCTTGCCGGTCCGCTGGCCCGGCCGCTCCCGACCGGGCGCGTCTTGCTCAAGGATGTCGAGGCGTTTCTCCCGTCCGCGACCATGACGATCCACGACGGCCGCATGGATTTTTTCCCCGACAGCCCGTGGATCCCGATTCTCGATGTCCGGGGTGTTGCGAGGCTGCCGGAGCATGATGTTCAAGCCTTCGCTTTTGGTCCGTTGAACGAAAGAAAGCTCATCCTACGCTCCGAACCCCCTCTCCCGCAGGAATCGCTCGTTCTGCTGCTGGACACCGGGACTGCGGGCCCATCGGAGACGGGCGGATTGTTTCCGCAGCCGGACGATTGTCCCGCCCGAAGCCCCGATGCTTCATTCGACTCGATTTCCATTCGGATGGCATTTCCACGGATGATGACCGAAGGACCGCTGGAACGCCTGAGCCTGCTCGAAGGTCTCGTTCCTATGCGAATCGACCACGGCACCTTTCATTCCGGAGCCACCTATTCATGGCGGCTGCAGTAGCATCCGACGGCCGACCGTGAAAAAGAACACCCCGGCCTTTGCGGGGCCGGGGTGGTTGCTATTGCAAGCTGCCTGCTGCGGATGGATTACCTTGAGTAAAGTTCGACGACGAGCTGCTCGTTGACGATCGGGTTGATCTCTTGGCGGCTCGGAATGCGGACGACGCTGCCCGAAAGGTTGTCCTTGTCGACGAGAAGCCACTCGGGAGTCGTGGCGATCTGGGTCAACTCCACGCCACGCGAGCCGAGACGTTTGGATTTTTCGGCGGCCTTGACGGCGATGAGATCGCCCGGCTTCAGGTTCATCGAAGAGGACGACGACTTGCGGCCGTTGACCGTGATGTGCCCATGGGCAACCATCTGCCGCGCTCCGCGCAGGGTTTTCGAAAAGCCCATCTTCTGCACCACGTTGTCGAGGCGCGTCTCGAGAAGCTGCAGCAGGATCTCGCCCGTCACGCCGCGGCGGGTGCTGGCGATCTGGAAATACCGGCGAAACTGCTTTTCAAGGACCCCGTATTGGTGGCGGAGCTTCTGCTTCTCGGCCAGCGCGAGCGAGTAGTCGCTCTGCTTGCGCCGCGAGCCCTTCGGGCCGTGCTGACCCGGAGGATAATTCTTGTTCTCAAATGCTTTCGGGGAACCGCTGATGAGAACTCCGTAGCGGCGGCTGACTTTTGTTTTGGGTCCGGTGTAACGTGCCATTTCAGTAAATTTCTAATTCCTAATTTCTAATTCCTCAAACCCGGCGCTGTTTCGGCGGGCGGCATCCGTTGTGGGGAACCGGAGTCACGTCGCGGATAACCGTGACATCGAGCCCGATCGCCTGCATGGCGCGGACGGCGGACTCGCGTCCGGCTCCGGGGCCCTTCACGCGGACTTCGACTTCCTTGAGGCCGTGTCCCATCGCCTGGCGGCAGGCATCCTGGGCGACCATCTGAGCGGCATAGGCCGTGCTCTTGCGCGAGCCCTTGAATCCGCATTTTCCGGCGCTGGACCATCCGATCACCCCTCCGCGGAGGTCGGTGATGCTGACGATCGTGTTGTTGAAGCTGGCCTGGACATGGGCGATCCCCTGGTGAACGTTCTTGCTGCCCTTCGCCTTGACGATCTTGACCGGTTCGATCGCGTCGTCGAGCGAGATGCTCACGGGAGCGGCAGCGGCGGCAGGCGCGGCCTCCTTGGTTTTCTTTGGGGCCTTCGCAGCCTTGGGAGC
>Ga0163199_1002640_pt1 | contig 10930 bp, 11 predicted proteins | sample PL_2010_150m_FD_113537 | JGI IMG/M metagenome (GOLD analysis project Ga0163199, IMG submission 113537) | Freshwater microbial communities from Powell Lake, British Columbia, Canada to study Microbial Dark Matter (Phase II) - PL_2010_150m | ecosystem: Environmental > Aquatic > Freshwater > Lake ...
TAAAATTTTCAATTTACAATTTTTAATTTTCAATGGAAAAATCTCCAAACACCCTTAAATATCATCTTGAAGAAAGAACTGCAAAATTTGGGGAAGATATTATTGTATTTTGTAAAAAAATAAAACAAGATCCAATCACAAAACCGCTTATTAACCAATTAGTGCGCTCAAGTACTAGTGTTGGAGCAAATTACTATGAAGCGAACGGGGCAAGCTCAAAAAAAGATTTTAGAAATAAAATATTTATTTGCAAAAAAGAAGCAAATGAAACAAAGTATTGGTTAAGAATGATCGCAACCGCTTCACCGGAATTACGAACAGAATCTCGTAAATTATGGAAAGAGTGCCAAGAGTTAACTTTGATTTTTCAAAAAATAGTTTCATCTATCGGCTAGCGGTTTGAAAATTGAAATAAATATTGTAAATTGATTGAAAATTAAAAATTGTAAATTAAAAATTTTTATGTTCCCAAAAAAATCTCTCGGTCAAAACTTTTTAACCAATACCGATATTGTAGCGTCAATCGCTGACGCCGCTTCTCTTTCCTTAGATGAAACCATTCTTGAAATAGGGCCGGGAAAGGGGATATTAACGGGGGAACTTCTCAAACGTGCGGGAAAAGTCATTGCCGTTGAAAAAGACAGGGAACTGATCCCGATCCTTCAAGAAAAATTTGAGAAAGAAATCAATAAAAACCGCCTTATCTTAATCAACGAAGATATTTTAACTTTCCCATTTCCGGCATCAATAGAAAAATACAAACTCGTTGCCAATATTCCGTATTACATAACGGGACAAATAATACGACAATTTCTCACAGCTAAAAAACAGCCGGAAACAATGGTTCTTTTGGTTCAAAAAGAGGTGGCGGAAAGAATTATCGCGCGCGATGGAAAAGAAAGTTTGCTTTCTATTAGTGTAAAAGCTTATGGAACACCGACTTATATAAAAACAGTAAAGGCTGGAAGTTTTACTCCGGCACCGAAAGTTGATTCGGCTATTTTGCTTATAGACAACATTTCACGCGTTTTTTTCAACAACATTTCCGAAAAACGCTTTTTTGAGATCCTTCATGCCGGTTTCGCACACAAAAGAAAACAGCTTTTCGGAAACCTGAAAGCTGTTTTTGATGAGGAAATTTTAAGAGAAAGAATGAGAAAAATCGGTATTTCTGAAACGATCAGAGCGGAAGATATGTCTTTATTGGAATGGAAAAAACTCTCGGAAAATTAGAAGCCGGAACCACTACATGTCCCAGATTCCGGTCCGGTAAGTGTTGTCCCCATTGAAAGTATTGTTCCATCAAGAGTTTCTGAACTCGTACAAGGAGGCCATGAAAGCGGTTTAAAACATACGCCGACAGGGAAGGCTTCTCCCAACACACATTGTCCAATGGTGGGATTGTACCACATATATAACATAGAACCGGCCGTAAAGAGAAACTTTCCATCTAAAGGTTTATCTATTTCCATTTTCAGACCATTGCAACAAACCTCAATACTCTTAATTTTTCCGCCAAAAAGGAGTATGCCGTTTTCAGAGAATGCGTATCCGTTTACTTTATTTGTTTTATATATAAAAGCAATAACAATCATACCGGTACTTAAAACCAAAGAAAGAGCAATGAAAACCGTTTTTGAAAACAGTATTTTTTTTATTTTTTTGAACATATTTTTAGATATCAATGTGAAAAAAGGCGCAATTACTCATGCCGGAGTCATTTATAACGCAAACCGGATATTTTAAGCTCGGAAATTCCGCGGTTTTATAAGCGGAGAAATTGTTTTGAATATAAGTACTGCTGGCAACGGACATCGTCGGATTCGTGGGGAAAGTTGCTGACGTTTCTACTGTAAAAACAAGAGTTTTTCCATCGGTTGACGGGATATTGTATATCGTTTTTCCTCCGGCAATGATTTTATTGGCCGTTGCGGTCATCCCCACCCCGTGAATCGTTACCGTCGTACCGTTTTTCCCGTGCGTCGGTTCCAAAGATGTTATTTTTACCGTTTCTCCTAAACCGGAAACGGTGTTGTTTGGAATAGTTGAGGTCTGCGATTCCGCAGTAGGTTGAGCGACTGTTTTATTCTTGCTTTTCTGTTCTGTGTTGACCATCGCCCTCGTTGAAGCGCCAAAATAGCCGGTTCCGGAAGAGAGACCATTCGGAGCAAGAACTTCGCCGTAATGTTTATTTTGAAGCTTTATAACCGCTACTTTCGTTTTTTGCCCAAAATAAGTCGTTTCGCTTCCTAAAGAACCGGGTCCGTTTGCTGAAACCAGCGTGTCAGGGTCTTCGTTAAGTATCTTTTGAAGCAGAAGGACTTCCGCATCCGTATCTCCAAGCTTTAAGTTTTTTGTAAATACATCAACAGCATCGGGCGATGAACTGCGGGAAGTTTGAGTAACGGTACTCCGCGTACCAAGAAGCGAGTCAATGGTAGTATTGGGTACTAAACCGCGGAATCTTTCAAGGATTTGGTTTGATGGGGAACTTCCTTGACCCGTATCACTTAGATCGGGTAAAAATTCAGTAATGTTCGTATCGACGGCCGCAAAAACAGGCATCGATCCGGCAAAAAGAATTAAAATAAAAGAGATAAATATGGTTTTTTGTTTCATGAGAAATAAAAGGCTTATGTATCTTTTCATATTACCACGTAACCATGGCAAATAAACATGTCTTATCCACACCTTTTAATTTTTATAAACCGAAGATACTGCTATACTTATATATTATATACTAGGGAGTAGAGTATCTTTTTTTTATGAAACAATATCTTCCAAGCCGAAAATTTTTTATCATTGTTTTAAGCTGTATTCTTGCAATAGGTGGTATGTATGAGTACCAATCATGGCGCAAGAAAATTAACGAGGAACAAGCAAAAGCCGCATCGGAAAAAATAAACAGCCGGGCAAAAAGCCTTGCCAATATTGATACGGACGGAGATGGACTTTTAGACTGGGAAGAAAGCTATTGGGGGACTGACTACAAAAAAGCAGATACGGACGGAGATGGGACACCTGACGGAAAAGAAATTGAATTGAGAAGAGACCCTCTGACGGCAGGGCCGAACGATTATGTCCGAACGATCGGGGAAGCGAAACAAACCATGACCTCTTCGTTAGAAGATCTCACGGAAAGTGAGAAATTGATGCGAGGAATGCTCACATCGATCATGTATAGTTCAGATCCAACCAATAAAGATTTCGCAAAGCAGGTTACTCAAGATATAGTTAACAGCATCAATGAAAAAGGAAAGAATCTGCCCGACACCTACGCTCTTTCTCAAATAAAAACGATTTCCGAAACAAATGAAAGCTTAACAACTTATGGAAATGCTGTTGGCGGTATCTTAAAAAATTCCGAAGAAACATTAAAAGAGGGAAACACGGCTGTATTGATACTGGCAAGAGGATTGAAAGCGAACGACAGCAGTGTATTTAACGAGATGGACTCTCTTATTCAAGAGAATAAAACGAGGGCAACCGCATTACTGAAACTATCTGTTCCAAAATATACCGCCTCTCTCCATTTAGCTCTTATAAATAGTGTAGAAAATGTCGCTTTTGCTATGGGAAATCTAAAATTCGTTATTTCAGACCCTGTTCGCGGTCTTACCGGTATGCAACAATACAAGACAGCGGTTCAAGAAATGGAAACGGCAAGAGAAAAAGTTCGGGGGCATCTTGAAAACTCCGGTATCATTTTTTCACAATCAGACACAGGGTCTCGTATATAAATACATCATAAAAACATTATTATGAAAAAAACAACAGTCATTTTTCTTTTATTTTTTACGTTTTTCTTCTCTTGCTCGTGTTTCCTTTTTCCAAAGGAAACACGAGCGACCGTAACGGTAGTTCCAACTGGAAATTACTCGCAGCTTGACGGTCAAAGCGAAGGAATGAGCGGAAAAACTTCTTTTTCAGCGCTTATACCGACGGCAACAATGAGAGATCCTCAAATGGAGGCGAAAGACCTTAACTCTTGTTTTTCTGCAGCTATCAACACCGCCGTAAGCCTTGTCAGTGGCAGTGGTGGCAGTGGAGGAGGAGGATGCAGTTTGGATTCTTTGGCTCGCATTGTCGGACAGCAGGTGGCGGGAACAGAGTTTCAGTCCATGATGAATATGGTCGGGCAGGGTTTTTTCGGAGATACCGCTTTTCTTACCAATCCTCAAAGTTATTATCATGATGTAAACAAAGAAATAACCGACAATTTCATTCAGGGGATTACACCGGAAAATATTCCGGGGATGTTGCCTTCTTTTATGAATCAAATAAAGACACAGATCGCCAGTCAACAAAATACCCCATATCAAAATATTCTGAACAAAGGAAAAGCTTTCCCCGGGGGAGATGCCGGTTTGGAAGCATTTAAAAAAGATTGGAATGCTTGTCCCGCAGCTAATGCTTGGGATTGTTTCGATGCCCTTCAAGACCCACTCAATGATCCGTTTGTAGCCCAAGGTATTATTGAAGAAAATCTTGCTCAAACACAAAAAGAAGGTCTTAATCAGTCTTCATCGGAGGTTGCTCAAGGAAACGGATTTTTATCACTAAAAACAGATTGCCCGACAAACACAAAAAATGGTCTTACAACCGAGAATCACTGGGTTGGTTGCAATGTAGCAACTCCGGGAACCACCTTAAAAGATCAAATGAATACTTATTTATCTTCATCTCTGCAGCAACTCAATAACTCAAATGAATTAGACGAAGCGATTATAGCAACCGCCGGAGGGCTTTTTGATGCCGTAACTTCGTGGCTTGGAGACAAGAGTCTTATCAGAGCAGTAAAACCACGGGTAACAACAAGCGGTATTTCCACAGATATCAGCTGCGGTATAACAAAAAATACCTGCAAAGGTTATATAAATGGCAAAACGGTAATATCTTCAAATGCTACGATCTCAGCCAACGGCTATGCATGGAATTGCGGCAGTGATATATCCTGCCAAATGCCTTTTTCATTAAGTTCCATTGGAACATGCGGATCTTTCCAAAACTCTTGCGCGACAGGAAGAGTGGAAGACATTGCCGATAACGACACTAATTTCAAATGGAATTGCCTCGGTTCAGATAGCGAGACAACGTTTGATGATGCGGTAAAAGATAGCACGAGTGATCGAAGCTGTTCTGCTTCAAAGGGAGTCGTCGGCGCATGTGGAACAACAAGAAATGCTTGTTTGAATAATAGCAGAGCGGAAAATATAAAATTATCAGACGATGGGTCATCATGGATCTGGGACTGCATGGGTTCTGATGAGACAAAGAATACCGACGACGCCCTCGGATGTTCCTCTCTTACTCAAACATCATGCGGTGCGACTTATAATACTTGCATAAACGGAAGCGGGAGTAACTCTTTATTTATGGATCGTGGTGAAACTATTCACTGGACTTGTACGAATACAACCGGTACTCCTCGCCCGATAATCTGTCCCATACCATAAAAACAATCAATGTCTTTCACGGCAAAAAAACTTATTTCTTCTTTGTTTCTGACGATCTCCCTCTCGTCCGCTCTTTTTCTTTTGCCGAATGAATCAAGAGCGGATAATGGATCACCGACAGTTACCCTGACGGATCCGGTTTTTGGGTGTACTTGGGGGGGGGAGGGTATTCTAAATTGTCTCTTGAAAATAGAATACAACACAATCGTCGGTGCCGGACGATGGGTTTGGAAAACTGCATCACTTATTTTTGACACGCTCTGGGCCTTCGGATTAAGCAGTGAAACCTACAAACAAGATGATTTTATCGGCGCCGGCTGGATCGTGTGTCGCGACATTTCAAACACTTTCTTTATCTTCATTCTTCTCTATATCGCCATAACCACCATTCTCCAGATGGGAGACAACAAAAAACTTCTCTCTACGCTGATTATCGTCGCCCTCTTGATGAATTTCAGTCTCTATATTACGAGATTTGTGGTAGATGTCGGTAATATGTTTGCCATTGAATTTTACTCGGCATTTCCCGTTAATAACGATCCGGTGGTTAAAAACATACCGGGAATAGAACAGCATAGTATTTCTACCGGATTTTCAAATGCACTGATATTGCCGCTTATTGGTATAGCTAATGATGTGAACAATAAGAATGAGGGATTCGCGGCAAAAGCGACGGTAATTCTTTTTGTCGGTCTTGAGTTTCTTATTGTGGCATTCGTCTGGCTTATTTCCTCTTTTTTGCTTGTCGGGAGAATAGCGACCCTTTGGATGGTGATGATCCTCTCACCACTCGCCTTTTTTTCACTGGCAATTCCGCCGGTTGCCGGTGTAAACATTTGGGGAAAATGGAAAGAGGAGCTTGTAAAAGCTACCTTTTTCCCTGCTGTTTTTCTCTTCTTCATGTATTTCGCCGCACGATTGGCGCAGAGTACCGGTTTCATAACAAAAACATTTGGACAAGGCACCGACACATCAATCACGGCATTCATTCCTCTCTTCATTCAATTTGCCGTCATTATCGCCTTCATCATGTTCGGATTAAAAACCGCAACGAGTATGTCCGGCAAAGCCGGCCAAATGGCGGCAAATTATGGAAAATTAGGAACAGGACTTGCCGGCAGTGCAGCACTAGGCGCAGTAGCGTGGGGAAGCAGACAGAGTCTCGGCAGAATGGCTGATTGGGCGAGGAGAGACAGGGAGGCCGGTGGTTTAGGTTTAGGAAGGAGCCTGACAACATCAAAAGTGGGCCGTGTTGCTTTGGAGTATGGTCTTAACCCGATAGCGACGGGAAATCTTGATGCACGGTCTGTCGTTGGATCAAAAGTTAGTGGCATAGATTTCGGAAGAGCTGGCGGTAAGGGTGGATTTGTCGGAGGAAAGGGCGGAATCCTCGGTCTGATGCAAACATCAGAACAAGACAAAGACAAGAGGAATAAAGGTCTGTTTGATTCGCTAAAAAATGATCCTGAAGCTCAGATGAAACTTCTCGCAAGTCTTTCTGAGGAAAAAGCGACTCGTGTATGGAAAGGACTTAGTCTTGACCAGCGACAAAGCTATATTGTTTCAGACTTTGCAAAAAACAAGGTCTATAAAGAAAGATTAGAAGCGATGAATAAAAATATTACCGTTGGTGGTTTCGATACCGAGGAATTAAAGGCTGAATTTGATCTCTGGAAAGACGAGCCGGAAAAGCAGGCTGCGAAGTTAGAGGAATTATACACAAGCGGAAAACAAAACCAAATCGCACCACTCATTGAGAAATTAACAGTGAAAGAAAGATTCAACGCCGAGAAAAAGACAACGGGAGAAACGCAGGAATACCTGAAAAAAATAAACGCGGAACGAATGGAAAGAATCGCAAAACTCAAACCAAAGCAAAAAGAAACAGAAGAGAAAGAATGGAAAGACTTGGAAGCAATGAACGATTTCAATATAAGCCTTGAGAATTACAGAAAAGAAGAGGATATGGAAAAGAAAGAACAATTATCCGAAAAAGTAAAAGAAAATCTTGGAAAATTAAGAGATGAGCAAGCAACAACCATTAAATTCAAAGATATAATAGAAGTGCCCGTACTGCAAAAAATGTCCGAAGAAAAACTCAAAGCGATTAAGAAAAAAAGCGGCAGTAAATTCACATGGGATGAAATGGATAAGCTTAATGAATTAATTAAAACAAAAAGTGAATCGGAAGTCGTCAGGGACACAGCAGACCTTAGCCCAACCGAACAAGCGAAAGCAAAAAAAACAGCTGAAGCGAAAGCGAAAGCGAAAAAAAAAGAAACCAACACTGAAATATACATACCGACAAGTAATCTAAGTGATGAAATAAGTTCAGCAAGGGCATCTCAAAATCAACCTCCCCCATAGATAAATAAAAATATAAAATGGAATACACCAGACCGCAAATTGATGAAATATTTGAAAAACTTCCCAATGATATACAGGAGGTGCTGGATTCTTATGAAACAATATTATTCCTTAAACAAATAGAAAAAAAGTATAATTTAGGGCGAGAACAAACAAAAGAACTCTCCGCGGAAATCGGGACACTTATGCTTGGAGCCACTTCTCCTCAACACTTCATCCCCAATATTAAAGAATCTATGGAGATATCCGAAGATATGGCAAAAGCCATCGCCTCAGAAATAAATGAAAAGATATTCCGTCCCATCAAAGAATCATTAAAAGACCTCCACTCTCTCAACAAAAAAGAGGAACCGATACAAATCAACACCCCTTCAACAGCCTTTGCCGGTACACAAAAACAAACCGAGATACCAAAAGATGAAAAGAATGTAACAAATATAGATCCTTATAGGGAAGCCATCTAATCTCATAATTCCATTAAAATGCCTTATTCAAAAGAACAAATAGATGCTCTGTTTTCCGAACTTCCAGCCGATGTAAAAGAAGCGATCACCTCCGTTGATACTATGGATATCATCAACGAACTAAAAGAAAAATACAAACTTCATATTGATCAGATAGGCCAGCTTTCAGCGCAGATCACTCTTGTTATGGCGGGAGCCGCTTCTCCACAGCGTTTCGTGTCAGATATTGAAAGTTCCATGCGCATACCGAAAAAAATAGCGGAAGCGATCACTTCCGAAGTAAATGAGAAGATATTCAGAACTATCCGCAGTACTCTAAAAAAAATCCAAACAGAAACCGTTACCCATAAAAAAGACGACAAAAAGACTGTTCCTCAAAAACCAAAAATAATAACAGACCCATATAGAGAACCAATATAGGCACAAAAAAAAGGAGGAACATTGTTCCTCCTTTGTGTTTTTACAGGTAGAATAGTTGCGGTAAAAACAAGGCTATCGCTATTATGAGAACCATATTTGCCGGTACTTGAGAAAAAATATGATTTTTTCTATTGATAATTCTTGCGACTGTATACAAAGTACCAAACACAATGACAATCCATTTCCACGACACAAAAGGATCAGGAGGAAAAGGGATTCTGAAATTACCAATAAATTGGATAATGACGATATGTGTCTCGTTGTAGGGAATAAACCAAAAGCAAAATATACTCATTACCGTAAAGACCACTCCAAACACTAATCCAAAAGTAATAACAAACGGGTTTACAGAAAGCAACATCAAATAAATAAAGATAGCAAAAAGAACCGCGTAAAAGATGCCAGAGATTGGAAGATAGAATAAACCGCCGGATGTCTCAATTATTCCACGATAACAAGGTCCTCCGGTAAAAAAGTGCTGTGTTTGTATAACACCCCAGAGTATATACCCAAGCAATACAGTGATATATGTTTTCCAGTCCGTCCAAAAGGTTACTTTTTTAGGTACAGAAGAAGTTTTTACATCTTTTTGCTCAATATTCTTTTTAATACCTATTGCTTTATTTTTGTTTGACACCCTAAAAACAAGGATAATTAGAAGAATAAGAGCTGAAACGATCGCCGTTTCAATCAAAAAAACAGAAAGTATCGTCATTATGTATTACCTCCTCTCTTTTGGTTTTTTTCTTTTTTTGGTGTTGATTCTGTTTCAATAACAGAACCGTCTTTTTTCTTCTCGTTCAGTTCTTTACGAATTTCTTCCAGTTTTGCGAAAATAATCGGGTCAAGTTCTTTACTTCCCCCGCGGTTATCTCCAAAAAAGTAAGTGGCTCCGCCTGATTTTGCGGTATTTACCCACGCATCGTATCGGGCAAGCAATTCACCTATTTCTCCACCGGTTTTAAAGGCGATGATACGGTTTATGATAGCCTGAGCTTCACCCTCAGACTCATTGATGTGTTTCTGTTTTGCGCCTTCAGACTCATTGATGATCTTCTGTCTTGTTCCTTCTGATGCTGTTATTGCCGCTTTTTTTGCTTGCTCGGCTCGCCATGGTTCAGTCTGAGAAGAACGTTCTTTTTCATCAAGTTGTGGATCACGATCAGTAATATCGGCTTCAATAATATCCATACCGATCCCTTTTTTCTCATTACCAACAACCTTATCGTCAGGGGGGAAAAGAGATTTATTGAGATCTCTTTTTAAGAACTCTGCCATCTCATACCTGTTTTCATCATCGGAAGTTGAAAGCTGTGCCAGCGTTTTTGATTTACAGAATGCATCCAGTAAGGTATTTGTTTTATTACTGATTGAATTATCCCAACGATCTTGGTTATAGGTTGCCAAGTATGGATTAACGCATTTTACCAAAAGGTTTCCTTGAAAACCTATTTTCAGGTAATCTTTAGTGTCGGTAGATGGTACTTTAAAATACCAAAAAAAACCTTTTACCCGTAAATGATCAGTCCAGTCTTCAACATCCTCAAGAAGAGGAAGTCCTCTTTTATCAAGAATAACCTTTCCATTCTCTTTCTTTTGGCGTATGCGTTGATTTTTATCAACACGAACCCCCTGAAAAGGCCATATCCCTACAAATACCGCACCGTGAGTTTTATAAACCCAGTAAATCCACCAACTGAGGGGACTCCATGAATTAAAAGGGGGGATTGGTCCGGTCGCTTCTCCTTGATTAGCAGGAACAACCCACCAATAATCCGCATTTTCAGGGCTTCCTTCTTTTAAAAACTTCCTTTCAGAATCGTTCATTATTGCGCGAATGAATCTTTTTCCTCGCACGATAATTTTAACCTGACCAGGTTCAATAAAAGTAAAGAAGTGCATTTTATTCGGCAGAATGGGCTCATCTTTAGGGTTATTCACCAGTAGTCTAATGAATAATGGTGAAAATAACCCAAAAAGGAAGAGTAAAAATGCAAAAAACAAAAAAGTCAATCCTGTTCCGATGAGAACAACACGAAACAATTCACTTATCACTGGCCCGATAATGAGAGCTACTGAAAGAAGCGCTCCTAAAATAATCATTACTATTTCCATCGTTTCTCCTTAATATTTGTCAAAAAACAAGTTTAAATATAGATTTAATTCCTTTGTTATTATACATGAAATTATAAAAAAGTCAACAAAAACGTGATACGCATTTAA
>Ga0163199_1002641_pt1 | contig 10919 bp, 7 predicted proteins | sample PL_2010_150m_FD_113537 | JGI IMG/M metagenome (GOLD analysis project Ga0163199, IMG submission 113537) | Freshwater microbial communities from Powell Lake, British Columbia, Canada to study Microbial Dark Matter (Phase II) - PL_2010_150m | ecosystem: Environmental > Aquatic > Freshwater > Lake ...
ATCTTGATCGTACTCATCCCCGAAAACGCCAAGCCCTGCCCGGCTTCAATTGGCTTTTGATTATGCATGATGGCGCGCAACATCTCATTCGTTTTGAGATCATAAATGAAAACATCCGCCGTGCCGCTAAACTGATAGAGGCGGATAGTCGTGCGTAAGAGATCGCCCAACGTTTCAAACGTCGGGGGCGCCGCCGTGACCTCTTTAACCGTTAGATTCACTTGTCGCTTGGTCGGCGAGCGCAGCGCGGCGTTGATTTCCTTCACGGCGGCAACTTTGTCGAGCGAATAGCCGGGACCACCGAGAATGAATCCTAATGTAGAGAGGTCGGCTTTGGCAGGGAGACTCAAGCGATCATAACGCAAAGCAACGTCGGCAATAAATGAGTCGAGAAGTTGTTGATCCAGAGTCGCTTGCAAGGGGATTGAATCAGAGACGGCTGGCGCGGTGTTCCAAAGGTAGTTCCAGAGATCGGTCATCAGGCCGAAGCTCTGCGACTGCGGCGTTTGCGCCAGCATCGCTTTCGTATCCGGTTGAAACTTGACTTGAGCCGGATCGAGTTGAAAGGTGGACTGGCGATATTCTAAAATGATCGGTGAAGAGTAAACTTGATTCAGTCGCTTCTCGGCTTCGGCGTAACTCAAACCGCCTAGCGGCACGCCCGCCACCGTCAACCCTTTGGGCAGCGACTCCAAACTTTGGGCGAAACCAAAAATAGTGAGGGCAATTGAGATCAGGGTCAAGACGATAGCAATGCTAGAGATAGCGAACCACAAACGATGCTGACCCAAAATAGAAAAATTAAAGTTGAATGAGGAACGGCGCGGCGGCGCGGGACTCTTGTGTTGAGATAAACGGCGATCCATTCGCATGAGGCAAAGTATAAACGATCCCATTCAATTCTTTACCTATCTCTTACGCCTCGCTCATCTTCCCTACTTTGCGTGAGTGGCGATAGATAGTAAAATCAGGCAGACTCTTTAGGTCTGTCTCTATGCCCACAATTCTCAGCGCCGCCAGCATTACACATCCCGGTCAAGTGCGTCAGTCTAACGAAGATTCGATCTTCACTTTCCTCCGTCCGCCCGAACAGGGAAACCCGTTGGGTCTACTGATCGTCGCCGATGGCATGGGCGGACACTTGGCGGGCGAGGTCGCCAGCCAGTTAGCTGTCGAAACGATCCACAAAGAGATGCAGCCTCTTTTTGTGGCGAGTAGTGATAGCTTTGCCACAAGACCGTTGACGATCCTCGAAGAACATGTGCGGGCGGCAATTGAAAAAGCAAACTCGATCATCCACCAGTATTCACTACAACACCCGGACGAGGCTGGCAACTTGGGCAGCACGGTCACCTGCGCCATTGTTCGCGGCGAAACGGCAATTGTCGCCAACGTCGGCGACAGTCGTGTATATCACTTGCATCAAAACGAATTGACTCAAATCACCGAAGATCATTCTTACGTAGCACGATTGATTAAAGAAGGTCAACTGGAACCCGAAGCGATCTACACCCACCCTCACCGCAGCGTGATCATCCGCGCTCTGGGTCACGAACCAAGCGTCGAGGTGGATGTGTGGACGCTGGAATTTGCCATCGGTGATCGTCTGCTATTATGCAGTGATGGTTTGTGGGAGATGGTGCGCGATGATCAGATCAAACAACGGCTGACCCATTCTCCTCAACTGCAAGTGGCGGCGCAGGCGTTGATCGACGATGCCAACAACAGCGGCGGCGTAGATAACGTCAGTGTAATTGTGGCGGAGTTGGTAAGCAAAGATAATGAACAATGAAACAATGAGACAATGAGACAATGAAACAATGAAACAATGAACAATGAACAATGAACAATGAAACAATGAGTAGTGAATAGTGAAGATTGATCACTGATTACTGATCACCGATTACTGATTACTAATTACTGAATCGAGACAGATGACATCTTTAGACAAAGTTGGTCGTTACGAAATTAAAGGCGAATTAGGTCGCGGCGGCATGGCAACCGTTTATCGCGGTTACGATCCGATGTTCGAGCGCGAGGTAGCGGTCAAGTTAATGCCGCGCGAATTTTTGCACGACCCGCAATTCCGAATCCGCTTTGAGCGTGAAGCGAAGACGATTGCCTTGCTGGAACATCCGGCGATCCTTCCGGTCTACGACGTGGGTGAACATGAAGGGCAGCCGTTCTTCGTGATGAAACTCATGAGCGGCAAATCACTCGCCGATAAGTTAAAGGAGGGTCCGATCTCTCTTGAAGAAACGGCAGCCATCATGAAGCGCATCACCGCTGCCCTCGACGAAGCGCACGCCAAAGGCATTGTCCACCGCGATCTTAAACCGGGCAACATCCTCTTCGATGTGCGCGGCGACGCCTACGTCTCCGATTTCGGCATCGCCAAAGTGATGCAAGGCACACAAAGCAACATGACCGGCAGCGGCATCATCGGCACGCCGTCGTATATGAGTCCTGAACAGGCGCGCGGCGAGAAAGACATTGACGGGCGCAGTGATGTCTACGCGCTTGGCACGATTTTGTTTGAGATGCTCAGCGGCTCTCTACCCTTTGAAGCCGACACGCCGATTGGCGTGGCGATGAAACACATCACCGAACCCGTGCCGCGCATCTTAGATAAGAATCCCGATCTGCCCGAAAGCGTTCAAGAAGTGATCGCGCGAGCGATGGCGAAAGATCGCGACGAGAGATACGCCATGCCGAGCCAAATGGGAATCGCTTTGGAAGCCGTCGTGCGCGGCGAAAGCCTTCCACAATTTGATCCGTCAACTGCCGCTGGGCAGCCTGATGGTCGAACTATCGCCCGACAACCGAAGACCCGCTTGAGCGGTGGATCGCCAACCATCGCCGCCAAAGCCGGTGAGACCGTCGCCGGGCGCGGCACAACAGGAACCGGAAGCGGTGGCGTCAATCTAGGTTTAGTTCTTGTCCTCATCGGAGTTCCGGCGATTCTTGTTTTCATCATCGGCGCGATTTTAGTTGGCAGCAGCATGATAGGTGGCGGCAACACTTCGCAAACGGCAACCGCCGCGTTTGTCCTTAATCAGACTCGAACGGCGAATGAAAAACTAACGGCTGTTGCCCAACTTCAATCACAGATCACTGCCACGGCAATTGCCACACAACAGGCGCAACTCTCTTCGACGCAACAGGCGCTCGCCGCCACCGGCACGGCGCAAGCAGGAGCGGCACAAGGCACGGCGCAAGCGCAAAAGAATGCGACGGCAACCGCGCAGAGTCAAGCCACCACATCGTTTGCGGCAACGGCAACGACGCAAGCGGGAGCGAACAACCCAAAGGTCGCTTTCGTCAACGCTAGCGATCTGTGGGTGGTGGACGTGGATGGATCGAATCTTAAACAACTGACCAAAGACGGCGCGCAAAAGATTCAAGTGCGCTGGTTGTCCGATGGTCGCACCATCACCTTCATCTCCGGTAAGTGCGTGCGCTCCGCCGATTATTTTACGGGTCAAGTAAAAGATTTAGTGTGTTTCAGTTTCGCCGAACTGGTGGAGGGCTTTGAAGTCTCACCCGATGGTCGTTACTTCGGCGTCGCAGTAGATCGCATTCTCTACATCGGCGATTACGATCCGCCGCGCTTGGCGCAAGCAACATCACGACTCAAGATCGAACAGATGGCGGCCTGTTTGAAATTCGACAATAGTCCGGTGAAGCAAATACGCTGGGGACGCGAGAACAAACAAATAGCGTTGCTGGCGCTCGCGCCATTGGCTGGCAAGCAAGCCGACTACGTTATGTTGTTCAACTTAAATTGTGGTCAACCACTTAATCAACTCAAAGACTCTTTCCCCGGCACACGCTTCACCCTGCCCGGTTTCGATCAACTGCCTCAACTGTCCAGCTATAGTTGGGATAGCGATTCGTATTTTGCTCTCAACACTAACGTGCGCAATGACGGCTACGGCGACTTGTATCTCTATAACGCCAGCACCTTCCGTCCACCCACTAAAATCAACCCGCTCGATGTATGCTGTTATCGGGATACGGCATGGAACAATGATGGCAAGGCAATGACCTTTGCCTTCCAAGACATCCGTGATGGAGCGCAGAGCCGCGCCCAAATTTTTTACATTCAATTTGCCAGTCTCGGTACGGGGGCGGCCTACAAACCTATTCCGCTGCCCGGCACTTTTTTCGCGGCGGCGAGCGAGAAGCCGTTTCCGGCGATCTCGCCGACGAGATAAAATAAACCGCCCGAAGAAAATTTTCGGGCGGTTGTCTTCGTAATATGCAATAATCTTTCGCAAATAAAATGTCGTCAATGTTAATTTCCCCTGGGTTATTTGATCACGTCCCATCTTTTAAACAGTTGCCAGCGACACCCAAAATGCCATCGGTGCAGTTTCTTGGCAACAAAGAGCGATTATTAGATTGGATATTTACATATGCTCCAAAGTCAACGCCCAATAAGCCAATTTCTTTTTTAGACGCCTTTTCAGGATCAGGGATTGTGGCATATGAAGCGAAACGACGTGGCTTTAGAGTCACAGCAAATGATTTACTGCAATGCTGTTGGCATATTACACGAGGGCTGGTTGAGAATAGTAGTGAGACTCTATCAAACCAAGATGTGGAACGGCTCTTCTCACCCAACCCCAATGCCAATGACTTAATGCAACGATTGTTCACCGGAAATTTTTTCGAACCCGAACAAGCACTCGTATTAGACACCTTCCGCGCCAACGCCGAACAACTACCTGAAGCAAAACGCTCGCTTGCTTTTGCGATTATGAGTCGCGCCCTCACTCGTAAAGTGATCATGGGACATTTCGCGCATTTGCAAGCGATACCATATGCCAATACCCCGATCCGCGTTAAACGCAATCCAAGCATTGCTAAGCCCATCCGCCAATTATTTCTTGATCTATTGCCGGACTTCAATCAGGCAGTCTTCAGCAACAACCTCTCTCATCGCAGCTTCAACACCAATATCCTTGATCTATTAAATGACGACTCAAATTACGATGTTGCCTACTTCGATCCTCCTTATTGCATGAGTCACAGCGACTACCAAGCGTTCTATCATTTGCTCGAAACCTTTTCACGTTATTGGACGGATAAAGAATTTATCGGTGGCACGAACCGTTACTCTCCTCCCCTCGATTCGAGCTTCGATAAAAAGACAACAGCGACCCAAGCATTCAACCAGCTCTTTGAACTGGCGCAGAATATCCCGCTTTGGTTAATCTCCTACAATGATCGCAGTTACCCGAGCGTAGAAACTTTTGAAACCCTCTTACGCGCGACGGGTCGAAATGTCTCAACCTATCGCTATCGCTACCCCAACAGTCGGGGGGGCAAAGGTTCGGTGAAAGGTTCGCACGAAATATTGTTTGTGGCGAAAAAGGAATATAGTAAAAAATTGAGTAACTACTCCGTCATTGCGAGAAGCGTTCTTTGCGACGAAGCAATCTCAAGGCGTGACCGAGATTGCTTCGCAAAGAACGCTCGCAATGACGAATCGGCTGAGCAGTCACAAAATTGATCTGATTAAACATGTTCAACAAAGTTGGACGCTACGAAATTAAAGGTGAGTTAGGTCGCGGCGGCATGGCGACCGTCTATCGCGGTTATGATCCGATGTTCGAGCGCGAAGTGGCGGTCAAGATCATGCCGCGCGAATTTTTAAAAGACTCGGCGTTCCGCGCCCGCTTTGAACGCGAAGCCAAAACCATCGCCCTGCTCGAACACCCCGCCATCCTTCCCGTCTACGACTTCGGCGAAGAAGACCAACAACCTTACTTCATCATGCGCATGATGACAGGCGGCACGCTCGCCGAGCGGCTCAAACACGGCGCGCTCTCGCTCGAAGAAATTGTGCGCATTATGAATCGCCTCGCGCCCGCGCTCGATCTGGCGCACTCCAAAGGCATCGTCCACCGCGATCTTAAACCGGCAAACATTCTCTTCGACATTGAAGGCAACCCCTACATCGCCGATTTCGGCATCGCCAAGATGCTGCAACAAGCGAGCAGCATCACCGGCAGTGGACTCATCGGCACGCCGTCTTATATGAGTCCCGAACAAGCGCGCGGCGAGACCGATATTGACTCGCGCAGCGACATCTACTCGCTCGGCGTGATTCTGTACGAGATGCTCAGTGGTCAACAACCGTTTCAAGCCGATACGCCCATCGCCGTCGTGATGCAGCACCTCACCTCGCCGGTGCCGCGCATTATAGAAATGGATCCCCAACTGCCGATAAGCTGTCAGCAGATTCTCGATGCGGCAATGGCGAAGGAACGCGAAGAACGTTTCGCCAACGCCATACAGATCGCCCAAAGTCTCGAAGCGATCTCACGCAACGAACCTCTGCCGCAGTTCGCATTAAGCACCGACGCCACGCGCCCGCGTCAGCCGCTCGACGACGACGCAAGCAAAAAGCAACAGGAACAAGAAGCGGCATCACCGAAGATCACTTCGCTCACCAGTTTCAAATGTCCGCAGTGCGGCGCGCCCATCGAGATACCGTCCGGAGTCAGTTCGACCAAATGCGGTTATTGCGGCGCGTCCATCATCATCCCCAAAGAATTGCGCGCCAAGATCGAAGCAACAGAAAGAAAAAAGATTCGCAAGACGGATGAGCCAAAAGTGGAGATTGAGATTCCGCTTGTGACGCCGCCACCGCCGCCCGCCCTGCCCACTTACCCCAAGCCGCTCGTCGGCGCGGAAGCGACGGCGACGATAACAGTTTTCATCATGTCGTGCATCGCCTTAACCGCTTTCGCCGCCATCGTTGCCACAACGGATCTCAAACGATTGAGGGACAATATCACCGATCGAATCACGGCGACTCCTTTTTTTGTGATCAGTGACGCCGCCACGCCAGCGGCGGCATCCACCCCATCGTCAACCGCCCGCGCCACAACTGCCTCATCCGATGCGGCGTTGATCGTCAATGGCGACACCATCTTTCAAGACCCGCAAGCGTTAAGCATTGACGCCAATAATAATTTTTATATCTCCGATGGCAAGGCGGTTCGCATTTTCAAATTTGATTCGAGCGGCAAGCTGGTGCATCAGTGGGCGGTGGACACCAAGAGCGCCTACGGTTCGCGCAGTCTGGTGGCAGATCGATTCGGCAATTTATACGTGGTGCAGGATGGCGTGATCTTAAAATACAACGCCATTAGCGGCGCGCTACAAAGCAAGATCACCGACAGCAACGGCGCCGGCTTTTTAGACATGGCGTCTCTGCCCGACGGCGGTTTTGCTACGACGTGGTATTCCAGCCGCGATGACATCGTGCGTTTTAATGCCAACGCGCAAATGATCTTCCGTATTCAGAAAGCGATCAGTGGTCAAACCGACAAGCCGGAAAAACTTTTACGTATCGCCGTGGATTCGTTGGGCAACATTTACACGGCGGGTGACGATAACGGCGTCATCGTCAAATATTCCAGCGAAGGCAAGTTCTTGATCAAGTTCGGCTCTGCCGGAAGCGGTGCCGGACAATTTCAATCCATCAGTGGCATCGCAGTTGCACCGGATAGAACGCGGGTCTATGTGAGTGATCTCAAAGGCATTCAAGCATTTGATTCCGATGGTCGCTATTTGGGAGTGAGCAAACCCTCCGGCGGTTTCGTGCACGATATTACCTTCAACGATAAAAGTGAACTGTTCGGGTTTATAGGCAACAAGGTGTATAAGTTGACTCTGCCGAAGTGAGGAGATGATTATGGACAAGCAAGAACGCGAAGAAATTAGAGAAATCGTCAAAGAAGAAACGAAACATCTCGCAACTCGTGAAGAATTGCAGAAAGCAATTGCGCCTCTTGCGACGCGTGAGGAAATGCAAAAAGGATTCGATGAGTTGCAAAAGTCGTCGGCGCAAACACAAGCGACCTTAGCGCAAACACAAGCGGCGGTGGTAGAACTGCAAAAGTCATCGGCGCAAACACAAGCGGCTGTGGCGGAACTGCAAAAATCATCGGCGCAAACACAAGCGTCTGTGGCAGAACTGCAAAAATCGTCGGCGCAAACACAAGCGTCTGTGGCAGAACTGCAAAAATCGTCGGCGCAAACACAAGCAACCTTAATAGAATTTCAAGCGTCCTTTGATCGTCACGCCGAATCATTGGCGGGTTATTTCCGCAATATGGATAAACGATTCGCCACGCTAGAAACCCGTGTTGCTAAACTTGAGGAACGGGTGGAGGCGATTGAAAATCGTTTGAACATCATGTCGCGTCAACTGGAGAACCTCAGCGACGCCGTCGCCGAACTGCGTGTCGAAAGAAAGCACGAAATGCTGTATATCACGTCACTCGAGGAAAAGATTCTGGCGGAACGCGTTGACACGCAAAATGAATACCACACGCTTTCTACGAAACTGAATGAACTTGAAGCGCGCATCGCTCAAATAGAGAGCAAGTCGAATAAATAATTGCGTAAATCCAGAAGTTATTTTTAAACGACTCCGTTATGTCCATCCGCACCCTCTCCCACTACAACCTCAACGGCGAAAACGAAGTAGACGCCAACCGCCACGGACGAGTCACGCCGACTCAATTCGATGCGTTTGACGTGGGCAGCAAAGGCATCGTCGGCGTGCGCGGGGTGATCAACATGATCGCCATTGCCTTGTTCTTTTTCGTCTTGCCTGTCGTCTTGTTGTGGCTCTTCCGTGAATCGGTGGGATATGGATTGAGAGTGTATATCGCCATCGTCGGCATCATCACCTATCTGATCGAGATTCCGTTTTTGTGGTTCTACATCCGCAACATGATTATTAATTGGGAATTGAGGAGAGGACGCATCACGCAGGCGCAGGGTGAGATCGTGTGGCGGCGCAACCGTTACGTGGCAGACGCCGAAGGTCGCCGCTTGCAGCCCTTGTTGGGTGATGTCAGTTTGATACCGGGCGAATACCGATTCTATTTTCTTCCAACGTCAGGTCGTTTGTTGTCAGTTGAACGCACCACCAGCAACATTCAACTGCTGCGCGACGCACTGGCGCAGACGAACAACTTCCTCACCAGCGCATTGGAGGCGAATCGTCAAGGTCTCTTGGCGACGAGTCAGATTCTGCGATTGTTGGGGATGATCGCCACGAATCTTTTCTGGTCTATTTTTATTTTGATCATCTTCATCGGGATCGGTTTCGCCGCCTACACCTATTTACCCGTTTTCGGTTTCAGCCGTTGGTATGCGCTAATCGCCTTAGGCATCGGTGGATTAATCGTGTTGGGCTTTCTGACTCAAAGCGTGACGCTGCTGGCGGACCTTGCCAACGGAAAGGCAAGCGTCGCCGACGGCAAGATCGCCAAGACGGTGCAGACCACGCACTCACGCAACGGCACCCGTCACGATTATTTTTACGAAGTGTTGTATGCTCATTTAAAGTTTGAGGTGTCCGAGGCGGCGCACGAAGCGCTGGTGGATGATCTGGAATACCGTTTGTATTACACCCCGCGCACGAAGATCATGGTGGCGATTGAACCAAAATGACATGGGAGACTAACGTGATTGCCAATCAGGCTAGACTACTTAAGTCTATCAGTGGGGAGTTCTTTACTTCCGTTTATCGGATCACGGGTCGCGTCAGCTTTAGCGGGTTGGGTCTGTTCAGTGTGCTGAGCGACTCGACACGCAGCGCCATACTGATCGAAGATGCTTACATCTCACATATCGCTCAGCCGAGCGTGATCATTAGTCATCGCGCCAGCGTCCACGTTCCTAAAACGTCGTTGGACCTGATGGTCTTCGGCAAAAGTGAGAACACCGGGATCGAAGCTATCCGCAGCAACATCGCGCGAGTCACGCGCCACAAGGTCTTTATGGCGACGAACACGTTTGAGATACTTGGACTGCTTGACGCCGCCACGGGCAAGTTCGATCCCGAATTATTTTTGACCAACGTCGTCAGCGCCTTTATCCCGATCATGAACGTCACTTCCAGCGCATACTTTTTGCCGAAGGCAATCTATGCGGGCGAAATTGCTTTCGTCAATCGCACGCACATTAATCTAATCACCGCCGACGATTAACTATTCTGGACTTACGCACCTTAATCACGAATCCCACTTCGCTACGCTTCGGGGACTGCGTGACTCGAATAAACGAATAACACGAATTTTTCTTTTGTTTTATTCGTCAAATTCGGAACATTCGTGACATTCGTGATAAAAATTTCTGTGAACTGCGTAAATCCATTTATTTATGGCTCATATACTTTTCATTGACGACAACCGAGATGTGCAAAAACTGCTGAGCATCGCCATCAAGCGAAAAAAGCAACACGAACTCACGCCTGCCAGCAACGGCGAAGAAGGGATAGCCCTCGCCGCCAATCACAAGTTCGATCTGGTGCTGCTCGACATCATGATGCCCGACATGGACGGCTACGAAGTGGCTCGCCGTTTGCGCGCCGAGCCGCGCACGCAGCACATACCGATCATCATGTTCACCTCACGCGCGCAAACCGCAGACGCCGAAGCCGGGATAGAAGCCGGGGCGAATGCTTATCTGAGCAAATTGGCGGCGGTAGATGATGTCTTGAAAACAATTGATGAGGTGATCGCCGAGTCGCGCAGCAAACAACCCGCCCCAACCCCAACACCCGCCGCGCCGCCGCCGACTCAACCCGCCGCACCCGCTCCCGAATCTGTTGCAACGGCTCCCTTGCCGCCGCCGGGCCGCTCGGTGTGCATCCTCGGCTGCCGCGGCGGAGTCGGCGCCACCATGCTTGCCGTTAATATCGCCGCCGCATTTACACGTCGCTCGCGTCAAGTTTGTTTAATTGATCTGTGGCACGTCAGCGGTCACGCCGCGCCGATGATGCGCTTGCCATCGAAACCCTCGTGGGGCGATCTCAATTCCGATCTTAACCCGAACGCGATTGGGGGGGCGTTGATCAAACATCCGAGCGGGATGCGCGTGTTAGC
>Ga0163199_1002643_pt1 | contig 10918 bp, 10 predicted proteins | sample PL_2010_150m_FD_113537 | JGI IMG/M metagenome (GOLD analysis project Ga0163199, IMG submission 113537) | Freshwater microbial communities from Powell Lake, British Columbia, Canada to study Microbial Dark Matter (Phase II) - PL_2010_150m | ecosystem: Environmental > Aquatic > Freshwater > Lake ...
CCTTGCAATCATCCGGATTTTGCCGGCAACGCGCTCCACAGAGGACTTATTCAGTGGTTCCTTAGTCTGTCTGGACCATAAGTGATTCTAATGGGCACAGCAGCCTTGCTCCTATGCGGGATTGTGCGACACTGGTTTCAGCTTTGGCAAGCACCACAAGCAACGAATACTCCATGTGGAACTTGTTCAGCGGTTCCTTAGCATTCTGCGCTCACTCCTTGGCACCCAGTTGCAGCGCCCGCTGCCGCGATCCCGCCAGCTCTTCTTTTGCTTGTTCCAGACCCAGCCAGCCCTGCAGATTGCTGAGGGCAATGTCGGCCAGTGCCTCTATCCAGTCGTCGCGTTCGTTCAGGCAGGGGATGTAATGAAACTCGTGGCCGCCAGCCTGAACGAAAAGAGCTTTGCCTTCCATGGCGATTTCTTCCAGAGTTTCGAGGCAGTCGGAAACGAATCCGGGGCAGATCACGTCTACGCGGCGAGTGTGCTGTTGGCCGAGCTGCTCCAGCGTCTCCGTGGTGTAAGGGCGCAACCATTCGGTCTTGCCGAAGCGCGACTGGAAACAGATCTGGTATTGGCCGACATTCAGTTCCAGCGCTTCGGCCAGTAATCGCCCGGTTTTCTGGCATTCGCAGTGGTATGGATCACCCTTGTCCAGAGTGAAACGCGGCACGCCATGAAAACTCATCACCAGCTTGTCGGGTCTGCCGCCACTGCCGTCAATGCGCAGCCAGTAATCGCGTACATTTTGCGCCAGTGCGGCAATATAGCCGGGGTGATCGTGATAATGCTTTACTGTGCGGATGGCGGGTGCGTTGCGCATTTTTTCCAGTTCTGCGAAGACGCCATCGAATGCCGAAGCAGTGCTGCTGGCGGCATACTGGGGGTAGAGCGGCAATACCAGTATGCGTTCACAGCCCTTCTGTTGCATGCGCTCCAACACCTCGGCAACCGAAGGATTACCAATGCTCATGGCGTACTCCACCACGGGCGCGGGCTGGATGCGTTCCCCCAGGAAGTCCAGCAACAGCCGGGTCTGGCGTTCGGTATGAACTTTCAATGGCGAGCCTTCCGGCATCCAGATATGCGCATATTTCTTTGCTGATTCTTTGGGGCGGGTATTGAGTATGATGCCGTTCAAAATCGGCCACCACAGCCAGCGTGGCATCTCCACCACTCGCGGGTTGCTAAGGAATTGCTTGAGGTAAGGCCGCAACGCTTCGGCGGTAGGGGCTACGGGGGTGCCAAGGTTGATCAGCAGAATTCCGGTCTGGCTGGGAGTGCCGTGCTGGTAAGCGGGTTCAGGCGACATGTGTCTAGTATCTAGTATTGAGCATTGAGCAGATAGTCTGCGCTATGACGCTTGGCTAACGGAAGTTTAATGCTGCGACAGTGCGCTGGAGAGCAGCCTGGCAGTCACATCCACGATTGGGATGATGCGTTCGTAAGCCATGCGCGTGGGCCCGACCACACCGACGGTGCCGACGATTATTCCATCCACTTCGTAAGGGGCAGTGACCACACTGAATTCATCCAGTGTCACCACGCCCGACTCGCCGCCGATGAAAATCTGCACGCCTTGCGCCTGGCGGCTGAGTTCCAGCAACTGCAGCAACGCGGTTTTGCGCTCGAACAGATCAAACAGTTTTTTCAGGCTGGTCATGTTGCCGGCCAGATCATGCACATCCAGCAGCTTGCGTTCGCCCGCCACTACCACGGCATCGCTGCTTTCCCTGATCGCCTCCCCGCCCACCTCGATGGCTGCGGTCATGAGATCGGTCATGTCGTGGCGCAATTGTTTCAACTCGTTCTGGAGGCGGCTGCGGATTTCATCCAGGTCGCAACCGGCGTAATTCTGGTTGATGAAATTCGCTGCTTCAATCAATTCGGTTGAGCTATAGACTCTGTCGGTGAAAAGTACCCGGTTCTGCACATCGCCTTCAGGCGTGACGATGATCAGCAGAATGCGTTTCTCCGATAACGCCATGAACTCGATATAACGGAATACCGCACCGCTGCTGCGTTTGGGAGTAACCACCACCCCGGCAAAACGTGTCAATTCCGATAACAACTGCGAAGCGGAATTGATCAGCCGTGACGGATTATCCAGATGCAGTTGGTCTTCCAGGTGATGGATTTCGACACTGTCCAGCGGCTTGACCACCAGCAACGTGTCGACGAAAAAACGATAGCCGCGCGGAGTCGGTACGCGCCCGGCAGAAGTATGGGGACTGGTAACAAAGCCCATTTCCTCCAGGTCAGCCATCACGTTGCGGATGGTGGCAGGGCTCAAATCCAGCCCGGAGAATTTGGAAAGCGAGCGGGAACCCACCGGTTGGCCTTCGGTGATATAGCGCTCAACCAGAGTCTTGAGCAGGATTTGGGCGCGTTGGTTAAGCATGCGCTTATTCTACACCAGGGAACCGCTGAACAAGTCTTCCGTCGTGCCCGCGCGGGATTTGTTCAGATGCTCTTTGGGATGCGAGTAAGGCAGAGGCGGGTGTCCAAATTTTCAGAATTCTTTGTCACCCCCAGCCCGATATGGTTTAATCTTGAGAACGTTGTTTTACAACAAAGGGCTGGCTGGCCTGCGGCTCAATAATTATTCATATCCAGCGATGAGTTCTCCATTCAAAACCATAGCCCTGATCGGCAAGCATAAGAATCCGGAAATTGTGGCGCCGCTGCTGCGTCTGGGGCAATATCTGCAAAGCCGCAATCTTGAAGTGCTGCTGGATTGCCTCACCGCCTCCGAAGTGACAGCAACAGCGTATCCCGCCCTTGCGCTGGAGGAGATCGGTGCGCGCGCCGATCTTGCCATTGTCCTGGGTGGTGACGGCACCATGCTCAATATCGCGCGCAAGCTCGCACCGTTCGACGTGCCACTGGTCGGTGTCAATCAGGGGCGGCTTGGTTTTCTCACCGATCTTTCCATCGACACCATGCTGGAAACGGTCGGCGCCATGCTCGATGGCCGCTATGTTACCGAGCGGCGCATGTTGCTGTCTGCCGAGGTCATACGCAGTGAAGCCAGCGTGTTCGGCGCTCTAGCGTTAAACGATGTGGCGGTGAACCGGGGCAGCGGCGGCAGCATGATCGAATTCGAGGTGCATATCAACGGCGAATACGTTTACTCGCTGCGCGCCGATGGTTTGATTGTAGCTACGCCTACTGGTTCCACCGCTTACGCTTTGTCATCGGGCGGACCCATCCTGCACCCCAGCCTTGACTTGATCGCGCTGGTGCCGGTGAGTCCGCATACCCTGAGCAATCGTCCCATTGTCGTAGGGCCTGACGCCATCGTTGAAATCCTGATGCACCGCACTGCGGACGCGCGTGTCCACTCCGACAGTCATTTCCATTTTGACTTGCAGGAGAATGACAAGGTTGTCGTGCGGCGTTCCCCGCACACGGTGAGATTGCTGCATTCCGCCGATCACAGCTATTACCGCATGCTGCGCGAGAAGCTCGGCTGGAGCGGTTTTCCGCAAAAATAGGCGTGAACCTCCCATCATGCTGAGATTCTTGAGCATCCAGGATTTTGTTATCGTTGACCGGGTGGAGCTGGAATTTTCCCCCGGTTTCACCGTGCTCACCGGTGAAACCGGTGCGGGCAAATCCATTCTGATCGACGCGCTGTCACTTGCTTTGGGCGAGCGCGGCGAAGCGGGCCAGATACGCAATGGCTGCGAGCGTGCCGAAATCAGCGCGGAGTTCGACGTGAGCAGATTGTCGGGATTGGCAGACTGGTTGCGCGAAAACGATCTGGAAAACGATGGCGATGACAGCGGCACATGCCTGCTGCGTCGCGTGATAGACGCCAGCGGACGTTCACGCAGTTTTATCAATGGCCGCTCCGCCACCTTGCAGCAGTTGCGTGCGGCGGGGGAGCAACTGATCGATATCCACGGTCAGCATGCGCATCAATCCCTGCTGCGCAACGAAGCGCAGCGTGACCTGCTCGATGCTTTTTCCGGCAGCCGCGAATTGGCGCAGACAGTGGCTGCAGCCTATCGCCGCTGGCAGAGCTTGCAGCAGCGGCGCATGGCCTGGGAGCAGAACGCCGCCGCATTTCTGCAGGAGCGCGAACAACTGCAATGGCAGGTGCGCGAACTTGCCACACTGAACTTTTCACCCGGTGAGTGGCAGACCCTGCAAGCCGATCACAGCCGCTTGTCGCATGCTGCAAGCCTGCTGGAAGCAACGCAGATGGGGCTGGAGATTCTGTCGGAAGGCGAATTGGCCTCGCTGGCACAAATCAATGCGGTCATCGCCCGGCTGCAGGGTTTGCTGGATTACGACAGCAGCCTGAGAACCGTGCTTGATTTGCTGGAATCGGCGCAGATCCAGTTGCAGGAAGCGGTGTACGAACTGGGGCATTATCAGCAGCGCCTCGATCTTGATCCGCAGCGCCTGCAGGAGATGGAGCAGCGCCTGACCGCGATTCACGCCGCCGCCAGAAAATATCGCGTGACCCCCGACGAATTGCCGTATCTGTTGGCGACATCCACTGCGCGGCTGGAAGAGTTGACCCAGTGCGGCGATGGTGGGGCGCTGGCGAAAGAAGAAGCAGCGGCCAGAGAGGAATATCTCAAGCTTGCCAGGAAATTAACCGCAGCCAGAGACAAGGCAGCCAGAACACTGGCGCAGCAGGTCAGCGCCGCGATGCAGACCCTGGCGATGACGGGCGGGGAGTTCGCCGTGGCGTTACTGCCGCTGGCACAAGGTAATGCATACGGCATGGAACAAATCGAGTTTCAGGTTTCCGCGCATCAGGGACTGCCGCTGAGACCTCTGGCAAAAGTTGCTTCTGGCGGCGAGCTGTCGCGTATCAGTCTGGCGATACAGGTCATCACCAGCAAGATCGGCACGGCGCCGACGCTGATATTCGATGAAGTGGATGCCGGCATCGGCGGACGCGTGGCGGAAATTGTCGGCGCCATGCTGAAAAAACTCGGAGAGGAGCGTCAGGTAATGTGCGTCACCCATCTGGCGCAAGTCGCGTCGGCGGCAGATCAGCAATGGCAGGTCGTAAAATCAGCCGATCCGGCCAACGGCGGAAAAATAACCAGCCGTATCACCGTGCTTGATCCGCAGCAACGCATCGAAGAAATTGCCCGCATGCTGGGCGGTGTGAAAATCACCGAGACCACCCGCCAGCATGCCGCCGAAATGTTGCAGACGCAAAGTAAAGGATAGCGGCGCCTTTATCGAAAGCGTTCTGGTATCGGCCGAAGCCCGGCTGGTCGTAGGGTGCAGCGCAGAGTCAAATTCAGCGCCAGCCGTCAGCGTGCTTGGTACACACCCGTTTCCCCCGTCCGGCGCAGCATCTTGTTGACTGCATCGGCGTGCATTTCCTCTTCGGTGATGAGGCTGCGCGCGTATTCTTCCAGCAGCACCGATTTGCCCTGGGCCAGTTCCAGCAGTTGATAATAGACCCTGAGGGCCTCGCTTTCATGCGCCAGGGATTCCTTGAGTATGTCGGCGACATCATGCTGGTGTGTTTCCAGCAGCGATCCGATGGCAAGCGAGGGATGTCCACCCAGCAAAGTAACAAGTTCGCCCGCCTGGTGAGCATGCAGCAATCCTTCCTCGGCCTGTTTCTTGAGCCAGTCCACGATGGGAATGCGGTTGTAGCCGTAGACCATCAATGAGTAATGCGTATAGCGCACTACCCCGGCGAGCTCGAGTTCCATGATCTTGTTCAACAGCGCGGTAGCCTTGCCTTTATCGAAGTCCATGTGCTTCTCCTTTGTAGTTGCGAAAAATACTGGGGCGAAACAGCCATGCGCGGCTCACAGCTCCGCGGCGTGGGCGCCGAGATATTCGGCCACGCCTTCGGGGCTGGCCTTCATGCCGGGTTCCCCAGCTTTCCAGCCGGCTGGACAGACTTCGCCGTGGAATTCGTGGAATTGCAGCGCATCCACCATGCGCAGCATCTCGTCGACATCGCGCCCCAGCGGGAGGTCGTTGATCACCTGGTGGCGCACGATGCCCTGCTTGTCGATCAGGAACGAGGCGCGCAGGGCGACGTGATCCGGATGACTGACACCGTAGGCATGCATCACCTCTCCGCCCACGTCGGCCACCAGGGGGATGCCCACCGGACCGATGCCGCCTTTGTCCACCGGAGTGTTGCGCCAAGCGTAGTGGGTGAACTGGGAATCCACCGACACCCCCACCACTTCCACATTGCGTTTATGGAACTCCTCTACCCGGTGGGAGTGGGCGAGGATTTCCGAGGGGCAGACAAAGGTGAAATCCAGCGGGTAGAAAAACAGCACCGCGTACTTGCCGTGGATCTGGCTATGGAAATTGAAAACCTCATCGAAGCTGCCGTCGGGCAAGACAGCCGGCTTGGTGAAGTCGGGAGCGGGAAGGGTGACGAGTATGGACATTGGTATTCTCCTTTCTGATTGAGTGAGCCGGGTTGGGTTCCGGAAAATCATGCACTGCGCCAGTATTCATTTTTTAGCGGCTAGCCAGTCATACATACAGCGGGATACCCAATATTCATCCTAGTACAATTTCTTTCTACTTTCCTCAAGCTTCTGCATTGCCTGGCTTAGCGTCGCAGAGTGGCAGTGTTTTGGTAGCGTAGGCGATTTGTGTCACCGGCTAAGTACCCGGCAAATAAGCTAGAGCTACCGACGCATCTTTATCACACTGGCGTGTCCCCTACTCATCCAGCGGTGGAACGCTTCTTGCAAATTGAATCAGGCCTCAACCCAGACTTCATTTTTGCCTTGAAATCTTGCCCCAGAATGTCTACGCATAAAGAAGAGGAATATTTTCGCGCAGCCATTGTCCGGCAGTCCTCTTCTCCGCAGATTTTTTCGCGGAGTTTCACTTGTTCCATTACTTTCTTCCATCACGCAACAGGAGAATTCCAGATGAAAACCATTACCATCGAAACACCCCTCGTTTCCGAATGCAGCGTAACTGAGTGCGCATACAACCTCAACAGCGACTGCCACGCTCGGGCCATCACCATTGGCGACGGAGTGCATCCCGGCTGCGACACATTCTTTGTCAATAGGAACCACACCAAAGCTGTCATGCGCATGGCGGGGATTGGCGCATGCAAGGTTGAAACATGCAAGTTCAACGATGACTTTGAATGCATAACCGAGAACATCCGGGTTGGGCGCAGCAAGGGCGAGATCAGCTGCCTGACGTTTGCATCTTGCTGATACCGGTTCCAAGGGGAGGGATTGCAGCGGTACTATCAATAGATTCGCATCCGCCGCACCCATTCGTGTGCTGTGACTTACCGGGGTGTCGGTACACAGTGTTTTGACGGGACAGGAAGTAACGTGCGCCTGCAATGCCGCTTAAAGCAGAAAACCCGGCGTGGAATGAGCCTTCCACCTTTCCCATTTCAGCCCGAGGAACCGCACGACATGCAAACGCCGCCGCTCCACCCAGACTCACAAAGCGATGCGGAGCGACTGCTTGGCACCGTGCGCACCCTTGCCCGCGAACTGCGGCCGAATGTACAGGATGCGGAACATCTGGGTTTGGATCATTCACTGGAGCGCGACTTCGGTCTGGACAGCCTGGCGCGCGTGGAGTTGCTGATCCGCATTGAGCGCGAACTGGGTGCAAAGCTGGGCGAAAAAGCGTTCGTCGATGCCGAGACGCCGCGTGATTTGCTCAGGCAAATAGTAGGCACCATAAGTGCCGAGACGCCTACCCCAGTTGGAATACCGGTGTTTGTGGAAGCAAAGGTCTATCACTCGCCGCAAGCGGCATCCACGCTGATCGAGATACTGGACTGGCATGCCGCGAGGCACGCCGAGCGGGTGCACTTCACGCTTTATGACGAAGAGGAGCGCACCGAGGATATCACTTATCGCATGCTGCAGGAGCAGGCTAAGGCATTAGCTGCAGGCCTGCACCAGCATGGGCTAAGCTCTGGCGACAAGGTGGCCATCATGCTGCCTACCGGGCGCGGATTCTTCGCCGCCTTCTATGGCACGGCTTAATGAACCTGACGTGGCTGCCTGATTCCATGGCGGGAATCATCAATTCTGTTTCAATCAGCGAATTCCGTATATGTAACGTTCGAGCTGGTGGATGACGAATTCCCGGTCGGAGATGGCATCCTTGACCAAGTCGCCGATGGAGATAATGCCGATTACCTGATCATTTTCCAGCACCGGCAAATGGCGTACCCGCATCTCGGTAACCAGCGCCATGCAATCTTCGGCGGTGTAGTCGGGACTCACATACGCCACCTGGCTGGTCATGATTTCTTTTACCGGAATGTCTCGCACGGATTTATCCAGCAAATGTGCCTTACGGGAATAATCTCTTTCAGTGATGATGCCGATCAATTTTCCGGCTTCCAGCACCAGCAGCGCGCCGATGTTCTTGGCAGCCATCAATTGCATGGCGTCATACACCGATTTGTCCGGCTCGATGCTCGCTACCTCGTAGCCCTTACCTTGCAGTAATTGTCTTACGGTCTTCATGACATAATTCTCCTAGCCGTCAGTTTTCAGTTTGAAGCTTCCCAGAACTCGTTTATGAGTCAACGTAAGCTTAACACGGCAGGGTAAGAGACTCGGCCAGATTGTCACTGGCGAATTATCTCAATAAAAAAGTAACCGAAGGAGTGTGTTGAGAGAAGAGGATACGTTGCCGCAACCCTTACGGGAAGATGCGTTGCGGGCGGTCTGCGGTGTCAGGATCGGAGCGAAGGGGATCGATCATTCGTGTCCTCGCCTTTCGTGCATCCCATCCCGCAAAGCCGCCGTCGCGCCTCGATTTAATGGTGAGCAACGTTATGAGAAACTACATTTAAGCGATCAGCTCGACCCTGCCGGTATCCAGATGATACAACCCGCCAACGACGCGAATTTTCTTATGGTCGTGATAGTGATCCAGAATGGGCGTTTTAGTCCTGAGTCTTTCAACAGTCATGATGACGTTCCTCTTGGTCACATTGATCAATCGGCCGCTGGAGGTATCGCTGACTGCCCTGACTGCTGGCGCTATCGCACTGGCCAGCAACTGGATATGCCCAGGGAAATCTTTATGATTATCAACGGCATCTATCGCCGCTTTGACCGCACCGCAGCCTTCGTGCCCCAGCACCATGATCAGTGGTGTATTCAATACAGCGACTGAATACTCCAATGTAGCTACATTATCATTCGTCAGGTAATTGCCAGCGCCCCGGGCTACAAACAGATCGCCTTGAGCCTCATCAAAGCAATGCTCAGGGCTGACCCTGGAATCGGAGCAACCCAGAATGGTGGCGTAAGGGTTTTGTCCTTTGACTAAAGCCGCTTGGACATCATGGAAATCCAGTGGCACCGACTTGCCGGTAACATAACGCTCGTTACCCTCCATCAGTCTTTCCAGAGCCTGGTCAGGTGTCAGCACGTTTTCAGGTTTGGGCGGGACTTTGGCATAGGCTGCAGCAGCTTTCTTTTCCTGAGCTATTGCAATGCCCGCGCCGGCAAAACCCAAGCCGATGGCGGAAACAGCAGTCAGCTTGAGAAACGAGCGCTTGCTTGGATCCTGCTTTGAATTCTGCTGATCATTATTTTTTTGGTCACACCGATGGCACATGCTGGAAGTTCCTTTCAGTTCAAATCAGGAAAACGATGAATTGCATCTAATTATTGGTCCATTGATTTAACAGGCTGCGCGCCGCATCGGTGATTTCCGACGCAGTCATTCCTATCGGGCCGCCGTGCGCTTGCAGCAGCGCATCCGCTGCCGCACCGTGCAGATGGACTGCCAGCAGCAACGCGTTCTCCGCACTCAATCCCTGCGCCAGCAAAGCACCGATAATGCCGGACAGCACGTCGCCTGTTCCCGCGCTGCTCAGACCGGGATTGCCGCTGGTGTTGAGGTAGCGCCTGCCATCGGGCAAAGCACAAACGCTGCCGGCGCCTTTCAGTACTGCACCACAGTTGAAACGCTGCGCCAGTCTGGCCGCCGCCGCCATGCGGTCATGCTGTATCGCTGCCGTGTTGGTGTCGAGCAGTCGCGCAGCTTCTGCGGCATGCGGGGTGAGGATGGCAGCAGCCGAGCGTGAGCGCAGCAGGCCGGCAAGCCGGGGGTGGGCGGCGATCAAGTTCAATGCATCGGCGTCCAGCACCAGCGGCAGCGCAGATTCCAGCGCACTGCCCAGCCAGAAATGAGCGTCGGGTTCCATACCCAGACCAGGGCCGATGACCAGGCAACTGAGGTGATCGAGTTTGAACAGCTCGTGTACCGGACGCAGCATCAATTCAGGCTGTGCGGTGTTCACACCCGGCGCGTCAGCAGCCATCAAGCCGAGATAGACGCGCCCTGCACCCAGTTTCAGCGCGGCGGTTCCGGCCAGAAATGCCGCACCCACCATGCCGGTTGCACCGCCGATGATGCCGACGCTGCCGAACATGCCTTTATGACTGTTGGCGGAGCGCGGCGGCGGCAGCAGTTTCTGCGCGTAAGCCTGGTCCAGTTTCCAGGCATGGGGTTCAACCAGGGAAGACGGCTCGAGATCAAGCACGCGCAGCAAAATCTCGCCGCAATAGTCGGGACCATGCCGAGTCAGCAGGCCGGGTTTGAGGCCGATGAACGTGACCGTCACGGCGGCACGAATCGCTGCACCATAAACATTGCCGTTGTCGCTGCCCAGGCCGCTGGGGATGTCGAGCGCGAGCACCGGCAGGTGCAGGCGGTTGACCGCATTGACGAGTTCCAGGTATTTGCCTGCCAGATCGCGTTCGAGACCGATACCGAACAGTCCGTCTATCACTATATCCCAGGTTTTATCTGCGGGGATTCCAGTCAGTATCTCGCCGCCTGCAGCCAGCCAGGCATCCAGCGCCTGGTTGGCATCAGCGGACAGGCGCTCGCGTTCGCCGCTGAATACCAGCGTGACCTTGAACCACCAGGCTTGCAGATGGCGGGCAAC
>Ga0163199_1002645_pt1 | contig 10916 bp, 10 predicted proteins | sample PL_2010_150m_FD_113537 | JGI IMG/M metagenome (GOLD analysis project Ga0163199, IMG submission 113537) | Freshwater microbial communities from Powell Lake, British Columbia, Canada to study Microbial Dark Matter (Phase II) - PL_2010_150m | ecosystem: Environmental > Aquatic > Freshwater > Lake ...
CCTTAAGGGCTGGTTAGGTTAATAATTTGCGTTATCAACCTAAGAGGATATGCCTTTTTTATTCACAAGGCAATATCAAAAGTGCGAAAGATATTTTACATTATGTCATTTTATGCTTTAATCAGCGAGGAAACATTCTCTATATAATGCTCATATATCGATCTAGATTATGCGAAATATTGCCGATAATACCATTATATAGAAAGCATTATATAAGAGAGGAATTGGCCAAATATGCGGATATTCTGACTGATTTAGAGAGGCCTACTACACAGAGAGTAAAACTGATTATTCTACCCACGAGTACAAATAACTAATGCCCTAACCATCGTAAACGTTAGGAGATAAAGCGCCCCGGGGATTGATATCCGTCGGGGCGTTGATGTAACTTATTGTGCTACAATGAGTTAGGAAGCTGGGGTCCCTCTCGTATGAGCCGAGGGGAAACCTCTCTGTTTCCAAATAACGCTTATATATAGGAATTACCTTAATATATGCCCGATACTACAACTTTAGGGAGGTAATTCCTCGCTGATTACTGGTCCCCCTATTGGACGAATTTCGCAACTGGTGTATGACGGATGAAGCGGAGAAACTACTTAATAATCTATTATTCGCCGTATATAGCAGCGATTATTAGGCCTTTAATCGGCATTTCAACCAAGCCTAAAATAGTCCAATAAATGACAACGCCTGTGGCTACTGTCATAAAAGAATAGGTTGAGAACATCCCGGGCAGCATGCCAATGGCCCAAACGCATAATCCGAAAATGAGGCCTTTGGTTAATTTATTTTTCCCGGGAATACCCTTTCTGAGTAACGCATAAACAACTGCGAGAACTACATTGAGCAAGAAACTTCCTATGTAAAATGCTAAACCGGGTGGGCCATCCATCGGCTTCCAAACATTTGTCGGCTCAAGTTTATACACCCAATTAAACAACCAGCCGCAGGTAACGCCTGCAAAAATTGCACCAACTAATGAAGCTACCAGTGCAGCAATAAGTATCTTTCCTTTTTTCACATGCTCCCCTCCGGCTCATTTTATTTATATATTTCTGTCATTAATGATAAAAAAATAAAGGGTCCCTCTCCTATTAGCCGAGGGGAAACCTCTCTTTATTTACAGGTATGTATTATAAGGCTGAATGCAGCAGTTATCAAGAAAATCCGAAACTTGCGTTCAATGCCTGAGAAACAACTGTCCGCAGAAAATCTGAGATTTTTAGGGGGAAGAATTTACAACCAGCTCTTATCTTTCCAGTATTGATACTCTTCAACCCAGCCATCTTTACGCATCTGAATTACCTGCTTAAAATGTTCCCTGCCGGATTCAATTATTTTTATCTGCTCAGGATAAATCTTTTTCTCCTGAATATCCGAGGCCAGCCTGCAGCCTAATTCGTACGCCTCAGCCGTCTTTTCCTCAAGCGCATGTCCAGCGGCAGATACGCCTCCGGAATATTGCGCCCCGCAGGTATGACTATAAAACTTGATATAATCCAAAACCGGTTTATCGTATCCGCTTCCTGAAGAAACTACTCCGGCGATATATTTACCCAGCAGCCGCTTACAGTGGATAAAATGAGCTGCGCGGTCAAAAAGCGCCTTCATCGAAGCGGTAACCTGATTGATATAATTAGGTGTGGCGAAAATTATCCCGTCGGCTTCCAGCATCTTTTGCATGATTGTAGGCACATCGTCTTTTACTGAACAGCGCAGAATCTTCCTATGGCAGGCCTCACAATGCTTGCAGAATCCTATGCGCAAATCATCTAGATGGATTACCTCAATCTCTGCTTTATTCTCTGAAAGCGGCAGCAAGGTCTCTTTCGCCAGCATAAACGTTCTGCTCTTTTCTTTGTGTGGACTTGAAGAAATCAGTAGAATTTTCATATGATTCAAACGCCTCTTAAAACAAAACTCACTGCAATTTTTAGGGGGTAGAAAGCCAAATTTAAAAAAATGGGGCCCCTCTCATGTTTCATAAGGGGAAACCTCTCTGAATTTAACAGGTTAATTATAGGTGAAAAAATTCGATATATCAAGAAAATTCGAGCTTTGGAGAGGTAATTCCTCGCGATGGTGAGCAAATGAGCGAAGCGAATGCGTCGAACCATACCCTTTATACCTGTTGCCTAACCTATTATTTAATGATAGAGTTATACCGTTAAACCTATAAATTAAAGGGAGACTAACATTAAATATAACCACGCCTTATTCCTGAATCCCTATACTGAAAGTAGCGCTAACAGCACAATGATGCTCTTCCCTCCTACGGGGCTTGAATATGTAGCTACGAGCGCAAAGGGGCTGATCAACAAAATCACCCTTATGGATTTAAGGAAAGAACAAGACTTGTATGACACGGAAAAACTCATTGCCTTTATATCCAGCCAGATCGACATTCTCTGCGTCAGTATCGGTTGGGACCGCCAGTTTGACGAAATCTGCCAAATGCTTAACCGCGTGCCGGCTAACATACCACTAGTCGTAGGCGGATATAAGGCTACCGAAAAGGTAGAGGAACTTTTTAAGACATGCCCCACAATTAATATCATTGTCAGGGGCGAGGGCGAAGAAACAATTAAAGATATATTAAAAGGCAATCCGCTCAAAGATATTTTGGGTATATCTTACCGCGAAAATGGCTTAATAAGGCATAACCCTAACCGTCCCCTCCCCGATGTAGATACGTTAGGCGCACCTGACCGTTCCCTGCGACGTAACGAATATTCCTTTGCCTTAAACGGCATAAAAATAGCAGATATAAGTTTTGATTCTGTGTTAAGTGCGCGGGGCTGTCCTTTTAACTGCAAATTCTGCACCTTCAGCTTAAATCCTCTAGGACAAAAAAGGAATTATGCTGCCCGAAGCGTCAATTCCGTAGTTAATGAAATACAAAGTTTAAAAGCGGGAGTAATAATCCTTAGTGATGATGATTTTTTTGCCGACCCTAAGAGGACGGAGAAAATCTGCGATTTAATTATTGAAAGAAAGATCAAAAAACGTTTTATGGCTCAGGCGCGCCTGGATATCGCTAAATACCCTATGCTGCTTGAAAAAATGGTGAAGGCTGGATTTAAGGCGCTCTTTATCGGAATCGAATCCCCTCATGACTGGATATTAAAACAGCTTAACAAAGGCTTTAATCAGGAGGCGATACGAAAATATTTTAAGGTCCTGATAAAATACCCTATTTTTTACAACGGCTACTTTATCTACGGAAATATTGGCGAGACGGAAAAAGAAATGTTGTATATCGGGCAATTTGCCAAGGAGATCGGAGTCGATGTCATTGCTTGCAATAAGCTCAGGATCGAGAAATTCTCTCCCCTAAGAGAACTCGCCGAGAAAACGCCCGGGTATCACGTTACCGAGAGAGGCGAGCTCTATTCCGATACCTACAGCCACGCTGCTTTGAAAAAAATAGGCCGCAGGATCAAATTTACTTTCTATGCTCCTTCCAGGTACGTGAAGATACTCTGGAAGATTGTTTTTGTGGTAAAGTTTTTTACCTTTAAAGAAATACTCTACTTCTTATTCGTAGCACCGCGCATTTACTTAAGCGTGATCGCAAGAGAAATCAGGCGCGGCCGCCTCGGGGATACCCTGAAGCGGACCTTTATCAAAAACGCCTAACCCGAAAAAGTCAGGAATATAGCACGGTTGATACTTAGCGGTCGAGGTTTATTATCTAAGTTTAAGGCGGAAAATTAGATTGGCAAAAGTAGAACGAAATGTGACAAAAACTACTCAAAGATCCAACCGCGTAACAATAGAAAACTTCTCTCTCCGTATATAATGCCCTTCTGAAGCCCAAAAACTCCTCTAATATTGCCGATAATAGCATTATATAGAAAGCATTATATAAGAGAGGAATTGGCCAAATATGCGGATATTCCGACGGATTCAGAGAGGCCTACTACACAGAGAGTGAAACTGATTATTTTACCAACCAGTACAAATAACTAATGCCCTAACTGTCGTAAACGTTAGGAGATAAAGCGCCCCGGGGATTGATATCCCTCGGGGCGTTGATGTAACTTATTGTGCTACAATGAGTTAGGAAGCTGGGGTACCTGACGGGATTCGAACTAATACTTAATCCTGTTCTTATTTATTGCTCTAACCTTAATTAGACTTAACCCTTCTTAACCAGACTTAATCCTTCTATGGATGAGGCGTGATTGTCACAATAACAATCTCTCCCCTTTGCTGACCATAAAAGAAGAATATTCTATATGCAGCAGGCGTATCCTGCTCGGCATAAGCCTCAAAAACTTTCTCCCCACGGGGTCCCTTAAACGAAAAAAACTCATGCGTCTGCAAACTAGGATGGCGTGGGTCTTCTTGTAGAAACTTCAAGGCCTTGGATACCGCCTTAAAGCGCTTCTCAAGATGAGCTGACTCCTTTAGTTCTTTAAGATTAGCTTTTGCGGTTGGCGTAAAACTTAAAAAGAATCTCACAATTTCTCCAAGAAGGATTCCAAATCATTTACGCGCTCGGTTTTGCCTTCCCGTGCTTCTTGGAGGCCCTTGCGAAGTTTTCCAATGACCTCGGGGTTTTGGTATACCCAAGCCTCATTGCTGGGAATAGATACTGACGGCCTTAATAAAATATCCCCATTTCTACCGACAAGAATCTGGTATGCTTCCGCATTCATCCGTTTACCAAGCAACCTAGTAAGCCTGTTACCTAAAGTAATCCTATATTTAGAGTCAAGTGGTTTGGTCTGGTATGGCATGAACTCTTCGTGAATATCAACTGCTTCTTTTTTTGTTTTGCTGCGCGATTTGAGTGTTTTCATGTTTCCTCCTTTTCCATTCAAAGTATACACTATAGTGGGAATATTGTCAAGTGGGAAAATGGGATATTTTCGAGGTAAAATACCTCTCTATTTCCCTTGATATCTCTCAGATTGTATGCGTGCTCTTCTACTTCTATTAGACATCTTCCTTTTTATATATTTTACTTCAAACAAAAAGCCCTCGCAAGTTATTTATATGCGAGGTTTTTTAAAAATAAACTCTCCCAGAGAGATTTCCCTTTTCATGCTTTAGTCCGCGACAGAAGCATTCTCTATTTAATGCTCAGACATTGATCTGAATTATGCATAATTAAGGTAAAGAAACAGGGCGTCTCAGGTTTTTACCTTATTGATCATCTTCTGCCAATTTTCATTTCCGTACTTTCTGAAGGCATCGGGTCCATCAGAAAACAGGTCCCGATTAAACTCTCCGTTATGCGAGGAGAATGATATTACTGGGGTCCCTCTCGTATTTCATGAGGGGAAACCTCTCTGGATTTACAAGTATGTATTATAAGGCTGGATAAAGCGATTATCAAGAAATTTCGGGGATTAGAGAGGTTGTTTCCTCGCGTAATTTGTCCGTTTTATCCAGTCTTTTTTGGTTGGAAATTACATAACCATTTATGAATCAAAGCCTTAAGTTATGTCTACTCCGGAAAAACGGACATATCTTCGTTAATCTACAAATATAGGATTAGTTATAAAGAATGCTTGAGAACGGTTTATGCAGAAACCTTAGTTACATATAGCGTCTGGGTAGGATAAGCGAATTCAATATGTTCTGTTTCAAATCTTTCTTTTATGGCAAAATTAATCTCCTGCTGAATATCCATATATTTGTTGTAGTCGCTTCCTAAAACATAGTATACAATTTCAAAAATTAGGGCAAAATCGCCATAGGAGAAGAAATGCGCCCGGTCAAAAATAGTATCCTTAACATTCCCAATAATATTTTCGATTATTTTAGGGATGGCTTTTACCTGTTCGGATGTAGTCTGATAAGTAACTCCGAGTTTAAATAAAACTCTTCTTTTTTCCATTCTTTTGTAGTTACGGACTCTGGAATTTGTAAGATCGGTATTAGAAAAGATCAATTGTTCTCCGCTAAGGCTACGTATACGAGTGGTTTTTATCCCGATATGCTCAACGGTCCCTAAATGATCTCCGGTTATAATGAAATCTCCGATTTCAAATGGCCTGTCAAATAATATGGCAAAATAACTGAATAAATCTCCTAGAACTGCCTGTGCGGCTAAAGCTACTGCCACGCCTCCAATACCTAAACCAGCAATAACCGCTGATATCTTAAATCCCAGATTATCCAGAAAAAAGACAATCGCTAATCCCCAAATAACTACCTTTATTACTACCAAGATCCCATCCAGACTGCGCTTTAAGGTTTCATTTTTTCCTCTTTTAGACAAATAAACTTCAAATCCATAACTTATCAAAGCTACACCAAAACGTACAGCTGATAAAGTCAAGATGCCTATAGCAGCAATATCGATGATTTTTTTGAATAAAGGGTCTAAAGCTAATACATCTATCGCCAGATAAAAAACGCCAAAATAGGCTACCGGAATCCCTATTCTTCTAATTACCCTTATGATAAAATCATCAAAAGTGGTAGCTGTCTTTTTTGCCCACTTTTTTAAATGCTTGATAAGTATGTACTCAAATATTTTTATAGCCAGCAATCCTGCAAAGAATATTGAGGCAATTATCAGATATTTTAAAACACTATTTCCACAAAACATCAGGTTTGTAAGTTGTTGTATCATTTTTGTCCTATCTTACTCATTAACGCCCTTTATGATATATATTGATAATACCGCGTTTGTATAAATATGTCAATGTGGAGAATTTATTAAAATCCTGAAAGAATCAATTACTTTCTAAAATCTAACCGCAAAAAAGTTTACGCAAGTCTTCTTTAAGCCTATTGCGATCTAGGAATTTATTGGCAATTATATTGGCCTTCCTGGACAATTTGCTTCTTAACGAAGCGTCTTTAATCAGTGACTCGTATTTGGCAGAAAAGTTCTTTTCTTTAACGTTAAAAAACAACGCGGCATCTTTAAATTTTTCGAATACGGGCAGGCTGTTAAGTAGTAGCGCGTTATTACAGAGCGCGCTCTCATGGGTACTCAAAGAAAATGATTCGCTTAACGAGCTGTTAATATAGATACTGCTTAAATAATAATACTGGAATAGCTCGTTTTTTTCCATATACTTTATATAGAAGAATTGCCTGGGGAATTTCCTACATAGTCGCAATAACTTTCCATAAAGGTCATTTTCCAAAGACTTACCTATAAAAATAAGCTTAAGATGCCGGTATTTATCAAAAAGCCCGGGTGCTTCATTAAGTAAAATATGCGCGCCTTTTATTCTTTCCAGCCTACCGACATAAACCGAGACGACATCGCCCTGCCTGATATCAAGCCTATTCTTTATCTCATCAATCCTGCGCTTATCGGATGGATAACTCTCAATCGTATTCTCAATTACTGATACCTTATCGATAAATGAAGGGAAATATCTGCAGAAATTATCATATTCGTATAATGAAGGGCATACTATCCTATCGGACAAGCCGATCATTTTTTCCTGCATTAATAAAAAGTGGTTTAAGGTACGAAACCCTGAATCCTTCTCTCTCCTTAATATGCTATGGAAGTGATATATTATCTTGGGCCTGCGGCCTTTCCGGAATTTAATCCTCTTTAGCTCCCTGGTCCAGTTTACAAAATGATGAATTATAGCTTCGAATTTATTCCAGTCATAATCCTTCAGGAACGTTCCGAGGCTCCGGTAATTCTTTAATGAATCATCGGGCAGCAATAGCTTAACAGGATATTTCCTGGTAAATTCAGAACTAATAAGAACATACACTTCATAACCCAAGTCCAGTAACGCATTCCTGCTGCGCTCAACAATCTGTCCCACTCCTCCGCAATACGCCTTTCCGGTTGGGTATTCAAATGAAATAAATAAGATTTTTCCCATAACAAATATTCTTTAAGAATTAATGACCTGCTGCTAAAATTTTGGGAGCTTTTCTTTGATAAATAAAAGGGAAAAGCTAAATGCAGAATAAAGTTGGCTTACATTAAAACCAAAACCTTTTTTTATTTTAACATCCTTTTTTATAATTGCAAGCTTTTTATTCTGACTCGGAACCCTGATAGCAACAACACAAACCTCTTCTAATCTCCCAGGGAGACCAATAGACAAAAAATCACTGATGGATTTCCCAACTGGGTACCATCCTAACCCATTGTTAAACATATAGATATGATATATTGGGGCCCCCAATAAAAACCCACGAAGGTATACCCTCTTCGAATACAAATCTTGAAAAATAAAGGTGTCTCCGCTCAAGACGGGCAGTAATATTCGACAAGGGGAAAACCTCTCTGTAAACAGCTATTGGAAAATTTGAGAGGTATCCCCGCTAAGGACGCCCAGAAAGAGCTCACCATAAAAACACTCTCTGTAAACAGCTTTTAGTAGATTAGAGAAGTATTTTATCGTTGTCATCACCTCGCTACTTCTAACCAATTCCTATTTAATGACCTCAGAAGAACTCTAAATTATAAAGAATATCGGCGATATTGGCATTAAATAGCCGCCATTAAATAAGAGAGGAATTCGCCTATTTCTGCATTAAAGTGGCTCAATTCAGAGAGGCTTTTTAAACAGCCTGTGGTACAGGAAAATTGGTATGCGACTAATAAACGCAGTGCCCTAACTCCTAGGGACGTCGCCAGATAAAAACGCCTATGATCGATGTTCTGGTCATAGGCGTTAAACTCTCCAATACTACGAGGAGAAGGATATTACTGGGGTCCTTGCCTGGGTGAGAGAACGAACTTTTAGCTTATCGATATGTTTTGATACACGCCAGTTAAGCCAGTATTCCCCACAAGAGCCCCTAAAATATGTCTCATAATGTCTTATATCTATTACATGATCCGCGTATTGTATATGCTTATTATTACCTGCTTAGCTAACGCTAAGCTTGGTACACAGTTGTAATATTTTTGGTAAAGAACAGTATTACTTAGGCAAAACCGTATCTTTGGCTATTTTCAAGAATTCCTCAGCCAGCTTTATCAGCTTTTCGCAGCCTGCCTGCGACCATCTATTGTAATAGTCTGCTTCTTCTCTTAAGTCTTTGGCTTGCTGAAAACCTTCAAGGATATGCACCGGAATAATCTTTGCCTCAACATACAATGTTTTGATAGCGGCGACAAGACAATAATGGCTGTGCTCCCGAAGGTTCTTAACATACAGCAACGACCTGGCACTATGAAACATCGAATAATAGGTTTGGATAGTTGCCCATTTATAATCGGCTTCGCTATGGGTTTTATGCGCGCGGTTTAAGTCCGATTCTGCTGCTTCAATTTCCTTTGCAGCCAGCGCAGGCCCGCGCGAAAATGGCTTAATCTTACCCCGCTTTATACAGTCATCATATTCTATGGTCATTCCTTCTCCTCCCAGAGCACTATCCCCCGTTCCACCTCCTGCATAAAAACCTTCTCGCTTTCTTTAAAGCCGGCGAGCTCAGACGCGGTTTTAATCACACTCTGAATCTTCTGTCTGCTTTTTATAGAGGAAACTGTATCCTTTGTTGCATCAGGATCCTTGGAGAGTATAAAAAGATCGATATCGCTTGAGGGGTCATTCTCCCCGCGGCTGTGGCTGCCGTAGAGTATAATCTTGCGCGAAAAGGATTTAAGTTTTGACACAAGAGGACGCAGCGCCAATACATTTTTTAATATCTTAAACTGCTTTATTGCGTAGTCATCATGGATGATGCTGTAAAAAATAAGCCTGCCCCTTCTTTCCCCTGAGACTAATTTTTGGCGTACAAGTTCTTTTAACGCGAAATATGCCCCAGCCCTGCTGACTAAAGTAGCTTTTTGAATTTCGCTGTTTAAAAATTCCTTGCCCGGATGCTCGGCAAGATACGAAAGCACCTTAAGCGAATTAGTCGCTCCGAATATGTCTATAGTTTTATGATTCCTTTTCTTCATTGCCTGCTCCTGTTTAATGTATTAGACAATTGTTTATTATATTATACGATTGGATTAAGTCAACCCTTTTCTTACATTCTAAGATTTTGGACACAAATCCATTTTATTAGACACTTACATAACCGGATTAGGATTTTAGATATTTTCTAAAGAATCTTTCTAAGTTTCTTCTTTGACATCTTGTCTACTGTTATATGCAGACCTATTGCTTTTTTATCCTGTATGTCTAGTAATACTTCATCGAGGAAGGGCTTGTGTTTTTCATCTATAGCATTATATATTGGCCAAGTATCTATCTCCTTACCTCTTTTATATCGGCCGAAATTAATCTGTATCATTATAACCCTGAGTGCGGCTGCCAGATTACCCCGGGCTGTATCGAACCTGAAGCTGCTCGACGGAAACCTAATAATTTCTTATACTTCTGAATTCAAAACGCTCGCCGAAACAGCGAACGAAGATTTGGGGTCCTTATTATATCCCAATTCGAAAATTTTTTTCAAAATAACGTTCAATTTTTCTCGCCCCGCAGAAAGCGGAGTGCTTAAGGAAACAGCTAAGAATGCACCGCGCCCTGCAAACAAATTTTTTTAGGAAAGAAGCTCGTCCAATAGATCTACGGTGCTCTGCCCCGCTCCGGAATAATAATTAATGTTCCTCCGTGCCCACGGATTGACGCTTCGGAAAGTAAATACTCAATGGAATCCCTAAAAATATGCCAGTATGAATTCTGATATTTCTTGTACCCCTCATCTCCCTTGATGCAGTCAATTATATAATTCCCCATTGCATGTGAAGCAAAAGGGGTAGGCGTTGCTGCAATAAATGTACCTGCGGCAAAACCGGGCTGTATCGAACCTAAAACTTTTTAACAAAACCTTAATAGTTTCCTATACTTCTGCGTTTAAAATTCACGCCGAATCGCACGGCGAAGATATGGGGTCCTTCTTCCCAGATGTTATAACTTTTGCAAAGGATAAATAATTTTTCTCGCCCCGCAGAAAACGTCCACCTCCGGCAGAAAGCCGGTCTTCCTGCAGTAGTAGGACACCCGCCG
>Ga0163199_1002647_pt1 | contig 10913 bp, 13 predicted proteins | sample PL_2010_150m_FD_113537 | JGI IMG/M metagenome (GOLD analysis project Ga0163199, IMG submission 113537) | Freshwater microbial communities from Powell Lake, British Columbia, Canada to study Microbial Dark Matter (Phase II) - PL_2010_150m | ecosystem: Environmental > Aquatic > Freshwater > Lake ...
ACATATGCATTGACATGCTTTGGTCAGGACATCTGTGTTTCATTAAAGGATCGAATTTTCTTCAGTAAGTCGAGGCTTGGCACGTTATTAGTCACCTCACTTGGTGATTATTCAAGGCTTTCAATTCTTAGATACTTGATTCATGCAATCGATCTGCCTCTCTCTGGTCAACTGGTACGCCCTTCCGATTTACCAGGTGGTGATATCTTTACAAAAGGCACCCATATCCTTCCATTGGATAAAGCCGCTGCATATTTTTCAAATCATGATCATGAGTTTTTGATAGCGGGTAAAAGTCTTGGCGGTACGAAACTGGACTATGGGGATATGTCCTTGCGTATTCTCCCTTTTCCAAGAGTGCCCGTAGTGCTGATCATATGGTTAGGTGATGAAGAGTTTCCATCAACGGCGTCTCTTTTGTTTGACTCAAGTTGTGTATCATACCTCCCAACCGATATTATTTGGTCAACTTCCATGATGGCCGTTGAGATGATGCTGATGAATACAAAGGCGTAAAACCGGAAATTCAGCCGACGGGAAGGGTCGCGGCGGCCAAGGATCTTGAGGAAATCAGGGTTTGGTACATCAATCAGCAGGTTCCTGATGTGGGTGAGAGATTGCTGGGAGAAGTGGTGTCCCAACTGGAAAGACTTGCCGAATTTCCCGATAGCGGTCGTATTGTTCCGGAGTTTGGCATCACTCATCTGATGGAAATTACAGAGGCGATAAAGGAGTCGGACATGTTCGAAAAGCACAGCGAAAATGGATACCGTCTCGTCTTAAAGGGAATCGAACTGAAGACGCGGGTGTACGGCGAAAAAACCTTAATGGCGGAATTCCGGTTAAGGAAAGACAGCACCTTACCCCAACACGCCCATCCTCATGAGCAGACAGGGTATCTTGTGAAGGGCCACATTCGTCTTTCGATCGGTACGGAAAAGTGCGACGTGCAGGCCGGTGACACCTGGTGCATCCCGGGTGGCGTTGAACATGGGGCGGAAATCATGGAGGACTCCGTCGTTATTGAAGTGTTCTCGCCTGTTCGGGAGGATTACTTGCCAAAAGAAAAAGAGAATGCCGCATAAAAAAAACGGCGGCTCAACGGACTGGCTCCAGCGCTGGCGGGCTTCCGCCAGCGCTGGAGCCGCGGCGTTGGGCTGCTGTCTTGATGGAGAGCATTGGCGATGAAGATACTGTTGGTAGAACCACCGAAAGCACCTTCGACCATTGGTGGGGAGGACGTGTTCCTCTTCGAACCCCTCGCGTTGGAGTATCTTGCCGCCGGGGTGTCAAAGGAACACGAGGTGAGAATCCTCGATCTACGCCTGGACAAAGACCTACAACGCATCTACACGGACTTCCATCCCGATATCGTCGGGATTACCGCGTATACCTCACATGTGAATGTTGTCAGAAAACTCTTTGCGCAAATAAAGGGATGGGATTCGAGGATTCTTACGGTGGTGGGTGGCCATCATGCGACGGTGATGCCTGAGGATTTCCTTTCTCCCTTTATTGATCTCATCGTCATGGGAGAGGGAGTGTTTGCCTTCAAGGAGATCGTGACGAGGTTTGGAAAAGGAGAGCCGTTCAATGGGATACCAGGAGTAGCCTTCGCGAAGGGGGACAGCTTGATCAGAACGGATTCGCAGGCTGCGGTTGACCTCGACGTCTTTCCCTTTCCCGACAGGAGACTGACAGCAAAGTATCGGAAACACTACTACTCGGAATGGATGAAACCCCTGGCCTCGATCCGAACTTCCAAGGGATGCCCATATCGGTGCAAGTTCTGCGCTCAGTGGAAAGTGGCAGGAGGTCGCTACTATAAGAGAGCGCCACGGAGGATAGTCGAAGAACTGGCGAAAATAGAGGAGGAGTGCGTTTTTTTCGCCGATGACGAATCCCTCATCGATGCAGCGAGAATGACAATGCTCGCCCAGTTGATCAAGGAGGCAGGGATAAACAAACGGTATTTTCTTTATGGAAGGAGCGACACGATTACACGGAACCCTGAACTTCTGAGGGTGTGGCGAGATATTGGGTTAGAACGAGTCTTTGTGGGACTGGAGTTCTTTCGGGACGAAGACCTCAACTACATTCGAAAGCGCTCGACCTCGAAGGACAACGAGAATGCCGTCCGGATTCTTCACTCTCTGGGCATCGACGTATACGCCTCTTTCATTGTACGGCCGGAATTTACAAAGGCGGACTTTGCCGCGCTCAGGAAATACTGCCGGCGTCTGGAGTTGAACTTTGCCTCCTTTGCAGTGTTAACACCCCTGCCGGGCACCGATTTGTACCAAGAGGTGAGAGATCAGCTCATCACCCACAACTATGATTACTTCGACTTTATACATACGCAACTGCCGACGGCGCTCTCCCTGACGGAATTCTATGCGGAGTATCACGATCTCTACACGAAAGGGATTGCCCTGAGTAAGCAGCTTTCTTTGCTGCGGAAGTATCCATTGTGGAAGATTCCGCATTTGCTGGTTAAGGGACATCGATTCTATAATCGGCTCAAGACGACCTACTTGGACTATGAAAATTGAACAGCGATGTCACCAGCAATTGGCGGCCTAATCGGGTAGCCGGGGGGGGGTCTCCCCCGGCCCCCACACCACCCGGCATGCGGGTCCGCACCGGGCAGTTCACAGAGATGACCGGGCCGTAGCCGGGTCTTGTGTTAATGTTTTTGACATTGACAGGATTCATCTACAGGGGACTTTCACCCCATAAGTTCACGCCCGTACCGGGCGTATACAATAAGATCCAGCGGACGGCATACAGCCGCCGCTGATCAGCACGTTAGGGCCACTGTAAGATATTGAAGAAAGGGAATGTTAATATGGAAAAGCGGATAAGCATCAACAGGGAAACCTGTAACGTCTGTGGCCTGTGTGAAGAAATATGCCCTATCCGAATTATGAAGAAAGATGGCGAGGCCGGGATTGAATTCCGCCCCGACCGGTTGTTTCTTTGTATCCAATGCGGTCAATGTATGGCTATTTGTCCATCCCAATCGATCGTCGTGGATGGGTTAGCGTACTCGCAGGACTTCTTCGCACTGCCGGCTGGGCCTGTGGCTGAAATGCCCTTTCTTGAAATGATAAAGACACGTCGAGCGATTCGAGTTTTCAAAGAGCAGCCTGTGCCCAGGGAATTATTGGAGAAAGTGGTGCAGGCGATCACTTTTGCTCCGCCGGGATTCATTCCCATTAAGACGGAAGTCGTGGTTGTGCAAGACACGGCCGTGATTCGTCAAGCATTGCCCGAGATGATTAAAGTCTATGATGGTCTGATAGGAGCCATGAGCAACCCGGTGGCGCGATTTTTTATTCGTCGCAAGATAGGGAATGCGAAATTCAAGACAGTGGCGCAACATGTGGTGCCGTTGATGAAGAGCCGTCTCCCGGAGTTGAAACAGGGGACGGAGGACACCATTACGCGTTATGCACCGGCGATGATCGTCTTTCATGCTCATCGCGATGCCGAGAATTACGAGGGGGATATCTATATTGCGTTGACCTATGCTTTCCTTGCGGCGCATGCGTTAGGCCTGGGAGGATCCGCGATGGATCTTATCCCCCCGGCGATTCAGAATAGTCCGGTGTTGCGAAAGCTGTTCTCAATCCCTGACAGCAATGTGGTTGTCGGTTCGATGATCCTGGGGTATCCCAAGTACCGATACCAGCGGGGCATCAAACGAAACCTAAAGAGCGTAACTTGGATTTGAGATGCCGCAGCAAGGAGCCTTCAAGGAAAGGCACCCCTTATTGGAAAGTGAGTTTGTTGATCAATGAAAACAAAAAGGGAAAATGATATTTGCCGTTGTCCGTGGGTTGATTTGAGTAAAGCCGATTATATTGAATATCACGACAAGGAATGGGGTGTTCCGGTTTATGACGACAGGTTGTTGTTTGAATTTCTGACTTTGGAATCCGCCCAAGCAGGTTTGAGCTGGTACACCGTTCTGAAAAAGAGAGAGAATTACCGAAGGGCGTTTGAAAATTTTGAGCCGGAAAAGGTTGCCGGATTTGATCGGGCAAAGATTGAAGGGTTATTGCTGGATTCCGGGATCATCAGAAATAGATTGAAAATTGAGGCCACGGTAAACAATGCGCATCAATTTCTTGAAGTTCAGGCAAAATATGGAGGTTTTTCGAAATATATATGGGGTTTCGTCGGCGGCAAACCAAAAATCAATAACGTAAGGAAATTATCAGATTATCCTGCCATAAGCAAAGATTCGGATGCATTAAGCAAAGACTTGAAGAATAGAGGTTTTAAATTTTTGGGATCTACCATATGTTATGCGCATATGCAGGCTACGGGTATGGTAAACGACCACTCTGTCGATTGTTTCAGGAAAAGCGAGATCATTGAGAAATATCGTAAATAACCCGTCCAACAACGGCATGCACGCGGATATCCATCCGTTTTCGGTTTTGTGGCAAGCTTCAATATTTATTGTTGCAGTTGTCTGCCGGTGATGCCGGGGCGTTGGGCGTCTCTGAGGAAGCGTAACGACTCATGAACACGAACACGGCACGCAATGAGGGCGCCCGTGGTGGGGAGCGGGAGACCCGCCTGATTCTCGCTTTCTCAGCATCGCAGCTCGTGCTGCATCTGTGGCAGTGCATCGAATCGGGGGATCCGCGGCTCTGGCTGCCTCACGCCGTCGCGTACCTGCACGACCTTCTGCTTCTTGGAGCACTGCTGATGGTCGCCTGGGTTGTGCGCCGCTTCACTCCCCATCGCCTTCGACCCGGCGGCGAGATCTTCTCTGTGGCCATACTGTTGATCGCCGGGGCGCTCCTGGCGATCTATCCGCAGCTGCTTCGTGAGTATCTCGCATTCCCCGTCAACGTTTTTGCAACAGATGGAGCGAGCGCTCGCGTGCTGCTGACGGAATACCTCGGCCTGTGGCGGTTGTGGCCAGCCGGGATCGCCTTCGTCATCGCCGCCGCAATGCTCGTCGCGCCCGTTCGATTACCGGAGTGGCGCCGCGCCCGCCTCCTCCTTTGGACCATCGTTGTTGCGTTAGGAATCGTGACCCTCCCCCGGTCGCCGAACCCATTCCTCCACAGTCTGAAGGAAGAAGCGGTGGCTCTGTTTACTCGAAGCGAACGCGTGGTTCCGTCTCTGCAGCGCCCTCCATGGAGGACAAACGCGGCTCCGACAGCGACACGTGTGTCGCTTACGATAGGTGAGCCGCTGACCGCGGACCATGTGTTTCTCATCGTTCTGGAGGGCGTCACGTCGGCGGACTTTGAAAATGACTTCGTCAACGAGGACTCGAAGTTCTTCTCTCGAGTGAGCGAACGTGCCATGTACTTCCGCCGGTACTACGCAACCAACCTGGACTCCTACACGAGTCTCATCGCCATGCTCACATCGGTGCAGGTCCCCTATCGGGCCTATGCCGATGAAAGCCTGTATGGCGCTGTCAATCAGACAGCGAATCTGACACGCTCCCTCCGGGATCTCGGGTTCTTCACCCTGTTCGTCAGCACCTACGCGCATCAACCGTTCGTGCCGACCCGAAATGATTGGGATCGGGTGCTGGATCGTGGTGATCTGCCTTCTCTCGAGGGATGGGTATCGCTCGGGTCGAGCCGCATGGAAGCGGCGACGGAGGACCGCGCGGCGCTCTCCACTGTCGTCGATACCGCCGCTGCGCACCCCAGGACGTTCGTATTGCACGAGCTGGTCTACGGCCACTCGACGGAATGGCGGGCGAGAACGGGTCAGACTCAACTGGCCTACTACGACGCCTACCTGCGCGATCTTTTCGATCGGCTTGAGGCCAAGGGGCTGGGTCCGCGCAGCTTGCTCGTGATCGTCTCGGACCACGGTGACCGGGCGAAGGCTTCGGTGGCCGAGAACTACCGTGTCCCGCTGATAGTGGTAGGAGCTCATGTTCCGCCGGGCGGCGATGCGGAGTTTCGCTCGCACTTGGATCTTCAGAGCATCGTGGCCTCGTACCTGACCAAGACCGCTCTGCCGCGGCCTCGCACGGAGACGTATGTTATCGGCTCGACTGAACGCTGGGTGTACGGAGCCATCAAGGCGACCGGCGACTACCTCTTCATCGATGACGAAACCGGCGCAGTCCTGTCCGTGCGGGGTGGTCTCAATGCATCCAAGCTGCGTGAGACGTTTCAATCATCACTCAACGAGTTCGGTGTTTTGTTTGGGCGGCGAAGCTGAGGTGTCACCTCGCGCCCGGTGGTACAGCTAGGTCGTACGAGATGAAACGACTACGCGTGAAGCGCCCAACCAGTCGTTACAGCCAGTCAGCCACAAAGCCGGCCTCTGGCTGACCTCTGTGTTAGGCAGAAAACAGCAACGTCATGTGGTGGAAAATGATCCTATTCGTAATTATCGCACTGACGGCAATCATTGCCGTTGCACTCGTATACGGCTCTATTCGCTGGCAATCTGCCACGAAAGAGATGCATACCAGGATAGATGCATCACGTCTCCTTATCGGGCCCAAGAGATATAGTTCTAATGAATTGAACGGTTTGCCTGCGCTCGTTCAGCGTTACTTTCGCGCCGTACTGAAGGACGGACAACCCATGGTCTCTGCCGTCAGCGTGGAGCACACCGGCACCTTCAACATGAATGAAACCGGTGAACAATGGAAGCCGTTTACCTCGACCCAGCGAGTAATCACCCAGCGGCCGGGCTTCGACTGGGAAGGTCGTATCGAGATGATGCCTGGCCTGACGGTGCGCGTACATGACGCCTACATCGCCGGCGAAGGCATCCTTCATGCGACATTGTTCGGACTGGTGTCGCTGGTCGATATACGCGGCACGCCGGAGGTGGCGCAGGGTGAGTTGATGCGCTTCTTTGCCGAAGCAGCCTGGTACCCAACAGCGCTACTGCCAAGCCAGGGCGTTCGCTGGGAGGCGGTAGATAATACCTCAGCCAAGGCAACGCTGAAGGACGGCGGAATCACGCTAACGATGCTGTTCCGCTTCAATGAGGACGGGCTGATCGAATCGGTGCGTGCCGAGGTGCGCGGGCGCACCGTTGCAGGCGCGGTGATTCCCACACCCTGGGAAGGCCGCTGGAGCCACTACGAGCTACGCGACGGGATGCGCATCCCGCTCGAAGGCGAGGTGGCATGGATGCTTCCCGAGGGCCCGAAGCCCTACTGGCGTGGACGGATCACCAGACTCGATTATGAGTTCACACAATGACCGAATCAAATCGCACGCTACCTGATGCCCCGGCTTTGAGCGGGTAAGCGGTACAAGAGATTGGGGGAAAATGTTCTACCGTCTGTACGCCGATCTGATCCTGATCATCCACCTCGCCTTTATCATCTTTGTGATGCTGGGCGGCTTTCTCGTGCTGCGCCGGCCCCGGCTCATGTGGCTGCATCTGCCGGCCGTCGTCTGGGGGGCGCTGAGCGAGTTTCTCGGCGTGTTCTGCCCGCTGACACCGCTGGAGACGACGCTCCGGGAGCTCGGGGGCGGAATCGGCTATAAGGGTGATTTTATCGAACACTACATCACGGCCGTCATCTACCCTTCCGGGCTCACCCGCGGGATCCAGATCGCGCTCGGTATCGCCGCGCTCCTGCTGAACATGGCCATCTACGGTTACTGGCTGCTTCGGAAAAGGCGGTCGTGGTAGCTGCACCGGTATCCCTGGACCGGTTCGCTCTCCACGGCGCACACCCTGCTCTGGTATGACCGGTATGGGGGGGAGGTCTTCAAGTCAACACCGGATTGCATCTCCGAGATTCAATGAATACCTTTCGAACTCTGCTACAAAATAGAGAAATGTATCGACTTATTTCTTTCATGGTAGAAGGAAGGAACGGAGGAGCGGAGCGACGAGGCAATCTCATGGTTTATCGATAAGCGTCATTCTACAACTGCGCTGCAGAATGACGCTTATTCGAAGTGAGGATAACCAGTTGAATTGTGGTATTCGACATCGCTAATGAGCCAAGCAAAGACCCCATGACAAGTTTTTGCCGTCCCCCGCAATTCCCCGACGTCCCTTTTCGCACATTTGCCTGTTTCATCCGGCTTGCTCCCCGTTCCCGATCGCCATTCCCTTCAACAGCACATGCGCGGGAATGACGTTTTCATGCGCATATCTGGCCCGTCTGACCAGCTCACGGGCCTTGCCCCGGCAGACCCGTACGCACTGCCCGCAGCCTTGGCACTTTCGACCGTCCACACGGATGGCTTCGTCCCGGATCGAATTTGCGCCGAACATGCAGATATTTACACAGTGGCCGCAGGCTTCGGGGCTTAGGCAATACTCCTTGTCCTGTTTGACGATGAGCGGACCGGCATAGATCATTTTCCCCGTGATCTGGAAGGTACGCACCAGAACGCAGATGTCCCGATCGCAGTTGCAGATCACGAAATGCCATTGGCCGGACTGCATGCAGAAGTCCAGGGAATGGACCAGGCCGGCATCCCGACACCGTTCGAGAATGGCCACCGCTTCATCAGCGTTGATGATCCGATAGCCCAGATTCAGGTGCAGGTAGATTTCCGCGCCGTACAGGACGACGATGTCCTTGCAGGACGGTTCTTGCCACCGGTCCAGCGCCTTCTGACACACACATGGTCCCACCGCAAGTTTAGGTGCATTTTCTTCGCCCTGCAGGCTTTCAATGAACCTGACGAGATTGACGGCCGAGGCTGTCGGCACCACAATGCCGTGCGGCAGGTAGTGGGAGGTGGTCGCCAGAAGTGTGAACAGGACCCGGCCCGGTTGTGAATTGGTGATGAATTTTTTGCGTAGTAACCAGTCCCCCAGGCGCAGGATCCAGGGTTCGTATTTCCCATAGAGCCAGTGCAAGACGTAATGAATCCTGCCGATGGGAACCAGCTTGTCACCGCCGAAGGCGACATGTCCCACAAGCATCAGGGTGAAACCATTGAGGAGTAAACCATGCGAAACGGTTGAGACATTCACGAATTCCTGAATCATGGCACCCTAAGCCTCCATTCGTGTTCCGGTGACAGTTGGCTTCCTAATTCCACCATGACCCATGTTTCCGCAAGCCCCCCCTTATCATCCAGCCGTCAACATCTGAGTCCTAAATATCACAATTATGGAAGAAAAGAGCGTTATTGATAACGGTTTGAAATCAGGCATTTTCTTCAATAGCGACGATTTACTGATTTCAGGAAGTTACAAACACAATCTTTGCCAAAAAAACACTCCCGAAAAAATGCGCCTTTCAACCAGATATCGTTATTCTTGCTCTGGCCGCTCTTATAAACCATGTCTATTGGGGTCATAACGAATTTCCTTTCCCTAATCTTGATCGAGGAACGGTAACGGTTTATCCAGCCTATAGACAAGCGCCTGACAAGAGGCAAGAAGACGGCTCTCTCCTTCAACTACCTTGATGTCATAAACCGCGGTTTTATTGGTTCGGTTTATTTCTTTGGCTTCAGCGGTTAAGGTGGCGCCCATACTGCCTCTCCATGCTTTAGATAGTCCTTTGATCAGATCAATCTAACCTATAAGCATCACGACCTATTTTCTATTCTCCCGCCACAGCATGAACGCCAGTACAGCAGGGATAATACATCCCACGATGCTCAACCAGATAGGAATGTTCACACCATTTGCAACGATGTTTACCTGAAGAATCAGCCTCAGTAAATGGGCAATGGAAATGGCCATAAGGAGAATCGCGACAATGGTTGTCACCGGTTTCATGATCGGCTTCCTTTAGAAAAAACGATGTGATTCCCCACGGTCTGGCGCCAAGGCACTTCCGGGTAGCGGGGGCGGAGGTCCGCCTACAGCCAGCCCTCGGGCAGCCCCTCGGCCAGGTTGTGGGAAACACCATCGCCTGCAATTAGGCGGTGAGCCCGCGCGTCGAAAGTCAGCCATAATCCCTGCAACTGCCGGGCGAGCGCGGCGTAACAGGCGTCGTAGCCCGTCAGTCCGGTCGCTACAAACCGTGCCGCATCGCCGGCCAGTTGCTTTGTCATGGGCTGCCGGAGAGCTCCGCCCTGGATCAGGGGCAGGACGCCTTCGACAAAAACATCACGCCCGCGGGGGTGAACGCGGCAGAGGACGGAAAAGACCTCAAAGCAGAACAGTTCCGGCACGGCGAAGAATTCCGGCTGATCAATCCAGCGCTCTAAGACAACATCGGCATGGGCATTGCGCTCTTCTTTCAGGAAAAACTTCACCGCGACGGAAGCATCAACAATCCATATCATGCTTCATGGAGCAGCTTTGCTGCGGAGGAAGGATACGAAGGGGGGTCTGTTTTGTCATGGAGATTTTATCCCAAAAGGCTGCATCGTTTCTGCTTGACGCACAATGGCCTTTCCCCTATATCTCGATAAACGAGAAAGCGGATAGAGGAAAAAGACGAATTTCCGTCGTTGAATGGGTCATCGATGAAGAAGGGAAAAAGTTACAAATCGCTTTATCTGCCTGCCTGGACCATCGTGGCCGCCGTGCTGATCCTGCTGCTGGTCATCGTCGTTTCCACCTACCGGAATATGAGCCGGGAGAGGGGGCGCATGGAAGATTCCCTGGTCCGGGAGGGACTGGTCATCATCCGGGCCATCGAGGCGAGCGTCCGCGTGGACTTTCCTTCGTCTCCGCCCGATTCGCAACGCCTTCAGAAATTGGTGGAAGAGGTTTCCCGCGAGCCGGAAGTCGCCGCCATTGCGATTTTTGATCACTCAGGGAACATCGTGGCAGCGAGCCGGCCGGCCGGGTGACATACATGTTCGCGGACGCCGCGAAGATGTGCTTCGATTCCGACTATTTCGACCGGATCACTTGCTTGTCCACGATTGAGCATATCACTGAGGATGCCGAAGTCGCCCGGGAGATGGGCCGGATCTTGAAACCCGGGGGGCTCTTAGTGGTGACAACCGCGGTCGGCCCAGAGC
>Ga0163199_1002648_pt1 | contig 10912 bp, 11 predicted proteins | sample PL_2010_150m_FD_113537 | JGI IMG/M metagenome (GOLD analysis project Ga0163199, IMG submission 113537) | Freshwater microbial communities from Powell Lake, British Columbia, Canada to study Microbial Dark Matter (Phase II) - PL_2010_150m | ecosystem: Environmental > Aquatic > Freshwater > Lake ...
CGCATCCAGCGGACGATCGGCGGTCGCCAGGTGGATCTGCGCGTCTCGACCCTGCCAACGACGTTCGGCGAGAGCGTCGTGCTCCGCGTCCTCGACCGCTCGAGCGTCAATCTTGACCTTGAGACGCTCGGAATGCCGGACGACATCTACAACCACATCCTCCAAGTGATCGAGAAGCCGAACGGGATCTTCATTGTCACAGGACCGACCGGCTCGGGAAAAACCACGACCCTCTACTCGTGCCTGCGCAAGATCAACACGATCGATTCCAAGCTTCTGACCGCCGAGGATCCGGTGGAATACGAGATCGACGGGATCATCCAGGTGCCGATCAACGACGGGATCGGCCTCACCTTTTCGCGGGTGCTTCGCGCGTTCCTCCGCCAGGATCCGGACCGGATTCTGGTCGGCGAGACGCGCGACATCGAGACCGCTCAGATCGCCATCCAGGCGTCGCTGACCGGCCACCTGGTTTTCACCACGCTGCACACGAACGACTCGACCGGCGCGGTCACCCGGCTCGTGGACATGGGGATCGAGCCGTTCCTGATCTCGGCCTCGCTCGAGTGCATCCTCGCCCAGCGGCTGATCCGGAAAATCTGCACCGCCTGCCGGACCGCCTACGAACCGAACGAGCACGTCCTTTCCTCGCTCGGCCTCACAATCCACGACATCGGCGATAAAAATTTCTACTACGGCAAGGGCTGCGAGGCGTGCAACAACACCGGATACAAGGGAAGAAAGGGCATCTACGAACTCCTCAAGATGTCCGACCCGATCCGCGAGATGATCAACGAGCGCACCCCGGGAGTGATCCTGCGCCAGAAGGCCATCGAACTCGGCATGACGACGCTCCGCGAGGATGGCATGCGCTCGATCTTCGACGGCCTGACGACCATCGAGGAAGTCGTCAAGTATACTTAGAGCCGCTCGGCCGCCGTGACCGTATTGGACATCAGCATGGCGATGGTCATCGGGCCGACACCGCCGGGGACGGGAGTGATCGCAGCGCAGCGTTCAGCCACCGCATCGTAATCGACATCCCCGACGAGGCGGTAGCCTTTCGGACTGGCGGGATCGTCCACGCGGTTGATCCCGACGTCGATGACTGCGGCGCCTTCGCGGATATGGTCGGTGCCGAGAAAATGCGGCCGGCCGATCGCTGCGATGACGATGTCCGCCTCGCGCGTAACGGCCGCCAGATTTTTTGTGCGCGAATGGGCGACGGTGACGGTCGCATCCCCGCCTGGTCCCTTGCGCATGAGGAGAAGAGCCATCGGCTTGCCGACAATCATGCTCCGCCCGACGATCACGGCTTTGCGGCCGGATGTCTCGATGCCCGCTTCGGCAAGCAGCCGGATGCAACCCATCGGGGTGCAGGGCACGAATCCGGTCGGGTCATCCATCGCGAGCTTGCCGACATTCTCCGGATGGAATCCGTCCACATCCTTGCGGGGATCGATCGCCCGGACGATTTCCGCCTCGTTGATGTGCGGGGGTGGTGGAGACTGGACGAGGATGCCGTGGACGGACGCGTCGCGGTTCAATTCTTCGACGACCGCGAGCAGTTCGGCCTGGGTTGTCGAAGCGGGAAGTTCCTTCTTCACCGAGTGAAAACCGAGATCCGCGGCCTTTTTGTCCTTCGAGCGGACGTAGGCGCGCGAAGCAGGATCATCCCCGACAAGCACGACAGCGAGGCCCGGACGGATCCCGCGTCCGATCAGGATGTCCGCGCGTTTCTTTGTTTCCTCCAAAACTTTGGCCGCGATCGCGGCGCCGTCAATCCGCTGCATTTTTCAGTTGGTCCTCCAGGTTTTTCCGGGCCCGCTCGAATTCCTCTTCGTTCAGGTCGCGCGGAATTTTGATCAAGGGATCCATCGTGACCGAGATGGTGGAAAATGGCAACGGGATGATGAAGCCGTCCCACGTTTTCATGCGAAGGCACCGCGAGAAGCTGGCATGGGCGGGAACGATCGCGGCCCCAGTGGTCTGCGCGAGCAGGATGACGCCCGGGCCAAGGCTGTAGCGCGGGCCGCGCGGGCCATCCGGCGTGATGGCGATGTCTTCCCCGTCGCGCACCAACCTGACAAGTTCCCGCAGGGCCTGCGATCCCCGGCGCGAGCTCGATCCCCGGACGGATCCCATTCCGAATGCCCCGACAAACTGCGAGAGAATTTCGCCGTCCTTGCTCGGGCTGGTCAGCACGGTGATGCCGTGGCGAAGGAGTTTCGGATAGCGGCGATGGAAACCCAGGGTGATGCCGAGGATCCGGTTGTGCCAGAAGCAGAGCAGGCACGGACCGGGGGATTCGTTTTTGGAAATCCCGCAGCGGTCGTCCAAACGAAGACGGATTGTCAGAAACAGGAGCTTCAGGATTGTCGAGCCGATCAGGGCCAGCAGGCGTTCGCGCTTCATGACAGAAACTGCCGGAGGATTTTTTGGAGGGCCGGCCTCGCTAAAGAAGCCAAGCCCTCATTGGCGTAGGCGATCCATGCGACTCCGCTTGTGGTATCCAGCGGGGCATCCGGAAACCCGCCCAGCGGATGCTCATAAACGGCACCGGACTTCTGGAGAACAAGCGCCGCACAGGAGTCGTAAGGATGGCAGACCAGCGACGACTCCATGTCGAGCACGCGGAAAATCATCGGGCGCAGGTCGCCGATCATCCGGTCGCGCCCGCTGATCACCTCGTAAAATTGCCCGCCGGTCGAGATATACTGGTCGTCAAAAACAGTGGGGGATGGAGAGGAATTCAGCCCGACCAACTCGTCCCAAAGACGCTCCTCGATCTGCGCTGTCAGTGTCCGGCCTTCCGGGAAAAATTTGACGAGCGAGGCGAACCCGTGGGAAAAATCTGATGCAGCCGAGGGCGCGAGGCAAATCGGAGATGATGATCGACCCCGGACATCGACCGCCTCCGTGACAAGAGGTCCGCCAACTGTCGCGCTGAGTTGATCCGCTCGCCACTGCTTGGTCACCGGGATCTCCGTCATCGCGGCAGCGACGATGTCGGAAAGCCGGGTCTCCCCGCCCTTTTGCGGAGCAATCCCCCCGAGCGCCCACGCGCTCCGCTTGTCATACATCAGGCCGCGGGTTCCGTCGATCGGATCAAGGAGGCATTTCCAGTGCGTTTCCGAAACATCCTTTCCCTCCGGAAAGCACAGATCGTGCTCGATCCCCTCCATCACCACCTGGACCGGCCACTGCGCCGGCCAGTTTTTGCCGAACCATGTCAGAATGGCTTCCTCGCTGAATTTATCGACGGCGTAGATCGTGTCCCCGCCCGCGTAATCCGCCACAGCCGACAACGACACGGCGTCCATGCCCCGTCGCCCGGCAAGCACGCCGTCGCGGATTACTCCGCCCAGCGCACAGAGCAACCGCCGGAGGTCGTCATGGGTTGCGAAAGACATGGCGGCGAGAATAAGCAACACCCTTCCCCTGACGCCAGCCCATCGTGAACAACTTTCTACCCCGAATGTTCAGTCCCCGACCTCAAGGACAAGCGCGCCAGGCTCCACTTTCAGGCTTTTGATGCCCTCAACAACAGATCCCCCGCCCAGAGCGTCTCCAAGAAGGTTCTCCCCCTTGATCCCTCCCAGCCAGGCTTTCGGGAGGCTCAGGCCGAAAATCGTCACATCCTCCAGCACGGCATACGGTCTGCCCTCACCCCCGATGGAAACACGGAAGCGCCCGCGCATCCGGAAGATCGTGCCGGCCCCGATCGGGAAATCCTGCGGGATCGGAATGGCGAGGTAGGCATTGATCGCATCCCGGGCAAATTCCAAATGCACCTTGTCGCCGAGCTCGGTGTTCAGATTCAGCAGCCCGTTGACTTCACGCTCGGTCAGCCTGAGAACTTTTGATCCCGGGACATAGGACCTGTCGGCACCAGGGTTCCGGGAAGAAGACGGGATGAGCGCCTGCCCGGCCGGCTCATCCGCTTTCAGCGGAACTGTTCCGCCTCCGATCTCTTTGATCTTTTCCTCAACGGTCGTTTTTTCCTGCGGGCTCAAAACAACCGGCCGGATCGGACGCTGGCTCCACCAGAGTGTCGCCGCGGCTGTGGCGGCGACCAGGACAACTAGGAGGAGAAGAGCACTGCATCCCCAAAGCAATGGACGGCGGTTTTTTTTCGGAGCTGGAAGATCCTGGGTTTCCATGGAGGCGATTTTCAGGTCTCAGTGCACCAATTCGCGGATGCGCTGGATGGATTCAGCCCGGCCGTTGGCGGGATCGATCTCGATCATGGCCCCGCAAATGTAAACCGGTCCCCGTGCGACCGGGAAAGAAACCGGCATGCAATCCGTGAACCGCTGGATGATCGGACCGGGCTCGCGGCCGAGGATGGAATCCGAGGGACCGCACATTCCGGCATCGCAGAGAAAAGCCGTGCCACCCGGCAGGACCTGTTCATCGGCGGTTTGGACATGGGTATGGGTGCCCACGACTGCGGAGACCCGGCCGTCAAGGAATCGGCCCATGGCAATCTTTTCGCTGGTGGTTTCGCCATGCACATCGACAAAAATGACAGGGGTGTCCTGACGGAGCCGCTCGACTTCCGCCGCGGCGGCCTGGAATGGATTGTCGAGCGCAGGCTGCATAAACGTCCTGCACTGCACGTTCATAACGGCGATCTTGCCCTTGGAGGTGTCGAGGACGACGCTCCCCTGACCGGGGGCATGCTCGGGATAATTGATGGGACGCAGCAACCTCGGCTCGGTGGAGATGTAGCCGGCAGTCTCTTTCTGGTCCCATACGTGGTCGCCGGTCGTGATGACAGCGACACCTGAGCGCAGGAGGTCGATGGCAATCTTTCCGGTGATCCCGCGTCCTCCGGCCGCATTCTCGCCGTTGACCACCACAAAATCCACTCCCCTCTCTTTGAGGAACACAGGAACCGCCTGTGTCACGGCCTTGCGGCCGGGTTCGCCGACGATGTCACCCAAAAAAAGAAGTCGAATCATTCATCCTTTTTATCGCAAGAACGGCCGAACGCATTTAAAAAAGCACGTCCGTGAGAATTCTTTACGCAACGATTGCCCTGATCGCGCTCTGCACGGTCGCTGACGCGCGACTGAGCCCGCTGGCCCCGAAGCCGAATTGGTCGCGTCTGGATGCCTTCCAGGAGACGATCTCCAAAGAGGATTTTGTGACCCTGCTCGATCGGGTCTATGCGCCCGGCGGCGCATGGAGGGATTCGATTTCGATCCGGAATAACGATGCGGCCATCGTCACGTCTCCTGGCGAGAAGCCATATATTCTGAAATTTGCAAGCGGGTCGGGCAAACGGCCCCCGGTTTACTGGAAGCCGCGGGCCGCGCTTCCATCGGGCGCTCCCGGAAAGCCGCTTGCAGGAATCAAGATCGCCCTCGATCCGGGACACCTCGGGGGCGACTGGGCAAAGATGGAGGAGCGATGGTTCCGGATCGGCAACTCCACCCCGGTCACGGAGGGCGACATGACGCTTCGGGTCGCCAAATTGCTGGTCCCCCGGCTGAAGACTCTGGGAGCCGAGGTCTATCTCACCCGTTCCAAGCCGGGACCGGTCACGAGCGCCCGCCCGTCACAACTCCGGGGGGCTGCCGCGGATTCGCTCAAACAAAAAGGCGAGGCAGCCACTGCACAGGCCGTGGTCAAAGAAAGCGAACGTCTCTTCTACCGGGCCAGCGAGATCCGGCGACGCGCGCGGATTGTCAATGAATCCATCCGGCCCGATGTCGTGCTCTGCCTGCACTTCAATGCAGAGGACTGGGGTAACGAACGCAATCCCCGCCTCGTGAACGACAATCACCTGCATTTCCTGATCACCGGAGCCCTGACGCAGGAGGAGCTTTCCTACGACGACCAGCGGTTCGACATGCTGGTCAAGCTGCTTAACCGCTCGTTCGCGGAAGAACTCCCGCTGACGAACGCCATGTCCGGCACCATGGCCCGCGCCACCGGACTTCCCCCTTTTCATTACCAGGGGGGAAGCGTGGTCCGCGTGAATGACAACCCGTATGTCTGGGGCCGCAACCTTCTCGCCAACCGCCTCTTCACCTGCCCGGTCGTCTATATCGAGCCGTATGTCATGAACAGCCGTTCCACCTTTGCCCGCATCCAGGCGGGCGACTACGACGGACGCCAGGATTTCGGCGGCGTCGCGCGCGAAAGCATCTACCGCGAATACGCGGATTCCGTCGCCGACGGACTCGTCAAATACTACACCTCCCGATGAAAATCATTGCCATCACCAACCAGAAAGGCGGCGTGGGGAAAACCACCACGACCGTCAACCTCTCGGCCGCCCTCGCCGGACTTGGACAGCGTGTCCTCCTCGTGGACCTCGACCCCCAGGCCAGCGCGACCAGCGTGCTGGGACTGAAGGAACATTCCTCAGGCAGCACCTATCAGGCGCTCATCGGCGCACGACCGGCACGCGAACTGATCCTAGAAACCCGGATTCCGAACCTCTCCGCCATCCCGGCGGATCTCGACATGGCGGGAGCTGAAATCGAGGTCGCCCGGATGGATGACCACATGCTCCAGCTCCGAAAAGTGCTCGGCGACATCCGCGAGCAGAATGCCTTCGATTTCGCGCTTCTCGACTGCCCTCCATCGCTCGGCATCCTCATGTCGAACGCCCTCGCGGCGGCGGACGAGATCCTCGTCCCGATCCAGTGCGAATATTACGCTCTCGAGGGACTCGGCCTCCTCATGGAGGTGACCGAACGCATCCGCGCGAGCGGGGCCAATCCGGGACTCTCGATTTCCGGCCTTCTCCTCACCATGTATGACAGCCGCACGAACCTCAGCCCGGCGGTCGTCAAGGAAGTCCGGGATCATTTTCAGGAGGTGGTCTACGATACCGTGATCCCGCGCACCGTCCGGTTCGCCGAAGCGCCGAGCCACGGACGCACGATCCATGAGCACGACCCATCCGGAGCTGGCTCCACGGCATATATCGCCCTGGCAAAAGAATTGCTCGACCGCCAGAAACGAGGAGTCTCCTTTACCAGCGGACCGAACGCCTGAGCGGAATCCGTGGCCTGCAGCAGCCAGCCTGGCTGATAACTGGGTTTTGGCTAAACCGGCAATCCGCAAACCAGCTCCGTGATGGCTCCCGGGCTCTCGACAATATGGTCGGCACCGGCCGCCTGCAGGGCCTTGAGACTGTTGTAACCCCATGTCACAACGGCCACATGAATGCCGGTCTCCTGCGCGGCTTCGATGTCCCTCACCTCGTCTCCCACCAGCAACACCTCGCCGGGCTTCAACCCCAGCGATTTCAGGATCCGCCGGATCACGCGCCCCTTGCCGCTGAGCTTGGAGGACGTGTGCACGAACTCGAACAGTTCGATGTCGAACCGCTTCAGAAAATCCGCGACGTTTTCTCGTGAGTTCGAAGTCAGGATTCCGAGCCGGAAGCCCTCTTCCTGCAACTGCCGGACAAGCCCGAGCATCCCCGGAAGCGGCTGCACGGCATCCATCCGCTTCCCGAGTTCCTCTTTCCCGCGCTTGGATATTTTCGGCATCCGGGTCGCCGGAATGCCTAGAAATTTCATGAGCTCGCCGGTGCGCATATCACGGGCGCGGGGGACATCCTTCTCTGCGAGCGGGCGGTATCCGAACTCGGGTGCCATCATGTTCAAAATCTCGAGCCCGCACTGGAAGGTATCCGCAATCGTGCCGTCGAAGTCGAAAAGTAGAAGCTTCGGCCTCGCACGGAGGCACCCGGCGGCACCGACGCGCCGCCGGCCACCGCGCATCACAAAGCGCGCGAACCGCTTCACCCGGGAATTTCTTCCGACAGCACCGCGGGTCATCACCCCTCCTCCGGTTCGGATTGGTTGGCAGCGCACACCGCCAGCTCCGCTCCTCGAAATTGTCGCTGCCTCATGCCCAGAGAATCTACACAGGATCCCCGGTGCCAGCCAAGTTTTCTCGGACGAGGCGCGGCAAATCGCCCCTCCGCCTGCACCCAACTCGTGCGTGACAAGCACCCCGACCCTCGACATTCTTTTTGCCTCATCGCTCCATGACCGCCGCAGCCACAGAATCCGACCTGACCGCCCGCGCCCCGGTGGACAGCCCGTTCCGCCGCGTGGCCCGCAGGTTTTTTTCGGACCGGCTCGCCCTCGTGGCGACATCTGTCATCATCGTGTTCTTCATTGTCGCGGCCTGCGCCGGCATCTGCTCGCTTTTCGGGTGGCCGATGCCGAAGGATCCCAATGCCACGAACCTCGCCGGAAAGCTGCTCCCGCCGAACCTGGTCAACTGGCTCGGCACCGACAACCTCGGGCGCGATGTCCTCTCCCGGATGGTCGCCGGATCGACGATCTCCCTGACAGTGGGGTTTGTCGCTATGGCGGTTTCGCTCGGGATCGGAATCGTCGTCGGCGCGGTTTCAGGGTATTTCGGCGGCTGGGTGGACAATGTCATCATGCGCGTGGTCGATGCCCTGCTGTGCTTCCCGTCGTTTTTCCTGATCCTGAGCGCCATCGCCCTCCTCGGCCCGAACATCTGGATCATCATCGTGGTCATCGGTCTCGTCGGCTGGACCGGCACCGCACGCCTCGTCCGCGCGGAATTCCTCACGCTCCGCGAAAGCGAATACGTGCGCGCCGCACGCGCGATGGGCCAAAAGGGGTCGAAAATCATTTTCCGGCACATTCTCCCGAACGCCTTCGCCCCAATATTCGTGACCGCCGTCATCAGCATCCCGGATGCCATCCTCGTCGAATCCGGCCTCAGCTTCCTGAGCTTCGGAGTTCCTCCCCCGCAGGCCACGTGGGGCAACATCATCGCAGACGGCAAAACCTACTTCCTCGACGCCTGGTGGCTCATCGTCTTCCCCGGCCTCGCCATCTTCACCGCCTCGCTGGCATTCTACCTGGCCGGCGACGCACTCCGCCGCGCCGCCTCCTCGCGATGATGATCGAAAAACACACTGGGGGGTTCCCGCGAAGCCGCGAAGCCGCAAAGAAAATACAAAGGTGCGTTACGGGCATTCCTTTCGGGATCTTCTATCTGCTGATCAAGTCCTCTGATCCTCTTCGCGCCTCCGCGCCTTCGCGGGAGGCATCCTGTTTCCGATGAACCTCCTCGAACTCCACAACCTCTCGGTCCGCATCCGCACAGAAAACGGGACGGTGGACGCCGTCAAGCGCGTCTCGTTTTCCATGAAGGAGGGTGATTCGCTCGCCATCGTCGGCGAGAGCGGCAGCGGAAAAAGCGTGACCGCACTCTCGCTGGCCCGCCTCCTCCCCTCCCCACCCGCCGAGTATGCGGACGGCAGGATCATTTTCCGGGGAAGGGATATCCTCAAGATGTCCGCACGCGAGATCCGCCATGTGCGCGGCGGCGGAATCGCCTACATCTTTCAGGAACCCGCCACGTCGCTGAACCCGGTGTATTCGATCCGCAGCCAGATCGCCGAAGGAATCCGCCTCCACCGCCCGGATATCACCGACATGGATGCCGAGGTCGTCCGATGGCTCGCCGCGGTCGGGATCGTGGATCCGGAAAAGCGAATGCACGATTACCCCCACCAGCTCAGCGGGGGAATGCAGCAGCGCGCGATGATCGCCATGGCGCTCGCCTGCCGTCCGCGCCTCCTCGTCGCCGACGAACCCACCACCGCCCTCGACGTGACCATCCAGGCCCAGATCCTCGCCGAACTCCGCCGAATCCGCGCCGAATTCGGAATGGGCCTCATCCTCATCACCCACAACTTCGGGATCATCCGCGGCCTCTGCGACCGGGTCGCCGTCATGTTCCGCGGAGAAATCGTGGAATACGGAAACACCGAGAGCCTCCTGAAAAATCCCCAGCACCCCTACACAAAAGCCCTCATCGCCTGCGTCCCGCGGCTCGGCGCCAAACAATCCCGCCTCCGCACGATCGAAGATACCTGGACGGCTTCGCGGTGAAATTCCCGAGCAAATGCGTTTGACTTCACCCGCTTCACCAGACAGATTACCGTAAACATTTATGAAACGCTCCTCCGGCTTCACCCTCATCGAACTTCTTGTCGTCATCTCCATCATCGCGATTCTGGCGTCCCTCGCGCTGCCGGCGATCACCGGTGCACTCGCCCGCGGGCAGATGACACAAACATTGAGCAATTCTCGACAAATTTATACTGCCACCTTTCAGATGGCCCTGGACGGAACTACTACTGGCGATACAAATCTTGGGTGGCCTGCTGATACCGGTGCCTCTTGGACAACTTGGGCAACACCTCTTGTATCCGGAGGTTACTTATCAGCAAACGATTTTGCAAAAATGTTGTCTGCTCCTGGGCTGGTTAGATCAACAAACACAGGGATATCATCGCCTAATCCAAGCGCTGTGTTCGTTTACAATGTTGGTGAAAACAGCCCTATGCAAACCGCGTTTATTACAACTGCCAATTACACTAATGCGACTGTTGTTTCACCAACAGCAAAACCGTATGGTGACAAGGGGTTTATCGTTTTCAGAAAAGGCGGAGATGGTGTGATCTTTCAGGCAAGGCAAGCAACGAATACGTCACTTCTTTCTGCAGCTGACTTCACGAATAAACTTCAATAAGCCTCAGTCTCGTCGCGGTCGGCAGCTACGGCAAATTCCCATGGAAACCGTCTTTGTGACGGATTCATCCTTCGAGCCCGCCAAGCTGGATCAAGCTACACAAATACCATTCGTATCTTCACCAATGTTGTGGGCGGACAGCCTTCCTCCTAGTTCCAGGTCGACACTTTGTTTTTGAAAAGCCCCGCTTCGGTGGGGCTTTTTATTTCCTCATGGCAAGCGCGAACCCCTGAGAAAAAGATGTCGCGGCGCGATCAAACTTGGACAGTGCGCGATCAAACCTGGACAAGCACAAATCGCCCCCGTTCGCCTGCCGGAGCGTAGCGTAGGCGGGCGAATGGGGGCGACGCCGCAG
>Ga0163199_1002649_pt1 | contig 10908 bp, 9 predicted proteins | sample PL_2010_150m_FD_113537 | JGI IMG/M metagenome (GOLD analysis project Ga0163199, IMG submission 113537) | Freshwater microbial communities from Powell Lake, British Columbia, Canada to study Microbial Dark Matter (Phase II) - PL_2010_150m | ecosystem: Environmental > Aquatic > Freshwater > Lake ...
ATAGTAGCCGCGCGCCACATCCCGCGCCACGCGCGCCGCGTCGCGCTTGAACGGCTCACCGAATCCGCCGCCGCCGGGCGTCGAGACGTAGATGCGGTCCCCGGGCTCGAGTTCGATGTCCTGATCCTTGGACAAATGCGGGGGAACGTAACTCGTGGCGCCGCGCTCGATGCGCACGGTGTTCACGCCGCCGTCCGCGCCGCCCAGCGCGCCCAGCGGTCCGGTGCGGCCATGATCCATCACCATCGATGCGCGGGCATTGCCGCGGCGCAGGCAGATGGTGTAATTGACGCCGAAGCCGCCGCGGTGTTCGCCCGCGCCGCCGGAGCCTTCGTGCAGCGAGTACTCTTCGAACAACACCGGGTAATACTGCTCCATCACCTCGATCGGAGTGGTCTTGGAAATGCCTATGGTGGAGCAGCCGTTCGACAAACCGTCACCGCCCGGGTTGCCGCCATAACCGCCGCCGGAGATCACGTACATGACATAGGCGCGATTGCGCTTCGGGTCGCTTCCGCCGAGCGCAAGATTGCCCGAGGATCCCGCGGGCGCGGCGAACAGTTGCTCTGGAATCGCATGGGTGAGCGCGCAGAACACGGCTTCGGCAATGCGCTGACTCACTTCGGCGGCGCAGCCTGAAACCGGGCGCGGATAATGGGCGTAGAGAAATGTCCCTTCGGGCTCGATGATGGTAAGCGGTTCGAACGTACCCGCGTTGATCGGCACGTCCGGAAAAATGTGCTTCATTGCCAGATAGATGGAAGACTTGGTGGTGGCGATGACTGAATTCATCGGCCCGCGGCAGGGCGGCGAGGAACCGCTCATGTCGAACGTCAGGCCGTCGCCCTGCTTGGTGATCTTCATTTTGATCAGCAGCGGCTCATCCACCACGCCGTCTGAATCGACGATGGAATGGCCGTCGTAGACGCCGTCGGGAATGGTGGCGATCTTGGCGCGCATCTGCTGCGCGGCGCGCGCGCGCAATTCGACGATGGCCGCATCGACGGTGTCGGCGCCGTAGCGATCGAGCAGGGCGGCCAGACGTTTCTCGCCGATGGCAAGCGCCGCCGCCTGCGCCTTGATGTCGCCGATGCGCTGGTCGGCGATACGGATGTTGGAAAGTATGATGGCGAGGATTTCCTCGTCCATCACGCCGCGCTTGAACAGTTTCACCGGCGGCAGGCGCAGGCCTTCCTGCTCCGATTCGGTTGCGTGCGCCGAAAATCCGCCCGGCACCATGCCGCCGATGTCCGGCCAGTGGCCGGTATTGGCGAGCCAGGCGAACAGCTTGCCCTGGTAGAAAAACGGTTTGACGAAGCGCACGTCCATTAAATGCGTGCCGCCGAGATAGGGGTCGTTGACGATGAATACGTCTCCGGCTTCCAGATTCTTTGCGCGCTCGATCACCGCCTGGGTGGAGAACTGCATGGTGCCGACGAATACCGGCAGGCCCAGTTCGCCTTGCGCGATCAGCGCGCCGTCGTCGCGGTGGTAAATGCCGTCGGAGCGATCCATCGCTTCTGAAATCACCGGAGAAAATGCCGCGCGGCAGAACGCGAGGTCCATTTCATTGCACACTTGGTTAAGGCCGTTCTGAATTACGACCAGGGTGATGGGATCGATATTCATGCTCATGCTCCTGGTTCTGCTGTCGCCCCTCACCCTACCCTCTCCCCGCTACCGGGGAGAGAGGATCGTATGCAAGGCAGGTCTTGAGTATCCACTCGCAATCGCGCGTGAGTTCGTCGATGCGCTTCGCCCATGGCGTGGATAGCGCGTCATTCCAGGGCGCCGAGCCGGCAACACCTGCATCGGCAAGTTCGTACAGGGCGACGTAACGCGGCTTGCCGGCGGGATCGAGGAAACGCCGTGCGCGCAACACGCCCGGAATCGACGACAGAAGCGGCAGATGCTCCTCGTCGTACCACCGGTTGAATTCCGCTTCGTTCTCCGCCGGAACGTCGCCGCAGGCTAGAAACAAGGCTTGCGCGGCCGGATCGGGCGCGGCATCACCCGGCTGAAGCTGCGTGCAGGCCCAGCGCCGGAACAGCACGCAGCGCGACAGGCAGCGCTTGGACCAGGGTGTGAAATGTTCGCCGACATGGGCCAGATACTCGGGCGTCTGCAATACCTGCGGCTGGTCCAGCTCGTAAGTCGCCAGATACTTTCCGCTGCCCGGCGCGGGATTCGCGTCGATCCAGCGCCGCGCCGAGTCGAATCCCGGAATGGCCAGCCGCTCGGGCAGATGCTCGGTGTCGTACCAGGCGTTGAACTCTTCCTCCATCTGCGCCGGGGGTTCGGTCATGGTGAGCAGCAGGCCTTTCATCGCATCACACTGCGACCAGGAGATTGCCCAGCGCGTCGATCTCGACGCGGTTGTCCGGGTCGATCACGGTGGTGCAGTCCAGCTGCTCGATGATCGCTGGGCCGGCGAACTTCGCCTCCTGCGGCAGCTTTTCCCGCTGATAAATCGGCGTGTCGCGAAAACCGCCTTCGAACCAGACCGGACGCATGCCGTTCAGCGCGCCGGAGAGATCCCTCGCGCGCTCCTCGGCGCTTGCGAGCACGGCCAGGTCCAGCCGCGGGCGCAGGCCGATCACTGCGGTGTGCAGATTGACCAGCACCGCGCGGATCTCCGGCAGTTCCACGCCGAAGCGTTCCCAGTAGGCGGCTTCGAACAGCCGCTGCAATTCATCCTTCGTCACTTCCAGCCGCGGCAGCGCCAGCGTAAGGATGTGGCTTTGTCCCTGGAACTGCATGTCGGCGAAGTGCAGGATGCGCGTACCTTCGATCGCCACGCCTTCGCGCGCAAGCGTGGCGCGGCCTTCGGCGATCTGCGCTTCCAGGGTCGACCAGACGAGATCGATATCCAAAGCAGCCAAAGGCTTGTTGACGGTATTGACGTAGTCGTGACGGGCATCGGCCACGACGCAGCCGAGCGCGTTGGTGATGCCGGGCCGCACCGGAATCAACAGTCTGGGAATCGCCAGCTCGCGCGCCAGCGCCGCCGCGTGCAGCGGGCCGGCGCCGCCGAACGGGAACAGCACGAAATCGCGCGGATCGTGGCCGCGCGCGAGCGACACCATGCGGATCGCGCCTGCCATCCGGTCGTTGGCGATGCGCAATATCGCCGCGGCGGCCGCGGTTGCATCCAGGCCCAGCGGTTTGCCCACCTTTTCCTGGATGACGCTGCGCACCGCATCCAGCGATACCGGCCGGTCCACGGCGAGCAGTTTCTGTGGATTGAGCCGTCCCAGAATCAGATTGGCGTCGGTGATGGTGGGCGCCAGGCCGCCGCGGCCGTAGCAGATCGGGCCCGGGGTGGCGCCGGCCGATTCCGGACCTACCTGCAGCATGCCGGCCTGATTGATGAAGGCGATCGAGCCGCCACCGGCGCCGATGGTGTGCACATCCACCATCGGCACGTGGATCGGCATCGCGTATTCCAGTTCCAGCTCGGAAGACACGGTGGGTACGCCGGCCTGGATCAGCGCCACGTCGGTGGAGGTGCCGCCCATGTCGTAGGTCACAACCTCCGTGTATCCCGCGGCGGACGCAGTGTAGGCGGCGGCCATCACGCCCGAGGCCGGACCGGACATCACGGTGTTGACCGCGTGCTCGGCGACGATGGCCGAGGAGACGGTGCCGCCATTGCCCTGCATTACCAGAAGGTCATTGGCAAATCCCTGCTCGCGCAGTTCGCGCCGCAGGCGTTCGATATAGCGCGCGAGTATCGGCTGCACCGCCGCATTGACGCAGGCGGTGGTGCCGCGCTCGTATTCGCGATATTCGGACAGGATCAGGTGTCCGGCGGTGAGATAGCTGTTTGGCCACAGGCCGCGTGCGATTTCGAGTGCGCGCAGCTCGTGCGCTGGATTGATATAGCTGTGCAGGAAATGGATCACCAGCGCTTCGCAGCCTTTGGCGATCAACACCTCGACCGCAGCGCCTACCGCGGCATCGTCGAGCGGCGTCACCACTTCGCCATCCGCGTCCATGCGCTCAGGCACCTCGAGGCGCAGCTCGCGCGGCACCAGCGGTTCGAACGAACCGGTGAGCCCGTAGGGTTTGGGACGGGTGCGCCGGCCGAGTTCGAGCGAATCGCGAAAGCCGCGCGTGGTGATCAATCCCACCCTGGCGACTTTGCGCTCGAGGATGGCATTGGTGGTGGTGGTGGTGCCGTGTACGAGCACCTGCAACTCGGGCAGGACGGCACCTGCCGCCGCCAGCGCCGCAACCACGCCGTAGGCCTGGTTGTCCGTCGTCGTCGGCACCTTCGCCAGGCGCACCGATCCGTCCACTGCATTGAGCATGATCAGGTCGGTGAAGGTGCCGCCGACGTCGATGCCGACCACCCAGTTCGATTTGTTCGTAGTCATCGCATTAGACCGAGAGGTAGGTGGCGCGTATTTGCTCGTTGGCGGCGAGTTCGGCCATCGATCCCTGATAGCGGATATGGCCTTTCTCGATGATATAGGCGCGATCGGCTACCAGGTTGGCGAAATGCAGGTTCTGTTCGGAAAGCAGGACGCACAGTCCTTCCTGTTTCAGTTCCAGTATGGTTTTGGCCATCTGCTCGACGATCACCGGCGCCAGGCCTTCCGAAGGCTCATCCAGCAGAATGGCGCAAGGGTTGCCCATCAGCGTGCGTGCAATGGTAAGCATCTGTTGCTCGCCGCCGGACATGTGCGCACCGCGCCGCTCGCGCATGAGCGCCAGATTGGGAAACAGCCCGAACAGTTTCTCCGGCGTCCATTGCGGTGCCCCGGCGCGCGGCGGCTGCCGGCCCACCTCGAGATTCTCCATCACGCTGAGATCGGTGAATATGCGCCGCTCTTCGGGCACATAGCCCAAGCCAAGCCGGGCGATCTGATAGGGTTCCAGCTGCTCGATGCGCCGGCCATCGAAACTGATTTCGCCCGCGAGCGGGCGCACCAGTCCGATCAGCGTTTTCAGGGTGGTGGATTTTCCCGCGCCGTTGCGCCCGAGCAGCACCACGACTTCGCCGCGCTGCGCCGACAGGCTGAGATCGAACAGGATATGCGCCCGGCCGTAGGCGCTGTTGACGCCTTTCATCTCAAGCATGCGCACCGCCATAGACCGCGCCCGAGCCCAGATAGACTTCCTGCACCTTGCGATTGGCGCGTACATCCGCCGGTTTGCCTTCGGCGATGAGCCTGCCGTGATTCAACACCAGGATGCGGTCGGCGTGCGCGAACACCACGTCCATGTCGTGCTCGGTAAACAACACCGCGATGCCGGAGGCGCGTGCGAGCTCGGCGGTGAGTTGCATCAGCGCCACGCGTTCGGTCGGCGCCATGCCCGCCGTGGGTTCGTCCATCAGCAGCAGGCGCGGCCGGTTGGCCAGGGCTATCGCGAGTTCCACCCGCTTCAGGTCGCCGTAGGCGAGCACGGCGCAGGGCCTATCGGCCTGCGCGGCGATGCCGACGCGCGTGAGTAATTGCATTGCCTCGTCCCGGTACTGATATGCCGCAAGCGAGACGAGCGAATTCAACTTGCCGTGAAAATTGAGCAGGGCGGTCTGCACGTTCTCGCGTACGCTCATCGACGAGAAAGTCGCAGTGATCTGAAACGTGCGTCCCACGCCCATGCGCCAGATCTGGCGCGGCTTGCGGCCGATCAGGCTCGCGCCTTCGAATTCGGCGCTGCCGCTGTCGGCGGCGATCTGACCGTTCAGCAGATTGAAGCAGGTGGTCTTGCCGGCGCCGTTGGGGCCGATCAGCGCCAACAATTCGCCCGAGGCGAGGCTGAAGCTGACTTCGCACACGGCCTGCACGCCGCCGTAGGCTTTGCACAGTTTAGAGACACTTAATACCGTCATGATTGACGCTTCCCGGCGCGCGCTTCCCAGCGCTCGCGCAGAAATCCCGCAATGCCCTGCGGAAACACCAGGACGAGGAACAGAATGATGCCGCCCAGAAGTGCGCGCCAGAATTCGGTCTGGCGCGCGACGGTGTCCTGCAGCCAGGTGAATACCGCCGCGCCGGCGACCGCGCCGGTCAGCGTTTGGATACCGCCCATCAACACCATCACCAGCCCGTCGACCGAGCGCGGAATCGACAGCGTGTCGGGAGAAATGCTGCCCTTGGAAAATGCATACACTGCGCCTGCGACGCCGGCAAACAGTCCGGCCAGCGCGAAGCCCAGCCACTGCTGCCGGCGTACGTCGATGCCGATGGCGTCGGCGCGCAGCGGCGAATCGCGGCCCGCGCGCAGCGCGTAACCGAAGGGCGAATACAGAATGCGCCACAGGATCAGGGCGCCGCCGGCGCACAACACCAGGGCTAAATAATAGAACGCGGTTTTCCCGGAGAGCCACTGCGCCGGCCAGACGCCCACCAGGCCGTTTGAACCGCCGGTAAAAGCGTCCCATTGGTACACGACCGACCAGGCGATTTGCGCGAAGGCGAGCGTCAGCATTGCCAGGTACACCCCCGACAGGCGCACGCAGAACCAGCCGAACACCAGCGCCCCCAGCCCGGCGGCGAGCGGTGCGAGCAGCAGCGCGAGTTCCATCGGCAGCGCGTACTTGAACAAAAGCGCGGCGGCGTAGGCGCCCAGCCCGAAATACGCCGCATGGCCGAAGGAATGCATGCCGGCCGGGCCCATGATGAAATGCAGGCTGACGGCGAACAGCGCGAACACCAGGATGTCGGTCAGCAGCACCAGAGTGTAGCGATCGGAAACCAGCGGCAGCAGTGTGAGTGCGAGCAGCGCTGCGGCGAGTGCCTTGAGCATGCCGGGTGAAGGCAGGGACAGCGGCGGTTCGACCGATGCTGTGCCGCGCGGCACGCCCTGCGCCCGGCCGAACAGACCCCAGGGCCTGATTACCAGAACCACGGCCATGACGATGAATTCAACCACCAGCGTCAGCTTGGAAAAGGAAAACTCCATGCCGAAGGCGCTGACATTGCCGATGCCGATGCACATGGCTTTGAGTACGCCGATGATCACCGCGGCGAGGAATGCGCCGGGTATGCTGCCCATGCCGCCAACCACCACCACCACGAACACGTCGGACAGGATGGAAAGGTCCATGGTCAGCACCGCCGGCTCGCGCGGAATCTGGATCGCGCCGCCTAGGCCGGCGAGAAACGAACCGAGCGCGAATACACTGGTAAACAGCCACGCCTGGTTCACCCCCAGCGCGCCCGCCATTTCCCGGTCTTCGGTCGCAGCGCGCACCAGCGTGCCCCAGCGCGTGCGCGTGAGCAACAGCCACAGGAGGCCGAGTACAACCGGACCGAGCACAATCAGAAACAGATCGTATTCGGGGACGCGCCGGCCGAGGATCGCCACGGCGCCTTCCAGGCCGGGGGCGCGCGGTCCGAGCAAATCCTCCGGACCCCAGGCCCAGAGCGCGAAGTCGCGGATGACCAGCACCAACGCAAAGGTGGCAAGCAGTTGCAGCAGTTCCGGCGCGTGATACAGGCGCCGCAGCAACAGGCGTTCGACCAGCGCGCCGAACAGGCCCACGCTCAGGCCGGCCAGCAGCACCGCGCCCCAGAATCCAAAAATCCCGCCGCCGAACCACTGCACCAGGCTGTAGGCGGTGTAGGTGCCGAGCATATAGAGCGAGCCATGAGCGAAATTGACGATGCGGGTGACGCCGAAAATCAGCGACAACCCGGCCGCGACCAGAAACAGCGACGAGGCCGCAGCGAGACCGTTGAGCAGTTGAACGAAAATTGCGCTGAGACTCAAATCCGGCTCGTTCTGTCGTTCTTGAAATGCAGACAATCAGAAATTCCCTCTCCGGCGGCGGGAGAGGGAATCGGGGACGTACGGTGTATTGCGTCTACTCCGCTGGCCGCATGGCTTTGACTTCGGCGTCGCTGGGCAGGTAACCGGCGCCGTCGGCGTACTTCCAGTCGACCATCACCCCTTTGCCGTCCTTCAGCGCCAGGCGTCCGACGTAGGCGCCCATGGTGGACTGGTGGTCGAGCGCGCGATAGCTGAATTTCCCCAGCGGAGAATCCATCTGCATGCCTTTCATCGCCGCGATCATCTTTTCGGTGTCGACGGACCCGGCCTTCTTGATCGCTTCGGCAGCGCTCATCATGGTGGAGTAGCCGACGATCGAGCCCAGGCGCGGATAGTCATTCCATTTGGCGCGGTAGGCGGCGAGAAACTTCGAATGCTCGGGCGTGTTGATCTGCTCCCAGGGGTAGCCGGTCACATACCAGCCGGCGGGCGTCTCGTCCTTGAGCGGATCGAGATACTCCGGCTCGCCGGCGAGCAGGTTGAATACCGGGCGATCCTTGAACAGTCCACGCTGCGTGCCTTCGCGCACGAACTTCTGCAGATCGGCGCCGAACAGGGACGAGAAAATGGCATCCGGCTTGGCGTCGATCAAGGCCTGCACCACGGCACCGGCCTCGATCTTGCCCAGCGCCGGTGCCTGCTCGGCGATGAATTCGACACCGGGTTGTTTTGCCGCGAGCAGCTTCTTGAAGCCGGCGGTGGCCGACTGGCCATACTCGTAATTGGGATAGACGATGGCCCAGCGCTTCTTGTTCAGCTTCGCCGCTTCCGGCACCAGCATGGCGACCTGCATGTAAGTCGATGGGCGCAGGCGGAACGTATAGTGATTGCCCTTGTTCCACACGATTTGGTCGGTCAGGGGTTCGGCCGCGATGAACAGGGTTTTTCTCTGCTTGGCGAAATCGCTCACCGCGAGGCCCACGTGCGAGGCGAAGCAACCCATCAGCAGGGACACGTTCTCGCGCGACAGGAGCTCCTCGGCAGTGCGCACCGCATCGCCCGGCGTGCCGCTGTCATCGCGCGAAATCACCTCCACTTTCTTGCCGAGCAGGCCGCCGGACTTGTTGATTTCGTCCAGCGCCAGTTCCCAGCCCTTCTTGTACGGCTCGAGAAACGCGGGGAAATTCTTGTAGCTGTTCATTTCCCCGATTTTTATCGTGTTCTGCGCGGCCGCGGGACCGCTGAAAACCGCGGCGATTGCCAGCGTAATCGTGCCCAACAAAAATGTTCTGCGTGCAGTCATCTGTTCCTCCTGAGGTTCGTTGTTTCCGGCCGTTTCGGATTCCGGCTTCCGGCTGACGATCCGATACGACGCATGATAGCGCGGAGCGGGGTAGTGCGGCCAGTCGGATTGCAACACCGGCCAGATTGCCGCAGCTCTGAAACCTTCTTGCCATTTAGTACCTATTACACTAGAATAAGTACCGTAATCAGTACTAACAGGGACCAGCCATGAATACGCTTACTGCCGCCGAACTCAAGCGCCGTGGCATGGCCGCGATCGAGGACGGCCTGCGCCATGGCCCGGTGCACATCGTCAAACGCAACCGGCCGGCGGCAGTGGTGCTATCCGAGGACGACTACCAGCGACTGGCGAGGGGCAAGGTGGCGGCATCAAGCGGCTTGACCGCCATGCAATGGCTGTTGTCGCAGCGTGCAGTTGGCAAGCGCAGCAAAGCCAGTATCGACGCTGATCTCAAAGCCGAACGCGACTGGTGATCGCTTTCTTCGACGCCAGCGCCTTGATCTACCTGATCGAGGGACGGGAGCCGTTTGGCGGCAAGGTGCGCAAGGAGCTGGCGGCGGTCGCAAAGAAGTACCCGGATTTGGGCGCGGCAGTAAGCAGACTGACATGGCTGGAATGCAGGGTCGGCCCGATGAGGGCCAACGATAGCGCAGCATTGGCCTTGTACGATGCGTTCTTCGCAAGGCCTGATTTGGTATGGGTGGAACTGTTAAGAGATGTCGTCGAGTTGGCCGCGGTAATCCGGGCCAAACACGGCCTCAGGACACCGGATGCGCTGCAAGCGGCCAGTTGTTTGCAGTTAGGCGCGGATCATGTGTTTCTTGGCGGGGACAGCGCATTCAAGCGCGTCGGCGGACTGAATGTGAAGGTGCTGCGCTGAAGCTGCCCTTTGGACGTCGCCTTGAGTATCCGAAACGGATTGATTTTCGCTCGGTCAATGCCTGAAGAATCGCATCAGTATTGACTCCCAGCCCTATTGCCTACCGAAAGAATTGAACTGACAAAGGCGTTTTATTCAGCCGCCAGCGCGAACGAGGGTTTGAAGTTTGAATAATCGTCAAGCAACTGGCGCATTCTCCGACGCGGCCTCTCGCGGCGGTCCCAGTCCGACCAACGCCTGTTCGCGCAGAAATATGGAAAGCTGACGCTCAACGTAGAAGTCGCCGGCGCTGCGCGGCTATATCGCGCAGCGTCCGTGTGGACTGCCGGGTTAGGCTGCCCTCACTGACGCACATAGCGCAAGTGGGTGGCGGCTGGACCAGCAAGAACCTTGTCAATGCGAAACTGCGGCCCGGGCTCGCCCAGGTTCTCGAAGAGACGCCGCCCTCCGCCAAAAAAAACGGGCGCCAGGGCGATTTCCAGCTCGTCCACGGCACCCAGGTTCAGGTACTGCTGGATCACATCGGCTCCGCCCGCGATACGAATATCTCGACTGCCTGCGGATTCCCGCGCCAGTTCCAGAGCGTGCTGCGGCCCGTCATTGATGAAGTAAAAGGTTGTCCCACCGGGGCGCAACCAAGGTTCGCGTTTCTCATTAGTTAGAACGTAGACCGGAGTGTGAAACGGAGCCTCCTCCGGCCAGGCGATCTCGCCCTGGTCGAACATGCGCTTGCCCATGATGTTGGCACCGATGCGCTCCGTGGTGCTACGCACTAGGTCATTGACCGGACCGGTTTCGCCCCCTGATCCGAACTTGAGGTTTTCGCGGAAGTACTGTGTATTGAGGATCCAGGTCATCAGCGCACCCCACTTAGCGCCCCAGTTCTTGTACCCGGGATTCTCCATGGTCATTCCCTCAGGTGCCATGTAGCCATCGAGGCTAAGTCCAATGTTGACGAATACTTTGCTCATGATCCTCCTCTCGTATGTTCGGATGG
>Ga0163199_1002650_pt1 | contig 10907 bp, 9 predicted proteins | sample PL_2010_150m_FD_113537 | JGI IMG/M metagenome (GOLD analysis project Ga0163199, IMG submission 113537) | Freshwater microbial communities from Powell Lake, British Columbia, Canada to study Microbial Dark Matter (Phase II) - PL_2010_150m | ecosystem: Environmental > Aquatic > Freshwater > Lake ...
CTTGTTGCTGCTGCTCACGCTGCTGTTTCAACCCCTCTCTTGATGCGCAGTCGTTTCGACTGGCGAACCTCTTGTGCGAGATATGAAGAGCCTTGCATAGAGCGCTGCCTGATGCACTGTTGCGTTATGTGACAGTTGTCCAATTCTGGATCATTTCAACGCCCGCTCCAATCCATCGCTCACTCTCGGGACATACCAAAATCCCGAGTTAAATCAATGCTCTTGAGCACACCTTCGAGGTTGGCACGGGTCTTGATAGAAGGCATGGCCCGCAAGGGAAAAGCTTTTCACAATTGCCCACAACGAGGACACACCATGACTTATGCAGCCCCCGGCGCCGCCGGCGCCAAAATTGCCTACAAGGCCCAGTACAACAACTTCATCGGCGGCAAGTTTGTAGCGCCGGTCAAAGGCCAGTACTTTGACGTCATCACGCCCATCAGCGGCAAGGTCTACACCCAGGCAGCACGCTCGACAGCCGAAGACATTGACCTGGCACTGGACGCTGCCCACGCTGCAGCCGACGCCTGGGGCAAGACCGATGCCGCCAGCCGCGCCAATGTGCTGTTGAAGATTGCCGACCGCATCGAGGCCAACCTGGAACTGCTGGCCTACGCTGAGACCGTGGACAACGGCAAGCCGATCCGCGAAACCATGGCCGCCGACATCCCGCTGACGGTCGACCATTTCCGCTACTTTGCCGGCTGCGTGCGCGCTCAGGAAGGCGCCCTGAGCAACATCGATGAGAACACGGTGGCGTATCACATTCAGGAGCCACTCGGCGTGGTCGGACAGATCATTCCCTGGAACTTCCCGATCCTGATGGCAGCATGGAAACTGGCGCCGGCTTTGGGCGCAGGCAACTGCGTGGTTCTGAAGCCCGCTGAATCAACGCCGATCAGCATCTTGATCCTGGCTGAACTGATTGCCGACCTGCTGCCACCCGGCGTGCTCAACATCGTCAACGGCTATGGCCGTGAAGCGGGCCTGCCGCTGGCCACCAGCAAACGCATCGCCAAGATTGCCTTCACCGGCTCCACCACCACCGGCCGCGTGATTGCGCAAGCCGCTGCCAACAACCTGATTCCGGCCACGCTGGAGCTTGGTGGCAAGTCACCCAACATCTTCTTTGCCGACGTCATGGACAAGGACGACGGCTTTCTGGACAAGGCGATCGAAGGCCTGGTGCTGTTTGCCTTCAACCAGGGCGAAGTCTGCACCTGCCCGTCGCGTGCGCTGATCCAGGAATCGATCTACGACGCCTTTATGGAGCGTGTCCTCAAGCGTGTGGCCGCCATCACGCAGGGCAACCCGCTGGACGGCAACACCATGATCGGTGCTCAGGCCTCCAAAGAGCAGTTGACCAAGATCCTGTCCTATCTTGAACTTGGCAAACAGGAAGGCGCTCAAGTGCTCATCGGCGGCGCCCAATCGCATCAAGATGGCGATCTGGCCGGCGGCTACTACGTGCAGCCCACGCTGTTCAAGGGCCATAACAAGATGCGCATTTTCCAGGAAGAAATTTTTGGTCCGGTGCTGGCTGTGACCACCTTCAAGGACGAAGCCGAAGCGCTGGCGATTGCCAACGACACCCTGTATGGACTGGGTGCCGGCGTCTGGAGCCGCAATGGCAACGTGGCCTATCGCATGGGACGCGCTATCAAGGCCGGTCGCGTCTGGACCAACTGCTATCACGCCTACCCGGCGCACGCCGCCTTCGGCGGCTACAAGGAATCCGGCATTGGCCGTGAAACGCACAAGGTCATGCTCGACCACTACCAGCAAACCAAGAACCTCTTGGTAAGCTACAGCGAAAGCAAACTGGGATTTTTCTGACAATGGATCCCGGGTCAAGCCCGGGATGACAGGCATGGTTGTCATTGCGGACCACTGGCTTGTCATTGCGGACTCGATCCGCAATCCAGGGTACGTGTGGCACTGGATCCCGGGTCAAGCCCGGGATGACAGGCCTGGTTGTCACTGCGGACCACTCTCTTGTCATTGCGGACTCGATCCGCAATCCAGGGTACGTGTGGCACTGGATCCCGGGTCAAGCCCGGGATGACAGGCATGGTTGTCACTGCGGACCACTGGCTTGTCATTGTGGCCCCCTCTGTCTTTGTCCACGCGGTCCCCTGTCTTTGTCATTGCGGGCGCCTGTCTTTGTCATTGCGGGCCACGACCCGCAATCCAGACTCGTGTGGCACTGGATCCCGGATGTTGAAACCCCGGACCTGATCCGGGGCCGGGATGACAGCCTTTGGGTCCGGGATGACAGCCTTGGGGTCCGGGATGACGAAAGAATATGCACCATAGATCATCGGGGCGGGCAAGCGCCCCTTTTTCCATTTGGAGGAGACATACATGGTTGAAAAAGTCATTGCCACAGCGGCGGCGCTCGAACTCGTGGCCTTCCTGAAAAGCAAGCACGGCGAGCATTTGATGTTCCATCAGTCAGGCGGTTGCTGCGACAACAGCGCCGCCAACTGTTTTCTGCCGGGCGAAATCACCATGGGTGCGGGGGATGTCTATCTGGGAGACATCGGCGGCTGCCCTTTTTACATCGGCAAGTCGCAGTACGAATACTGGAAGCACACCCAACTCATCATCGACGTGATCGAGGGCCACGGTGGCACTTTCTCGCTTGAAGGCCCCGAGGGCAAGGCCTTTCATACACGCTCAAGGGTATTTACTGCAGCCGAGCTGACAGAATTGGACATTCAAGCACCTTAAAATAGACGCCTGCAGTTTTCTACGGTTGGAGTCCCATGCATGCGCTTCTAAAAGTATCCAAGGCCGTCGACTGGCTCAACACCCAGATCGGCAAAAACGTGATCTGGCTGATTCTGGCCTCCACCGTCATCAGTGCCGTCAACGCTACTGTGCGCAAGGCTTTCAACGTCAGCTCGAACGCCTATCTGGAGGTCCAGTGGTACCTGTTTGCGGCCGCCTTCCTGCTGGCTTCGGCCTACACCTTGCTGAACGGCGAACACGTCAAGATCGATGTTATCTACAGCCGCTGGTCCAAGCGCACCCAGATCTGGATCGACGTGCTGGGTTTCATCTTCTTCCTGTTGCCGTTTTGCACTGCCGTGCTCTGGTTCGGTATTCCATTTTTTCTCCAGGGCTACCGCTCCAACGAAGTTTCACCAAGCGCTGGCGGCCTGATCCTGTGGCCGGTTTACGCCATGATGCCCCTGGGCTTCTTTCTGCTCATGCTGCAGGGCATTTCCGAGCTGATCAAGCGACTCGCTTTTCTGCAGGGACTGATCCCGGATCCCACGCTCAAAAAGGTCGAGAAGACGGCAGAAGAAGAATTGGCGGAAGCCATTCAAAAGCTGGCTGAAGAAAAAGCCGCCAAAGCCAACGCTGCCTGATCGTGAGAAGCAGATGCAATTTCTAATCAACAACATCGCCCCCATCATGTTCGGGGGTCTCATTGTTTTTCTGCTGCTCGGTTTTCCGGTGGCATTCAGTCTGGGCGCCTGCGGCCTGTTCTTTGGTTTTGTCGGCGTCGAACTGGGCATCCTGCCTGAAGCCCTGCTGCAGGCATTGCCGCTGCGCATCTTCGGCATCATGAAGAACGACACGCTGCTGGCGATTCCCTTCTTCACACTGATGGGCCTGATCCTGGAGCGCAGCGGCATGGCCGAGGACTTACTCGATACCATCGGGCAGTTGTTTGGCCCCCTGCGCGGCGGTCTGGCCATCGCAGTGATCCTTGTCGGCGCGCTGCTGGCCGCAACCACCGGTGTGGTGGCAGCATCGGTGATCTCGATGGGCCTGATCTCGCTGCCCATCATGCTGCGCTATGGCTACGACCGGCGGGTTGCCTCGGGCGTGATTGCCGCCTCCGGCACATTGGCCCAGATCATCCCGCCCTCGCTGGTGCTGATCATTCTGGCCGACCAGCTTGGTCGCAGCGTGGGTGAAATGTACAAGGGTGCTTTCATCCCCGGTTTTGCACTGACTGGCCTTTACCTTGGCTACGTTGTGTTGCTGACCTTCATCCGTCCCAACTGGGTTCCGGCCCTGCCGATCGAAGCGCGCACCATTCGCGAAGACAATGGCCAGAGCGGCCTGCGCTCGCTGCTGCTGCTGACCCTTGTTTCCAGTGGTCTGGCGATCTACCTCGGCATGAACTATGCGGCCGTCAACAACTGGATGACGGGCAACACCGCGCTGACCGTGCCGACCGATGAAACCATTGTGGTGTCGCTGTGCGCCGGCGTGATACTGGCCTTTGTCATTGCGCTGGTCAACAAGGCGACGGGCCTGGGACTGCTCTCGCGCATGGCCGAGCGCGTGACCTTTGTGCTGATTCCGCCGCTGCTGCTGATCTTTCTGGTGCTGGGCACGATCTTTCTGGGCGTTGCCACACCAACCGAAGGCGGCGCCATGGGCGCGGTGGGCGCCTTGATCATGGCCATGAGCCGGGGTCGCCTGAACATGAAGCTGCTCAAGCAGGCCTTGATGTCAACCACCAAGCTGTCGAGCTTTGTGGTCTTCATTCTGGTCGGCTCCACGGTTTTCAGCCTGGTGTTTCAGGGTGTCGATGGCTCGCGCTGGGTTGAGCACCTGTTGACCTCGGTGCCTGGCGGCCAGATCGGTTTCCTGATCGTCGTCAATCTGTTGATTTTCTTCCTGGCCTTCTTCCTCGATTTCTTTGAACTGTCGTTCATCGTGGTGCCTTTGCTGGCACCGGTGGCCGAGAAGATGGGCATCGACCTGATCTGGTTCGGCGTCCTGCTGGGTGTGAACATGCAGACCTCCTTCATGCACCCGCCCTTTGGCTTTGCCCTGTTCTACCTGCGCAGTGTGGCGCCGCACAGCGAATACACCGACAAGCTGACCAAGAAGTTGATTCAGCCCGTCACGACGATGCAGATCTACTGGGGCGCCGTGCCTTTTGTGCTGATCCAGATCGTCATGGTGGCCGCGATCATCGCCTTCCCCGGCATCGTCTCCAGCGGCCTGGACAAGACCGAGAAGGTCAATCTGGACAATGTGGTGCTGGAGGCTCAGGCCGAAGCCCCGGCCAAACCCGCCTCAGACCCGGTCATGGGTGAACTCGCACCGCCTGCCAACGACCAGCAAAGCGACGACGACCCGATGAAGGCGATGCAGGATTCGATGGACAAAGCCAAGAAATAGTGCTGTGGGTTTTAGGCCAGTTCAACACGGTTGCGACCATTTTCCTTGGCCCGGTACATGGCAACATCGGCGCTCTTGATCAGGAGCGCCTCGTCTGGCCCATGCTCAGGGAAAATAGCCACACCGATACAAGACGAGATATTGATCAGGCGCCCGCCTATGTCAAAAGTCTGATGCAGGGCATCCCTGATGGTTTCAGCAACGGTGGTGGCATCCCGTGCTTGTTCGACTTCCGACAATATGACGACAAATTCATCGCCGCCCAGGCGTGCCACCGTGTCGGTTTCACGGCGCACGCAGGCCAGCATCCGAGTCGCGACTTCCTTCAACAGCAAGTCTCCGATCTGGTGACCGTACAGGTCATTGACCGGCTTGAACTCATCCAGGTCAATCATCATCAGTGCCAGCCCTGTCTTGTCGCGCCGCGCCTTGGCCAAGCCGTGGCGCAGACGGTCGGAAAAAAGGCCTCTATTGGGCAGTCCGGTCAGCAGGTCAAAATGCGCCAGCATCTGCAAGCGCTGCTGCGCCGCCTTGCGCTCTGAGATGTCGGTGTGGGTCCCTATCATGCGCACGGGTCTTCCCTGCGCATCACGTGACACCACCATGCCGCGGGAAAGTATCCATTTCCAACTGCCATCCTGGCAGCGCATGCGTCGCTCGTTGGAGTAGGTTTCCGTCTTGCCTGTCAAGTACGCTTCACGGTCAGCTGTCACAAGTGGCAGATCGTCAGGGTGCACACGGTCTTCCCAGGTCTCCCAATGATCAATCAGCTGATCCTCGCCATAGCCATAGATTTCGCGGTAACGCCTGGAATAGACGACCTCGCCTGTTTGCAGGTTGCGGTCCCAGACGCCGGCGTCGGAACCGTCAAGGGCAAACTTCCAGCGCTCCTCGCTCGATGCCAGTGCCTGCTGCGCCATTTCGCGCTGCTGCGTTTCTTCGGCAATGTGTTTCTGGGCATTCTGCACAATGGCATACAGCGCCAGATAGAGCAAACTTAGCAGCGCGATGACAGACAACACCATGATCCACTGACGTTTGCCAATATCTGCCAGTACGTCGGTGGCATCGCCATAAATCTCCAGAATGCCGATCACCTTGCCGCTCGCCGGGTCCAGACGCGGCACATAGGTTTCAATCAGGTCACGGTCCAGCACCTCACCCTCAAAGGCGCTGAAGCGATTGCGGTGTGACAACTCCGAGCTGTTCAGACCGCGCAACGCGTCAATGACCCCGGCATTGGCGCTCTTGTCCTCGCCAATCTGTTTGGTCTCGCTAGAGTAAATGGTCATGCCTCTGAGGTCATAGACCTTGATCTTGAAAATCTTGCTGCCACTGAGCAGCATCACTACTTTTCGATGGATCCTGGGAATTTGCGGGGTCGCCTGGATCTCTGCGACCGACTTGCCCGCCACGGCCATCGCAAGCGGACCGAAGGCGTCGTCCCACATCTCATTGGAAATAACCTGGGCCAGATTGACATGCTGACGTTCATATCCTTTGACAATGGAGTCAATGGACAGCGCGCGGAAGACGTAGCCAAGCAGCGCCGCCGCCACCAGGAACGCCACCAGACTGGCGCTGGTGAAGTAGCGCAACAGCTTGAATTCAGTGTGCCTGGCGGTGCTTGTTTGGCTCATAGCAACATGCTCTTCGGGCTATGCTAACTTCAGCCAGGCGCGACCCAATGCCGATTGACGGGCAATATTGAGGGAAATTGCTCTAAATCAAACTTCTGCCGACTGCCTTCTAAGGGTTATCCCAGGGTTCAAAGGCGTCAATGGCTTCTCGTGGATCAGGTAACCGATGAGGTTGTCGGCCGCCAGATGGGCCATGGCAAGGCGGGTCGGCAGCGTCGCGCTGCCGATGTGCGGCGTCAGCACCACGTTGGGAACCGTCAGCAGATCGGGGTGAACCTTGGGTTCGCCTTCAAACACATCCAGACCGGCTGCCGAAATCACCTTGTTGCGCAAGGCCAGTGCCAGCGCGGCGTCATCCACGATGCCGCCGCGCGCAATGTTGACCAGCGTCGCGGTCGGCTTCATCTGCGCCAATTCAGCCGCACCGATGGCGTGGTGCGAGGACGCCGAATACGGCAGCACCAGCACCAGGTGATCGGCCGTCCGGAGCAGTTCTTCTTTGCTGACATAGCAGGCCTTGCAGTCCGCTTCGGCTCCGGCATCGAGTCTTGTCCGGTTGTGATAAATCACCTTCATGCCAAAGCCATGGGCACCACGGCGTGCAATCGCCTGGCCAATGCGGCCCATGCCCAGAATACCTAGCGTCGCGCCATGAACATCGGCGCCGATGAACATGTCATAGCGCCAGCGCGTCCACAATCCGGCGCGCAGAAAGTGCTCGCCCTCGGCCATGCGCCGCGCGGTCGCCATCAGCAGGGCAAAACCCAGGTCCGCCGTGGTCTCGGTCAGCACGTCTGGGGCATTGGTGGCAAGCACGCCGGCGGCGCTCATGGCGTCGAGGTCAAAATTGTTGTAGCCGACGGTCATGTTGGCGCAGATTTTCAAATCGGGACAAGCAGCCAGCAGAGTCGCATCGATGCGTTCACCGCCGGTGGTGAAGACCCCCTGCTTGCCCGCCAGCTGCGCTATCAACTCTGGCTGGGTCCATAGCACATCTTCCTGGTTTGACGTCACTTCAAAGTGCTGCGCCAGCTTGGCGATCACTTCGGGGAAGATGGCGCGGGCCATCAGGATTTTTGGTTTCATGGACTGTCTCCGGGTTGAGTTGCCTGTCGTTGTCATTTCTGGTTGTCATTGCAGACATCTGGTTTGTCATTGCGGACTTGATCCGCAATCCATGGATCCCGGATCGGGCCTGCCCCGGACTCCGATCCGGGGTCCGGGATGCAAACTTCCTGGTCCGGGATGACGATGACTACTTGTTAATGAAACAAACGGTATTGCACAACATAGACCAGCGCCCCGGCCAGATAGCCCGCGAGCGCCAGACCGCCAATCTTCTTGGCGTACCAGAAGAAATTAATTTTCTCCAGGCCCATGGCTGCCACCCCTGCGGCCGAACCGATGATCAGAATCGAGCCGCCGGTGCCGGCACAGTAGGCGATGAACTCCCACAGAAAACTGTCGGTCGGGTATTGCGCCAGGGTATACATGCCCATCGAGGCCGCCACCAGCGGCACGTTGTCCACCACGGCGCTGGCCAGGCCGATGATCAAGACGATGATGTCCTGCCGGCCAACTACCTTGTCAAGCCACTGTGCCAGCGAACTCAGCACATGGGTGTGCTCCAGCACGGCCACTGCCATCAGAATGCCAATGAAGAAGATGATCGAACTCATGTCGATGCGTGTCAGCGCGTGCACCAGTGTCAGGTGTTGCTTCCTGTGATCTTCCTTCTTCAGGTGCAGCAGATCCCCCACCATCCACAACATGCCCAAGCCAAACAGAATGCCCATGAAAGGCGGCAGATGGGTCACGGTCTTGAAGACCGGCACACCAACCAGAATGGCCAGTCCCAGAAACAACATCAGGTTGCGCTCGAAGGCAGAGGAGTGCAGGGCATCGGCGGCCTGCTTGCGCTGGGGCGCCACGACAGGCTTGTCGCCCAGCATGAAGCTGGTGATCACCAGCGGTATCAGCAGATTGACCATGGACGCAAGGAACAGGCTCTTCATGATCGCCACAGTGGTGATCTGGCCCCCAATCCAGAGCATGGTGGTGGTGACGTCACCGATCGGCGTCCAGGCACCACCCGCGTTGGCGGCAATGACAATAATGCCAGCGAAGAACAATCGGTCTTCACGCTTGTCGAGCAGCTTCTTCATGAGCGAAACCATGACGATGGTGGTGGTCAGGTTGTCCAGGATCGCACTGAGAAAGAAGGCGACGAAGCCCACTATCCACATCAACGACGAGAGCCTGGTCGTCTTGATGCGCGAAGTAATGGCCAGAAAGCCTTCATGCGCATCGACCACTTCGACGATCGTCATGGCACCCATCAGGAAAAAGACAATCTGCGCCGTACCCATCAGCGAACGGTTCAGGTCCGCATTGACCTGATTCACATCACCGCTGGCCAGCGCGTAAACGGTCCACAGCCAGCCGGCTCCCATCAGCGCCGAGGCCGACTTGCTGATCTTCAGAGGATGCTCCAGAGCGATGGCCAGATAGGCCAGGACAAAGATGATGGAGATGGCAGTCAGCATGAGGGTTTACCTTGCTTGTGATGGGTGGCAATGACGGGTGAATTATCGGGCTTGTGAAATATCAAATACCTGGCGCAGATAGGCCAGGTATTTCTCGTCTTCGCACATGTCCTTGGAGGGGGCGTCAGACAACTTGGCCACCGGCTGCCCGTTGCAACGGACCATCTTGATGACGTTTTGCAGCGGCTCGTAGCCAAGGTCATTGGTCAGATTGGTGCCGATACCAAACGCCAGCTGGCAGCGCCCCTTGAACTGCTGGTACAGATCGATCGTGCGCGGGACCGTCAAGCCATCACTGAAGATCAAGGTTTTGGTGCGCGGATCAACCCGGCGCTGGTGGTAGTGCTCGAGCATGCGCTCAGCCCACTGGAAAGGGTCCCCACTGTCGTGCCGCGCGCCATCAAAGAGCTTGCAGAAATACAGATCGAAGTCGCGCAGGAAGGCGCTCATGCCGTAGACATCGCTCAGGGCAATGCCGAGGTCGCCCCGGTATTCCTTGGCCCAGGATTCGAATGCATAAATCTGGCTGTCACGCAGGCGCGGTCCGAGCGCCTGACAGGCTTGCAGGTATTCGTGCGCCATGGTACCCAGCGGTGTCAGGCCCAGTTTCATGGCAAACAGCACGTTGCTGGTGCCAGCCAACTGGCCGGACATGCCCGCCGCATTGCCGGGACTCTGCGCGGTACCCAGGCGGCTTGCCAGAACACGCAAAACTTCTTCGTGCCAAGCTTGGGAAAAACGCCGACGTGTGCCGTAGTCGGCAATTTTCAGCTCACCCAGACCCGCGTCGCGCAGCTGTCCGATCTTGATATCGAGCCGCCGACGCCCCTCCATCAGGTCGGGCAACTTGTGCGTGTTGCGAAAGTAAACCTCGTTCACGATGGCCAGCACCGGGATTTCGAACAGAATGGTGTGCAGCCAGGGACCGCGGATGGAAATGTCGATCTCGCCGCTTGGGCGCGCTGTGACGCTGATGTATTTTTCGTTCAGCTTGAACAGCCCCAAGAAATCAATAAAGTCACTCTTGATGAAGCGCAGCGAATGCAGGTAGCTCAGTTCGGCGTCCTGAAAGTGCAAACTGCACAGGGACCGGATCTCGTCACGGATCTCGTTGACGTGCGCGCCAAGCGCACGGCTGGCGCGACCGGTGGCAGGGTCGATGCCCGGATTGCGGCAGCGGAATTTGTACTCTACCTGGGCACCGGGGAACTGATGCAACACCGCCTGCATCATGGTGAACTTGTACAAGTCGGTATCAAGAAGACTGGTAATGATCATGCTGTTACTTTATCGCGCCCAAGGTGGCGCCGCCATCGTGTTTACCCGCCCGACCATGCGGGTCAATCGAGCCAGTGCGTAAACTCCTCAACCGGTACGCGAGGCGTGTGGAAAGTGTTGACCGCCGCCAACTGATCGGCATAGCCCATGGCCATGCCACAGACCAGCATTTCCTGCGCGCTGGCACCGACATGCGGCAGGATGATGCTGTTGAACATATTCCATGCCTGTTGAGGGCAGGTGTGCAGGCCCCGCGCCCGCGCCGCCACCATGATGCTCTGCAAGAAAG
>Ga0163199_1002651_pt1 | contig 10907 bp, 14 predicted proteins | sample PL_2010_150m_FD_113537 | JGI IMG/M metagenome (GOLD analysis project Ga0163199, IMG submission 113537) | Freshwater microbial communities from Powell Lake, British Columbia, Canada to study Microbial Dark Matter (Phase II) - PL_2010_150m | ecosystem: Environmental > Aquatic > Freshwater > Lake ...
CCCTAATTCCCCTTAACAGGAACCTGTTTGCATGATCGATCAAGCCGATGGCGCTACCCGAGTTTTGTTGATTGGCAGATACCCCATTGTGCTTTGGGGTCTGGAAAAACTGATTGATAGCCAGAAACCCAGGATGGAAATGGTTGGCAAATTCCCCCATTGTGCGGAAGCACTCTCGCAATTGGAGGAACTGTCTGCCGATGTAATTCTGCTTGATCGGGATCTGGGTATTGAAAACGCGGTCGATGACATCCCGCGATTAACCGGTCTGTCCAAGGCAAAGATTATGGTCCTGACCGGGTCACGCGACCCATCGGCGCATGTAAGTGCCGTGCTTGCGGGCGCCAAGGGTGTTGTTGAAAAAGAAGAAGGAGTGGAAACGATTCTAAGGGCGATCGAGAAAGTTCACGAGGGTCAACTGTGGCTGGATCGCACCAGTATGGGCATGCTGGTCATCGAGCTGTCCAATCGAAAGGTCTCGGAGAAACGTGACCCGGCACAACAAAGAGTGGGGATCCTCACTGACAGGGAGAGGGAAATCGTGGCGACCGTAACGTCCCACTCTGGAGCAAACGGTACGGTCATAGCGGAAATGCTGCACATAAGCGAAAGCACGCTGCGCAAACATCTAAGTTCGATCTATGAAAAACTTGGCCTCAGCTCCCGGCTGGAGCTATGGGATTATGCGCACAAGCGCGGGTTGAACAAGGACTAGCCCACATCAAGCGGCGATACAGCCGCCAGCCCAAGAAGCCCCGCATAGCAGATTCCTGCTATGTGGGGCTTTTCAATTCAATAGACCTGTTCCATCAAAAAATACAGTTATCTCCCATGACTGTTTCCAATCCGAAATCTAGTATGTGACCGTGCATTGAGCTGAACGGCCGGCGAGTGCATGCAAAGCACCCCGGCACGTGAAGCTGCAAACAACTCATGGGTACGCCGATGAAAAATTTCAGGAAAGAAGAGCGAGTTCTCGTTGCGCATTCTGTAAATCCGCAGCGGGTTATTCCAGAGGAGCAAGGTCGCATGAACATGCCCGAATCCACCCCCGCAGTTTCCTGGGTGCTCCTGCTGGGCGTTGTAATGTCCATTATCTCTCTATTCCACTTATCGAATAGTTTGATCGATTACAGGACGCATAAAGCCGCACACAAGGTAGCTATTGCGGAGCCTGAGTGTCCGGCGGGTACGCGCATTACGATCATCGAGGGCGGCAAAAAAACTTGTCTGACGCATCACGTCAGGACTTATGCGGCCAGCAGCATTCTGGTAACTAAAACTGTAGCTAGATAAAAGGAGAAAAAAATGCATCGGCATAAATTGGGCGATTTTTCAGAAGGGATAACGGGAATGAGAAATTCATGGGTACTGCAATGAAAGATTCCAGGAAAGAAGAACGGTTTTCCGTTGCGCATTCTGTAAATCTTGGGAATGCGGGAGGCATTACGCGCGATTTCAGCACTTCGGGAATGTATATCGAAACGGCTGTGCCGGATGCGCCTTACGTACCCGGAGACAAAATCGGTCCTACGATAAAACTCGATTGCCCATGGGGCGAGTTGATACTCAAGTGCAATGGAGAAATCATCCGGGTTGAGAACCGGCAGGGCGGGATTGGTTTGGCGATGAAGATTAATGAATTTGCGATGGCATCGGATTCTTGAAACGGACCGCCCGCATGATGCGTTTTCTGTCAGCCGGTCATCAAAGATCCACATATCGAGGAAAGCTTGGATGCGATCAACGACACCGGCAGTGCCATGACCTTGCAGCGTTGGCTCACTGCTGCAGGCATGTGCTGTCTGCTGGGTATTGGCATTGCGGCCACAGCACCCTTCAATGATGCAGCAGCGGCTTACAACGAAGGTGATTACGTACAAGCCATCAAGATACTCAGGCCGCTGGCTGCTCAGGGAAACCCAATTGCACAATTCGGCTTGGGTTGGATGTATGCCCATGGCCAAGGCGTAACTCAGGATTATCCGGCAGCGGTGCAGTGGTATCGCCTGGCGGCTGCTCAGGGAAATGCAGGGGCGCAATTTAACCTGGGCTGGATGTATGCCAATGGTCAAGGCGTAACCCGGGATTATCCGGTAGCGCTGCAGTGGTATCGTCTGGCGGCTGCACGGGGAAGCGCAGATGCGCAATTTAACCTGGGGTGGATGTATGAGCATGGTCAGGGTGTAATCCATGATTATCAGGAAGCCCTGCAGTGGTATCGCCTGGCCGCAGCGCAGGGGCTTGCAGTTGCGCAAAATCACCTTGGTGTGAAGTATGCCAGCGGCCAGGGCATAGTCCAGGATTATCCGGCAGCGGTGAAGTGGTTTCGTCTGGCGGCGGCGCAGAGAGATGCAGGGGCGCAATTTCAGCTTGGCTGGATGTATGATAATGGTCAGGGCGTAGTTCAGGATTATGCGGAAGCCGTGCAGTGGTATCACCTGGCGGCAGCGCAAGGGTTCGGGCCTGCCAAAACAGTCCTGGAGCGCCCGGACATGGTTGCGGCAGCACAGAAGCTTGCTGCCATGCAAGTACAGCCGCAGCAGCCGCAGCAGTTTTTGCATCCAGTTCGCAACAGAACGAAAACCAGGGAGCAAGCTCAGGCACCGGTGCTGGTTTTTGAGTCATCTGCTCCGCGTGCTGACGGCTCGATCGAATTGAGCGGCCGGGTGACAAGCAGTGCCGGTATTTCCCAAATCTTGATTAATGGTCGCGAGTTGGAAGTTCCGCTTGCCAAGGATGGATCCTTCAAAGTGACGCGTGTTCCGCCCATGGGTGTCACGACCTATTGGTTGAGCGTAGTGGATGAATTCGGTCAGAGGGAAGATGCGGAAGTTACTGTTGAACGGACAGCCATGCAACTGGTGGAAGAAGTCGCGCCGCTCGACTCACGCAAAATGAAGGCAAAAGCAAATCCAAATGCAGTGGCACTCATTATCGGTATCGAGGCTTATTCCAGACTCCCGCCAGCCCAGTATGCGGATTCGGATGCAAACCATTTTTATGATTTTGCACACCAGGCGCTGGGCGTGCCAACCAGCAGGATCAAATTATTAGCGGGCGCACAAGCCAACCGCGCTGATCTGCTGAAAGCGATGCGAAGCTGGATGAGAACGGAGGTCGCTGGCGGCAAGTCGGATGTCTACATCTTCTTCGCCGGACATGGTCTGGCCAGTGACGATGGCGCTAAAACTTATCTGCTGCCGGCAGATGGAGATCGGGACTTGTTGGATGAAACCAGCATCCTGCGGGATGACCTCATCGCCTCCGCCAAGGGAGCCAAGACGATCACCCTGTTCCTGGATACCTGTTATTCCGGCGGCACCCGCACCACCGAAGTCTTGCTGGCGGATGCTCGGCCCATCGCCATTGTTCCGGACATGGGCAGCTTACCGCCGAACGTCACGCTATTGGCGGCCTCGTCAGGCGCACAACTGTCTTCCACTTACAATGCGGCAAAACACGGCCTGTTCAGTTACTGGCTGATGAAAGGACTGGAGGGAGATGCTGACACTAACCGTGACCGGAAGATCACCACCGGCGAGCTGCACGACTATGTTGCCAAGCAGGTTGGGCCCATGGCGCAGAGGCGCAACCGCCAGCAGGACCCGCAGTTGATCGGGGATAGCGCGAGAGTGTTGGTCAGCTATTAGGTGTGCTGCTGCGCTACCTGCTGGGCAAATCCAATCGCATGATTCCAGACCAGATGAAAAAGAGTGCGGTGCTGGATGCCGGCCTGAGTGCCGGGGTTACTCGGGTTGCACTGGCAGGGCGTCGAGACTTTTCGCCGCCTCGACCATTTTAGGGTCTCGCAGGATTTTCCTGGCAGCTTCATGCCCCTGCGCTGCAGCCAGCCGGAACCATTTCACGGCTTCCTGATAATCCTGCTCAGCACCTTCGCCCGCGGCATACATATGGCCCAGGGTAAATTGCGCCCCTGCATGCCCCTGCGTTGCAGCCTGGTGGACCCACTTTATGGCTGCCTTGTAATCCTGAAGCATGCCGCCCTGGCCATTGAAATATATCGAACCAAGCCAGTATTGCGCCTCTGCATTTCCCTGTGCGGCCAATGGTTCCCATATCGCGAGAGCCTGTTTGTGGTTGCCTTTGAGGTAGGCTGCTATTCCGTCATCGACGGGCGCCGCAGTTGCAGTGCCGACGGCCAGCAGGCAGCACATGCCTGCTGCAGCGAGCCAGCGCCGCAAGGCCAGGGTGATGTTGTGGCGCATGCTGTCGTGTGTCAGGGTGAACATTCAGTGTCTCAGTGTGCGAAGTTTCGCTGGCAGCATAACTCAATCGGGTTATTTCAATAACAAATCCGCCGCAGCAGATTAGGGCGGGGGATTATCGTCGTCTTGATTTGCGCCATTCCCAAGGCGGCAGTGGATCAGAGTCTGTCCACAGTCCGCGCCGTTGATCTTCGGCCTCGTGCTCGGCGTCGGCGTAGGTTTGCCTGTCAGCAGCAGGCTGATCGCGCTGATAGGCTTTGTAATGCCACGCCATGCCGCGCCGGATTTGCTCCAGATTCACATCCATGCCGCCCATCAGCACCTTGCCCAGTTCCCGCCCGTAGCGGTCGCGCTTGTCGGATTCCACCGTCACGATTTTATTGAAAACCATATCGCTCAGGCTCTGCTTGGAACGACTGCCGAAAGGCTGTTTTTTCTCTGGCGCGTCAATTCCAGTCAAGCGAACCTTATGCTGCACCTTGGCTGCGTCCAGAACGGTTACCGTGTCGCCATCGGCAACGCCTACCACCTTGCCGGTGAAGTTCGCCCATGCCGGAAAAGACAGAGCCAGTGCGAGGCTGGCCCCGGCAATGACCCGGGAGAGAAGCACTAGCGTTTAACTCCACAGGCGATTTTCCACAGCGCTTCGCCTACGCTGCCAGGCTCATTGGGTTCCCACTCGCGCGGCTTGATACTGGTACTGATTATTTCACCCCCGGCCATATTTTTAAGATGGACATTTGCATAAGATATTCGCGATTGCTCTTCCTTGCAGTCGTATTCATTTTGCGACCTTACCGACATGAACGTCTTGCCATCGGTTTTCTGAGCCGTCTTGTAGTCAATCAGAGTCCACATTATTATCCTGCTGTCCATTTTGCGAATGGTGGCGGGATCGGCGTATGCGCTGATGTCATCGGCTGCACTACCGCTGACCAAAACCCAGTCCGCCGCCGCACTCGTGCTCACCACAGCCAGCAGCATCATCAAAATAGCTCTACGCATTGCAATTCCCATAGTTGTAGTCGTGTGCCTATCATCTGCCAGTGCATACCACCGTCCCCAGTAAAACCATGCCGGGTGATTCGCGTCAGGCGGCAGCGCGAGACATTTCTGGCAATGCGGCCGCAGCCGCAAGGTCGGCGGCATCATGCATGACGAGGTCGTTGTCGCGCGCGAAGCTGGTGACGTAGTCCCAAGCGCGCGGCTCCAGATCGCGCAGGCGTGCGTCGATGATCACGCAATAGACGCCGCTGATGATGGCGGGCCGCACGTAGGCGGCGTAACCGTGATAGGGGCGGGCGGTGGATCGTGCGCCGGATAACGACGTGGCGCCAGGGAAGAACACGACCGCCGCACCGCACAGCCGTTCGGCCCAGTCGCTGGGGCGAAAGGTCTTGCCGTCGCGGCGGATGCCCTTGATCAGCAGTTCATTGACGGCAAGGCAATCTTGCGGGAGCGGACAAAAAACAGGGGCGTCAACGGCGCGCCGGCGTGGTTCAGGCCGATCGCCTTGCAGGGGCGGATAAAAGAAAGAGGTATCAGCGGCGCGGCGGCGCGGCGCGGGCCGGTCGGAAAGCGCTTTGGCCACGCGCCACCGCTCGAAATCTGATCGAACGATCAGGTATAACCGGGCTAACAGGTGTAGCGGGGCGGCTCGTGCGTCCCACGGCAGCTTTGCAACCGTCTTCGCCATGTTGTACCTCCAACTGCGTCAGAGCTCTCTGACAAAACGCGTCCCAATCGGCATTGTTTCACTGGTTGCGTGCATCACGGGATTCAAGCCATCGTGCTTTTCCTCCCCATCATTAGCAGTTATCGGCCTCCGCCGCAGTTCCTGAAGGGCAAGACGCAAATAAATTTTTGAGATGCGCCAGGAAAAATGGCGGCGTAGAGAAATTCGTTGAGATACTTCGATGGAAGAGTGGGCTTAGACGTTAAGCCGCTATTCTTATTCAAGTTTTACGAGCTTTGAAAGAATTTGCTATTTTTCTTTCAAAGCCTATAATTGTTTGAAAGTTTTTCTTTACCCTTTGGTAACCACATGGATTCACGGGACTTTAACGACAATAAAAGTGGGCGGATAATTCAGACTGCCCAAGGGTTCTCTGCTTTTGTTCCAAATCCTTTGCCTCCGAGCATTGTTTATGACTCGGCTCTTGTCTTGGCGCTTTCCAAGGCAGATGCTGCTTTGTCTGAACTCTCTGGGTTGGGTAGCCAGTTACCCAACCCACATCTCATGATCTCTCCCTATATGAAACGGGAAGCTGTTCTTTCATCACGAATCGAAGGTACCAAAGCAAGTCTTTCAGATCTTCTCATTGATGAACTCGAAGATGGCACCCCTAATCGCACGCTTACAGATGACTTAAGGGAGATTCGAAATTATATCCATGCCATGGAATTAGGCATCGAATTGCTTCCAAATCTGCCGCTCTCGCTGAGGCTAGTTCAGGAAATCCATGGTCAACTAATGCAGGGTGTGCGTGGAGAGAAGGCAACACCAGGTGAATTCCGAAATACGCAAAACTGGATCGGCCCGGCTGGTTGCACTCCTGCGACGGCCGCCTTTGTTCCGCCACCAGTGCCAGAGATGAAAGAAGCGCTTTACGCTTGGGAAAACTTCCTTCATGACAGAGACAGCATTCCTGATCTCATCCAGTGCGCAATGATGCACGTACAATTTGAAACCATCCACCCATTCCTTGATGGTAATGGGCGTGTGGGACGGCTTCTAGTCACATTCTTCTTACTAGAGAGGAAACGGCTTTCGCAGCCGCTGCTCTACCTCTCCGCATACATTGATTCGCATAAAGCAGACTACTACGACCTGTTGCAGCAGGTGCGTACTCGCGGTGACTGGAACCCTTGGTTGATGTTTTTCCTGCAGGGAATTACCAACGCTGCCACTGCAGCAGGGCAACAGGCCAAGGAGCTGCATAGACTGAGGGAGGAATACCGGGCAATGCCAATGCTGCGAAACAAGCCGAATGCGCTGGTTGTACTCGATGAACTGTTCTTCAACCCCTACATGACCATATCAAAGGCGGGCAAAGTGCTAGCCAAATCGCACCCCACGGCAAAAGCGGCAATATCTGTTCTGGAGGAAGAAAAGATATTGACAGAAGTCACCGGTCGGCAATGGGGAAAATTCTACGTTTCTAAACCCATTCTAGATGCGATAGAAAAACCGCTTGCCTAGGTGGAAGCGGAGCAATCCATCTGTCTGTACTGTTGTACTTCTCCAACAAGGGGAGAAATGGGGAGGGGGAATGAGCAATTCTTTCCGGGTGCTGTCAGCGGCAGATGATTTCACATGGGACGCCGTCTTTGTCTCCAGCGAGAAGATCATGAGCGCTTACAGGCTGCTCTCCACAAAATTTCGGACATGCTGCCAGGCTGGATTGACTCCCAATCGCCAGGATTATTGGCGATATGAACTACTCGCCCTCTGCCCATATTCCCGGAGTAGAACTTCATATAAAGATCCCGAGATTCCTCTTTCTTGCAGTCGTATTCAACTTTTGTCATTGATGATAAAAACGTTACGCCATGAGCTGCTCTCTGAGCCGTCTTGAAATCAATCAGAGTCCGCATTCTTACCCTGCTGTTGTGTGTTTTTCCAGTGGTGGAAAGGTCGGCGTAGTGGGCAAATTCACCATCATTACCAGCCCTGACCCACTGTGCCGCTGCACTACTTGCTTACAACGGTCAGTAGCAGCATCAACATCGCTTTATACATTGCAGTCCTGATATTTGCCTGGCCGTATGTCGTACAGCCCCCAAGTGTTGCAGAATGAAGTCATGCCGGGACATCAAACGGCAGCGGTTCCTTAAACCGGATAGAGCAGCCAGATGACTATAAGCCCAATAACAAAGAGTTGTAATCTATTCATTTTGACTTCCAATAATCCATTTGATATTTGCCAATGTTCTGACATCAACCTCGCTAACCCCAGCCCGAAGTGAAAAGATACCCGGCACGGCCCTGGCGGGCAACCTCTTTTTATAGAGGGGAATCATTGATTGCCGGATGGATGATAGGGATGCCGGGGGCATCAAGCGGCAGACGGGGAGGGATGAAGGTAGGTTGCTCGTCAAGTAGGGGGACGCATCAACCTCGCTATGCTTGACCAGCTTCCTTACTCGCCCGCATGAGCAGTAAGAAATAATGATTTCTCGAGCGAAGAAAAGAAATCTTGATAATGTTTCGGGTCTTCGATCGGACTTACGTTGAATTGGGCATTTGCCCGTACCAGCATACGGTCATTTCCTTTCGATCTAACTGAAACTGTTATTCTAATTATGTTTCGATCTTGTTTCGTTGCGCTTACGCTCCCAAGCATTAAATCTGCACGGTCGATTACAAAACCAAGGTCTTGAAGAGTTGAAATTGCTGCCCTTAGTACCTTTTCTTTATCCCCTGTTTCGAATGTGCGTGACTGATAACTACGTTTATAAAGCTGGGTTTCATCGCCCATATCAAGCACGCGCTGGTTGGTTGTGGCACACCCACTCAGCAGCGAAGCACATACCAGAAGTGCGGGAAATAGAAGTTTCATATTTTTTGAGCCTCAAGAAAGACGGATTTTGAAACCTTCTCAAAGAAATCTTGGTAGAGCTGGGGGTCGCTGAGGGTTTCACCGAAAACGCTATTGTCAGTGCGTCGCACGAGGCGCTGAAAAGTAGCCCGCACAAAGTATTTGTCAGTCATTGCGTTACCATTGCTGTCAGTAACTGGTCGGATAACAAGAGCTACGCGGATAGTTTGATCTCTACTTGTGGGCATTACAGCACCGGTTAGGACAGCGAAAACGATTGCTGCTGCAATCTCACCCCCGTGGGTGGCGTCTCGTTCTTTGCTTGCTGTAATGACCCCTAGCTTGGTTTCTGAGTTCTCAAGATTGAACCCGAGATCCTGAAGCACGTTTGCGCCCGCAGTAATCAAGTCAGCTTCAGTGATTCCGTCATAGCGTCGCGTTTCTAGTTGCCGTTGTTGTAGAAGCTGTGGCGTGGCAACAAAAATGTCTGGCGGTATGGCCACGCAGCCAGCAAGGATGAGTGCAATCAGTAATGTTGAAAGGCTCTTCACCTTAGAACCTTGTGGTGTGGTAGGCGAATTCGCGTACTTTTTTATCCTGATCGTACTTTATGATGATGGTTAGCGTTCTTTGTGATGTTGATGCTGCACCAGCGGAACCTGGCGTTAAGAACTTTAGGTAGGCGCCATCGCTTTGTGAGTAAACCCGGTCAGTAGCGATTTTGTCATAAATCCATACTTCCCGTCCTTGTTCATCCGTTGAGACAATATTGGGAGAACCTAATGCTGCTGCGACTTCCGCGCCAGACATACCCTTTTTGATTTCTTTTTGAACTGTTCCAACGGTAACTTTATCGCCACTGTCATCCTGAACCTCTTGCCGGTGATAACTTGCCGATGCACATCCGGCGAGTAGAGAAACCGTCAGAAGCGTTAAGAACAAAGAGTTCCTTGATTTTGTAGGCATGCTTATTCTCCCTATGTATAGAAAACCAGAACCATGCGGCGAAGACCACTTCATTAAGCTAATAGTTGACCAGCATCCTTGCGTTATGTCTGAGATTTCTCAGCATTGCTTCAGGCGCCTTGTTGTGCGAAGTCTTGCCCTCATCATATCTCAATCGCAATATTTCAAGGGGTATAAATAAGAACCCGCCGATGCGAGTCATGGCAGAGGGTTGGATGTCGGCAGACAGGGGGTGAAGTTGCGCGAGGGCTAGTGAGACAGGTTTATACCCCTCATGAGCTGGGTGGAGTGTCGGCTCGTTTTTCTCTGTGATCCCGTCCTTTCGGAATGTCCATAAAACCACGCACGATCCAGCCGGTTACCCAAGTAAAGGCCCAAAGAAATAGGAGACCGCTGATTAGCCACCCAGCCCCCGCATTTGGGTCGCCGCACGAGATTCCGTTTGGCTTAGGGATGCAACGGAAGTCAGAGTATGCTATCGCAATACAACCAATTGTCCAAATAGCAGCTACTAATTTTGCACTCCGCCGCGCTCCCTCAAAAATATTGATTGCCATTGCATGTCCCTTTGTTTGCTGGATTGTCCATGCACAGAGAATATCCGCTTCGCATGGTGCCTTCTTCATTATGAACGGATTATGCGTGAAATCACGCTAAAGCGGGGGGGCATCCTTTTATGGGAACAGCAGCCCCCGCCTACCCTGAGTGGTCAGATGGTTATGCTCGCGCGTATGAAGGTTATTGCTGCCACACCGCTTTTTATAGACGAGATTAATTATAGATACGGCCAGATTATGTTTGAACTTTTTTGCCCTGAAACTCGCATGCTAGTAGGGCATCCACTTCAAACTTCACTTGGCCGGATCAATAGTATAGATAGGGCGATAAGGAGAGCTTAACTTCCTGATAACCCACAGGAAATAAGAAGCGCAGACTTTTGATCTGCCCTTCTTAGCCTGCCCAACCAATAATTTTCAAGATGTGTCACAGAAAAATGGCGGCGTAGTAAAGCTCGTTGCAATACTTCGTTGGTGCGGGAGGGGGCATCTAAAACATGGCTGGAAGCTAATGCTGTTGAGGCTAAGTATTTTTCAAGCCTTGTTTTTACCCGTATTTTTACCCGTTTTAAATGTCGCTAGGGGGAACGCTGGTCTCGGTGTACACCAATCTC
>Ga0163199_1002653_pt1 | contig 10905 bp, 13 predicted proteins | sample PL_2010_150m_FD_113537 | JGI IMG/M metagenome (GOLD analysis project Ga0163199, IMG submission 113537) | Freshwater microbial communities from Powell Lake, British Columbia, Canada to study Microbial Dark Matter (Phase II) - PL_2010_150m | ecosystem: Environmental > Aquatic > Freshwater > Lake ...
AACCTTGTCAGGTAGCGGAATCCGAAGTCTCCCGACTTCGGGCAAAATCAGGAGATTTTGCGATCCATCGTGACAACCTTTGCATGCACACTTGGGATTAGCCACAGTCTTCATTCAATATCTCATATAAAAAAGCCGCGAGGCGTACACCTCGCGGCTTTAAATTTTTGTGCGGCTCACCGAGAAATTCCCGCCCCTATTTTTCTAAGCGCACATCCTCCCAGACAGAGTTAAGAACTTTCAACGCCGAAAGATTACGCACGGGCCAACCGTTACTTAAAGCATCCGCACTACTAAAATCATTCTCCGCCCAAGTAAAGTGAATCCCATCTCCGTCTGGCTGCCCCAAGTTGGGCACGGCTTGCATCACAAACCAAAAATTCCATAACGGCACATCATACTCTCGTGCGAGATGGCCGATGGTCGCGTTAACTTCATTCCCACCCTCGTTATCCACCTTTGTCGCCAAGATCGGCACCACGCCGCGATCAAGAAAAAATTCAATCACCGCCCGCATGTGAGCTTCAAACTGAGGCAGGGGCTGATAATGTGTACCCAGACCAATCAACGCAATACTGGGACGGCGCAAGCGATATTCACACGGCAGTGGTCCCTCACCAGATTGACACACATGCGGATCTGACCACAGCGGAACAAACATAGAGTTTGGCCCAAAGCCAGTGCGCGCAGCCATACTATTAAGACCAAATGATCCATTAAAGTGATCAATCACAATTTGTAATTCCGCGTAGGGTCCTAAATTGTATTGGCCCGGCCGATCAAATGGCTCAAGAAAAAAATCCGATGACGAATTGCAATCACCGATTTTTGAGAAAATACGAGGATCATTACCTAACGCCAGCCCTCTCGCATAAACTTCCTTCATTTTCTGGCTCGCACGAGGGACAGCCGGTTTATATTTCCAACTCTCATCGGACGGATCGAGAGGCGCATATATCACTTGGGCTCTTCGCTGCACTGTTGGCACTGCAGTGGGCGTAGGTTGGGGCGTGGCAGTCACTACGCGCGTCACCTCGACGACACGCGTAACCATCACAGTTGATTGCACCGTGACAAGCACAGGCACTTGTTGCACAATGGGTGTAGGTGTAACCGCAGAACACGCTATCAACAATAGACGTTATCGGAAATAAGAATTCTCAACCGCCGATGAACGCCAATGAACGCAGATTCTAATAAATTTATCGGCGTGTATCTGCGTTCATCGGCGGCTAAAGTTATTCCCGATAATGTCTAATGTACTAATAATGGCAAAACAAACCGAATGTTTCATTTGGGTTCCTCTCATACAAGTAAAATTGTATACTTAAACAGCTCGGAGCGGAATAGACATTTGTCGCATATTTGTCAACTCACCATATGCAATTTTTCCGGCATTGCCGGAACTCTTGTGCCGCTCACACTCAAAGCGTTCAAGATTGATCTTACATTAGCATCAGCCGTGATCGTCACAACAGTCACCGAGTGTGCACGCAAAGGTTGTCACGATGGATCGCAAAATCTCCCGATTTTGCCCGAAGTCGGGAGACTTCGGATTCCGCTACCTGACAAGGTTTGCGTGCACACGTCACCGATTGCGTGGGCTTTGGATTATTTTTAGGGTTAGCAACTTTATTTCTGCCGTATCTTATATAGAATAGAGGACAAGTATGAGCCACCAACAATTAGTGCGCGATGAATTTTCACGACAAGCCGAAGCCATGGCGAATGCGCCCGCCTTCTCGGCTGAAGCGATCATGAACCGATTCAAAGAATCTCTCTCCCCGAAAAAATCTGGGGTGATGCTCGATCTCGCTTGCGGTCCCGGCATTCTTTTGGCAGGCTTAGCCTCAGCGATGAAATTAAATGTGGGCGTGGACTTAACGCCGAAGATGATCCAGATGGCGCGCGCCAAATGTCTCGCCGCAAATCTATCCAACACCCGCTTTCTCGAATCCCCCGCCGAGAATCTCCCTTTCGCTTCTCACCTCTTTGATTGCGTGGTGACGCGCCTCACTATTCATCACTTCATTGAACCCATTTGCGTTTTGCGCGAAGTTAAACGCATCCTCAAACCTGATGGCATATTAATCATCGCCGATTTAATTTCATCAGAAAATCTCACCGAGACGCGATTGCACAATGCGCTGGAACAACTGCGCGATCCTTCTCACATTCGGATGTTGCCCGAAAGCGAATTACTTAAAATAGTTAATGACGCCGGGTTTCGTGTTATTTCAACCGATCATTGGTTGCAAGGACGGCAGTTCGGCGAATGGGCGGCGATTGTTGAAAACGCGCGATCACTTAAATCGCTTGAAGTCGTAATGAAAACAATTGCCGGGATGGGTTTAACCGCCGGAGTCAATCTTCGATCTTCGTCCGGTTCGGTGGAGTTCGTCCATCACTGGATGTTTGTCGTGGCTCAGCCTGTCAATTCATAATTGACACCGATTCGCGTTTTGATATACACTCACTCACACAAAGGAGAAGAGAAAAATGAAAAAGACATCCCTATTTACACGCACCATCTATATTTCAGTCGTGGTCATGTTACTCGCGGCATGTGCCACACCCGCGCCCACCACAGCGCCAGCCGTGCCGACCAGCGCACCGGCGGCAACCGCAGTTCCGCAAGGACCTAAGGAAATTGTGATCGGCGCGGCACTGCCACTCACCGGCGCCAGTGGACGCGAAGGCGGCTTCTTTAAGAAATCTTACGAGATGGCCGCTAAAGAAATAAATGACGCTGGCGGGATTATGGTGAAAGAATACAACCGCAAGATTCCGGTCAAACTGATCATCTACGATGACAAAACGGAAACGACCACTTCGGTCACGCTGTACGAGAAGCTGGCCACCGAAGACAAAGTGGACGCCTTCTTGGGCGGCTACAGCACGGCGCTCGTGCAGGCGCACGTCGTCGTTCCACAAAAGTATCAAATCCCCTACGTCAACGGCGGCGGCGCAACCGGATCGATCTACGCCCAAGGCAACAAATGGATCTTCGGTTTACTCGCCAGCATCGAGAAGCTGTCGATCACCTTTGCCGATTGGATCGAAATTCAACAAGATGCCGGAGCGTTGCCCAAGCCGGTGAAGATCGCTATGGCGGCAGAGAACACCAGCCACGGCGTAGAATTTGCCAAAGGCATCAATGATCGTGCCAAAGCCAAACCCGATCGCTACACGATTGTGATGGATGAAAAATTTGAAATCAACGGCAAGGATTATGCGCCATTGATTGCCAAACTCAAAGGCACCAACGCCGATGTGTTCTTCGCCGATGCCCGCGTTGCCGACTACACGTTGATGCATCGTCAATACACCGAAGCCGGTCTCTCGCACAAAGTGGTGAGCTACGGTCCGCGCGGGCCCGAATCGGCTGCCCGCACTGCGTTGGGCGCCGCCTCGGATTACATTGTCGCCGCCAACTGGTGGTCGCCCGATATGAGCGATGCTTCGTCGAAAGACTTCGTCGCCAAATACAAAGCCTTTGCCAACGAAGCCCCTGATGGTTACTATGCCGCGCTCGGTTATGAAACGGCGCGCGTACTGTTCAAAGCCATTGAAGCGGCAGGCACGCTCGACAAAACCAAAGTGCGCGATGCGCTCGCCGCCACCAATCTTTCGCCGTCATTGGTTGTAGGTGGTAAAGTGACGTTCCAAGCCAATGGACAAATTGACAACCCCTACATCATGACTCAAAACAAACCGGGTAATAAAGTAGAAATCATTTACCCCAAAGATTTGGCAACAGGTAGTGCTATCGTTCCCATCCCCAAGAAATAAATTTACCTAAGACCTCCGAGTTCCTACCCACTCCGCTTCGCTACGGGGTGCTTCGCAAGAACTCGGAGGTCTCGTTATAAATTCCCTTCATGCCTCCAATCGAAATTTTATCCCTCATCATATCTGCTATTTTGCTAGCAGGTTTGTATGCCACCATGTCTTACGGCTTGGCATTGATCTATGGCGTGATGAAGATCGTCAATCTGTCGCACGCCGGTTTTATGATGCTCGGTGCTTACGCCGCCTTCGTGCTGATCTCACCGGTATACGGTTTACAGCTTAATCCTTTCATCCCACCGTTGATCGTTGTGCCAACTTTTTTCGTTCTCGGAATGGGTTTACAACGCTTCGTCGTGCGCCGCGTGGTCGGTCAGCCGATGATCACTTCGTTGTTATTGCTCTTTGGTCTGTGGCTCATCATTCAAAACATCGCCTACGTCATCTTCACCGCCGACACGCGCACGATCACAATTCCGTGGTTGCTGCAACCCATTCGTATAGGAGAGGAGTTGCGTATCTCCACAAATCGAACAGTGGTCTTTACGATGGGAGCGATCACGTTGTTGCTTCTACAGCTTTTCATGTCACGCACGATGTTGGGCAAAGCGATTCGTGCCACCGCCACTGACCCCGATGCCGCCGCCTTAGTCGGCGTTAACACGGCGCGGGTGCAGATGATCGCTTTCGGTTTGGGCATCGCCTTAGCCGGTTTAGCCGGAGCGTTGATGAGTCTGGTCTATAGCTTCGATCCCGATTGGGGACGATCACACTTGCTCAAAAGTTTTAGCATCGTCGTGTTGGGCGGCTTAGAAAGTTTTGTGGGAGTCGCGTTGGGTTCTATTGTCTTAGCTCTCGTCGAAACGTTTAGCGTGCCTATCGGCGTGCCAATTGCTCTGCAAGATTTAATGTCCTTCGCCTTGTTAGTCATCGTCTTGGTTGTCATGCCGGGCGGGATCATGGGATTACTCCAACGCCGCACATGAAAAAGATTCTCGCCTCCCCTCAATTCTGGATCATCATCGTCATCATCGCGCTTATCGCTAGCGTGCCTTTCACCGCCAGCGCCTACCAAACGCTCATCTTTTTCACCTTCATCTACATCAGCCTCGCCTCCGCTTGGAATCTCATCGGCGGATATGGCGGACAAATTTCCTTCGGTCATGCCGCCTTCTACGGACTTGGAGCTTACACAACGGCGATACTTTCACTTGGCACGGCGGGGCTGCCGCCGATTCACCCTCTCATCACCATTCCCATCGCCGGAATTGTCGCCACGATCTTCGCCCTCATCATCGGCTATCCCACGTTGCGCTTGCGTGGACCTTACTTCTCGATTGCCACCATTGGCGTTGGCGAAGCGACGCGCTTGATCATGTTGAACGCGAACTTCACCGGCGGCGCGTCGGGTTTAAATTTGCACATCCCCGAAGATATTAAAAGCTACGCCACGCAGTATTACTATATTGGCTTGGCGTGGATGATCATCGTCATGCTAATTTCTTGGGCGGTGAGACGATCTCGTTTTGGTTTAGGACTCTTTGCGATCAATATGGACACTGACGCCGCCGAAACATTGGGCGTGAACACAGCGCGTTCCAAGATCATGGCATTGATGCTCAGCGCGTTCTTGGTCGGCGTGTGCGGCAGTCTCTACGCGCAGCAAATTTTCTACATTGATTCCAATGAAGTCTTCGGATTCCGTTACAGCATCAGCATGGTGTTGATGGCGACCATCGGTGGCGTTGGCACGTTGTGGGGTCCGGTGTTGGGCGCGATCATTTATTTCCCGATCAATGATCGCCTCTCCACTCTCAAGCCGATTGAACTCTTCGGGCAATCGTTGGAGTTGACTCGCTTGAATTTGTTGATCTTCGGTCTGTTGCTCATTGCGATTATTTTGGGCGAGCCGCGCGGCATGGTGGGCATTGGCGAGCGTATCTGGCGAAAGGTGAGGCGACGATCATGATTCTGCAAGGACGGGACATCACCAAAGCCTTCGGCGGTTTGCAAGCGTTAGGCGGCGTGAACTTCACGGTTGAAGCCGGAGAGATTTTTGGATTGATCGGACCCAACGGCGCGGGCAAGACGACTCTCTTCCGCGTGATCAGCGGCGTCTATCCACTTACAAGTGGTCGCGTTGTTTTTGAAGGACGCGAGATCACCAACTTGAAAGCCCATCAAATCTGTCATCGGGGCATCACCTCAACCCACCAAATTGTGCGCCCATTCGCCGAGATGACAATCTACGACAACGTCCGCGTCGGCGCGTCGTTTGGGCGCGTTGCCCATAGTGAAGCGCAGACCCACATTGAAACCGAGCGCGTCTTAGAATTTTGCAAGCTGACTCCGCAAAAAAATAATCTCGCCAAGTCGCTGACACTCGCCGGGCGAAAAAGGTTAGAGATTGCGCGCGCGTTGGCGACATCCCCCAAGATTCTGCTACTCGACGAAGTGGTCGCCGGTTTGAATCCAACCGAAGTCTCGCAAACAATGGAACTCATCCAACAAATTCGCGCTTCCGGTGTGACGATTATTATGGTCGAGCATGTGATGAAAGCGGTGATGGGTATTTGTGATCGAGTGATGGTGCTGGATTACGGCAAGCAGATCGCCGAGGGCACGCCGCAAGAGGTTGTGAAAAATCCTTTAGTGATTGAGGCGTATTTGGGGAAATAAAAAAAACAAAAAATCCCAAATCTCAAAATCCCAAATTCCAAACTATGTTAAGCATCGAAAAAATTTCCGTCTCTTATGGCGAAGTGCAAGCACTGTGGGATGTCTCGCTCGAAGTTAAAGAAGGTGAGATCGTCGCCCTCGTGGGTTCCAACGGCGCGGGCAAGACGACGACCCTCAAAACAATTTCCGGTTTGCTTCATCCACCCAACGGCACGATCCTCTTTGATGGCAAACCGATCCATCGCGCCAGCCCGCATGAGGTCGTCGCGCTCGGCGTGGCTCACGTCCCCGAAGGTCGCCGCTTGTGGGCGAACATGAGCGTCCGCGAAAATTTAGAGATGGGCGCTTACGCCCAACACGCCCGCGCCAGCAAAAAAGAAATGATGGAAAAAATGTATGCCCTGTTCCCGCGCCTCGCCGAGCGCATAAACCAAATGGCAGGCACACTCAGCGGCGGCGAACAACAAATGTTGGCAATTGCGCGTGGGCTGATCTCTAAACCAAAATTACTTATGCTCGATGAACCCTCGCTCGGACTCTCGCCTCTGCTGGTCAAAGAAGTTCTCAACGTCGTGCAGCAACTTAACCAACAAGGCATCACCGTCTTGCTCGTCGAACAAAATACACAACATGCTCTCGCCATCGCCGCGCGCGGTTATGTGTTAGAGACCGGTCACGTCGTCATGAGCGGCAGCGGGCAAGAATTGTTGAACAACGAGAAAGTGCGCGAAGCCTATTTGGGATTATGAGATTGATGCGTTTTCTCCTCCGCATCTTTTTTCGTCTTCTCTACAACGAACTCGCCATCTCTTATGATCTCATCAGTTGGATCGTCTCCATCGGTCAATGGCGCGAGTGGCAGCGGCAAACCATCCCGTTCATCATTGGCGATCAAATTCTGGAAGTCGCGCACGGCACAGGCAACTTACAAATTGATTTAATTTCTAAGGGCTACCGTCCTACCGCGTTTGATCTTTCAGCGCAGATGGGGCGCATCGCCTCGCACAAACTAAAAAGACACTCGGTGACGCCGCCTTTCGTGCGCGGCATGGTTCAAAGTTTACCTTTTGTCGGCGCGCACTTCACCTCAATCGTCTCTACCTTCCCCACCGAATTTATTGTGGATCCAAATGCAATCAAAGAATTTCATCGCCTGTTGACTCAAGGCGGGCGATTGATCTTCGTCCCATCAGCAACGATCCTTCCCAAACACTTATTGGATCGATTCGCTCGATGGCTGTTTGATGTCACAGGTCAGGCTGTCGGCGACACCGTGTTGTGGGAGAAGGCGATCCGCGAGCGATATGAGTCGGCCGGTTTCGAGATCAAAATCGAAAACGCGAGTCTGCCGCGCAGCGTGGTCTGGGTCGTCATCGCCACAAAGATGTAAAATAGCAGATAGCGAATGGCTGCTTCGCATGGCAGATAGCGATTCGCGCATTGTTCATTGTTCATTGTTTCATTGTTCATTGTTCATTTCCCCATGAATTTAGTTTGGAAACGCCCGGCGCGCCGCTTTCATCGCTTGAGAAATTTTCAGGCAACGGTGCGCGACACACTCGTATTAATCAACGAATTTAAATTCACGCTGCTCGCTTTCAGCGCTATCGTCTTTGCCGCCGGTTGGCTCTATTACCAACTTTCGCTCGTTGCCGGTGATAACTCGTATACATATGCCGAAGCAGTGTTCGTCATATTGGCGATGATCTTTTTGCAAGCGAATGTCGCCTTCCCCGATGACTGGTATCGGCAAATTTTTTTCTTCGTCATGCCCATCGTGGGTTTGGCACTCATCACACGCGGCGCAGATTTTGCGTTATTACTTTTTAACCGCCGCCTGCGTAAAGGAGAATGGCAAGTGGCTATTGCATCTACCTATTCAGATCATGTGGTGTTGGTCGGGTTGGGGCATTTGGGTTTTCGCGTGGCGCGCGAACTGCACAACTTGGGTGACGAGGTGATTGTCATCGAGCGCGACCCGCAAGCCGACTTGTTAGAGGCGGCACAGGCGATGGACATTTTGGTGATTCAAGGTGAAGCGACCAAGATGGAAACGCTGCAAGCGGCGAACATCGAAAAAGCGAGCGCGATCATCCTCTGCACTTCGGATGACAGCGCGAATTTACAGATCGGCATCAAGGCGCACAAATTAAACGACAAAGCAAAAGTGCTGGTGCGAGTCTTCAACGAGGAATTTGCCGAAGAGATTCAAGAGCATTTTGAGTTCAGTCAGGCGTTTAGCGCGTCGGCCTTGGCGGCGCCGGCCATTGCCGGGGCGGCAAACGAGTCGGACGTCTCCAGCCCGATCTCGTTAGCCGGTCGCGCCTTAAGTCTGGCGCGGTTTGTGATCAAGAAAAAATCAACGCTGATCGGCCTGACGATTGATCAGGTTGAAAATACTTTTGATGGAACCATTGTATTGTTGGAGCGCGGCAAGCAAGTAGATTTGCATCCGCACAACGATCTGACGCTGGTCGAGGGCGATCACTTTGCAATTTTTGGCGAGCCGAAAGCGTTGAATAAAATTTCGAGGGCGAATCGGTAAAGGGAAATAAGGGAAATAGGGAAATACGATGTGCTAAAATCTCTTTTGAGGTTAGAAGATAAAGTGTTAGCGACAACATCAATACAAACCAAAGAGAATATCATCTCGCTGATCCGAGCAAATCAAAAACAGATCAGGTCATTCGGGGTTAAGCGGCTTGGCTTGTTCGGCTCGGTTGTGCGCGGACAACAGAAAGCAAACAGCGATGTGGATGTGTTGGTGGAGTTTGATCCGAAGCAGAAGACTTTCGATAACTTCGTGAATTTGTCGTCGTTCTTGGAAAATTTATTTAGCCGATATGTTGAAGTGGTTACGCCCGAGTCGTTAAGTCCATACATCGGACCCCATATCATCAAAGAGGTAGAGTATGTCGCGTTCGACGCTTGAGTATTTGCGCCACATTCTGGATGAGGCGAACTACCTGATAGAACAAACGAAACAGACGAGCAAAGAAAAGTTCTTGAAAGACGAAACCCTTAAACGGGCGTTTGTGCGAAGTATCGAGATCATAGGTGAAGCGGCGAAACAAATTCCCGATAACCTCAAACAAAAATATAGTCGGGTCGAATGGCGATCCGTCATGGCAATGCGAGATCGACTCATACATCACTACTTTGGCATTGACTACGATATTGTGTGGGATGTGGCAGTCAATAAGACGCCGAAACTGAAAGATGAGATCGAGAAAATCGTTGAAGAAGAACAGAAAGAAGAGTGAGTATGTCTCTCGTATCTGTGCCAGCCATTTATGATGGAAAAAATATTCGCCTGCTCGAATCGGTTTCGGTTAAATCGCCATATCGTGTCATGGTGACATTCCTTGAACCCATTCGAGATGAAGCAGATAAATTGCGCCGCTCGGAACGCTTTTGGGCATCGTTTGGGTCGTGGGAAAGTGATGAGACGGCGGAGGAAACGGTGAAAAAGATTTATGGAGATCGCCGCTCTCAAGCAGGATGATGAATCATCCTGCTGATACGCTACGCGGAAACGCGATAAATCGCGTTGGGTTCAGTCTGCTTTAGCAAACTTTTTGTAACAGCGTGGAAATTCATTTCCACGCACAAGCGGTGAGTAGTTACCGAAAGCCCTTCGAGTCTTTGTGACTCGAAGGGCTTTGCTTTACAACACTGCCACGTACTCCGCCATTGCGCGTGACTTTGGCACACGTAATTTATCTTCCATCATCCCGCGAATGTGCATCTCAATTGCGCCGTGCATATTACGAATCACTTGCTTACGAGTTTTGCCTGTAGCAACACAACCGGGAAGATCGGGGGAGTAAGCGGAATAATTCCGATTTGCTTTTTCGATAATGATGAGGAAACGATACATGGTTAATTCACCTTCTTGTTTGGCTTTTTAAGTTGCGCTTGTTTGAAAATGCTGTTCAAAGTTCCTTGCGCCAAATCATCACTCGGATGCCCTGCAATCGTAACTCGTCCCGGCTTCTTGGAGTGCTTATATTGCCGATGACTGCCCTTTGTGGCAACCAAATACCAACCATCTTGCTCGATCAATTTGATCGCGTCACGGACTTTCATCGCTCCTGATCATACTACAAAATTTTTCTCACAGGTGTAAAATCATAGAAACTCATAAGGAGATAACTAACCATGGACCAATTTGAAGTCGAAAGAATTTTGCGTCAACAGAAATTCGAGAAACAACAAGGGGCTATTAAATATGCGGGTGAACGCGCTACTGAACTAGCAAAGCTCCCGCCCAACCAACTATTAGCATATCTAGCTGCACTAATTGAGCTACCTATCCTTGACGAATTGATGGAAGCAAAAGTTGAGATATCACTAATGCGTAGCGAAATCAGCGCTCTTAAGAAAAGGATGGACCAGTCAATATATGTGAAAGGTAATGTGGGTGTGCATAATGAC
>Ga0163199_1002656_pt1 | contig 10902 bp, 11 predicted proteins | sample PL_2010_150m_FD_113537 | JGI IMG/M metagenome (GOLD analysis project Ga0163199, IMG submission 113537) | Freshwater microbial communities from Powell Lake, British Columbia, Canada to study Microbial Dark Matter (Phase II) - PL_2010_150m | ecosystem: Environmental > Aquatic > Freshwater > Lake ...
GCCTTGGTGGAGCCCGCCGGCTGAATCGGTCCGTTGTTGCCCAGGATGCCAACCAGATGGCCCTGCAGCCGGGCGTGACCGCACATCATGTCGGGTGCGTACTCGGCCTTGAACTCCAGGAAATCCGAGTCGTCCACCAGGCGGGCAATGACTTCCCGCACGTCGTAGGGTTCGCGCTCGTCGGCCGGCACCAGCCCCAACAGTTCCTGCTCGCCGAACAGGGGTTCGGCAAATTTCTGCGCTGCCTGCAGCTGATCCCACTTGAGCTTGTCGAGCACTTCACGTGCCATGCCGATCGCGTGCGCGTCGTCCTCGCACAGGTACTCGCCCAAGCCCGTGACCCGCGCATGGGTTTCGGCGCCGCCAATTTCGTCCTCGGTGCAATCCTCACCGATGGCAGCTTTGACCAGCGGCGGTCCGGCCAGAAAGATGTTGGAGCGGCCCCGCACCAGAATCACGTAATCCGACAGGCCCGGCAGGTAGGCGCCACCCGCTGTGGAGGAACCATGCACCACCGCCACCTGCGGCAGACCAGCGGCAGACATCCTGGCCTGGTTCGCAAAGCTGCGCCCGCCTTCGACAAAGATCTCGCTCTGGTACATCAAATTGGCGCCGCCGCTTTCCACCAGGTAGATCACCGGCAGCTTGTTCTCCTGCGCGATTTCCTGCGCGCGCAGGGCTTTGCGCAAACCCATGGGCGCCACTGTGCCACCCTTGACGGCGCTGTCACTGGCAGAAATCAGGCAACGCTTGCCGGCCACCACGCCAATGCCAACGATGGAGCCGCCGCCCAGCACCGATTTCTTGCCGTCGTCGTCGTGCATATTGAGCCCGGCCAGACGGCTGAGTTCCAGAAACGGCGAGCCACGATCGAGCAAACGCGCGACCCGCTCACGCGGCAGCAACTGCCCGCGTGCCTCGAACTTGGAGCGTTTCGAGTCGGATTCCGCAATCACCATTTGCTCGAGCCGCTGAACTTCGGCCAGCAATTCGAGCATGCGCCGCGCGTTCAGCCCAAACGCATCGGACTTGACATTGATCTTGGAGCGAATGACTGGCATGGATGGGAGCCCTCTTGGTTGCACCGAATTAGACATGATGCTTACGTTAACGTCAACTTCATTTCGTATAGGTATTTCCCCTATACTTAGCGGTAACCAAGCCTGCTAGCATCCAGCCGCAGTCAAGCGCTTGCAGCTGACTTTCAGACAACCACTTTTAACCAGGAATACCTATGGACATTCAAGCCTGCACGGAAGCTATCCGCACCAAAGTCGGGGCCGACAGCGGCCTTGCCGCGACCCTCAAATTTGACTGCGGCAGCGATGGCACCATCTACATCGACGGAAAATCCACGCCCAACTCGGTCAGCAACAGCACGGACGAGGCTGACTGCACGGTCGGCATCACGCTGGAAAACCTCAACGCCATGCTCAAGGGCGACCTCGAACCCGCCACCGGCTTCATGATGGGAAAACTCAAGGTCACGGGTGACATGAGTGTGGCCATGCGCCTGCAGCGCGTGGTCTGATTTTCAGTCCGGAGACCCAGCGCGTGGCCTCAGCACCTTCTGCGCTCAAGCCGGTTGCCAGCAGCGCCGCCGCTGGCACCAGTGACGCGCAGGCCGTGGTGGACGCACACCGCGACGAGGGCAGCTCGGAACTGTTTGGCATCACCGAACTTTGCAAGGAGTTTGGCATTTCCCTGCGCGCCTTGCGCTTTTATGAAGACAAGGGGCTGGTGGCGCCGCGGCGCGTCAACGGCGCGCGCGTCTATACGCGGCGCGACCGCGCCCGGCTGGCGCTGATTCTTCGCGCCAAGGACATAGGCTCGCCCCTGTCAGAGATCAAGCGCTACCTGGATTTGTATGGCGACCACGGCGAGGGCCGGGCCGAACAATTGAGTTACGTGATTCAGCGAACCGACACCGCGATCGAAGAGTTGGAGCAAAAGCGTACCCAGATAGACGCCACACTGGCGGAACTGCGCGTCATCAACGCCAGTTGCCGGCGCCATCTGGCAACACGTCGGCGCAGCGAAAAATAGACGGATCAAGCCAAAAGTTCCAGACCAGGACAGCCCATGCCTTTGCACCGTACAATTATTTTTCGATGAAGAAATTATTGGACACCGCCACCAAAAGGACCAAGGCCCTGCCGCAGCCGCCTGAAGTTCACCCCTACGCGGCAAACGATCCTATTCCCTTGCCCGAGGTACGCGAGTCTGACTCCGACACCGACTGGGCGCTGTGGGAGAAGTCGATTGCGTCAAACAACAAGAACGCTGATCCGGCCTTTGCCAACACGGTACCCGACGAACTGGCTACCCAGCCCGCTCCCCTGCGCCCCAAGCGATAAGACCGGGCGAAGTCAGACCTGTGCCGGAAGGAACAGGGACTGCAAGTCGTTCAGGAAGTCATAGCCGCGCACACTGGGTCTGACCCTCGTCAGATCCCGCTCCAGCCAGCCCTTGGCCTGCGCCAACTGCAACTCCTTTTCTACGGCAGTCATGGGCAGACCGGTGCGCTCGGCGAAAAGTTGCAGGGCAAAACCGTCCTTCAGGCGCAGCGCATTGAGCATGAATTCAAACGGCAAATCGGAGCGGCTGACCTGAGTCTCCTGCGCCACAAACGCGCGGGCCAGGGCTTTTTCCAGGTACAGGGCAGGCTCCCGAAAGCGTACCTGACGCACTACCCGATGGGCAAAACTGAGCTTGCTGTGCGCGCCGGCACCCAGACCGAGGTAATCGCCAAACTTCCAGTAATTGAGGTTGTGCCGGCAGGCGTGGCCCGGGCGGGCGTACGCTGAGACTTCATAGCGCTGCAAACCGGCTTGGCCTGTCATTTCGGTGATCAGGTCCAGCATCTCGTAGGCTGTGTCGTCCTCGGGCAATTGCGGCGGAAACTTGGCAAAGTAGGTATTGGGCTCGATGCTCAGGTGGTAGATCGAAATATGCGGCGGTGCCAGCGTCAAGGCCAGTGCCATGTCTTCTTTGAGCGCCGCCAGATCCTGACCCGGCAGCGCGTACATGATGTCCAGGTTAAAAGTATCGAAGGCGTGTGCGGCTTCTTCAACAGCAGCGATCGCCTGCGCACGGTCGTGCACCCGGCCCAGCGTCTTCAGAAAATCGTCGTTGAAGCTCTGCACACCGATCGACAGTCGGGTCACACCAGCGGCTCGAAAGGCCCTGAAACGGTCCTTCTCAAACGTGCCAGGATTGGCCTCGAGCGTGATTTCGCAGTCGGCTTCCAGGCGTACGCGTGCCCGAAGCGCCCCGAGCAATTGATCAATGGCGGCGGGCGAAAACAGGCTCGGCGTGCCACCACCCAGAAAAATGCTGTGCACGGTACGCCCCCAGACCAGTGGCAATGCTGCCTCCAGGTCGGCCAGCAGGGCCGCAATATAGGCCTGCTCAGGCAGTCCTGCTGCTGGCACTGCATGCGAATTGAAATCGCAATAGGGACACTTCTTCAGGCACCAGGGCAAATGGATGTACAGCGCCAGTGGCGGCAGCGCTGTGAGCTGCAAGGTCCCGGGCCGCAGGTAATGCAGCAAATGGGGGTCAGACTCCAATTTCGTTCAACCAGCGCTCGCGCATCAGTTGCACCATGGCCCGCGCCGCCCGACCCCGGTGGCTGTTGGCGTTCTTCACCGCCACCGGCAGCTGGGCAAAAGTCAGTCCGAACTGCGGGATGTACATCACCGGATCAAAACCAAATCCATGGCTACCCAGCGGCTCGCGGCTGATCTCGCCGCTGACCCGGCCCACGGCAATCAAGGGCTCCGGGTCCTGCGCCGAGCGCACCGCCACCAGCGTACTGACCAGCGCAGCACGGCGATTGCTTAGCTCCTTCATCTGCTCAAGCAGGGCGCGCACATTGTTGTCATCGCCCTTCGCATAGCCGAACTGCGTCGCGTAGTAGGCGGTATCCACGCCGGGCAGACCGCCAAAGGCATCCACACATAAACCTGCGTCGTCAGCCAGCGCCGGCAGACCGCTATGAGTGGTCGCATGACGCGCCTTGGCGAGTGCATTCTCAACAAAGGTGTGGAAGGGCTCGGCGGCCTCGCTGATGCCGAGCTCGCCCTGCGCGATCAACTCCATTCCAAGCGGTGCCAGCATGGCGCGCAACTCTGACAGCTTGCCCTGGTTATTGGAGGCCAGGACAATTTTCATGCGCTCACGGACTGCTTCTGCAGCGCAATCAGCTCGCCGATGCCTTTGGCGGCCAGTGCCAGCAAGGCGTCCATCTGCTCTCGCGAGAACGCTGCGCCCTCGGCCGTTCCCTGTACTTCGACAAAATGCCCGGAGCCGGTCATCACCACGTTCATGTCGGTATCACAAGCCGAGTCTTCGGTGTATTCCAGATCCAGCAGCGCTGTGCCCTGGACCATGCCGACCGAAATCGCCGCTACCTGGTCGCGAATCGGAGACACACTGAGTTTTCCCTGTGCCATCAACTTGCTCACCGCATCCTGCGCGGCAACAAATGCACCGGTGATGGCCGCGGTACGGGTACCACCGTCGGCCTGCAACACATCGCAGTCCAGGTGAATCGTGCGCTCACCGAGCAGGCGAAGATCAAACACGCAGCGCAGGGAGCGGCCAATCAGACGCTGGATTTCCTGGGTACGTCCGCTCTGTTTGCCACGCGCGGCCTCGCGCTCGCTGCGCGTGTGGGTGGAACGTGGCAGCATGCCGTACTCGGCTGTGACCCAGCCCTCGCCACTGCCCTTCTTGTGACCCGGTACTTTTTCTTCCACCGACGCCGTGCATAACACTTTGGTGGCGCCAAACTCGATCAGGACCGAGCCTTCGGCGTGAATCGTGTAGCCACGTGTAATGCGCACCGCTCGCAGCTGGTCTGCGCCACGGCCCAGGCTTCTGGCAAATTCATTCATGGTGCTTTTCCTCAAGCTTAGCGGCCAACAGAACGGCGAATGGTCGCATTGATTTCCTCGATGGAGCGGTCGATCGCCGCATCGTCGAGTTCGACCTGCACTGGCTGATTCCACCCCCCCTGCACCGTGGAAGCGAAGACGGCGTCACGCATGGTGTCGGTGGTAATGCTTGTCCGGGAAACGAGGAAATTGTCCGGCGTTTCCCATTCCAGCGCCAGTGCGGTGACATTGTCGCTACTGCCACCTGCCCGGCACAAGGCACTTTCAACCAGATCCGGCACTGACTGGCTGACCGGCTTCTGGCTCAAATGGTAGGTAATGTCGATATCACTGAGCCCCGACCAAAGGCCGTCGGAGCAGAGCAGCAGTCGGTCACCCTGCTGCAGCGCTACCGGGCCACTGACTTCATACATGGGTCGCGAGGGCGAGCCCAGGCAGGTAAACAACAGATGGCGATTATTGCGCTCTGACAAATTCGGTTTGCCAGCACCAAGCTGACGATGCTCGGCAAATGAATGATCCCGCGTGCGCGTCAGCAATTCACCCTGGCGCACCAGATACAACCTGGAGTCACCACAATGAATCCAGCTGACCAAGCCATCCTGTATAACCGCCGCAACGACGGTGGTGCGGGGCGCATCGAGCATGTTTCGCTCGATCGCGTAGCGCAGGATCTGCCGGTGCGCCGCGGTCACTGCCGAGGTCAGGAACAGGGCCACATCGGCAAGCACCGGTCTTGCCTCTTCTTGAAACATCGCTGCCATCACCTGCAAGGTCAATTGCGCTGCCACTTCACCCTGAGGATGCCCGCCCATGCCATCGGTCAGAAAGAAAATTCCTGCGCCACGCGTGTAGCAGTAGCCCATCCGATCTTCGTTGATTTCCCGACCGCCCTTGCGGCTGACCTGGAAGACGGAAAACTTCATTTATCTCTTCCGCTCACCACCGCGGCCTTCTGGCCGTTCTTCTTGTTGTCAGTCACCATGGTGTCAAACTGCAGACGAACTTTTTCAACGGCGCTGAGCTTGGTGTAATGCCGTTCGCCTTCGCGACTGAGTTCCTTTTGCAGGGCAAACACCGACTGCGGCCTTGACAACGGGTCCAGCGACATGCACCACTCGACCACCTCGATCAGGTTGTCGGAGTAGACACCGCGCAAGCGCCTCAGGGCAATCGTGATGCGGTCCTTTTCCAGTCTCTGCGGCGCCTCATTGGGCGGGTAGCCCTGCATGCAGGCGTAGATGCAGGCGCCAATGGCGTAGATGTCAGTCCAGGGCCCCATCGCAGCGTCGCGACGGTACATCTCTGGCGCGGCAAAGCCGGGGGTGTACATCGGACGGACGAAATTGGGATCCTTGCTCAGCACTTCACGTGCGGCACCAAAGTCAATCAGCACCGATTTGTTGTCATCGGTGATGAAGATGTTGGCCGGCTTGATGTCCAGGTGCAGCATTTTGTGCTGGTGAACAATTCTCAAACCACGCAGAATTTCGTCAAACAGGGAACGGATGGTGGACTCACGGAAGACCTTGGCCTGTTTCAGATCACGCGCCGTGACAATGAAATCCTGCAGGGAAGCTCCCTCCAGATAATTCATCACCATGTAAACGGTCTCATTCTCCCGGAAGAAATTCATCACAGTGACCACCGAAGGGTGGGAGATCTGCGCCAGCGCGCGCCCTTCTTCAAAGAAGCTCTTCAAGCCGAGCCGGTACAAGGACAACTTCTCCGGCGGCACCTCGGGCGCCAGCGCACCCGGAACCCGTGTCGTCAACGAGGCGGGCAGGTACTCCTTGATCGCGACTTGCTGACCTGTCGAATCGACCGCCAGATAGACAACGCCAAACCCACCAGCGGCTACTTTGCGCAGGACGCGGTAGCCACCAATCATGGTGTCGGGCGGTAAGGGTGCCGGTTTGACCTTGGCCATAATTTTTGAACGAACAAGCCCCGGTTCTACACGAATCGGGTTATTCTCAAGTCCATCCCATTGAACAGAAAGTTGAGATGCCAGTTTACAGCATGACCGGTTACGCCAGTGCCCAGCACAACGCAGGCCACGCCAGTACCGACGCCGAATCCAGAATGGCGGCTTCGAGTCACCTCGGCCTGGAGATCAGGTCGGTCAACAGCCGCTTTCTGGACCTGTCGTTCCGTCTGCCTGAGGAATTGCGCCCGCATGAACCGGCACTGCGTGAGATCATCGCCGCTCACGTCAAACGCGGCAAGATCGAGGTCCGCGTCCTGATCGAGAGTGGCGCCAGCACAGCCGTGCCGGACCCCCATCCGCGGTTGTTGCAGCGTCTGGGTTCGGTGCAGGACAGCGTCCGGGCCTGGTTGCCCGATGCCAGACCGCTGAGTGTGGCCGACGTGATCCGCCTTGGCATCAGCGAGCAGGCGTCGGCTCGGGACTGGAGCAAGGAGCTATTGCCACTGGCCGAGCAAACACTCAAACAACTGCTGGTCGCACGAGCGCGCGAGGGCGAGCGCCTGGCCAGCGCCATGCTCGATCAGATTGCCCGGTTGCGCACGCTGGCCGGCCAGGCCAAACCGCTGGTGCCGCAACTGGTAGCACAGCAGCGCCAGCGCTTCATGGACCGCTGGCAGGAAGCCATGGGCCTGACCGACGGCACGGCCTTGCCGGAGATGGCGCAGGACCGCGCGCTGGCAGAGGCCACAGCCTTTGCCATCCGGATTGACGTGGCGGAAGAAATCACCCGCCTGAGCTCGCACCTGGATGAGATCGAGCGCCTGCTTAAAAAGGGCGGCGAACTTGGCAAACGGCTGGATTTTCTGATTCAGGAATTGCACCGGGAAGCCAACACCATGGGTTCCAAATCCGCAGCGCTGGAACTGACGCACATTTCAGTGGACATGAAGGTGCTGATCGAGCAAATGCGAGAGCAGGTGCAGAACATAGAATAGCGCCTCGCATGGACTATCCCGGAAACCTATTCGTCGTTGCGGCACCCAGTGGAGCCGGCAAGTCAAGCCTGGTCAAGGCGCTGCTGGAGCTTGACTCGCACGTGCAACCTTCGGTTTCGCACACCACGCGCGCCCCGCGGGGCCAGGAAAAGCATGGCCGCGAGTACTTTTTTGTCTCCAAGCCCGAGTTTGATGCCATGGTGCAGGCTGATGCCTTCGTCGAATGGGCGCATGTGCACCAGCACCGTTACGGCACCTCCAAGAAGGCGATTGAAGAGCGAATGAGCCAGGGCGCCGATGTCATCCTCGAAATTGATTACCAGGGCGCACTGCAGATCAAGAAGATTTTCAGCAACGCCATCAGCATCTTCATCCTGCCCCCGAGTTGGGAAGAATTGCGTTCCCGTCTGGAGCGTCGCGGCGAAGACACCCCCGAAGTCATCGATTTGCGGCTCAAAAACGCGGCACTCGAAGTGGCACAGGTCCATCAGTTCGACTTCGTTATAATCAACGAGTTGTTTGACCGAGCGCTTTTTGACCTCAAGGCGATCGTTCACTCCCAGCGACTCAAGTTCTCGGCGCAACGTCGCGCCAGGGCTGAAACTTTCAAAGCTCTGCACATCCCCTAGTGCCTTCACTGATCTCTCGGAGAATTTCATGGCCCGTATTACTGTCGAAGACTGCCTGCTGCAGATCCCCAACCGCTTCCAGCTGGTGCTGGCCGCCACCTACCGTGCGCGCATGCTGAGCCAGGGCCACGCCGCCAAGGTGACCAGCAAGAACAAGCCGGGCGTCACCGCCCTGCGCGAAATTGCCGCCGGCAAGATCGGTCTGGAAATGCTGAAGAAGGTCCCGCTCTAAAGCGCTGCTACTCCTTCCGAAAGCACCGCTGGCGGTGCTTTTTTGTTGCAGTGGCGCAAATGCCCGGCTGCGCGCTATATTCGGGGGGTGAGTACCATGCTCAAACCCTCTACCGGCAATCACCCTGCTGCAGCCAATGCAGCGGCGGCCAGTTTCGCCAGCCTGACGGCCAAGCTGGACTACCTCACGCCGGCTGATCTGGACCTGGTACGCAGCGCCTACCGCTTTGCCGACCAGGCCCATCTGGGGCAAATCCGCGACAGCGGCGAGCCCTACATCACACATCCCATCGCCGTGGCCGCGCAATGCGCTGACTGGAAACTCGACGCCCAGGCGCTGATGGCCGCCTTGCTGCATGACGCACTGGAAGACTGCAGCGTCACCAAGACCGAACTGGTGGAACGCTTTGGCCCGGCCGTGGCAGAGCTGGTGGACGGTCTGACCAAGCTCGACAAGCTGCATTTCAATACGCGTGAGGAAAACCAGGCCGAGTCGTTCCGCAAAATGTTGCTGGCGATGGCCAGGGACATGCGCGTTATCCTGATCAAGCTGGCCGACCGCACCCACAATATGCGCACCCTGTCGGACGTACCACGCGAGAAGTGGGAACGTATTGCCTCCGAAACGCTGGAGGTCTACGCCCCGATCGCGTACCGCCTGGGTCTGAATCAGGCCTACCGTGAGCTGCAGAATCTGGCTTTTTGCCATCTTCGGCCCTGGCGCTTCGCCGTATTGTCCAAAGCGGTTGCCAAAGCACGACGCCGGCGCAGAGATTTGATCCAGAAAGTTCAAAAGGAAGTGGAAGCTGCCTTTGCCGCCAGCGGCATGGAGGTGAGAATCAGCGGACGCGAGAAAACCCTGTACTCGATCTACAAAAAGATGCACGAAAAGCATCTGAGCTTTGCCCAGGTAACCGACATTTACGGATTCCGCGTTCTGGTGCCCAGCGTGATCGACTGCTACACGGCTCTGGGCACCCTGCACCAACTCTACAAACCGGTCCCCGGCAGGTTCAAGGACCACATTGCGATTGGCAAGGTCAACGGCTACCAGTCGCTGCATACGACGCTGGTTGGCCCGTCGAGTATCAGCGTCGAATTCCAGGTCCGCACCGATGCGATGAACGTTGTTGCAGAGTCCGGTGTGGCTGCCCACTGGTTGTACAAGGTGAACAGCCCGGCCCAGGCCAGCGTGAGCGACCGCCACGGCTCCAAGTGGATGCAGTCGCTGCTCGACATCCAGAATGAGACGCGCGACGCCGCTGAATTCTGGGATCACGTCAAGGTAGACCTGTTTCCGGATGCGGTTTACGTCTTCACGCCAAAAAGCCAGATCATGGCGCTGCCGCGCGGCGCCACCGTGGTTGATTTTGCCTACTCTATTCACAGCAATGTGGGTGACCGCACCCAGGGCGCCAAGATCAACGGCGAGCAGGCACCCCTGCGCACTGAGCTGAAAAACGGCGACGTGATTGAAATCGTGACGGCGTCCGACGCCACGCCAAACCCGAACTGGCTGAGTTTTGTCAGAACGGCGCGCGCGCGCTCCAAAATCCGCCAGCACCTCAAGACCATGGCACTGGCCGACTCGCAGAGCCTGGGCGAGAAGATGCTGACACAGGCACTGCGCGCTGAGGGCATCGACAAGACGCTGGCAGAAACTGCCCGCAACAAACAGGTGCGGGACAAATTGCTGCGTTTCAGTGGCAACAAGAGCCAGTCCGAACTGCTGACCGATATTGGTCTGGGCAAACGCATCGCCAGCATCGTCGCCAAGCGGCTGCGCGCGCTGCTGACAGACAGCGGTGAAAAGCTCGACGCAGTCCTGCTCACGCGCGAACGCTTTGCCATGAACCAGTCCGGCTCACAGGGCGGCGTGATGCTCGATGGCAGCGAAAACGCCTCGGTCTCGTATGCGCGCTGCTGCCGCCCGATTCCGGGCGACGCCATCGTGGGTTACCTGGGGCGCGGTGAAGGTTTGATCGTCCACGTGGAAGACTGCGCCGTTGCCAGAAAGCTCAAGCACAAGGACAGCGAGCGCTTTATCGGCGTCGAATGGTCAGATGAACCGCTGCGCCCGTTCGAGTCCGAAGTGGTGGTCACTGTCACCAATGGCAAAGGGGTACTGGCGCGCGTCGCCGCCGCGCTGGCAGCGGCCGAGGTGGATATCGCCCGCGTCGATATACCCGATGAAGCCACCCAGGAGGCCATTGAAC
>Ga0163199_1002657_pt1 | contig 10901 bp, 10 predicted proteins | sample PL_2010_150m_FD_113537 | JGI IMG/M metagenome (GOLD analysis project Ga0163199, IMG submission 113537) | Freshwater microbial communities from Powell Lake, British Columbia, Canada to study Microbial Dark Matter (Phase II) - PL_2010_150m | ecosystem: Environmental > Aquatic > Freshwater > Lake ...
AACTCGGCGTTGCCGTGTTCGAACGCAGCGCAAACGAAGTAACGCTGACGCCGGTCGGCGAGCAAATCGTCGAGCAGGCGCAACGCGTGCTCGAACAGGCCCAGGCCATCAAGGAGATCGCCAAAGCCGGCAAGGACCCGCTCTCCGGACCGCTCAAGCTCGGCTTGATCTACACCATCGCCCCCTACCTGCTACCGCAGCTGGTGAAATTCCTGCACAAGCGCGCGCCGCAGATGCCGCTCATCATCCAGGAGAATTACACCCACGTGCTGCGCGAATGGCTGAAGCAGGGCGACATCGATGCGGCCATCCTCGCGCTGCCATTCGAGGAACCCGGATTCGCGATTCAGCCCCTCTACGATGAACCGTTCGTGGTCGCGGTCCCGCGCGAGCACCCTTGGGCCTCCCGCAAATCGATCGCCGCCGACGCTCTCAAGGGCGAGGCCATGGTGTTGCTAGGCGCAGGCCACTGCTTTCGCGATCATGTCCTCGGAGCATGCCCCGAGCTGAGCCGGTTCCCGACCGGCGCCGACGGCATGCAGAAGAGTTTCGAGGGTTCCTCGCTGGAGACCATCCGTCAGATGGTCGCCTCCGGGATCGGCGTCACCGTGCTGCCTTCTTCCTCGGTTCCGGCAAAACCTTCGCGCGACAGCCTGCTCGCATATGTCCCGTTTTCGCGGCCGGTCCCCGAACGGCGCGTGGTCCTCGTGTACCGCAAGACCTTCCCGCGCCTGCACGCCGTCAATGCGCTGCGCAGCGCGGTGTTCGCCTGCTCGCTGAACGGCGTCACGACGCTCGTCTCGTAGAGACGGGCATCCCAGACGCAGGCCGGCAGGTGGCCTGCGCTTGAGCTGTGTCAAATGGTTCCGGTTCCCATCCTGTAGCGTTGCAGGCATCGTTGCAGGCCTTTCAACCGAGCAAGCCAGCCGTCGCCAGCCGTGCTCTTCTCCGATTCGAGGAGACGCCCGTGGAGCTACTGCTGTCTTAATCTTCACTTGCAGCGCCTCAGGCAGCTGCCCCGCATATTAGCCGTACCCTATCGCTCTATTTACAACAATCAATTGGATCAATCGCTCCACAGCTCCTATTCTGCGGGTGTAGCCGGCGCATCGCCGCGCCGGGAACGAGCAAAGGAGACGATCGATGAAGACAGCACTGAGCGCGGTACTCGCGGCGGGCTATTTCGCCGCCGGCCTGGAAACCCTCACCGGCGTTCTCGCCGACTATGCCGCCTTTCACGGCTGAGTCGCCATGCAATGGATATCGAGCCGTACTAACACTATTCACAACCAAGGAGGAAGACAGACATGAGCAAGAAGCTGACCACCAACGCGGGCGCGCCCGTCGTCGACAACCAGAATGCCATGACCGCCGGGCCCCGCGGCCCGATGCTGCTGCAGGATATATGGTTCCTGGAGAAGCTCGCCCACTTCGGTCGCGAGGTGATTCCGGAGCGGCGCATGCACGCCAAGGGTTCCGGCGCCTACGGCACCTTCACCGTCACGCACGACATCACTAAATACACGCGGGCGAAGATTTTCTCCCAGGTGGGCAAGAAGACCGAACTCTTCGCCCGCTTCACCACCGTTGCCGGCGAGCGCGGCGCAGCCGATGCCGAGCGCGACATCCGCGGCTTCGCCGTCAAGTTCTACACCGAGGAAGGCAATTGGGACATGGTCGGCAACAACACGCCGGTGTTTTTCTTACGCGACCCGCTCAAGTTCCCCGACCTCAACCACGCGGTCAAGCGCGACCCGCGCACCAACATGCGCAGCGCGAAGAACAACTGGGATTTCTGGACCTCGCTGCCGGAAGCCCTGCACCAGATCACCATCGTCATGAGCGACCGCGGCATCCCCGCGACCTACCGTCACATGCACGGCTTCGCCAGCCATACCTTCAGCTTCATCAACGCGAAGAACGAGCGCTACTGGGTCAAGTTCCACTTCAAGTCGCAACAGGGCATCAAGAACCTGACCGATGCGGAGGCGGAAGCGATCGTCGGCAAGGACCGCGAGAGCCATCAGCGCGACCTCTACGAGAGCATCGAAAAAGGCGACCTCCCGAAGTGGACGCTCAAGGTGCAGGTCATGCCCGAGGCCGACGCCGCGAAGGTGCCCTACAATCCCTTCGACCTGACCAAGATCTGGCCGCACAAGGACTATCCGCTGATCGAGGTCGGCGTCATGGAACTCAACCGCAATCCCGAGAACTTCTTCGCCGAGGTCGAGCAGTCGGCATTCAATCCGGCCAACGTAGTGCCGGGCATCGGCTTTTCGCCCGACAAGATGTTGCAGGGTCGCCTGTTCTCCTACGGCGATGCTCAGCGTTACCGGCTCGGCGTCAATCACCAGCAGATTCCGGTGAATGCTCCGCGCTGCCCGGTCAACAGCTATCACCGCGACGGCGCCATGCGCGTGGACGGCAATTACGGCGGCACGCTGGGCTACGAGCCGAACAGCTCAGGCGAGTGGGCCGAACAGCCGGATTTCAGGGAGCCGCCGCTGTCCATCGAAGGCGCCGCCGACCACTGGAATCATCGCGAGGACGCGGATTACTACTCGCAGCCCGGGGCGCTGTTCCGCCTGATGAGCCCGGCGCAGCAGCAGGTACTGTTCGAAAATACGGCCCGCTCCATCGGCGGGGCGCCGAGGGAAATCCAGATCCGCCACATTCGGAATTGCCTCAAGGCCGACCCGACGTACGGCAAGGGAGTCGCGGATGCGTTGGGCATCCCGTTGCGCGAGATTGAGACGGACGCCGCATAGGCGATTGCCTGGAATCTCGCAGCCGTCACTGACGGCTGCGAGATATTCAAAACTCGGCGTGGATTCGTACGCCGAAGACGTTCACCGGACCCCGGTCGGCGTTGTAGGCCGGATTGGCAATATGTGTCCAGTCGGCCGTCAGCCATGCGGCTTTCGCCAACGGTACGCTATAGTAGATCTCGCTCAAAGTTTCCGGCCGATAATCAAGCTTGCCATCGCCGACGAGAAATCCTGTGCCCCCCGCAGCCAGGTAGGCCCTGTGCGCCGCGGACAGGCCGTTGACCGTCCACGCGATCCCGAGGGTGTCGCCGTGTCGGCCCCAGCGATCGCCGCTCAGCGAGGCGCCCAATTGAACCGAACGTTCCACCTCCGTGTAGGAGAACATTTCCGTCTGTCCGTCGTTCCAGCTCAGCCGGGCGAAGACGCCCATGTCTCGGGCGACGCTTTGTTCGAGGTTGAAGACGAAGCCGTGTTTCGTGTCGGGCCTGCGGACATTTGCGACGTCGGGCGTACCGCCCCTTTGCGCAGCCCAGCCAAGGGCGCCGTCGAAGCGTCCCATCAGTTCGCGGTTCCGGAAGAGGAGCAGCCTCGCCTTGCCCGGCATTCCGGCCAGCTCATGACTGTGCTCGATTTCCGCCTGGTCGCCGTGGAAATTCATGATGCTGTAGTTCAGCAGTAATCCGTTGGACTGGCGAGGCACCATGAAACGTCCGACGCGAAAAACCCATTCGTCCCGGTAATATTCAATCGCGGCGCCGATGCTGTAGCCCCGGACATCGGCCGCATAGTCGAATGCCCCGCCCGCCACGTTCACCCAGTTGAAGAAATCCTTGCGGCCATCATGCGCGTAAGCGTTGCCATCGAAGATGTCCATGACGGAAAGTTTGCCTGCAGAGAGCACGAGGCGGCGGCTTTGGAGCGCTCCCGCAAGCTGATTGAAGCCGGAGTCCACTTGTTGGGTTTCTCCACCCAATCCCCAGGTCTGGCGGACGAAGGCGCGAGGCATGTAAAAGAGGGGGTTGGGCCCCGAGGCCTTCTGCAATTCGGTGTTCGGCACCGCCGCCAAGCCGGCCAGATTGGAGAGGGGGACGCCGATAACCATCTCCTCATTGATGTACGCCTCCGCCCCGGACCATAAGCGCACTCCCAGATAGGCGGTGGCAGTGATGCTGCGGCTCTCCTCTTTGGAAGAAGACAGGCTGTTGGAGCCGGGCAAAGTGTAGGCTGCCCGAAAAGCCGGTTTCACTTGGCCAATGTAGGTCAGTTGGCCCTTGAGATCGAAATCCTGCTGCTTCACTTCCGAAGGACTTTTCACAACGCCGACCAACACTGGCGCCGGTATAGGCGAAGCACTTGCAATCTCTTCCTGACTCCTCGCCGGCGAGGACAACAGGGCAATAATCAGGAGCAATGCCGCGGGAAACTTCGTAATCGACGTCTGCCACATATGCCAGCTCTCCATTCTTGGAATGGCGCTGGCTGGCTGGCGCGATGCTAGCTGGCTTGCGTGCGCGCGATTCGGCTCGGGGGCGCGGGTATCGCCCGGCCGGTCACGCAGTCAATATCAACTTGCCGTTTTGCGTCAGGCGCAACCGGTATTCACGGCCGCCGTGTTCTATGATCAGCTCGCCGCGTGGTCCGAGAAGTGCTTGGCTGGAAACCTTCTGCTGCCGTATGGGTATCGCCACACCGACGACATGACTTGGCTGCTCGGGCTTGCTGTGACGTTCCATGCTCATGGATAAACAATAATCATTCTCATCTTCGCAGTCAACTGCAAATCGGGATAATCATGATATGGATCACACTCGCCTCTTATGCGGTCTTGGCTTGCCGACGAGAACGTGCAGCGTGAGCGCAGGCGCTCCTATGAGCCCAACGCCCCAATGGATCGCACTGATCCACGGCCGGAGTTCCTCGCTTCCCGCGTAGTAAAGTCCGTAGCCGGTGAGAACCAACGCAATGACGATGCAAATCACTGCCACACCGGTGCGGCGAATCTTGCGCGAACGCCACGCGCGATCGATATGCACGGGCAGCAGCGATCCCAGCACGACGAGGAAGGCCATGGCTGTCGCACCGTGCAAGCGCAGCCACCAGCCTTCCATCGGGTGCCGGCTCTCGCCGAAGTCACGCTGAACGATCACGAAGTAATGAAAGACGAGCCAGAGCACCCCAGTAATCAGGAGAGCCAGCGAAATGCCCAACACCCATTGCTCGTGGCGTGACGAGAGCCGGGCGGTGCCCGGTCTAAGATAACGTATTGGGGACATCGCTCGCTTCTCTCACATTGCTGCGGCGACGCCGGCGCCGCGCTCGACGTCAGTGTCAGACCGGTGCGATTCGCCCCTTAGTCGCCGCCATTTCGCGGTCTCTGAAAGAAGCACTGCTTCCGCCCCGAAGCGATTGAGTACGGGATTGGCCTTGTTCCCAAGGACGGCCACCACTTTGGTCAGCGCATCCGCGTTCATGCAGTCTCGTGCCACAACGCTGATGCTGCCCTTGTACCGTGCCGGGGCAGCCGCGTCCGGGGCAATGATCGGATGGACGCTCATGTCGTCGCGGCGCTTACGGGCGAAATAGCTGCCCGAGGTGGCTACCGCAGCGTTCTGGATGACCCCGAGGATGAGCGTGGCAGTCGGCCGGCGAGGATGTCGAACGTGAACAGTGATGGCGGCTCCACCCGCGCGCAAGTCGCCGCCGGCATTCACTACGTAGTTGTACACACCGCACTGCTCGAGCGCGACGCACGCGGCATCGACGGCGTAGCCCTTGGCTATGCCGCCCAGGTCGATAAAAGTCGGCTCCTGAAAGCGCACGTGGTGGTCGGCCAGCAACTCGATGACTCGGTATCCGTTCGGCCTCGATGCCGGCAGGGGCAGAGGGATCTCCGGCAGATAGCCCCACTCCACCAAACGTGGCGCGACGGTGATATCGAAGGCGCCGTCGCTCGCCTCCGAGACGGTCCTCGCTCGCGCGAGCACTTCCCAGGTTTGCGGGTCGATCTTGACGGGGTGGCGATACGCCTCTCGATTCATTCGGGACACGTCACTCGTCCCCACGTGAAAGCTCATCAATTGGTGCACGCGGTCGATCGCCGCAAACGCGCGGTCTACCGCTCCGGACAGACGCGCTGCGTCCCCCTCCACGCTGATTTCCGCCAGAGTCCCCAACAGCGGGCGAGCGCGGCGCAGGCTACTTGAGGGCGACGGCATAGGTGGCGAGCAGGCGCCTCACGCCTTCGGCGATATGGCGGCAGGACAACGTGGCACCGCTGATGTTCCTGATGTCCTCGTCGAGCCTGAGAGTATCGGCCGCGGTCTTGCCGACGAATTGACGCCGCCAGCGCTCGTTGCGGATCTCGTAGCCATAGCTTTCCCGATAGTCCATGACCTCGATCTGCTTGACGCCGCCGTCGGCATTCAGACCCACCGCGTAGGTGATGAACTCGTGCTTGCCTATCACCTCATCGACGACAAAAATCCCGCCGGCTGGCGCTCGCCAGACCCTGACTTCTTTGCGCGGCACATTGACGCCTGACGCCTTCTCGATCTGCTGCCGTTGAGCATCGCTCAGGGTGAGGAAAGCCTCGGTGAGCTTGGCTCCCGGGAATATCGCCTGTTGCGCCTGCTCCACGGTGAGATAGGTCGTGGCGTAGACGGAGGTAGAAACCGCGGCGACCGGCAACAGCAACCAGCTAGTGGTTCGCATGACTTCCTATGGCGCTTGACACAGATAAGAATACGACGTATTCTCATTCACATCTTAAACGAACTCGCTCTCGATCGCAAATTTTGCGGACGGCAGAGCGCCAGAGCCAGCCAGTTCCCGCGACCGCGGGAATAGCCAGCCAGTGTGTTTGCAGACCGGACTAACTGGACATGGCAGGCAGCAGCACTCTCGTTACGTGCGCCATTTTTCCCCGCGGCGCTTCTCTTCGGCGGCCTTCCTTTCGTCCTGCGTGTCGATGCGTCGCAGCTGCCCCTATCACTTGCGTTTCCGCCCAATCTCTTTGCACTAACCACCAGGGAAGCATCATGAAAAGACTCACTCTCGCGCTCTTCGCCGCCGGCGTGCTTTCCGGCAGCCCAGCCATTGCCGAGGACACCACCAAGGAAAGACTCCAGCAAGAAATCGAGGCGCTGAAAGCGCAGCTGCAAAAGTTGCAGGCGCGGGTCGAAGAACTGGGCAGCCAACAGCAAAAAGTCATTGCTGCCCAGCCTGCGCCTGCGCAAGACGCCAAGGCATCCTCCGACACCACCTTCGGGGGCTACGGGGAGATGGCCTACAACAATTATCGCAAGGACACGAGCCGCAATCAGGCCGATCTCAGGCGCTTCGTATTGTTCTTCGGCCACCGCTTCGACGACCGATTGAGTTTCAACAGCGAAGTAGAGTGGGAGCATGCCGTCACCAGCGCGGACGACAAAGGGGAGGCCGAGATCGAGCAGGCTTATCTGAATTACAGCTTCTCGCCCGGTGTCAATTTGAAAGCCGGTCTGTTCTTGATGCCGTTTGGATTCATCAACCAGTCGCACGAGCCGCCCGTGTTCTACGGGGTAGAGCGGAACAACGTGGAGACGCGCATCATTCCCACGACGTGGCGTGAAGGCGGCGTGGGTCTGTATGGCAGCACCGATTTCGGGCTCGCCTGGGACCTGGGCGTGACCACCGGCTTCAACCTGAGCAAGTTCGACGATCAGAGCTCGCCGCTACGCGCAGTTCATCAGGAGCTGCAACTCGCCAGCGCGCGGGATCTCGCGACTTACGGCGCGCTCAACTACCGCGGGGTGCCGGGCCTCACCGTCGGCGGAGCGGTGTTTTCGGGCAACTCGGCCCAAGGCAACGCAGCGTTCAAGGCGGACAACACCCAACCTGATTTCACCGGCATCAGTGCCCGCGTGACGCTGTGGGACGTGCACGCCCGCTGGCAGTCGGGTGGCGCCGATCTGCAGGCGCTGTACGCCAAGGGGACGTTAGGCGACGCGGACAAGATCGACAGCACGCTACGGAGCTTCAATAACCTGAACGGGACCACCCGGCCCTATGTGCCCTCGGGGTTCTACGGCTGGCTGGTGCAGGGCGCCTACACGGTCTGGCGCCGAGGCAACATGTCGCTCGCGCCGTTCGTGCGCTACGAGAAATACAACACCCAGGCGAGCATGCCGCTGGGCATCGTCGCCGACCCGGCCAACGCCGATCGGGTGACGACGATCGGGTTTTCCTTCAAGCCGCACCCGCAGGTGGTCCTCAAGGCCGACTACCAGAAGTTCAGGGACAACCCCGCCAACGACCGCGTCAATCTTGGACTGGGCTACATGTTCTGAGCGCGAACGCACCGATGAGGATGAATCGATCGTGGCAAATCCAGGTTTGATGTTCGACGTCGACGCGGACAACCGCGTTGAAGGTCGTTCAGTGCGCAGGCGGAACGTCGGTTGGAAGGCGACTAGCGGCGGACGATTCCACCGCGTCGCGATCACGGCGCTGATCTGTTGCGCGTCGACGCTGAGTGCGTGCGGCGGCGGCGGCGAGGGCACGACGACGGTACCCGCCGACGAAATCGGACTCACGGCTCAGGAATTGCTCGGAAAGCGCATTTTCTTCGACACCAATCTATCGGAGCCGCGCGGCCAGAGCTGTTCCTCCTGTCACGACCCGGACAAGGACTTTTCGGGCAACAACGGCGGCGACTTCGGCGTGGCACTGGGTAGCCGGGTCGGTGTCTCCGGGACGCGCAACACCCCTACCTTGACGTACGGCAGCTTTGCACCGAGTTTCCACCTGGAACCGGATGACGCAGGCGATCCGCAACCGATCGGGGGCTTCTTTTGGGATGGCCGGGTGAACACCATGGCGGAACAGGCAAAGAAGCCCTTCTTCAATGTCCGCGAAATGAATAACCCCAATACTGCCAGCCTGATCGCGAAAATCTCTAGCGGCAGCTACGCAGACCTGTTCCGCCAAGTCGGCGGAGCGAACGCCTTCGATAGTCCCGAACAGGCGCTGGAAACAGTGGCGCAGGCTCTGCAGGCATTTCAGAACACGTCCCGCTTTCACCCGTTCTCGTCACGCTATGACGCCTATATCCAAGGCAAGGGTGCGCTGACGGCGGACGAACTGGCTGGAATGGCGTTGTTCAAAGACCCGAACAAGGGTAGCTGTGCCGCCTGCCATCCGATGGACGACAAATCTGCCGATCCCAAAGATTCTCTTTTTACCGACTACAGCTACGACAGCCTCGGGGTGCCGCGGAACCTGCGCATCACGGACAACCAGGACCCAGCGTTCTTCGATCTCGGTCTGTGCGGCCCGAACCGTACCGCACCGAACAACGACCCGAGCCTGTGCGGGGCGTTCAAGGTTCCGACGCTGCGCAATGTCGCCAAGAAGACGGCGTTCTTCCATAACGGCTTCTTCAACAACCTGCGCGACGTGGTGTCGTTCTACGTGACGCGCGACACCGATCCCCTCCGCTGGTACACGGACGGAAAGAAATTCAACGATCTGCCGCAGCAGTACCAGGCGAACGTCAACACGACGGAGGTGCCCTACAACCGGAATCCCGGCGATGCGCCGGCACTCACCGAGGCGGAAATCGATCTGGTAGTGAAGTTTCTGGGCACTTTGTCCGATCGATAAGTTGCAATGATCGGTGGCTGCGAAGCGACTTGATGCAAACATTTTTACGAGGAATCGACCATGGAAATGAACAAGCAGGAAGTCATCGCTACACTTAACCGCGTCATGGAACTGGAGCTCGCGGGCGTGGTTCGCTACACGCACTACGCCTTGATGGTGTACGGCTACAACCGTTTGCCCATCGTCGACTGGATGCAAAAGCAAGCCGAAGAAGGGTTGGTCCACGCGCGTCAGGCCGGCGAACTGGTCACCTGGCTGGGCGGCCACCCGTCGCTTGCGATCGGCCCGCTCCTGGAGTCCCACAAGCACGACATCGGCGACATCCTGCGCGAATCCCTCGACCATGAACGCGAGGCGCTGAAGGCCTACTACGACCTGCTCGACCTGTCGAAGGACAGGAATGTGCGCCTGGAGGAATACGCGCGCGACATGATCGCCGAGGAACTTGCGCACCAGGACGAAGTGGACAAGATGCTGCGCAAACCGGGGCAGACCGAGGCGTTCTCGGAATAGTCGTCGATACCAGTGGCACCGCGGCGGGATTCTTTTTCGACCGGTCTTACGTGACGCCGCGTCGCGCGGGCTTGGTCCTGTGTGCGGGGCCGCGCCTTTCCGCGATCGGCTCCGCGCGGCTGGGCCAGCGCTTGCATAGGTTAGTCTTAAACTATCGATTCAATAGGAACAATCCAATAGATTAATCGACCTGCCGGGCCCAAAATGCGCTCCATGCGTCGCGTGACGCAAATTACCCGAATGGAGAACGCCATGAGCAAACCCGAATCCGTGACAGTGAAGAACATCGAAGCCGCCTTCGCCGGCGAGTCGATGGCCCATACCAAGTACCGCTATTTCGCCAAGCTCGCCCGCACCGCAGGCGACGAGGAAACCGCGCGAGTGTTCGAGGAAACCGCAGACCAGGAGGTCGAGCACGCCTTCGGCCACCTCGACCTGCTCTACCCGAAGACGGAACTCACTCCCGCCAAGGCGCTGGAGCTGGCGATCGCGGGCGAGACCTACGAGTACACCGAGATGTATCCGTCGTTCCGCCACCTCGCCGAGGAAGAGGGCAACGCCGCAGCGGTGGCCGAGCTGGACGAACAGATCGCCGAGTCCAAGGAACACGCCGGGCGCTTCCGCGCCACACTCGTCAAGGCCGCCAAGCGCTTCGCCGCGCTGGCCAACGTCGAGGAGCGGCACGCCAACCAGTACCGTGCGCAGCTGGCACGAGCGAAGGCGTGACGTGAAGAGATATCTGTTTGTGCCGCCTCGCATGGGGGATATACAAGGGGGCGTCGCCCCCTTGTTCGATCGCCCTGAGGAGCGGCACGCCAACCAGTACCGCGCGCAGCTGGCGCGGGTCGCACGCTGATCACCCACTGACACCCAAGGAGCGAAACATGAAAGTCTGGCAATGCGTTGTATGCGGCTTCGTCTACGACGAGGCCAAGGGTCTACCCGAGGAAGGTATCGCTGCCGGCACCCGCTGGGAGG
>Ga0163199_1002658_pt1 | contig 10900 bp, 10 predicted proteins | sample PL_2010_150m_FD_113537 | JGI IMG/M metagenome (GOLD analysis project Ga0163199, IMG submission 113537) | Freshwater microbial communities from Powell Lake, British Columbia, Canada to study Microbial Dark Matter (Phase II) - PL_2010_150m | ecosystem: Environmental > Aquatic > Freshwater > Lake ...
ATGGATGGCTCCATCGATGTCGAGGATGGCGAAATGATACGAGCATTGACGACAGCACGGGAACGCCGCACCGCTTGAACACCTGTAACTTAGAACCCGTTGCAAAATTCATTTTGCAACGGGTCGATCTAGGGGAGTATGAGGGGATGTATACCCTCATTTTGAAATCAACTCTTACGGCTTGCGAAACACCAGCAGCCGGTTGTTCGCCGGCATGGCGTTGTCCTCCACGAGCGCAAGGCCCGCGCGGCCCGCTGCGACGGCGAGCGCCTCGACGTCGCGCAGGCCGCTCGCCGGATCGCGCGCTTTCAATGTTGCGTCGAAGCGCGCGTTGCCTTCCGAGGTATAGCGGCCGCCGTAGTTGAACGGCCCGTAGACCGCGAACAGGCCGCCCGCCGGCAGCAGGTGAGCCAGGCCCGCGATGGTTTTTTCGACCAGCGGCCAGGACATGATGTGGAAAGTGTTCGCCGAGAACGCAGCGTCAACCGGCAACTCCGGCCAGACCGCATCGCCGACATCGAGCGAAATCGGATGGCGCAGGTTGGGCAGCGCGGCGTCTTCAACCCAGAGCCGGATGCCGGCTACGTTCTCCGTGACCTCGCTCGGCTGCCAGACGAGATGCGCGAGCGCCCGGGCGAAATGGACCGCGTGCTGCCCCGTTCCGGATCCGATCTCGAGCACGGCATGCCGATCGGCGAACACGCGCTCCAGAACGGCGAGAATGGGCGCGCGGTTGCGCTCGTACGCGTCCGAATGCGGCTTGGTCAATTGCAGAACTGGACGTTGGCGAAATCGAGCAACATCCCCGGGCTGAGATAGGCCCTGAACGTCAGCGCGAGAACGACCCCGAGTACCATCCCCAGGACCACCCACCCCGTAATCGCCAGTGCTCGTCCGCGTTTGTCCATGTGTCCGTGCCCCGGAGTCCGGGACGAATGCATACGCGGCTATCTTAGAAGAATTCCCTGCAGACTGCAGCGCCCGCGCCCACCGCCGCCAATACTTCGTGTGACAGCCGCGATCTCAAATTACAATACGCACTTGCGCGCAGTTGCGGCGCAGAGTTGGCGGCGGCGCCCGCCGAGCCTGGAACACAGGCAAGCAAGCCCAGCTTATTGATTGCCCCGGTAGCTCAGTGGATAGAGCAGCCCCCTCCTAAGGGGCAGGTCGGACGTTCGATTCGTCTCCGGGGCGCCAGACACCCCAGGTGCCTCTCCGGCGACAACCTGTAGGCTCCCATCGGTCGCGCCGGGATTGTTCGCTTCAGCGCTTCTGCTTGAAGGCGAGCACCGCCTGGTTACGCAACGCCTTGAGCAGGTTGAGTTCCTCGGGCCGGAACCTGAGCGTTGCCGGGTCCTCGGTGTCGGCATAGATAAGCGCCACCGGACGCTCCTTCAGCATGACCGGAAACAGGACCATGCCGCGCGACTTGATCGCGTTACGGTACCAGGCCGGCACATGATTGCGGATGGATCCGGCGTCGATGTCCTCGACCCGGATATCCACGCCCTTGGTGACGGCGGCGTAGAACACGTCGCGCGGCCCCTTGAGCGGAATCGAGAATCCGCTGCTCACCAGTTCATCGACGTCCGGGCCGAAGCCGAAGCGGGCGCGCAGCGCAGTGTGATTCGCGTCGCTCACGCACAACAGCACGCGGGTAAAACCGATGCCGCGGTACATGGTCTCGAGGATGATCCGCAGCACGTCGTTCAATTCGTGGTCCGACACGAGCGTATTGATGATGTCCTGCACGCCGGCGGCGAGCACGGTCTCGCGCTTCCTCGATGCAGCTTCCGCTGCCGCATCGAACGGCTCGGTGGGAGAAACGATGTCGAGCTGGGTTGCCGCGGCTACCTGGGTGTTGGGGTCGGCCGCCGCTTGCGGGGCCGGCTCCCTGATCCATGAGACGGCCGTCTCGAAAAACGGGCTCTTCCCGGCATTGAAACCGAGGAACTCGGCATCCTGCACCAGCCCCGTAACGGATTGCCGAATCACCGACACGAGCTTCTCCACGGTGACGCCGATGCCTTCACTGTATTTGGCGACCAGTCCGAGCAGCGCGCTCTCGCGCTCCAGCGGATGCTCCATGCGCACGACGTTGCAAAGATTGTTGGCGAGATCCGAGAGCACCCGCAGTTTTTCGTTCTCGAATTGCGGTCTGCTGCGCACGCCCTCAGCGAGAGGACTCATGCTGTTGACGATCGTTTTCGGAAATTTCCAGTTTTCCGCGACACCGGCGCCCAGTTCGTCGTAGGAGATGCCGAGCACCTGAGTCGAAGCGGGAGCCTCGTCGATATTGCGTGACTGCATCAGGCGCTCGATCGCCTGCACCTCGTCGTAGAGGTAGAACTTGGCGAGGAGCGCCCCGAGCCGACGGAACATCGCGCAGATGAACGCCTCCTCGGCATCGCGTATGCCCATCTGTTGCACGAACTCGCGCGCGAGCACGCCGCTGAAGTAGGTGGCGGCGAGTTCGTCGCGCAACGCTATCGCCTGCGACTTGTTCTGCAGATGCTCAAACAGCATCAGCGACATGGCGACGTTGCGTATCGTTTCCAGTCCGAGGATGGTGACGGCGCGGGATATGGTGCGTATCGTGCCGCCGAATTGGTTATAGTAGGCTGCGTTCACCAGCTTGAGGATCTTGTTGGTGAGCGCAAAGTCTCTGAGTATGGTGTTGCACAGCACGTTGGCGTGCTGACGATCGGACCCAAGCACGTGGGTGATGTTGCTCATCGTCGTCGACAGCGCCGGGAAATCGCTCTTGTGACGCATGCGCCTCAAGAGAAAATCCAGGGTTCCCTGCGCCCCGGTCGCGGGAGCCTCCGGCAACGGTTCCAGCCATACGGCAAGGGCCTCGGCCATCTTCTCGGCACTCTCGAAGCGCGCCTTCGGGTCCTTGGCGATCGCCCTCATCACCAGACTGGTGAGCCCCTCATCGACGTCAGGATTGATCTCGTTCGGCGGTGGGAACGGCACGTTGACGATCCTGTGCAGCGTCTCGTACATGTTGTTCGTCTTCACCGCCGGCTGGCCGGTGAGCATCTCGTAGAGCATCATGCCGAGACCGAACAGATCAGACAACGCGGTGTAGGGGCGCGAGGTGATGTACTCCGGCGCCATGTAACTCGGCGTCCCGAACAACGCCTCCTCGCCGCCCTTCATATCGGAGGCGAGGCGGGCGATGCCGAAATCCATGACCCGCGGAATGCCGTCGGTGGTCAGGATGATATTCGCCGGTTTCAGATCCCGATGGAAGACGCCCTTTGCATGAGCAAGGGCGATGCCGCGCAACACCTGCTGCGCGATGTCCGCCGCCTGCGCGCAAGGCAGCGTGCCCTTCTCGCGAATCAATGCCTCAAGCGTGAGGCCTTCCACGTATTCGAAAACAAGATACGGGTTGCCATCTTCCTCGCCGGCATCGTAGAGCGTGACAATATTGGGATGCTGCAGCTTGGAGACGATGCGCGCTTCGTCAAGGAGGGCGCGCACCCGCTCGCTGCGGGATGACGCGTTCATGTGCTCGATGCGCAGTGTTTTCACCGCGACGTCGCGCCCCAGATGGGGGTCGCGCGCGAGATAGACCGTGCCCTGCACCCCCTTGCCCAGCACCCTAATGATCTCGAAACGCCCGAGATGCCGCTGCGCGGTGTTGGGGGCGACGGCTGCCAACGGGCTGCTCACAGAAAATGCCTCATCTTCATAGAGAGATAGTACGAGCAGGCAACACCGGCTAATGCCATGATCTGACGGGCGTTTGGGACCCTAATCTGGAATTGAGGAACCCCCTGGTGAGTAGCAGCGGCCGCAACCCCCGCGTCTTGGGCTTCCCTGGATCGCCTGTCTTGCACCACCTTCGCCTCAAGTTCGCACGCCGGCTGTCGATAAGGCTCTCAGCGCCGCTCGGACTGACCATAGACACCGGCCCTCCGCCTGCCCTGCCACGATGGACGAGTGCCTGACGAAAATCCTGGAAAATGAATGACAACTGTCCTGAAAGCATTCAGCCAAGTTGACCGGCGGAGCATCCTGCAGCTTGCAACGCTGTGCCTGGCACTGTCGGGCTGCGCCATCGCACCGACGGGCTCCAGCCAGATGCAATTGACCCGTGACACGGATAAACAGATGGCATGCGTGGCCGTGCAGTGGACCCCGCGCGAGGAGATCGCCAACTATTGCGGCCGCGATCCCGTGTACGGCCTGTCCAACCAGGCCTGTCTCATGGACGGCTACAAAATTGTCTCCAGAAAACCGAAGGACTGGAACGACGAGACTGCGATGATCTCGCTCGGTCACGAGCTCTATCACGCTCTGGGTGCGAAGCACAATTAAGTCCGCGGCCCCGCATACGCACTCTGCATCACCGCGGCTTGCGCGACATCGCGTAAAATCCCGTCCGTGCACGCGCCCAGCCAAAGAATGATCCTGCGTTCGATCCTCGCCGGCGGCGCGGCCTTCACCCGAGCCATCCATTGAAGATCCTTCTCACCGGACGTAATGGCCAGGTCGGCTGGGAACTCGAGCGCGCACTCGCGCCGCTGGGCGAACTCTTCGCTTTCGATCGCGAAGGGCTGGACCTCGGCAACCCAGTCCAGCTGGCTTCGACCCTGCGCGAGATCGCGCCGGAAATCATCGTCAACGCCGCCGCTTACACAGCGGTGGACCGCGCCGAGAGCGAGCCGGAGGCGGCCTTCGCCATCAACGCCCAAGCGCCAGGGGCACTCGCCGAATCAGCCCGGCAACTCGGCACGCTTCTCATCCACTATTCCACCGACTACGTCTTCGACGGGACGAAGGCCGAGCCCTACGCCGAAGGCGACGCCACCCACCCCTTGAGCGTCTACGGCGCAAGCAAGCTGGCCGGCGAACAAATCATCCGCGCCAGCGGCGCACGCCACTGGATTTTCCGCACTAGCTGGGTCTACGCGCCGCGCGGCAAGAACTTCCTGCTGACCATGCTCAGGCTCGCGCGCGAAGGCAAACCGCTGCGCGTGATCGACGACCAGTTCGGCGCCCCGACATCGGCGGCCATGATCGCCCGCGCAACCGCGCAGGCCATTGCGCGCTCCCCGGTCCCCGCATCGGGTCTATATCACATGACCGCAGCCGGTCGAACCACCTGGCACGGCTTCGCCTGTGCGATCCTGCGCGAATGCGGGCTCGACAATCCGGTCACGCCCATTCCCACCACGGATTACCCGCTCCCCGCAAAGCGTCCGGCGAATTCCCTGCTCGACAACAGCCGTCTGGCGGCGACCTTCGGCATTCGCCTGCCGAACTGGGAGGAAGGATTGCGTGAAGCCGCGGCAGCACTCCGGGAAAAACAGTAGCGCCGGAATTTCGGTGCACGCCCTCGATATCGGCGGCGCGCTTTAGCGCGTCGGCACGAGAGGTGGCTGGGACGCCAGCCCCGGCGTGACTTGCTGGGCGTTCACCGCGGCGTTCGATTGCAACACGGTTTGCGCCGCCTGGGCCGATACCGCCTGCGCCGCGGCTTGCACCTGAGGCACGGTCTGCCCCGTGACCGCAGCAACCGCTTGAGCGGTTTGCTGTGCCGACTGAGGTGCGATCTGGTTCACCGCCGCCACGATCAGTGCCGTCTGTTGCGCAGCGTTCTGCGGCTCTGCCTGATTGACTCCCCGTACCACCGCGGCCGCGATTTGCGCCGCCGCCCGCAGGACGACCTGCGTCACCGCAGCGGCGATCTGCGCTGCCTGCTGCGGTGCGGCCTGCGTTGCGATACGCGCCACTTCGGCAGCGGCTTCCGGCGCGACCTGGGCGATGACTGCTGCCACGCGCACGGTGAACTGGAGTGCCGCCTGAATCACGGTTTGCGCGACCGCCGCCGCGGCAGCGGGCACCGCCGATACAATCGTCGCCGACACGATTCCCGGTTCGACGCCGGCCTCGACGGCGGCCTGCGCTATCTGCACCGGCGTGCGTCCCTGCGCCAATTGCTGCTGCACCTGCAGCCGCACCCCTTGCGACGACATGTTCGCCGCGAACTCCGCAAACGCCGCCGAAGCACTCCCCAGGGTTGCCGCGGCAAAAATCCAAAGCAGCGTGCGTTTCATGACCGGCTCCATGCCGAATACTGGGAGTATCAAAGCAACCTCATTAAGAGGGAAAGGCTAGGGCAATTGCGCCCAAAATACAAACCCGTCGTTTTATGCGATGCCGCGGGCAAAATCACACCGCGTCCGGCTGCTTCGACGGCTGCGCGGCGATGAAGGCCTCGATCTTCATGCATTCGTCGAAAATCCGCATCACCGTCGGATAGGGATTCAGGTCGCACTGATAACGCTGCGCGTTGAACACTTGCGGCACCAGGCAGCAATCGGCCATCGTTATCTGGTCCCGATAGACGTGGCGCCCGTGCTCGCCCTCCTCCAGCAGGAACGTTTCCATCAGCGCGAAGCCTTCGGCGATCCAGTGGCGGTACCAGCTGTTGACGCCTTCCTCGTCGAGATTGTAGGTCTTCTTGATGTACTTCAGCGTGCGCAGGTTGTTCATTGGATGGATCTCGCAGGCAACGAGTTGCGAGAAGGCGCGCACGTAGGCGCGGGCGATCGGATCGGCGGGCAGCAGCTTCGGTCCCGGGTGCGCCTCGTCGAGGTATTCCATGATCGCGAGCGATTGCGACAGCACGTGCCCGCTGTCTTCGAGCGCGGGAACCAGGCCCTGCGGATTCACCGCCCTGAACGCTGGCCCGGCATGCTCGCCCTTGGGCAGGCTGACGATGACGGGTTCGTAGGGCAGGCCCTTGTAGTTGAGCGCGATGCGCACGCGAAACGATGCGGAGGAGCGAAAAAACGTGTAGAGCTTCATCTTGTGTTCACTTGGTCGGATCGGGGGATTCGGTACGGGTTTGCCGCAAGAATACAACACATTCACGCGTCGTTCGACTGGCGCGGCCTGGCAATGTGGGCACTGCCGACTCTAGCGGCCCTGACTGCGCACTATCGTGCGGCGCACGTAGCGCACGCCGAGCGCTGCGATCAGCGCGACGATCGGGATCGACACGCCCGTTACGAGTTCGGCATCGAGCGCCGATCCCGCGGCTTTGAGACCTTTCGCCGCGTAGCCCACCAAGCCCACGAGGTAATAGGTGATCGCGGCGATCGACAGGCCTTCCACCGTCTCCTGCAGGCGCAATTGCAGCCGCGCGCGCCGGTCCATCGATTCAAGCAGCTGCTGGTTCTGTTTCTCGCGCACGATGTCCACGCGCGTGGACAACAGGCCGCTCGCACGCGCGACGCGCTCGGAGAGTTCGAGCTCGCGGCGCGCAGCGGCGTCGCAGGTGTCCATCGCCGGCGCCAGGCGCCGCGTCATGAACTCGGCTATCGTCTGCAGGCCCTTGATGCGCCGCTCGCGCAGGTCCGCGATGCGGCTCTTGACGATGCCGTGGTAGGCGCGCGCGGCGCGAAACCGGCTCTGGTTGGAGGCGATGAGATTCTCCACTTCGGCTGCCAGCCGCGTCAGCTCGTCGAGCAACTGCGGCTCGTCGGCGCCGCGCTGCTCGGCGATGTGCGATGTGATTTCAGCAAGGCGCTGCTCCAGCGCCATGAGCGCGGGCATCGCCGCACGTGCCGCCGGCAGCGCGAGCAACGCCATCATGCGGTAGGCCTCGATTTCGAACAGCCGCTGCAGCACGCGTCCGGCCTGGCGGCGGGTAAGCGAGCGGTCGAGCACGAGGAAGCGACTGAACCCGTCGTCGTGGACGCGCAGGTCCGTGAGCACCGCCGCGGCGCCGTCGCCGACCTCCGAACCCACCAGGTCGTTGCCCGCGAACAGCGGCGCGAACTCGGCGGGATTGACCGCAGACGCTGCGCCGGGCGCGAGTTCGGCATGCGCGGCGAAGACAAGTTCCCCCGGCAATGACTGAACCCAATCGTCCGGGAGCGCCGCGAGCGCGGTCGCCGCAAACGGCCGCGACCCTGTGCCTCGCGCGTACACGGCGTAGCTGGAGAACTCGGTGTGCCGCTCCCAGCGAATGCTGCAGTGGCCGAGCTCGGCGCGGAAGTGGCTCGTCTCCGGCGGCGGCGCTGCGACGCCGAAGCGCGCGCACAGATCCGAGACGCAGGCGAGTTCGGCCGCGCGCGCCTCCGGCGGCGCCACCAGCGCCAGGTAGGTAGCGTGCAGCGGCGTGTCGAGCGCCTCGTAGGGACGCGCGTGCACCTCGTGCGCAAGCTTGATGCGGTCGTGGTGCTGGGATGGCAGTGCGCTTTTCACGATCGGCCTCCCCCCGCAGTGTTCGCCTTCCGCTCCTCTTCACGCAGCCTCAGCACGCGCCGCTGCACCTTGCCGGTGGTGGTCATGGGCAGGCTGTCGATGAATTCGATTTCCTTCGGATACTCGTAAGGCGCGAGCCGGCCGCGCACATGCTGCCGGATTTCGGCTTCGAGCGCCGCCGATGCCGCATGGCCGGGCGTGAGCACGATGAACGCCTTGACCACATTGCCGCGCTCAGCGTCCGGGCTCGGCACCACCGCGGCGTTTGCGACGGCCGGATGCTTGACCAGGCAGTTCTCGATCTCCGAGGGGCCGATGCGATAGCCTGCCGCCTTGAACATGTCGTCTGCGCGGCCCTGATACCAGAGGTAGCCGTCAGCGTCGCGTTTGGCGAGGTCGCCCGTGCGCGCCCACTTGCCGGTGTATTTCTTGCGCGTCGCTTCCGGGTTCTTCCAGTACTCGAGGAAAAACACCGGATCGCCATCGTCGTACGCAGCAATTTCGCCTACTTCGCCCACCGGCAGTTCGTTGCCCGCGTCGTCGATCACGGCGATCCTGTGTCCGGGATAAGGCCGGCCGATCGAGCCGGGTTTCGCGGGCCACAGGGTGTGCGAGTTGCCGACGATGTAGTTGATCTCGGTCTGGCCGAACATTTCATTGACGGTGATCCCGAGCGCCTCCCGGCTCCACGCGAACACCGCGTCGCCGACCGCCTCGCCCGCACTCATGATGGAGCGCAACGTCACGTCGAAACGCCGCCTGGGCTCGGGGAAGGCCTTCATCATCATCTTCAGCGCGGTGGGGAACAGAAACGTATTGCGCACGCCGTATTTCTCGATCAGACGGAAAGCCTTCTCCGGATCGAAGCGGCCGCGATAGCCAAGAATCGGATAGCCGTAGTACAGCGTCGGCAGGAGCGCATCCATCAGACCGCCGGTCCAGGCCCAGTCAGCGGGCGACCAGAACAGATCACCTGCCTGCGGGAACAGGTCATGCGAATACGAGAATCCCGGCAGATTGCCGAGCAGCACGCGCTGGGGCTTGAGCGCACCTTTGGGCGGGCCGGTGGTGCCGCTGGTATAAATCAACAGAGCCGGGTCGGTCGCGAGCGTGTCGACCGGCGCGAAACGGCTGGACGCTTTTTCGAGCAGCGCTTCCCAAGACGGCAACCACGACTCGCGCGCGCCGGCGACACCGATCACGTGTTTCAGCAGCGGCAGCCGATCGCGGATCGGCGCCAGATTCGGCAGCGACGCGGGATCGACCAGGGCAAGCACGGCCTCGCTGTCCTGCAGCCGGTACTCGAGCGCCTCGGGCCCGAACAGAATGGAAAGCGGCATCGCGACCGCGCCCATCTGGTAGATGGCGATATGCGCGACCACGGTCTCGGGCCGCTGCGGCAGGATGATCGCGACCCGGTCGCCGCGCTTCACGCCGAGCGCTGCGAGCGCATTCGACAAACGGTTCGCCTGCTGCTGTATGTCCCAGAAGGTCCACGCCGAAGTCGCGCCGTCCTCGTCTTCCCAGTAGAGCGCGAAGCGGTAGCGGTCCTGCGCCCAGCGCCCGCAGCAGGCGAGGCCCATATTGAAGCGCTCCGGGACCTCCCAGCGGAAAGCGTCGTAGATCTCGCGATAGCGGTCCTGCATGCCTCTCCCCCGCATGGACAGCCGAATGGATGAAGATGCCTTTAAGGTATCATGGAACGTGGTTCATCCTGCCACCTCCACCAATGAATTTCTGCTCGCATTGCGGCGCCAAAATTGTCGTTCGCATCCCCGACGGCGACACGCTGCCGCGCCACGTATGCGAGGCCTGCGGCGCGATCCATTACCGCAACCCGCTGATGGTGATCGGCGCGATCCCGGAGTGGAACGAACAGGTGCTGTTGTGCAAGCGCGCCATCGAACCGCGTCTGGGGCTGTGGACGCTGCCCGGAGGCTTCATGGAACTGGGCGAAACCACCGCGCAGGCCGCGATCCGGGAAACGCTGGAGGAAGCCAACGCGCGCGTCGCGCTCGGCGAAGTCTTCACGATGCTGTCGGTGCCGCACGTGAATCAGGTGCACATTTTCTACCGCGCCCGGCTGCTCGACCTGGATTTCTCCCCCGGCACCGAAAGCCTGGAGGTGGCGCTGTTCCGCGAGGACCAGATTCCCTGGCGGGAACTCGCTTTCCGCACGATTTCGACGACGCTGAAGCACTTCTACGCCGACCGCAAACAAGGGGCCTACAGCCTCCACGCTGACGATATCCGGACAACCCCGCAGTGAGCTGTGCGGCGTGCGATCGCTAGCCTAAAGACCAAGATTGGGCCAATAATACGTCCGGCCACTCACCCAGGAGGAGATATGACAGCACGTAAGTCCGTTAGCCGTCGTCAGTTCAACACAGCGCTTGCAACCACCGGTATTGTCGCAGGGCTGGCACCCTTCGGGATCCTGCGCGCGCAATCCCCCAAATTGAAGGTCGGCGTGCTGCTGCCGCGCTCCGGCACGCAGGCCCTGATCGGCCAGTCCTGCCAGAAGGGTGCGGACCTTGCGGCCGAAGTGATCCAGCGGGTGCTCGGTGTGGACATAGAAGTGATGAATGCCGACACCGAGAGCAACGCCGACACGGCCCGCACGCGTGCCGAACGGCTGATCCAGGAGGGCGCCACGGTGCTGGTGGGC
>Ga0163199_1002659_pt1 | contig 10899 bp, 5 predicted proteins | sample PL_2010_150m_FD_113537 | JGI IMG/M metagenome (GOLD analysis project Ga0163199, IMG submission 113537) | Freshwater microbial communities from Powell Lake, British Columbia, Canada to study Microbial Dark Matter (Phase II) - PL_2010_150m | ecosystem: Environmental > Aquatic > Freshwater > Lake ...
ACCAAGGGTTGCGCACCGCGACGCGCCGGACCGTGAGATCCTCGCACAGGAGCGGGTGCAGGCACCAGGCGGGGGAATTCTGAAACGTCGGCCCGTCGAGCAGCACATAGCGGCACTCGATCAGGCTGACCATCACGGGCCGGAGCGCATCCTTGATGGCGTGTGTCTTTTCGAGGTCGGCGGCGGCGCGGGCGGCCGGGCCCTCGTTGCCGGCGAGCGCGGCGGCGGACGGATACCAGATGTCACCGCGGTTGTTGACGACCCCGCCGGATTTCAGAAGTGCAGTCCATTCGCCGGCGTTCAGTTTGCCCTTCTTCACCGGGCGCCAGACCTGGCCCGCACCGTCGAGCACGCCGTCGCCGGTGATGGCCACGTGCTCGAGTTTGCGACCGGAGAGCGGCGACTGACAGCGGAATTGCGAGCGCCCTTCATAGACGGTCTCGATGAGCGGATAGTCGTCACGGTTGTCGCTGAACTGGATGACGGCACCCCGCTCAAGGTGAAGATCGAGCCGGCTGCACAACTCGATCGGACCGGTGCGCCACAGGCCGGCGGGCACGATCACGCGGCCGCCGCCCTTGGCCGTGACCGCCTCGATGGCGGCCGCGAAGGCGGCGGTGTTCAGCGTCTTGCCGTCGGACACGGCTCCGAAGTCGGTGAGCTTGACGGTGAGGTCGGGTATTTTCGGCGGCGAGACTGGAGGCAACGCCGGCAGCGTGACGTCGTCGGCCGTGCTGGAGCGGAAAAGCGCGACGGGCCAGTTGTCCGTGCGGAACGAGCGCGCGGGCAGACCGGCGGCGTTGATAAGATTGGGGTTGGCGGTCTCGCGCCAAGCGAACCGGACCGCAGCGGGCTGCGGCACGTCGGGCGAGGAGACGACGACCTTGCCGTCGCGCAGCACGGCGTGCGCCGGGACGAAGCGGCGATCGGCACCCGCGAGGGTGAACTCACTGAGCGGCCGGCTATCACGACTCGCGAGGCCGGCGGCGTGATCGAAGACGAGTTCAACGTCGGCGCCGCGCAGCTGCATTGAGCGGAAGGTCGGCCCCGAGCTGACGATCTCGGTCCGGCCATAGGTCTGGGCGAGGGCGAGCGCGGCGAGGCGCCGGCCGACATCGCGCTTGTTGGTCGGGTGGATGTCGGCGGGATCAGCGGTGATGTCGGTCGTGACCGCCATACCCGTGTGCGGAATCGAGAGCGCCTGGGTTTGCGCCTCCCAGAAAAGGGGCAGGGCCTCGACGGAGAACGGACGGGTGATTTTGCGCGGCGAGTAGAGGTGGGGCGCGAGCTGCACGTAATAGATGGGTAGATCGGCGCGGCCCCACGCGGTGCGCCACCCGGCGGCAAGGGCGCGCATCTTTTCCGCATAGATCGTGGTGTCGCCGTTCACCAGGTTGGACTCGCCCTGATACCAGAGGAAGCCGCGGAGCGCATAGGGCACCAGCGGTTCGACCATCGAGCGGAAAAGCCCGCCGATCATCGTCGCATCGATCCGGCGATTGCCGCGGGCGGCCGCAGCATAGTCCTGCAACGCCGGCACGGCGTCGTAGCCCTCGGCGGGAGTCCACAGCTCGATGCGGGTGCCGCCGACGCTCGTGTGGATCATGCCGACCGGCACCTGCAACTGGCCGAGCAGCTCGCGGCCGAAGAAATAGCCGGCGGCGGAGAAATGCATGCGGTCGACGTTGTCGGGCGTGCATGGGAGCCAGCGCTGCGTGAGGTCGCCCGCCTGGGGGCGGCCGTTGCGCGGCATCTGGAAAAGCCGCAGCAGCGGATGGCTGGCGGTGCGGATCTCCTCGGCGGCGTTGTCGGTCGGGAGCTGGCCGCGCTGCTGGCCGATGGGTTTCTCCATGTTGGACTGGCCGGAGCAGAGCCAGACCTCGCCGACGAGCACGTCGTCAAAGGTGACGACGTTGGCGCCGCGGACGGTGAGCGTGCGGGGCTCGGCGCTCGCGGGGAGAGGCGCGAGGCTGACGCGCCAACGGCCATCGGCGGCGGCGGCGGCGCCCACGCGCTGGCCGGCGAATTCCACCGTGACCTGCTCGCCGGGAGCGGCGCGGCCCCAGACGGGCACGGGCAGGTCGCGTTGCAGCACCAGGTGCGAGGTAAAGATGGGAGCGCACTGGACATCGGCCTGTGCGAATCGGGGGAGGCCAGCCAGGAGCAGGCCCAGGCCGGCGACCATCGGGCGGAGGTTTTTCATCGGGAGAAGCGTGACAAAAAAAGGGATGACCGTTTGCGGTCATCCCTTCGAGTGCGAAAGAGCGGAGCGTCAGAAGTTCGCGCTCGCCGTGAGGCGGAAGGAGATCGGTTCGAAGTAGCGCACGGCGCGCTCGGGCACGGTGATCTTCTGGGCGCCGGCCACGGTGGAGGCGACGAGCGCGCCGTCGGCGGGATTGATGTAGAGGACGCTCGAGCCCTCGACGGTCTTCTTCTGCTGGTTGAGCAGGTTGTTGACGTTGAGCCGGAGGTTCCACGGGCGGCCGGCGAGCTTCGTGCGATAGCCGACGCCGAGGTTGAGTTTGTAGTCGGCGGCCAGATCGGGCTTGAAGCGCTGGTTCTCGAGCAGCTGCAGGTTGCGCGCGCCGTTGTTGATGGAAACTTGGCTTTGGCGCGGGCCGTTGACGGTCACGCCGAGGCCGACGTCGAGCCCCTTCATCGTGCCCGCGGAAAAGGTGTATTTATTCCAGAGCGCGAAAGAATTTCGCGGGTTGTCGATGGTGCGCGCGCCGAGGATCTGGCCGGAGAAGTCGTAGGAGGCCTCGTTGAGGTTCTTGGCGCGGTCGGCGAGCGGGATGCCCATGTAGTTCCACCACGAGTCGTATTCGGTGCTGCTTGGCTGGTCGACGACCCGGAAGCCGCCGGTCACACCCTGCGTGAGGTAGGTGTAGGTCAGGACGGCGCTGTAGTTTTCGGTGAGATTGAAGTAGAGCTGGATGTCGAAGCCCTGCGACTTGTCGTTGTAGGCGGTGTCGGAGTTGCGGTTGAAGTAGGCGTTGTTGGCGTTCAGCGCGGTCGCGCCGCTGCCGACGGTGGCGGTTTGCAGCGCGGTGAAGTTGGAGCCGTCAGAAATCGCGGCGTCCATGGCGCGGCGGAGCGGATCGGCGGCGGCGGTGCCGAGCGATGCGTAGTCGACGAGGATGAAGCCACCCTGCTGCGGCGCGCCAGTGACGCGCGAGAGATTGAGATCCGCCGCGGCCACATAGCTAACCGGCAGGAGATAGGTGACCGGGTTTTTCGTCTGAAACGTGGTGAAGGCGGAATTGGTGACGGAGTAGGCGCCGGGGCCGGTGCCGCTCGCGAGGGTGTTGGCGGTGAAGCCGGTGCGCAGGGTCGCCAGATTATTGCCGCGCGGCTGCGGCGCCCAGAAGAGATTGTAGATCGCATTTTCGCGCTCGATGCGGAAGAACGCACCCGATGCAGAAATGCGCGCGCGGTCGTTCTTGTCCTTCCAGAGATCGAATTTCACGCCCAGTTCCTTGCTCTTGGTTTTCTCCGCCTTGAACGGTTCGCCGGCGCCGTCGCGCTGGCCGGTGTTGGGGAAGATGCCGGCGGCCGAGACAGCGTAGAGCGAGATGTCCTTCGTGACGGCAGCGCTGACGCCGACCGTCGGATTCGTGTCGCGCTGGGTCTTTCCGCCAAAGCGGTAGCCGTTGACCTTCGGGGCGGCGCCCGGCGCGCTGTTGGCGCTGGCATCATAGGTCGCGGGACGAACCCAGTTGGCGGTGTTGGCGTCGGGCTGGGTGGCGTCGGCCTTCACATAGGTGTAGGCGAGGTCGCGGACCATGTAGCGATCGTTGCGGATGCCGCCGATCGTGGTGATGCGGTCGTGCCACCAATGGCCCTGGTAGACCGCGTAGAGGCCGGTGTTCCACTCGGTGAATTGATCGTCGCGGAAGATGCGCGTTTGTTCGCCCTGATAGCGGAGGTAGGCGAGGTCGTTGAAGGCGATGAACGAGCGGTTGGTGCCGCCCGCGATGTTGCTGGTGACCTGTGCGGTGCCGAAGGACGACTGGGTGACGGCCTGCTCCTGTCGGCCCAGCAGGAGGCTCTGCTTGTTGCCGAAAACAGAAAACTCGTAGTTCAGATCGAAACGCGTCTGGCGAATCAGTTTGTGCTGGGGGCCGTTGAACCACTGGTAATTGATGGTCTTCCAATAGGTCTGCGCGGGGGTGACGGGGTTGGGTCCGACGTTGGTCCAGACGCCGACGCCGGTCGGCGCGACCGACGGGCTCGCGGTGTTACTCGTGGCCACACCCTGCGAATCAAGGCCGAGTCGCTTCGTGAGCCGGTCGGAGTAATTGGCGGAGGCAACGAATGTCAGGCCGGGCCGCAGCTTCTGCGTGACCTCGACCGTGCCGCTGAAGTAGTCGTCTTTTGAAAAGGTGTCGCGGCCGCTCCAGCGGAAGAAGCGATCGCGGTTGTAACGGCCGCGGGCCACGTTGATGGCTTCGTTGTAGTCGTTGGTGTTTTCCGCGATGCGCAGGCCGTAGCTGTTGCGGACGTTGCCGGCGCTGGCGTCGCCGACGTCCTTGAAGCCGTTGCCCTCGGCGCGGAACTGGCCGTATTCGATGTCGACGAAAACGTTCGTGTTTTCGAACGGATGGTAATCGAGCGCGGGGGTGACGAGCAGGCGGCGGCGGTCGTCGAAGTCATCCGGGCTGCTGGTGTTCTGATAGACGAAGCCGACGCCGTAGTTGAGGAAGTGCTTGCTGTCGCCCCTGCCAAAGACCGGGCCGGTGGTGTAGGCCTCGGCGCGGTAGAATTCGTTGTTGCCAAGGGCGAGCCGCAGCGAGGAGCGCGGGGTGGCGCGGGGATATTTCGGCGTGATGTTCACGATGCCGCCGAGGGCGGCGATGCCGTAGAGCAGCGACTGCGGACCGCGGGCGATTTCCTGGCGGTCGACGTTGACGACGTCAGTCACGGTGTCCTGGCGAAAGCCGCTGCGCAGGAAGGAGCGGGTGTTGAAGCCGCGGATGTTGACGGCGGCGCTGTCGCGCGCGAGCACCCCGGTGGTTTGCCCGGTGCCGGAGGGGCTGAACGAAAAGTTGTTCCCGGCCTGCACGATGTCCTGGACGATTCCGGCGGAGTATTGGAGCGCCTCCTTGATATCCACTGCGCCGATGTCGTCGATGAACTCGCGCGTCACTACTTCGATCGGCATCGGGATCTGCTTGATCGACATGTTGAGGCGGGTGCCGGTGGTGGCGTTGGTGGCGACGTAGCCGCGGTCCTTGGTGGTATCGACGCGGAACTCGGAGAGCACAACAACCTCCTCCTTCGGGGGCGTGGGAGCAGCGGCGGTTTGGGCCCGGGCGAGGGACGAACCTGCGACAAGGCCGGCGACAACGACGAGAAACGCGGCCAGCAGGCAGGCGGACTGGAGGGGGAGAGCGGTTGCTTTCATGGAGTTTGGTGCTGAGGGGTGGCGTCGGGCCGGGCCGGTCAGGCCACGGCCTTACGGGGTGTTGATGGCAGTGCACGAATCATCGCAAAAACCCTGCGGACTGCCCATACCTCGATTCAGGTAGGCGCCGCCGGCCAGCGGCGAATCCCGCCTATCGCAGGAACTTGATCACCGCTTCGGTCCGGGAGCGGACATGGAGCTTTTCGTAGATGTTCTTGAGGTGGGTCTGCGCCGTGAAAAAACTAATCTCGAGCCGGCTGGCGATCTCCTTGGTGACGTAACCCTGGGCGAGCAGGCCGAGGATCTCCTCCTCGCGCTGGGTGAGTCTGGCGTCGGCCGCAGCCGGCGTGGCGGGCGGCTTGCGGAAAGAGTGCACGACCTTGCGCGCCACCTCGCTGGTCATGGGCGCGCCGCCCTGCTTGACTTCGACAATCGCTGCCAGGATCGCGTCGGGTGGGGTGCGCTTGAGCAGATAACCACTCGCGCCAGCCTGCAAGGCGTTGAAGATCCGGTCGTGGTCCTCGTAGACCGTGAGGATGATGACCTGCAGGCCCGGCAGTTTCTCCTTGAGCCGGCTGGTGCATTCGATGCCCGACATGCCGGGCAGGTTGATATCCATCAGCACGACGTCGGGCGCGAGCGCGGGGATGGACCCCAGCGCATCCTCGCCGGAGCCAAACGTGCCGGCGCAGCGGAAACCGGCGGCGTTGCCGATCAGGGCAGCCCAACTCTCGCGCAAATCGGCGTGGTCCTCGACGATCGCGACGGTGGTGGTGGCGGATTTCGCGGCCATCTTCGAAGCCGCAGGAGCATGCTTCATTTCTGTTTTTCCTGCCATCCCTCGTTTGAGGTAGAGTCGTCGGTCGTGGGCACCTCGAAGATCACGGTGGTTCCCCGGTCGGCGCCACCCTCGATCGTGCAGCGGCCACCTACGTCCGCAAGGCGGCGGCGCATGTTGTCGAGGCCGTTGCGTCCCGGCGAGACGCCCGCGGGATCGAAACCGCGCCCGTCGTCGTCGATGCGCACGCGGTAGTCCCGGCGGTCGACCGCGAGCGTCAGCCGCACCTCAGCGGCGCCGGCGTGCTTGATGGCGTTGTTGACCGCCTCCTTCACCGCGAGAAACAGGTTATGCCGGACCTTCGCGGCGAGGCCGCGATCGGGCAAGTCATCGGGCACTTGGAGGCGGCAGCGAATCTCGGTATCGCGCAGCAGGTCCTGCACGGCCTGGCAGATGTAGGACGAGGCGCGCGCCACCGAGTCGTTGCGCGGGTTGACGGTCCAGACGATTTCGTCGAGGGCGCGCACCGCCTCGCGGGACTTCGCGGTGACCCGCGCCAGCTGGTGGCTCATCTCGGTGGCAGTGGAGCCCGCGCGCCGGCCGAGTTCGCCCAGCAGCGAGATCTGCGTGAGGGCCGCGCCCACGTCGTCATGGATGTCGCGCGCGATGCGCGAGCGCTCCTCCCAGATCGCCTCGCGCTCGAAATTCTGCCGGATGATCGCGGTCTGCTGTTCGACGCGGCGGCGGAGGAGGTAAACCCAGACCATGCCGGCCACGATGAGCACCACCATCACGGCCATCATCTGCAGGAGGACGGCGGGCGTCCACCACGGCGGTTCGCGCAGCACCACCACGTCAGCCGCTGTGCGCAGGAGCAGGTTGATGCCCGAGGAACGGACCGCGCCGTCCCAACGCGCGGCACTCTGCACGATGGCGACGCCGGTCAACTCCAGGATCGCGCCGGGCCGCAACCGCTCGATTTGCATCCGCCGCTCGGGAGCCAACGCGACAAACCCCGCTTCAATGAGCCGGCCCTCCGACTCGACCAGCAGCACGCGACCGGCACCCCGCAGCGTGACCTGAGACAGGCGACCGGTGAGGCGGACCAGTTCGGCATCGGCGTAGCGGGACAGCACCTCGTTGAACGTGATTGGCATGGGCGCGGGCGGCAGTTCCTGCGCGAGCACCCGGAACTGCGCGTCCTGCAGGACGACGCGGGTGCCCAGCAGCGTCGGGTAGCCCACCACGTCGACGCGGCTGCCGACCACCACCACGGTTTGGGGATACGGTGTCTGCACCTCCAGTGGCCCGCGGCGGCCGCGGATGAAGATCCTGAAACCGGGCTGACACAACGTGACGACACCCTCCACCCGCACCCGATCCTCGTCGGGCTGCGTGGGAGAAAACCGCATGACCTCGTCCGTCTCGCGCAGCGGCAGGCTGAACGGGTCCACGGAGGGCGGCCGCTCCACGATGATGTCCTCCACGGTGGGAACAAAAATCAGGATTCCGGCCCACTGGCGCCGGCTGTTCGTGATGGAGCCCAGCACGCCGCGCACCCTTACGCGCGCTTCCGTGAGATCGCTTGGCGGCGGCCGGCCGGGCTGCCACGGGATGATGACCGTGAACCGGCCCGCCGCCGTGCCCAAATCGATGCGGAGCCGGGTGGCCGCCGCGGGATCCGATTCCAGACTGTCACCCGGGGTGTCATCGACGCCGCTGCGGAATCGCCGCACGACCAACCCCCGCACGACTCCGCGCAGCTCGATGCGCCGGCCGTCATGCAGGCCGCGGGTGAGTTGCTCCGCGCTGAGTGGGACAGGCACCGGCAGCGAACCCGGGCCCAGAACCGTGACCCGCGGCGGCGCACCCGCCACGCCGGTCACGACCGGCGCAAACGGCCCCGCGGCGGCAACACCCTCGATCTCGACGCGCATGCCTGCCTCGATCGACGGCGGCAACTGGCTCGGCGCACCCGCGGCAATCGCCAGACCAGCGGTGTCATCCTGCAGGAAACTCAACCCGGTCTGCGGCTCGTGAAACGTGATCGTGCCGCGCAGGCGGACGGCTGGTTGGTGCGCAAGGTCCGCGACCGTCAGGGCGCGCACCTGTTCGGCGCGAGTCAGCGGCGCGGCCACCTGCCCGTGCAGGCCGGCCGGTGGGCCGGTGAGCAATGCGGCGGCGGCAATCAACGCCACGCATGGGCGGCGGCCAGCCATCACCACTGAGAATTGCATGCCGCCATGATTCAGCCGCCCGCCGTGCCGTGACAACCGTGAAGCGAACCGGGCTACGGATTCCGGTTCACCGGATCGGACGGCAGCTGGTAACGCGTGCGGTAGGTCTTGGCGCTGGCGGCGAGTTTGAGGAATTTGTCGAGCGGGACGACTTCGACCGGTTCGCTCAGGCTGTTGAGAATCGTGGCGACTTTCTCGATGGTGTTCGATTCGCGCACGTGCATGAGGAGGAAATAGGGGCGCGCGGGGTTGAGCTGGATAAGTTCCTCGAGATCGGCGGTGGCCTCGTCGACGGGGCGGCCGACGTCGAGGTAGTAGTCGTAGCTGATGAAGGGGCGGGTGTCGCGGAGGTCGAAGGTGCGCGCGGTGCCGTAGCCGTTGATGAAGCCGAGCACGTCGGGGAACTGCTCATAGTAGCGATCGACGACGGCCTTCGGGAGGTCGGTGTTGCCGACGTGGCGGTTGCCCTCGGAGTAGTCCATGATCTCCATCACGCGGAGGTCGAGGACGGCCATCATTTCGCGGGCGCTCTTCATCAGCGCGGGAAATTTCTCCGCGGGGATCGACTTGGGATACATGTATCCGGGGCCGCTGAGGCCGCCGATGAAATAGTCGTTGGGCGTCTTGTCCTCGTAGAAAAACTGGAGCGCCGGCGGGTTCATCCACGACCAGTTCATGAGCACCTGCCAGGCGTAGGGAATCTTGCCGCGGCCGGGCTTGGTCCACGTGCCGATGCCCATCGAGTCGGTCGCGGCGGCGGCGACATAGATTTTCTTCTCGGCAGTGAGCCGGGCGTCGCGCGCGACGGAGTGGTTGTTGGTGAACTTGAAGTCAGGTGTGAGCGGAATCTGGCAGGTGAAGGAGACGTTGGGGAGGTTGTGCAGACCCTCCATCTTCAGGCCGAAGTTGCCGACGAGCGTGGTGTGCTGGCCCTCCGTGTCCTTCCCGTAGGAATGCCAGCCGAGGACGATACTCGCGGGATTCTGGCGGCCGAAAATCTTTTTCTCGAGCGCGAGTTCCTCGGGGTGCTTGGGGTTGGCGGAGAGGTCGGTGAAGAACGCGCGCTGCATCACGCCGAAGTCGGCGATCCCGGGCTGCATGACCGCGCCGGCCTCACCGCCGAGGATGACGTAGTAATCGCGCGAGCATTTCTCAAAATAGCGGTCGTAGGCCCACTGGTAGATTTCGTGGTCGGGCTGGCCGGCAAAGGTGCCGCGGAGGTCGGCGAGTTTCTTCAGGCCGTGCTTCTCGGCGAGCGGGATGAGGTTCTCGCTGACGACGAGCGCGTCTTCCACCCCGCTGATGGTGAACGCGACGATAAGCGAGGAGCGCACGGCGCGATCCCAGACGACGTAGCCCCTGGCGTGCCGGGCGAAACGGGCGAGCGCGGCGTCGGCGTCGTCGGTGCCGAGCCGGTCGAATTTCACGCCGTGGCGGCGGGTGAGGAAATCACGGAGCGGATGGACGATTTCCCACTGCCAGTTTTTCGGATATTCGAGATAGACGCGCGGAGTGCCGCGGTTGGCGAGGCCTTGGAGCGAGAGGAGCAGGGCGTGGACGGGCACGTCGCCGTCGAGCCGCCAGTTTTCGGAGAGCGGGACGATGGTCGCCGCGGCCGGGGCGCGGTCGACCTTGCGCGGGGCGGGTTGGGCGACGGCGAGCGTGGCGGCGAGGCCGGCCAGCCAAGCAGCGCCGAAAATCCGGCCGAAAAAAGTGTCACGTAATACGTGACACTGGCGCAGTGGCGTGACTCGTGAAGTGTCACGTAATACGTGACACTTTGCCGGGGGGCGGAGGTTACTTTGTGCGGGTGAAGACATGGACGACGGGACGGTTGCGGGTGCTGCGGAGCTCGGTGAGCGTGAGCTGCGCGCCGTTGGCGGAGACCTTGTAGTCGCTGAGGATGTTGACGGCACGGGGGCCCTGCTGGGTCTCGAGCACGAGGTCGCTGCTGAGGCGGAGGATGCGGCCGGCGTCGAGCCAGGCGGCGCGGACGCGCTTGGTCTGGTTGTCGCCGACGTAGGCGCCGAGATGGCGGTTGTCGGGCCAATAGGCGATCGGGACAGCGGTCTCCGGCTGGCCGAGATCGAGCGCCATACGGTCGGCGTATTCGCGGCGGCCCCAGGCGAGCTTGCGCTCCAGCGTGACGAGCGAGCCGTCAACCGTGATGACGAGGTCGTAGTTTTTCCACGGGCTGAGTTCGGTGCTGCGGGCGGCGTCGAATTTCCACGCGCCGGCGAGAAGCGGGCGCGATTCCTCGGCGCGGGTGAGCGGACTCGCGAGCAAGGCGAGGAGGAGCAGGAGCGGGCGTTTCATGGCAGTTCGTAGACTTCGACGAGGGCCGAGCCGGTGGTGCCGGCGGGTCCGCTCACTTGCGCGGTGTAGCTGCCGGGCGCGAGCGTGAGCAGCAGGACGGCATCCTTCGATGTGGCCGGCAGCACAAAGGCGCCCGTCGCCGCGGCGGCTCCGGCCAGGAC
>Ga0163199_1002661_pt1 | contig 10896 bp, 9 predicted proteins | sample PL_2010_150m_FD_113537 | JGI IMG/M metagenome (GOLD analysis project Ga0163199, IMG submission 113537) | Freshwater microbial communities from Powell Lake, British Columbia, Canada to study Microbial Dark Matter (Phase II) - PL_2010_150m | ecosystem: Environmental > Aquatic > Freshwater > Lake ...
AATGCCCACCGAACGCACGAAAGAATGCACCAGCTTTTCGTTGAAGTGAAATTTGCTCCATTCCACCAGCTTGCGTAGCGCCACCGGGGTTTCCATGCCTTTGTGGTAGCAGCGGTCGGCCGTGATGGCGTCATAGACATCGACAATCGCTGCCATCTGGCCATACAGGGAAATGCCATCCTGTTTCAGGCCGAGCGGGTAGCCGCTGCCGTCGTAACGTTCGTGGTGCTGCGCCGCCACGTCGATGCCGATCTGGGTCATGCCGGGAGTGCTTTCCAGCAGGATGCGGCTGTGAACGACGTGGCTTTTCATGATCTTGAATTCGTCGTCGGTGAGTTTGCCCGGCTTGTTGAGCACGGCATCCGGTACTTTCATTTTGCCGACATCGTGCAGCAGGGCGCCGACCCCGATTTCGCGGATGGTGTCGCGGTCGAGTCCCAGCGCACGGGCAAACGAGACCAGCAGGGTGCATACGCCGACCGAGTGCTGGAAAGTGTAGTCGTCCTTGCTGCGCAGGCGGGTGAGGCTCAACATCGCATCCTTGTTGCGGAAAATCGAGTTGGTCATTTGTTCGACCACCTGGGCGGCCTGTTCGGTCTCGATCTGCTTGCCCAGCCGGACGTCCTGCATCATCCCGGTGATAATGCGGTTGGCATCGCTGTAGGCCTTCTTCGCCTTGACCATCTCTTCGGCGATGGTGTGAATATGGGCCGGTTCGGGTTCTTGCGTGGCGATTTCGACCAGCTTGGCGTCGAGTTGCTTTTTTACTTCCTCTACCGTTTTGGCATCGGCCACATCCGACCCTTTGGTCGTGTCGATGTACACCTCATGCAGACCGGCATCGGCAATGGTTTTGATTTGGTTCGGCGACGAAATCTTGAACTGGTTGAGGGCAAAAGGGTGCTCCATCCAGCCGCAGTTGAGGTCGTGGATGTACATGCCGGGCTTGAGTTGCGCTACGTTGACGCTTTTGATCATGTTTTGGCGGGAAAATAATCCAGGCAGTTATGGTAACTCATAACAAGTTAATGCCGACACTCACGCTTTCTCACCTAACGGTTCCCAGCATAAAGGCAAACTGCTGCTACTTATGCCGCGAGTTCCATCTGTTCGGTGAGATTGTTCCAATGTTGCCAGGCGGTGCAGCTGGTGGCGGGAAAAGTCAGGGCGCGTTTGAATTCTGCGCCATCCGGCATACGCTTGACGCCATTGCAGATGCCTTCCAGGTTTTTCAGGGAGTACACGAAGCCGTCTTGTTCGACCACCCGCGTTCCCACCCAGTAGTTGCAAGTGCAGCAGTTCTTTTCAGTTGCTTTGGTGATATACATTTGATTTTCCTTTCCCAAGAAAATACGTGATTTCAGTACCACTGTGGTCTGGTGTAACTTTAGGTCAAGGAGGAACTGGGGAAAATCAGGGAAGGGGAAAATGCGTTCTAGGGGATTCGATAGTTTTACTTAGGGGAATCGGGTATCTGGATAAAGTTAATGCTTAACTTTGGAGGTTGTTGGGGGGCGCAATGCCTTCTGCCCATTGAATGGCAAAGCGCACATAGTCGGTATTGCTCTTTAAATTAAGCTTTTCCTTGGAGCGCGCCCGGTTGGCTTCGATGGTTTTGATGCTGCGGTGCAGCACTTCGGCAATTTTGGCGTTGCTTAAACCCAGGCCGGTAAGACGCAGTACTTCGAGTTCGCGGTCATTCAGGCTGCCGACGGGGGAAGTGCTGGGATTAATATCCGGGGAGAGCATACGTTGCAGCATCTTGCTACGCATGGCTTCGCTAAGGAAAATTTCGCCGCGCAATACCTGGCGGACAGCCGTTAGAACCAGATCGAACGCCTCATTTTTCATGATGTAACCTTTGGCGCCGGCACGCAGCATCCGCTCGGCGTGGAGGTTTTCATCATGCATCGACATGACCAGCACGGGAATGCCTGGATAACGGGATTTCATCGCATGAACCAGCTCGAACCCGGAAACGCCCTCCAGGGAAATGTCGGCGATGACCAGGTCGGGAGGGGTTTTCTGAATAAATTTCAGTCCTTCCTCAACGCTGGCTACGCCGCCACACACCAACATGTCCTGCTCGCGGTTGACCAGTTCGGCGATTCCTTCACGCACCATGACGTGGTCATCGACTATCAAGATAGTGGCTTTTTTTCCTTTGATTTCTGCAGGCATGGCGATCACTTTACGGTAACGATAGTGCCGCCCTGCGGCACATTCTGAATGCTAAACGTTGCGCCGATTAATCTGGCGCGGTATTCCATAATGCGCAGCCCCATTCCGGAGGAATTGGGCTGGTTGGAGAAACCCAGCCCGATACCGTTGTCGGCGATGCACAAATTGATGTTGTTATGGTCAGGAAGCAGGCTGATGGCGATGCGGTTGGCCTTGCCGTGTTTGATGGCGTTATTGGCGGCTTCCTGTGCGATCCGGTAAAGATGAATAGCAATATCTTGTGGGTAACTTACCATGGCCGGCGGAAATTGGAAAGTGCATACCACGTTGAAGGCCTTGTGGATGTAACCCGCCAGTTGTTCCAGCGCGGTCAACAAGCCGTTTTCCTCCAGTTCCACCGGGTAGAGTCCTTTTGCCAGTTCGCGCGTTTGCGTCATGGCGTCGGCAACAGCGCGCACAATGCGACCGGCATCCTGGCTTTCCGGCAGGGATTGCTCGGCCAGCTTGCTTTCCAGTACCTTGCTGGCGAAACCGATACTGGTCAGCTGCTGTCCCAGTCCGTCATGCAGTTCCAGACCCACCTCTGAGCGGACTTCCTCGCTGATCTCCAGGATGGTTTTTTCAAGTCGAATGCGTTCGGTGATGTCCTGTATCGCACCGATTATCCGTAGCGGACGGCCCGTCGCGTCGGTTTCGACTTCAGCCTGATTGCGGACATGGCGGATTTCGCCATCCGGCCGTTCGATGCGAAATTCGATGTCGTAAGCTTTTTCTCCGAGCAGGGCCGCGTCGATGGCGCGGAGCACGAGCAGTTTGTCGCCGGCGCAGATCGGCTTGAAAAAATCTTCGATGGTGCACTGGCGCAACGGTTCTGCCAGACCGGTGATACGGGCGATTTCCTCGGAATAGGAAACCATGCCTTCGGTGATGCGCCATTCCCAACTGCCGACATGCGCCAACTGTTGCGCGCGGGCCAGGTTGTTTTCGCTGGACCTGAGCGCTTCCTCCATGGTTTTGCGCTCGCTGATGTCGGTGGCGATTTCCATGCGCACGATGCGTCCGTCCGTCCAGCGGATGGCGCAATCGCGGATCAGGTACCAGCGCTGGTTGACGGTGTTTTGAAATTCCCAGACATAGGTTCCTGCCGGTTCTCCTACCGGCGTCAGCAGGCGGTGGTTGGTGCAAAAGGCGCAGGGGCCGGTTTGATCCGCTTGCAGGGTTTGCCAGCAGATCTTGCCGAGCAGCTCGGTGCCGAAAGCGTCATGGGCAAAGCGGTTGGCGAAGAGGATTTCGTGGGTTTGCATGTCGGCGACGTAGACCAGCGCATCCATGCTATCCAGCACGGTCGCGAAGGTTTCATGCGAGTCTCGTAAAGCTTGTTCGGTATGCTTGAGTTCGGTAATGTCCTGCAGTGTACCGAACAGCAATGTGGCCTTTCCGCCTTCGTCCTCGGACACCTCGGCCGCGCCTTGCACATGACGGATTTCTCCGTCTGAACGGACGATGCGGAATTCAATGATGTGAGGTACCTTGCTGGCGATGGTGAGTTCGGTTTCGATGTTGACCAGGTGGCGGTCTTCTGGATGGACCATGCCGATAAACAGATCGTAGCTGATGGGAATCTGATGCGGTTCGAAGCCCAGAATGCGGTAGGTTTCGTCCGACCAGCTCAAATTGCCCGATTTGAAATCGATTTCCCAGTTGCCGACATGGGCGACCCGTTGTGCTCGTGTCAGGCCGGCCTGGCTCTTGTGCAGGGATTCCTCCATCTCTTTGCGCGCCGAGATGTCGCGCACCGTCGCCATCATCGTGCCGTCGCTCAACCTGCCGAAGCTGACTTCGCAGTCGATATGGCCGCCATTTTTATGGCGCAATTTGCTTTCGCACAGTTGCTCTTTGCCCGCCAGCGCCTCAGCGATTCCCTGGGCGAGGGCGGCGTGCCGTTCGGGGCGAACCAGGTCGCGAATATTGAATTGCAGGATTTCCTCGCGGCTGAAACCGAGCATCTCGCAGCCGCGAGAGTTGACCGCCAGATAGCGGCCCTCCTGGTCGGACAGGAAGATGCCATCGCTGGCCTGCTCCATCATCGTGCGGTATCTCGCCTCGCTTTTCCGCAACTGTTTTGCCATGTCCAGCGGGCGGGCGCATTGGATCAGGGCTTCGCGCAGCGCGGCCTTCTGAACCGGTTTGAGGAGGAACTTGTCGATGCCCGTGGCAATCGCCTTCAGCAGAAATTTGCTGTCGCTGAAGGCGGTGGCGATGATGATCGGGGTGTCGGGGGACAGGCGCTTGATGGCGGCAGCCATTTCCAGGCCGTCCATACATGGCATCTGGATGTCGCTGATGACGATATCCGGCATGATGCGCTGGAATGCGCTCAAACCTTCTTCCCCATCGGACGCGCTGTATACCTTGCCCATCCTGCGGGTAAGCGCGTCTACCATTGCGTTGCGCGTGACTTCGTCGTCCTCGACACACAACACCGACATGCTGTGCAGCATGTCGGTGTCGGATTGGAGGGATGGGGAGCGTGGGTTCACGCAAAAATTATACAGTCAAATCGACTTGTTGCAGCGTTCCGACGCTGCCGTTTTCATTTAGATAAACGCCCCCCGAGCGGATCGTGCCGAGCGAGTCGTTGCTGCCGTTCTTGAGCTCGAACGGGGTGGCGGTCTTGCCGAGATAAAGCGCGCCGATCCCCTTGAGTTTCAAGCCGACCAGCGAGTCCTTGCCTTGGGCGTCCTTGGTCCAGACCTTGAGTTGCTCGAATACCGGGTCGTTTTCGTCGATCCAGCCGTTCTTGTCCTGGTCGTAGGCGGCCAGATCCTTAAAACCGTCGCCGCTTTTCGCGCCGAACAGCTCGCTGCCGTTATTGATCTTGCCGTCGTTGTTCTTGTCCAACGCGATAAAGCCGCTGTTCGGGCCGACGAAGGAAACCTGGTCGGCCTTGCCGTCCGAGTCGATATCGAAGCTGAACTTGGTGTTGGTGAGTTGCGCCGCCGTACCGCCGAAGTTGATTACCAGCGGGTCTTTCTGCTTGCGCACGGCGTCGCCCAAGCGGACGCTGACATTCTCCTCGCGGGAATAAACCCGTTCCATCGCCAGTTGCAGGGTGAAGTCGATTTGCCGGCCGTCGGCAGTCTGGACCACGCCTTGCGCCGAGAAATTCATGCTTTCCGCTTCGGAATAGGATTCATGGGCATCGTACTCGACCCCGTAGCCCGCACTGGGAGCCGGCGGCGCTTGGTTCTGCGCCTGGCTCGCGGTGGCGGCTGGCGCTGCTTCTCCATCGGTTTGGGTTGCCGTCAGCGACGTGAGGTTGATCTTCTTGCCGGTGAGCGCCTCGACCATCAGGCGGATCAGCATCGCGCGTGGATCGTTTTCCAGCGCCTTTTCAGGATCGACAGCCTCGGATTTTGCCGTTTTATCCTTGCCGGCGGTTTGCATCGCGGACTGGGCCAGTTGCGATAAAGCGACGCTGTCGCGTACCGGCAATTGCCCACGCCCGGCACGGCCCTCGAAATCAGGGCGTTGGTTGCCGACCCAAGCCTTCAGCGATGCGGATTTGCTGTGTTTTTGCACAGCCTGATGCTGGCCCGATAACAGCACCTCGGAACTTTGAATTTTCATGACAGCCTCCGCGAAAAAAGCCTTGAACCTATGAGCTAAGTATCGGCAATTTCGGCGGAAAGTGAAGGCTAATCTTGGGCGCCCAATGCCAGGGCGCGGTTGCGGCTGGCTGCGGCTTCCGTGGGGTCGATTTCGTGCCAGCCAGCAAGGTGTTCACGGACGATGGTGACCAACGCAGCTATCCATTGCGGATGCTCGTTGAGTGCCGGGATGTAACGGTATTGCTTGCCGCCGGCGTTGAGAAAGGTGGTTTTTCCTTCCATGGCGATTTCTTCCAGGGTCTCCAGGCAATCCCCGACGAAACCGGGGCAAACCACGTCCAGCTTGCCGCTACCTTGCTTGCCGAGCGCTTCCAGGGTGGCGGCGGTATAGGGCTGGAGCCATTCGGCGCGGCCGAAGCGCGACTGGAAAGTCAGCGCGTAATCCTCCGCCGCCAGCCCCAGCGCTTCGGCCAACAGCCGCCCGGTTTTTTGGCATTCGCAGTGGTAGGGGTCGCCCTGGTCCAGGGTATAGCGCGGCACGCCGTGGAAACTCATCAGCAGCTTGTCGGGGCGTCCGTGCGCTGCCCAATAGTCACCAATGTTGGCGGCTAGCGCGGCGATGTAGGCGGGGTGGTCGTGAAAGCTGCGCACCGTGCGGATTTCCGGCATGTTGCGGGTTTGCTTCAGCGCGGCGAACAGCGCATCGAACGCGGTCGCGGTGGTGCTGGCCGAATACTGGGGATACAGCGGCAACGCCAGGATGCGCGTGCAGCCTTGTTCCTTGAGCCGCGCCAGCGCCGCGGCGATCGACGGGTTGCCGTAGCGCATCGCGTATTCGATCAGAACAGAGCCCGTTCCTCCGTTTTGTGGAGGGGCAGCCGGCGATTGAGTATTCAGCTTTTCCCCCAGCAACTCCGCCTGTCGCCGCGTATGCACCAACAGCGGTGACCCTTCCGCGGTCCAGATCTGCGCATACTTTTCCGCCGATTTCCGCGGCCGGGTATTCAGGATAATCCCGTTCAGAATCAGCCACCAAATGGCGCGCGGGATTTCCACCACGCGCGGGTCGCCCAGGAATTCCTTCAGGTAGGGCCGCACTGCCGCCGCCGTCGGTGCTTCCGGGGTGCCGAGGTTGATCAGCAGGATGCCGGTGCGCGGTTGGGCGCCGTGGCGATAGGGCGGTTCGGGGAGGAACATCGGATTATTTCAATCCCAATTATTTCAGAATGTGCGAAACCAAATGGTCATCCACTTCGGTATGCCGGGGAACCGGTTGTTTCAGATTATTGGCGGGGTTAAGGTAAATGTCGTGCCGCGAACCGTGGCGGAGCAGAACGCATCCTCTTTGCATAAGCTGGCGGATGAATTCCTGCCGTTTCACAGAGCGATTTCTTTTAACTGATATTCGTTGGGTACATCGTCCATCGCCATCAGCAGGTAGGCATCCTTGATGTTCTCTTCCAACTCGTCGAGCGTTTCACCCTGGGTCATGATTTCCGGGTGTTCGAGCAGCTTGCCCAGCCAGAATTTGTCGGATTTCCAGTAGATCAGGGTTACTTTGGGGTGCATGGCGCCCTCCTTATTCAATGGTACGACAGCGCGCTCGACAGCAGCTTGGCGGTGATGTCGACGATCGGGATCACCCGTTCATAGGCCATCCGTGTCGGGCCGATCACGCCGACGGTGCCGACGATCTGGCCATCCACTTCGTAGGGGGCGGTGACGATGCTGAATTCGTCGAGCGGCACCTGGCTGGATTCGCCGCCGATGAAGATTTGCACGCCTTGCGCGCGTTGGCTGACATCGAGCAGTTGCAGCAGCCCGGTCTTTTGCTCGAAGGCGTCGAACAGCTTGCGCAGCGAAATCATGTTGGAAGAAACATCGTCCACGTGCAGTAGGTTGCGCTCGCCGGACAGCACGTAGTCCTCGGCGCGTTCGCTGAGTGCTTCGCCGCCGGCCTCGACCGCGGCGGTCATCAGCGAGCTCATGTCACGGTGGAGTTTTTGCAGTTCCGCCTGCATCTTGTGGCGCACCTCTTCCAGGGTGCAGCCGGCATAGTGCTGGTTGAAGAAATTGCCGGCTTCGACCAGTTCGCTGGCGCTGAAGTCGCGGTCGGTGAAGATGATGCGGTTTTGCACGTTCTCGTCGGCGCTGACCAGGATCAGCAGGATGCGCTTGTCCGACAGGCGCAGGAATTCGATGTGGCGGAAGGCGTCGCTGCGCCGCTTCGGCGTCATCACGATACCGGCGAAGGTGGTCAAATCGGACAGCAGCTTGGAAGCCGAGGTGATCAGCTTTTGCGGGTCGCTGGGGTGGAGCTGGTTTTCCAGGCGATGCACTTGCAGCGCGTCGAGCGGCTGGACCGTCAGCAACGTATCGACGAAGACCCGGTAGCCGCGCGGCGTCGGAATGCGTCCAGCGGAAGTGTGCGGGCTGGCGATGAAGCCCATTTCCTCGAGGTCGGCCATCACGTTACGGATCGTGGCGGGCGACAGATCCAGACCGGACTGTTTGGACAGCGTGCGCGAGCCGACCGGCTGGCCGTCGCTGATGTAGCGTTCGACCAGGGTCTTGAGCAGGAGTTGGGCGCGTTGATCAAGCATGGGGCGAAAGAGTAGCAAATTTTCGGCATGGCGCAAAATGCCGATAGGCGGCTTGGTCCGTATGGGGAGCGCGAACAGCTATCTGGGCGGGCATTCCAGGGCCTTGGCGGCGGGACTGGGCGAGTCGCGCGAACTGTCCTGATTGGCCTTGGCCCAGCCGGCATTGACATGGGAGGGGATTTCGATCTTGATCCCTTGCTCTTTGGGTACGAGCACCGGAGCGGTTTGGGCATCTTTGACGTGGCTGAATTCGCCCGCGTGAACCAGTTGACTGCCGGCAGCGTTTCTCAAAATCACGGTGCCTTGTTCGACATCGGTGTGGAGGCCGTCTGCGGGAGGAGCGCCGCTGGGCGTGGGGATGTGGGCGCAATCTCCCTGGCACAGCAGCAAGCCGAAATTCGTGCCGCGTATCCCGGCCGTGGCCGCCAGGGTTTTCATCTGGTAAGCATCGGGATCGCTACGTTTGCCGACCAGACCGCTGAGCGCACGCAGGCTGCCTTTCAGCAGGTTGAATCCGGCGCTGTCCTTTTCCGGTTGTTGCTCGTCGAAATGAAAACTCAGGATTTTGAAGTGGGAGTCGGGGCGCAGCGAGATTTCCCCGCCGTCCGGGAATTTGATGCGCGCATAACTTTCCCTGCCGGTGATCAAGGTTTCGCCGGCGGCGACCGTGGCTTTCGGGGTCAGCACCCGCAGAGTGCCGTCCGTGCTTTTGGCGGTCAGGGTTCCGGTGACATTCATGACGACGCCGTTCTCGGCGGCTGCCGCCGTCAGGGCAAGCGCCCCCAGGAATAGCCACAAGAAGCTGAAAATTCGGATGGTGCGCTGATGGAACAGGATTTCCATAAAATGTTCCAGTCTGGTGGTTCGAAAATCTTAGCGAGGCGTTCTGGACGTGCCGACTTTCTCTTCCTCTATTTTCCATTCTAGGCCATCCAGGATCAGTGCGAGCCGCTTTCCCGAAATTTTCCGGTAACTGCCTATCGACAGGGTTTCGCTAAAGGCGACGAGCGCCTTGTCGTCTGCCGCCTGGGTGATGTTCAGGTTGCTCAACTCGATTGAGATCGCCGGCGCTTCCTCGATCCGGCGGCGGCGTTCCGCTTCCCAGGCGGGGCGGGATTTTCCCTTTCCCGGCAGGAAGGTCGCCGCGTAATGCGACAGATAGGCATCCACATTCTTTTCCGACCAGTCCTTGACCCAGCGTTCGACCAATTCCTTGGGCGAACGTGCCCCCTCGGCAAGCAACTCCTGCTCGGTGTCCGGGGCTGCGGGAGGCGTTGCCGAGGGTTTGGCGGCATCAATAGCGCGCGCGATGAGTTCTTCCTTGGGGATATTCATGGCCGCGGGCGCTTCGGGCGGGCAAGTTTCCGGAGCGTCCGCCATGGTACCCAGCATGTCGGGCAGGTCGGCGGCCTGCAAACGGGAAAGGCCCAGCGACTTGACCAGTTTCCCCATCCCGGCCAGCGTCCTGGCATAGGCAATCGCCAGATCGTACTCGGCATTGGTATAGGCGCGCTTGGCCTGGTAAAGCTCGTTCTCGGTGTCGAGCAGGTCGAGCAGCGAGCGCTGGCCGATGTCGAACTGCTTCTGGTAGGCGCCGCGCGCTTTTTCGATCGACAAATGATGCTGTTCGAGGAAGCGGATTTGTTCGGTCAGTTTCCACACGTCGTTGTAGGCGATCGCCAGGGTTTGACGAATGTCGCGGCAGGTTTTGTCGCGCAGATCCTTGGTGTTGTTGAGGCGCTCGGCGAATTGGCTGGTGCGCGAACGATCCGACCCGCCGTTGAACAGGTTCCAGTTGAGGACCAATTCCGCAGCGGTATCGCTATTCCGGCCGATGACGCCGCCGCTATTCTTGCCATCGGTTTGGGACAGGCGGAAGTCGATCCGCGGTTGATATTTCGCTTTCCGCTGATCCAGATCGAATTGCGCCGCACGGACGTTTTCCACGGAAGCCAGGATCGCCGGGTGGAACTCGATGCCGATCGAAAGATGGGCTTCCGCCGCATTGGCCGGGATTTGTTTGGCCAGCGGCTCGGGTTTGGACATTTCTTTCGGCGGCAGTTCGCCGACCAAGCGTTGGAAGCGGGCGCCGACATCGTGGATGTTGGCGTTGTCGGTGACCAGATTCGCTTCGCTCAAGGCCAGCCGTCCGGCTGCCTGCTCCAGGTCGACGCGCCGCCCCACACCGGCCTTGACCTTGTTTTGAATCTGCTCGAATATCGTGCGGTGATAAACGAAGTTGTCTTCGGTCAAGAGATAGAGCTTGCGAGTGCGCAAAATGTCGTAGTAGGCGCGTACCGTTTCGAGCGCGGTGACTTCCGTTGAATCGAGCAGCTCGTAATAGCGCGTCAGTTGGACGTGGTCGAGGCGGCGCACTTCGTCGCGCGTCGCGAAGCCGTCATAGAGCATTTGCGAGAGCGTCAGCGAAGTCGCGGAGCGGCTGAAGCTGGAACCGATCGCCGCTTCGTTGCTGGCTGGCGGGGCAACCAGGTTCTCCCGCC